>Ga0209542_10019207_pt1 | contig 10975 bp, 9 predicted proteins | sample RifCSPhighO2_01_FD_184028 | JGI IMG/M metagenome (GOLD analysis project Ga0209542, IMG submission 184028) | Soil microbial communities from Rifle, Colorado - Rifle CSP2_plank highO2_0.1 (SPAdes) (version 2) | ecosystem: Environmental > Terrestrial > Deep subsurface > Rock core/Sediment ...
CGTATGGCAGGAGGGAAACAATATCCACCTGTTTTACCGCGCGATCGACGAAGATCATTGCTCCAGTGTTGGGTATGCAAGGCTAAAAGGGCCAACCCAAGTGGTAGAACGATGGCAAAAACCAATCCTTGCGGGAGAATACCCCTATGAGAGCAAAGGCATGGAAGATCCGCGCATGGTGAAAATCGGCGACATCCTGCATATGTTTTATGTGGCGCACGACGGTAAAAACGCGCTTACGGCCTACGCTACAACCGAAGATTTGCGGCATTTTGTAAAAAAGGGCATCGTGAGCCCCACCATGAGCTATCATGAGTTTGACTTGCTCAACGACGAACTCGCCCTCAAAGACGCCTACTCGTTTTTTGCTTCGTACTACGAAGAAGGAGCAGGGTCTGATGTGTTAATATGGCATAAAGATGTATTCCCTTTTCCGCGGAAAATAAAAGGGCGTTACGCTTTGCTGCACCGCATTTTGCCAGACATGCAAATTGCCTTTTTTGAAAACTTTAACCAGCTGCAAGACAACGCATACTGGTGGGAACAGTTAAAACGCCTTCCCGAGCATGTGGTGCTCGAAAACAAGCACTGGTTTGAAACACGAAGCATTGGCGGGGGATGTCCGCCCGTGGAAACAAAAGAGGGGTGGCTTATTATCTTTCATACCACCGAAGAAAGAAACAAAGGCCGCGTATACCATGCGTGCGCCGCGCTGCTCGACAAAGACAACCCCGTGAAAGTATTGGCTCGCTTGCACGAACCCTTATTCTCGCCCACGGAAGAATGGGAAAAGCAGGGCTTTGTGTCGAATGTGGTATTCCCCACGGGAACTGCTTTGTTTGGAGACACCCTATATATATACTACGGAGCGGCAGACAAGCGCATTGCTGTAGCTTCCGTAAGCGTGCAGGAACTGCTCAAAGAAATGAAAGACCCCACAAAAGATCACAATCATGCAGCCTTATAAAACAGACAACATTGCATACCTTTCTACCTACCCTCCAAGAGAGTGCGGTATTGCGAGTTTTACCAAAGACCTGGTGGAGGCCGTGCAGCGAAAATACAATCCGGCGTTAAAGCCCAAAGTGTTGGCGATCAACAACGATATTACCGACATCTATGCCTACGAAAGGCAGGTCATCAAGCAAATCGCCGCAGAAAATATTGAAGATTACATTCAGCTTGCCAAAGAACTCAACGATGCTCCGGATTTAAAGCTCGTGCACATTCAGCACGAATTTGGGATATTTGGCGGCAACTGGGGGGATTACCTGATTCCCTTTTTCCAAACAGTGGAAAAACCCGTGGTAGTTACTCTTCACACTGTTCTTCCCCGACCCAATCGAACTGTTCTGCGGCTCACACAGCTTATTTGCGAACATAGCAAAGCCGTTATCGTAATGAACGAATTGTCAAAGGAAATACTGCTGGCAGATTACGGCGCGCAAGAATCCAAAGTGCACGTTATTCCTCATGGCATTCCGTATGTACCTACTCCCAACGGGCAATCGGAAAAAGCGAAACTGGGGCTTCAAAATTATCTGGTTCTTTCTACCTTTGGGCTTTTAAGCCCGGGTAAAGGCATTGAGTACGCTTTGCGGGCCCTCCCTCCCCTTACAAAAAAATATCCCAATCTTTTGTACCTGGTAATGGGAGTTACGCACCCGGTGGTACGCAAACATGCGGGAGAAGCATACCGCAATTTTCTTTTAAAAGAAGTAAATCGTTTGGGCCTTCAAAACCACGTTCGCTTTTACAACAAGTACCTTGCGATAGATGAAATCACCAGTTTTTTGCGCGCAACCGATGTGTATATTTCACCCAGTCTCGACCGCAACCAATCGGTTTCGGGCACGCTTGCGTATGCCTTGGGATGCGGCACTCCTGTAGTTTGCACAGACTCTTTATACGCAAAAAGCATTGTTACGCCCAATACCGGCATTCTGGTGCGGCCCAAAGACGCAAAGGTCATAACCAAGGCACTGCGCGAACTTTGTGCAGATCCCAAACTGGTTAAAGAAATGGGCAAAACCGCGTTCGCCGAAACCAGGCACATGACATGGCCCAACGTCGCCTTCAGCCATTTTCAGCTGTACCAAAAGCTGGTACCCTTACAAGACGAACAAAAACTCCCGCCCCTTAACCTCGCCCACCTGGCCAAACTTACCGACGGCTTTGGAATTATTCAGTTTGCAAAACACACCGAGCCCGACCTTCGCTATGGATATGCAGTGGACGATAACGCAAGGGCAATGATTGTGGCTGCAATGGCTGCAAAGCGAGAATACCCGGGCGCGCTCGACCTTCTCAAAACATACCTTGCCTTTGTGCAGTTTGTGCAAAAGCCAAATGGTTCATTTGCAAACCTTGTAAATGCAAAACATAAAATCCCCCACCAGCCGGAAAGCCACGACGCGCAGGGCAGAACTCTCTGGGGGCTGGGGTTTGTTTGCGGCCAGGAACACCTTCCCGCAGAGTTACGCAAAACAGCAGGCAAACTTTTTCAAAAAGCGCTTGGCACCATAGTACGCATCGAGTCGCCCCGAGCCGCTGCATTTGCCATTATTGGCCTGTACTGGTATTTGCAGACAAAGCAAAGCGTGAAGGCGCGAAATTTGCTCGAAAAGCTCGCCGAAAGACAGCTCAAGCGCTTTGGCGAAACCGCCAGCAAAGAGTGGCCGTGGTTCGAAGACAGCCTTACCTATTCCAACAGCAAGCTTTCAGAATCGCTTTTGTACGCCTATGCCGCATGTAAAAAGAAAGCGTACCTTTCGTGCGCGGAAAAAAGCCTGGAGTTTTTAATCCAGACCACATTCGCCAAAGGCTATTTCTCTTCCATAGGGCAAAACGGCTGGTATGCGCGCTCGGGGAAACGCGCGTATTTCGACCAGCAGCCGGAAGACGCCTGTTCCATGGCGCAAACATTGCTGGTAGCCTACCAGATTACCGGAAAAGAACGCTACCTTAAACTGGCGCACGACGCGTTCCAGTGGTTCCTGGGCAAAAACCACCTCAATCAAATGGTATACGACGAAACAACCGGGGGATGCTATGATGGATTAGGCCAGCAAACCATAAACTTAAACCAGGGGGCAGAGTCTACGATTTCGTACCTTCTTGCCCGTTTGGCAATCGAAAAACCATGACAGAACAAGCAAAAGAAAAAGCAATTGAGGTACTCGAACATTGCGCCAAACCCACGGGCTTTTACGCCTCGGGCCTTCCTGGCGGATACGAAGCCACATGGGCCAGAGACAGCATGGTAACTGGGCTGGGCGCCTCGTTTGTCGAGAAAAAATTCCAAAAGCCTTTCCTCAAAAGTATAGAACTCTTGAGTAAAAACCAGTCTGCGCTGGGGCAAATCCCCAATGCCGTAGGAAGTTACAATACCGACCGGAGAAGCGACGTTACCTTCAACTCCATTGATTCTTCGCTTTGGTATCTTATTGGCCACAAGGCGTATGCGAAAGCCTACAGCGATACCTCCCTGCTCAAAAAGTACAAAAAGAATATCGAGAAAGCTCTTCTTTGGCTGCGGTACCAGGATCCAAACGAAGACAAGCTTTTGGCCCAACAGCCAACCATGGACTGGCAAGACGCCTTTCCCCATAAATATGGGCACGTGATAAACACGCAGGCTTTGTATTACGGCGCGCTTCGCATGTACGGCAAAACCAAAGAAGCAGAACACCTCAAAAAAGTGGTAAACGGAGAAATCGAAAAGTATCTTACCATGTACGACGAAAACCTCGGGTATTACCTTCCCTGGAACTGGAAAAACCACGATGGCGACCGCGAGCAGGAAGAGTGGTTCGATACCTTAGGAAACCTTTTGGCCATTGTAACCGGCCTTGCCACGCCAAACATTGCAGAGTCTATCTTGAATTACATCCACATAAAACAAATCGACAAGCCCTTTCCCTGCCGGGCCATCGACCCTCCTATGCAACCGGGAGATAAAGAATGGCACTCTTATTTCTTTAAGTGCGACGCCAAAGAACCTTATGCCTACCTCAACGGAGGCGTGTGGCCGTTTATCGGCGGCTTTTACGTAGCAGCTCTCGTCAAGACGCAGCAATACGCAAAAGCACAAGAAGCCTTAGAGAAGCTCGCGCTTGCCGACAAACAAGGCAAACAAGGAGAATGGGAATTTAACGAATGGCTGCATGGCCAAACCGGAGAACCCGGCCCCAACAGCGCGCCCTACCAGGCCTGGACTGCCAGCATGTACCTCTTCGCCGCCGAGTGCGTTTCTCAAAAACGAGTCCCATATTTCTAAATGTTTAACGTCGCACTTTAAACGCTCTGGCCTTTAGCTAATTTCTGACGCTTTATTCACGATCGTGAGTTTTATGTCAGAAAATAAACAGCGGGCGAGAATTTTGAATTCTCCCGCCCGCCTTGTTGACATTTATGGCATCTGCCATATTTGTCAGCATTAATAGGTGTACTTTCTGACCTCCTCTTCACTAAGCTCAATGCCACAACCTCTTACAAACACAAGCGGCAACTTAATCGAACTGTTTAAAGTCCCTTCGCCAACTTCGCTGTCTGCGCTATGCTCAACGGTCTCAAGCCCCTTTGCACTAGTGAAGTTAGTGTTAAGCAACTTCGTGCGGCCGAATTTTGCTCTGGAGAGAACAGCTCCTTCAAGATTTGCGTCTGCCAAGTTTGTGCTCTGAAGATCTGCCCCTTCAAAACTTACTCCTTGGAGAGCTGCCTTGTGAAAGTCAGCCTCCTGAAGATTTGCGCTTGAGAAATTCGCACCACGAGCATCGGCCCAGCGGAAATCTCCAAGTCGGAGATTAGCTAAGCTAAGTTGAGCGATATCAAGCTTAGCATGGATTAAGATTACTCTTCTCATGTAAGCTCCTTCAAGCCTAGCTCCAATCAGACTAGCACGCTCGAGGTTTGCGTCATCTAAATTTTCTCCTCTGAGATCTGCACCTTCGAGGTTGAGTACCACACCAGGATTTCGTGCTCTCCAGACCTCGATTGCGTCAGCGCCTCTTCGAACAACCTCTACATGCTCTGGATTTGACATGATCTCTTCCTCCTGCCCTTTTCTGGTGTGGGAATTTTAGCATAAATTTCGCTTTCTTTCAAGCTCGACAGAATCTCTGTATAATAGAGAAATTTATGGAACAGAAGGCGCAGATGAAAAATATTCTCCGCATGCATGCTGTAAGCTCGGGGTTTGCCGGAGCCTTGATAGGCATTTTTATCCCGATTTATTTGCTTGGCCTCGGCAAGCCGCTTGCTGAAGTTATGCTCTTTCTTATCGTGCACAATATCGTGCTGTTTGGCGCGGCGTTATGCGCTGTTTTTGTTTCCAATAAAGTAGGGCTGGTGCGCACCTTATGGATTCGCTTTGGCTTTCTCTTTCTTTATCTTTTTCTTTTATATCTTTTGCAAACAGAAACCGGCTTCCCTATCTACCTGGTTGCGGTCGTTGGCGGCATTGAGGCTGCGTTTTACTGGATCCCCCTCAATATCCTTTTTACGAGGTATGCTGAAACGAAAGCCATGGCAAAACAGATGAGCAAGTTTTTTGTTCTGCCCGAAGCCGCCGGCCTCTTTGCCCCCCTCATTGGTGGATTTATTGCGGTTTCTCTCGGCTTTCCCGCGCTCTTTGTTTTTGCTTTTATCGTGAATATTGCTGCGGTTGGCTTTCTACAAAATCTGCATAAAGAAAAAACAAACTTCGAGTTTTCGTTATCTCGATTCAAAAGGATATGGCAGCGCAATAAAACCTACTTTGTTTCGGAATTCTTCGACAATATTCCAGAGGAGGTCGTTGGAATCATCTTTCCCATTGTGGCGTACTTGAGCTTATTGAGTGTAACCGACATTGGTGTTATCGGCACCCTCATATCGCTGGGCATGATGATATTCACTCTTTTAATAGGAAACTTTGCCGACCGCTTCGACAAAATAAAAATGCTCCGTTTGGGAGCGGCACTCTTCATTGCAACGTGGCTGGTTGCCTTTTTCATGGAAAGCGTTCTTGGATTTTACGCCGTGAGCATATTGCTTGGGTTTTTCCTACGCCTGTTCTTGGTGCCCTATAATGCCCTCCTGTATGCAAACGCCAAGACAGACGACGCCCAATTTCTCGTACTGCGCGAAATTCCGGTAATTTCAGCTCGCGTTTTCGTATTTCTTCTCGCAATTCTTTTAGCCTCGCGGCTCGAGTTTGTGTTTCTCGCAGCCGCGCTTTCGCTTCTCTATTTCTTCTTCTTTAATCCTCGCGGGCAAAAGTAACCTCGGCGACGCCGATGCTTTTGTCGGCTCCCCCGTAATACAAAAGCCATTTGCCTTTGAAGTTCACCAAGGCATTCGTAAATACCACAGCGTTTACTTTCCCATACATTTCCCAGTACTCGGTGGGTTCCAATATCGGTTTGTCGGAACGATACAAAAGTTTTGACGGATCTTCTTTGTCGAAAAGGGCAAAGCCCGGCTGGTAGGATACGCCGTTTGAACTGTTGTAAATCAGCAAAATGCCCTCGTCGGTCACAAGTGGAGGCGGGCCGCCCTCCACCAAATGGCTGTCGAAAAAGCCTTCGCGCGGCTCTAACACCGTTTCCTCCTGCACTTCCCAATTTCGCAAATCTTCAGAAAAAGCGATCTTCACCATGCCTTCGCCAAAGTACATCACATATTTCCCTTTATGTGTATAGTCTTGAATAATCGCGCCTGCTTTTTCGCGCCCAGGCACCAGCCGGCCGATTTTCTCCCAATGAATTAAATCTTTTGAGAAAGCCCCGCAAAGCACAATGCGCTGTCCTTGTTCATCCCGCCCCGAGTAACCCGTATAGGTGGCAAAATAACCTTGTTCCGTTTGGGTAACGCGTACATCCTCGATCCCTCTGCTTTCCTCTTTTCCCTCACCTTCGAGAATCGGATTTTCTCCATAACGCTCAAAGTGGAACCCATCTTCACTCAAAGCAATCCCTATGCGGGAAATATAACGATCATAATACCCGTCTTCTGCCCGATAGAGAAGATATACCTTGTCGCCTTTTACCACCGCAGCTGGGTTATACGCGCACGCCTTCTCAAAACTCCCATCCTCTACGCGCGGGGTGAGTATGGGATTGCCTGGATATTTTTCTGCTTGAATTTTCATAAAAGGTGGAGACGTTCTTTAATCGTGTTAGTCATTTGGCGAGCAAGGTTGCGATAGTCAAAGTTCGCCACGGCGTGAACTCTTGCGGCCTGGCCCATTTGCAAACGCTTTTCGTCGTCTGCGAGCAGAGTATACAAATATTCAGCCAACTCGTCGGTATTGGCGCGATAGGCAAAGGTCTTGGGCTCGTCGAACACAATGCGGCCCTGCTTTTTAAAACCCATTTCCGGATAAATAATCTCGCTTTCCAAATCTACGGTTTCTGCCACGTTTGCAAGAAAGCCGGTTTTGCCGTGCAAAACCGTTTCTTTAGGCCCCATTTCGTTAATAGACACCACCGGAGTGCCACAGGCCTGGGCTTCCACCTGAATCATGCCGTACCCGTCTAGGCGGCTGGGAGCCGCATACACGTCTGTGGCGCTTAACGCATAGGGTATAAACTCTCTCGACCATGAACCAGACAAAAACAGAATCTTCTCTTTGGGCAATCCAAGTTCTTCAATTAGCCGCAACTCCTCTTCTGCGTGGTCGCGCTCGTCTTCTTCGTCCCAGGCCTTGCAAATATATTTCCAGTTTTCAAAACGTGTGCCTATTTTTGCCAGTGCACGAAACACTTCCTGCGCGCCCTTGGAAGTAACGTCGCCTCCCATAGTAAGGATAACTTTTTCATTTGGCTTTACGCCCCACATGGAGCGCAGTTTTTGAATCGCGGGATCTGTTTTAGCAATAGGCCGGAAAAGTTCGGGTTCCACGCCAATGTGAGCAGTAACAAAGTTTTTGGTGTCCACGCCGTCTCTTTGGTAAGTTCTACGCACCCAGTCCGACGTAACAAATACCAAAGGCAAACTGCCCAAAAGTTCCTGATAATTTGCCACCCAGCCGTCTGCCACAAACCAGGGAACTGGAGTTACCCCGAATTTTTGGGGGTGCAGAATAAGGTCTGGCGTGTACCCCCAGAAACCAATGCCCAAGGCAAACTGCGGCTTAAACGTTTCGTACAGCCATTCTTTTTGGAAGGAAGCTAACCAATGGCAGGGCATTACTTCCTCCCCATTTGCTTTCATGCCCCGATACAGCATGTCGCCTTGCAGGCTCAAACCGTCGGTTTCGGGAGGGTACGCGTATAACACTAGAGATTTCATGTATAAAGTTGAGTAAGGCTAAGCCTTACTCGTAAAGGTTTCGATTTTGCTGCAGCTGCGGTTTTCAAAAATATGGGGCCTGAACCCATATAACTTTTTTATCACGTTTCTTTTGGCTTGCCATTCCTTGTTCGTCAGCTCCACGGCGTATCTTGCGTTTTCAAGAGGCACCGCTATCTTCTTCTTTTCGTCGAGCTTATAGGCAAAGTAAAAAATCTCTCTCGCTTCCAGTTCCTTCTCTGCAATCATTTTTTTTACCGCGCGATGCGCGCCAATATGCCTTGGATGCCCATAGTCGCCTTTGGCGCCATGAGTAAAGATATAGTCAAACTTTTTCTGCGCAAGGCGCGAGCGCACTATCTTTTGTATCTCTAAGATACTTTCTTTTATGCTCATTATTCCCTCGTCTTCCAGGTCGCAAATAATGCCGCGGGCGCCGTAGTACTTTGCCACGCGCATAAATTTGGGCATGCGATCGGGGTCTGATTTTCTGCAAAGCACGAAAATGGTCCAGTCTACAGTCGAATGCCGGGCGAGCGTACCGCCCATCCATATGGTTTCGTCGTCTGGATGGGCAACAACTACTAACGCCTTTGCCTCTTTATGTATCGTCGGTTCCATGCTGCTTTCTATACTTTTCTACAAGCCACGAGGAAGACTGCACTTTCCCGCCCTCGCCAACGTTAAACACCATTTTGCATCCCAGTTCGTTGCATACCTGGGTTTCCGGAATATTGTCTTCTTTGCGGTCGCCTCCGTTGGCAAAGATATGGGGTCCGAGCTGGCGCAGTTCCTGGCAAACGCTCATATCGGCAGGGTCTGGCGTGTGGCTGGTAATAATTACCCGGTCAACTGACTCTAAAGCCTCGAGTATTTCTTTGCGCTCTTCTTGAGGCATAAATACATATCCTTTCTTTTTGAGCAGCCAGTTGTCGTTGTTAAGAATAACCACCAGTTCGTCGCCCAACGCCCGCGCCTCGCGAAAAAGCCGTACATGGCCAATATGCAAAGGGTCGAAGCCCCCGCTTGTTGCGATTATAGTATGCTTCTCCTTATCATTGCTCATAAAGGGGTGCGCGTAATTTTCTCTCCCATAAACTCCGCCTTCACGCCAAGCGCTTTCGTAAGAAATACCATAAGAAAGTTAAGCTGTACAATGTGGCAAAACGGCGAAAGCTCCTCTGGCACTCCGCTGACCACAATTTCTCGCACAAGCGCATTTGATTTTGCAGAGAGTAACTTTTTCAAGTGCGCAATGCGTTCTTTATCTTTGCCGTTGCTCTGCAAAAACAGCACAACCGAGTCTTGCATGGTTTCTTTGGGGCCGTGATCGTACTGGGCGGGAGACAGTCCCTGCCAGGCAAACTTGGTAGCTTCGCTTAAGGTAAGCGCCCCTTCCATGGCGGTTGGCGCGTTTGGCCCCGAACCCAGCACAAAAAGCCCTTTGAGTTTGCGCCCCCGCATATACTCTGCAATTTCTTGCGCCCTTTCCTGGGCTTGGCCGCGATACGCGGAAAACTGCTTTTCTATGGCATCGAGAACCTTTCTGGGGTCAAACCCCAAACCAAGGTACAGCACTAAGAGCGTATTGAAATAGGTTTTGATAGAAACAAACTCTTCTTTGCCGGCATACAGTTCCACTACCTGTTTGGCGTTGACAGCTTTTGCAAGTGAAGACTCGGCGTCGTTGGTAATGGCAACAACATCTTTAAATCGCGCCAAATTCCACAACAACTCTGAACTTTCTCCAGACTGGGAAATAAGCACGCCCAGTTTCTCTTTTGGTTTGCCCTGATAGGCATAATATTCAAAAGCCTCATATGGCAGAATGTCTTTGCCCAAAAACCACAGGGTAAGCGCCGCGTAATAGGAAGCCCCCATGCCGAGGTACGGGGTATGTTCGGGCAATACAATACCTTTGTTCTTCTCTACGCAAAGCCTCGCTTTCTCTAAAAGTTCTTCTAAGTCCCGAGTATCCATGCCTTGATTCTAGCAAAAACAAACCCCGCCAGTCTATAGACTGGCGGGGCGTTGTATTATCTGCGAAAGTCCCGTCTTGGACCTCTCTCTGCTCTGCGTTTGTTGTAGCAATCTCTGCAGTAAACCGGTCGGTCGCCGCTCGGTTGGAACGGAACCTCGGTCTGCGTGCCACAATCAGAACACGTAGCAGGGTACATTTGGCGGTCAAAAGAGCGCCCTCCCTGAAAATCGTTTTCCACTGAATCAAACGAAATTCCAAAACTTATACTATACAATATACTTATGGAATTTCAGTTTCCTATGCCACTTTCTTATATAAGCACAGACTCTGTACTCGACTACTCGTACAGGCGCATTATACGCTTATTGATGTTTTTTGTCAACCCCCCCCTCTCGCAACCAAGAAACCTTTTTGTTTTTCGGGTGTTTAAAATAGAGAGAGGAAAAACGGTCGCACAGAAACAAACATTTTGTCTCTAACATATGAAAGCCTTGAGCGAAGTGCTGCAGGTCAGATTGAGAAAGCGCGGGCAGTTGTATTTGAGTTCCCGGTGTTTATTTTGCGGTCTCGCGTGCAAAAACCCCAAGGAGAGAAAGAAGCACATTCTGCAAGAACACCGAATCGCAGAAGAAGCATTTCCCAACTTTCTTGTTTTCAATCAATGATCCTGTATTGCAGCCCCCATACGTAACCCCGCCAGTCCATGGACTGGCGGGGGTT
>Ga0209542_10019208_pt1 | contig 10975 bp, 12 predicted proteins | sample RifCSPhighO2_01_FD_184028 | JGI IMG/M metagenome (GOLD analysis project Ga0209542, IMG submission 184028) | Soil microbial communities from Rifle, Colorado - Rifle CSP2_plank highO2_0.1 (SPAdes) (version 2) | ecosystem: Environmental > Terrestrial > Deep subsurface > Rock core/Sediment ...
ACGCAATCGGGGCGTACGATTCAATTTAGAGCCACCACGCGCTCCGCGCGTGCGATTAGTCAGAATCAGGATTTAACTCAAAATACATTCGAACTTCGTTCAATACACACCGCAGATATATGAAAATACTTTTAGCTGTTCCGTATATTGTCTGGCTCGTCATTTCGGCACTTTGGGTTTAATGGAAAATAGTGGTGCTTGAAAGCGCTCACAAACCGAGATAAGCGCGAATGATTTTGAAGCGCCGATCGAGGCGCAAACCTCGATGCACATTCACGTGCGTCTTGAGCGCGTTCCACGTCCCATCGAGCGAGTTGGTGGTGTTCGGAATCTTGAGCGCGGGGTACTTTTGATACGTATACAAAAAGGGGAGGTTCGTCGTGAGTGAACGGTACGCGCTCCGGAGTTTGCGGTGCGTGTATTTGGGTTTGCCGCAATGCGAACAAATATGCTTCTCGTTGAGGTCAGCGCGGAAGTCTTCCTCGAAGCGCGCGAGCATCGCTCGCATCTCGTCTTCGGTACTTTTGGCAATCAAACCTGCGATCGCCAAGAGCGCCTTGTGCGAGTCGAACTTTGGTCTCGTCGTGAGATATTTCTTCACGATCTTCCATTGGTGGAAGTGGCAGATCTGCACCGGTATATCCTTGAAAACGCTTGGAATACCGCGCCGTCCGTCGAGTACGACTGCGAGGATGGTGTATCCGAGGTCCTCAATCTTTTTTCTCAATAGTGTGTATTCAAGCTTCGTCTCATGCCGGAGCTCCGCACCGTACAGGTTCTCATGTTCGTTGGGATCGCGTCCAACAAGGATTCCATACTCGCGACCAAAGAACGTTGCGTCGGCAACGAGGACAACGGGACGTGGCCGATGGATTTTCTCGGGCAGCGGAGCGGCGTCAAGAAACTTGGTGATCGTGCGCGGCGAAAGATCGGCATCTTTTCCGAGTCTTTTCTTCGTGCGTTTGCCCTGCACGTACTCCTCGAGCAGAAGGGTCGCTTTCCTCGGTGCTCTCCGGCTATTTGAGAATGATTTGCCGCAGGCCGTGCACAGAAATCGGACGATGCGATTACGGATTCCTTTTCGAATGGCCGCTCGCGCACCGCAAAAACGGCACTTTTTTTGTCATGAAATTATGTAGCGAATTAAAATATTGCCCAACTATGCCTCAACAGAGCGATGAAAGCACGATTTGAGGCACCAATTTTTTCCTTTAACTCTGGTTTTCTGATAGCGAAACGGCTTTTTTATCCGGGAGACTCATTCTTTGTGCCGCCTGTTCCTGTCGAAATCCTTGCGTTGCCAGTAAGCGCTCCCTGGATGCGCATTGAAGAGGCGATCGAATATGCCAAGGACATAAAACCCAAGATCGTTTTTCCGGTACACGACGGAATGCTGAAGCCCGAGTATCGCGGTTCGAGCAGAACGTTACCTCATAAACTCTTGACACCGGTGGGCGTTGAATTTCGGGATGCAGTCGAGGGTTCTGTGCTCGAATTTTAGATCGCCGTTTCTCCGGATTTGATTCGGCACGCCGCATTCAATTCCGCAATGTCAGCATCGGTCGCCTTAAGCGCAGTGCCTTTGTTGATCTCATACATGATCGCCTTTTCGTCTTCCACATGCTCGAGATCGAGCGCGTGGCCGAATTCGTGCGCCAAAACCCGCACGAGTTTCGTTGTATCCGAAAACTCGTAAATAGTAATCGTCTCGACTCCGTTTTGAAGCTCGTATAACCCTTCCTCGAATTCGCCACCCTTGGCACCCGCTTGATTATATTGCTCCACGTTGAGGTTGAGATGTACGATGAGCTGATTGAGCGTTGTCGCGAGTGCGTTTAAGGTATCGATATTTTTATTGAGCCGCTCTTCCATGCGTCTGATGCTCGAGAGGTCGTCTTCCAACTGCTGCTTGCGCACAGTAAGCTTCGCGTACTCCGCGGGTGGCGCGCCGCCCCTATCATTCCATTTTTTTACGTCGGCATTGTACGCCGCCTCGCGCTGCTCGTACTCCGCAACAGCGCTCTTATACATGCGCTGCTCTGTTTGCACAGAACCCGAGAGCGCGTCGTATTTCGCCTTGAGCGAATCGTATGTCGCCTTGCTCTCGTCGATCTTGATGCCGAGAGAGGCGAGCTTGTCGGTCGCTGCTTGGCGTTCGTCGTACATGAAACTCACCGTCACTTCGCCGTTTTTCTCCACGTATTCAAACAGATTCTTATCGCTCTCAGCTTCCCATATACCCTCCGCTCGTGCTAAATCCGCGATGAGCGTGCTCGTGCTCAGATCAAAGCGCGGATCAATAGCGCCGAGTGAATAGGTAATGGGTGAGGAACAGGGGGCCACCGTGTCGTGCACCGCGCGCATGAGGTGTCGCACCTGCGCTGGATGCGCGTATGCCAGATATGCGCCGCCGAGGACGACGGTGGCAAGCACGACAAAATCGAAAAACCTGCGCATGGCGTAATTATACAGTGGCGCCCAATTTCCTGCGACCTGAAACGCGCGGAATTATTTTGCTGTCGCGAGCGCGATTTTTTCAAACACAGCATTGATGTCGGAAAGGGAAGCGGGCTTGGTGAGATGATGATTGAATCCGGCCGCGTACGCCTTTGCCTTGTCCTCGTCTTGCCCGTATCCCGTCAGTGCCACCAGTGTTCCTTCGAATCCACCCTTGCGCGCTCTCTCTGCAACGCGGTAGCCGTCGATGTCGGGAAGGCCGATGTCGATGATCGCGACGTCCGCATGGAAGACCTCGAAAAGATCGAGCGCCTCCTTACCTGTTGCGGCCGTTTGAATGGTATGACCGAGCGCTGAGAGGAGCGTGCCGAGGCTCTCGGCGGCGGCGGCATTGTCATCCACCAGGAGAATATCAAACGCGAGCGCGGCCGGCACTCCATGCTTTTTTGGGCGTGGAATAAGTGGTACCGACATTTGATTTGAGTGCGAGAGTGGAATGCGGATGGTAAACGTACTGCCCACACCTTCTCCTTTGCTCGCCGCCTCTATCGTGCCGCCGTGCAGCTTAATGAGCCGCGCCGAAAGCGAGAGGCCGATGCCGATGCCTTCGCGCCGCATCTGCGGGTGCGCGGGCTCCTGGAACGGTTCAAAAATATATGGAAGACGCTCCGGCGATATGCCAATGCCGGTATCCGTAATCGTAATCACCGCGTCCTTTTTTTGGACTTCGCAGCTCACCGTGATGATGCCTGGGACATTTGTGTATTTAGCGGCGTTGTTAAGAAGATTTACCACGACTTGTTCAATACGCATCGGATCGGCGTTGACAGAGATCGCTTCTCCCGAAATGGCGACGGTGAAGGTGTGGCCGCGCTCGCGCACGAAACTCTCGGCGCTCTTTACGGAGTTTTTGACGACTGCGATGAGATCGACGCGCTCCTTCTGGAGCTTGAAACCGCGGCGCGAGATGCGCGAAATGTCGAGGAGATCGTCGAGAAGACGACGCATTACCGCCACGCTTCCTGCCATCGTCTCCCGCGCCTCTCTGTGCTCCGCGCTTTCGTTTTTGTCGAGTCCCAATAACTCGAGCGAGCTCACGATGGGCGCAAGGGGATTCCTGAGCTCGTGGGCGAGGATGGCGATAAATTCGTTTTTGGCATGATCGGCGCGACGCACGCGTTGGAGAGCGCGCTCACGATCGCGCAAATTGTTTTGCAGCGCGATGTTGGCCTGCCGTCGCTCCTCCATGGTGCTCGCGATTACAAGGAAGATCATCGCGAGCGAGCCGAGCAAGAGTTGTGCCAGAAATAGATTTTGTGGGATGGGTTTGTCGGCGAAGATGCCGATGCCATGCACCGTATTCCATATGGTAAACGCTGCGACGACCAAAGAGGCGAGAGTAATCATGCGCGATCCTTCAAGCAGCGAGAGTGTGAGAAACGGTATGAAAAAATATATGAACGGAATTTCTGCAAGAATAGGTATCGGATTGATAACGGCCAGAACATTCGCCCCGGCAAGTGCCCCCAAAGTGACGGCAATCTTCGCCCACTCAAGGGGCGCGCGTCTGAAAAAGGGTTTCGCGATCCACCTGATGAGAAATGCGCCAAGAACGAGAATTCCCAGCGTATCCCCAAGCCACCATGCTATCCAGGCTACGAGGAATTGATCCGCCGACATCACGCCGGTAAGCACCAGGCTCGTTACTCCAATGGTGGCGGCGATGAGCGGTGCGACTCCGGAGACGACAAGGAAATGGAGCGTATCGCGCAGTCGCCTGAAGAGCGGATTGAAATTTTCGGGAGAACGCAAAATATACACGCCCGCGAGAATTTCGAGCGTATTGCCGAGCGCGATCCCGAATGCCGCCAGTATGGGTGCGCCCGTAACAATGTTGGTCGCAAATGCGGCGAGTGCTATCGCGGGTGTGAGCCTAAGCCCGCCAAAATACAGCGCTGCGAGTGCAATACCGGTAGGCGGCCATACGAGGGTCGCAAAACCGCCGACAGGGCTAAGCTCCAATCCCCAGAGGCCCGTCGCGGTGTAGGCAAAAAATACCAACGCGAGGAGCGCTATGTGACGATAATGCTGCAAACTTTGAATTTTCCACGTCTGTCATGAAGTGATCATGAAGAGCTTGTGCAGCTACGTTTCTACAGCGTATTGCACCTTTTTGCAAAGGGACATACCATTACGGAATGAATAACCTATCACGTGCTGCTTTAGCAGTATTCATTGGTGCGGTGTGCGTGCCCGCCCTTGCACTTGCGGCGGAGATGCGCGTGGGGGAGCAGCCGTCATTTCCCATCGATGCAGTACTCGCCGATGATCTCTATATGGCGGGCGGCAATGTTACAAGCGGCGGCGCGATAGAAGGTGATCTGGTCTCCGCGGGCGGCACGGTGCTCGTAAGCGGCGATGTGTCGGCTGATGCGATCCTGGTGGGCGGCACGATCACAGTCATTGGATCGGTGGGAGATGATCTTCGCGTGGGCGGCGGCACTATTACCGTACAAAGCGCGGTCGCTGACGACGTTTTGATGGGTGGCGGACAGATTACGCTTGCAGGACCGGGCGTCGGGGGAGATGCGATCATCGGCGGCGGAGTGGTGCGCATCGACGCGCCGGTAGGCGGCAACGTGCAGGCGGGCGGCGGCGAAGTGTATATCAATGCGAGGGTTGCGGGCGATGTCAGCGTTCATGCCGACAAGGTTACGCTCGGTCCGCAGGCACATATTCAGGGCAATTTCAGCTACAGCTCGCCGAATGAAGCGACGCTTGAGGATGGCGCCGTGGTAAGAGGCGAGACATTTTACGAAGAGTCGCCGAGTGCACGTCGGTCGGTGGCATTCGGACTCCTCGCCTTCCTCTCGATCGCGTTCCTCATCAAATTTGTCGCCATCTTCATCTCCGCGCTCATTCTCTCGCTTGTGTTCAAGCGCTACGCTCAGGAATTGGTCACGCGGGCGCACGCGGAGCCGTGGCGCTACCTTATCTGGGGCCTCGTCTTTATGATCGTCCTTCCCGTGCTTTCAATCGCGCTCCTCGTTACGCTCATCGGCATCCCATTCGGCATCATCGGCCTTCTTACCTTTGTCATCTGCATGATCTTCGCGGCCATCCTCGCGCCTGTTGTCATTGGGGCTGTCGTGCACAAGTGGATTTGGAAGCCGGACACGTACCAAATTTCGTGGCGCACGATTCTTCTCGGTACATTCGTGTATTTCCTTCTCAAACTCATTCCATTTCTCGGCTCTCTCGTGTTGCTCGGAGTCATGCTCATCGCGCTTGGCGTTGCCATCAACATTAAAAAAGAGGCCTTGAGAGAGTGGCGATAATAAGCTGTTGATATGACACGGACTCAGATCATCATCGGTATCTCTCTGGCTGCCTTCGTCGCAGTTGTAATTTTCAACGGGCGCTTCATATCTCAAGTTCCCGAAACTATCCAGCCTCAACCAGTGTCGGCTGTCGAGAAAGACGCGGTTCGAGATCAGCGGGCAGCCAACGGTTGTCCGGAATTAAACGATACGTATGATAGTTGGCATTCAAACAAGTCGTTATGCCCCGCAGGAAAAATAGACGAACATCTCACGATCAATAATATTTATCGGGAGGTCACTTTTTGCGGCCATACGTTCAAGACCCCACAGGTTGTAATCGACGGGGTGGATGTGATTCAGCGTCTCGCGGAACTTGCAAATACTGAAAAGCGATCGCCCGGGCAGGCGGAAGGTCAAGATATGCCCCCTACCTGTTTCAATATCGTGTTTAACAACCCTGAGCAAGGCCCTGACGCGGTTCTCAATGTTCTGTCTGCCGGAGGAGAATTTCCGTCTTATCAGGTGCAAATATCGGCGACGTCTTACGATATTGATTTAAGTGATGGTACTGTTTACGATTTTAGTTTTTTGGGCCGTTTTCCTCTGGGGAGCCTCAAGTAGATTCAAGTATTTTGCTCGGTGATCGTTAGGTTAGTTTGGGAGAAAGAAAATCTTCATGACATTTCTAGAAAAACGGTTCATACTTGCGACATGCGTACACGCTTCCCCATGTGGACACTTATTATCCTCGTCGCTTTAGGAGCAGCTTCGTACTACGGATACCAATACATCAAAGAGCGGCCACCGCACTTTCTAATTTCGCTCGTTATCAATACCGATCCCCCACCGCCCCTGCCGCAGGGAGATCTCGCTCCACTCACGGCACCCTCGGGATTTACCGCGACCGTCTTTTCGCGTGAGACTCCGGGCGCGCGCGTTTTGGCGCGCGACCCCAAGGGTGCGCTCGTCGTGTCGCTCACGAAGGAAGGCAGGGTCGTCGCGCTACCCGATCTTGATGCTGATGGAAAAGCCGACCGCGTGGTAGTGATTCTCTCAGGACTCCGAGAGCCGCATGGCCTGTATTTCCATTGCCCCGATACGGGATTTGCGAGCGCGGACCAAGATGCGTGCAAGCTTTATGTCGTAGAAACGGGCGCCGTGAGATCGTATGCGTACGATACTGATACATACACCATAAGCAATCCGCAAATGATCGCGACGCTTCCAGCGGGAAGCGGCCACTCGACGCGCACGCTCCTGCCGCATCCGGATGGCAAACGACTGCTCGTTTCGATCGGCTCATCATGCAATGTGTGCGATGAGGAGAATGGAATGCGGGCGACGGTGCAAGAGATAGATCTTTCGACAAACAAGACGACAACCTTTGCAAGTGGACTCCGTAACACCGTATTCATGGCGATTGATCCTGTGATTGGCGAAGTATGGGGGACAGACAACGGGCGCGATCTCATTGGCGATGATATTCCGCCGGATGAAGTGAATATCATTGAGCAAGGGAAAAATTACGGGTGGCCGATTTGCTACGGCGCCAATATCCACGACACCGACTTTGATTCGTCGCGATCCCTGCCTGCCGGCAGGCAGGCCTGCGCCGATATGGTGCCGCCGCATATCGAATTGCAGGCGCATTCAGCTGCACTCGGCATCGCATTTATCCCCGAAGAAGGTTGGCCGGAGGATATGGGCAACGATATCTTGATCGCGTACCACGGCTCGTGGAATCGCTCCGAGCCGACTGGCTATAAGGTGATCCGCTTCAATCTGAATCAGCGCAGCCGTGATGCCATAGGCGGCCCAATCGATTTCCTTACCGGCTTTTTGCCCGAAGGCTCAAACGACACGGACGATGCGATTGGTCGCCCCGTGGGTATCCTCGCCGAGCCCGGTGGTATCATCTACATTTCCGACGACCGCGCGGGCGCGATCTATCGCATTACACGCGATTCGCTGGAGTAATGTCACAAGGTTTGTCACAAGGTTTAACCTTGTGGGTGATTGAGGCGTTCGCGGCTTCCTGGAGAAACGTCAGATCCCGCAATCGTATAAATTTGCCCTCATATCGTTGTATATCAGCCTCGTACTCAAGTGTTGCTATCGCTTTGTCGAGATTCAGCCACACCGTCTCAAAACCGTCCTCAATTTCCTCTCCTGCCTGCAGATTCGGTATTCCTTTTTCACCGGAAAGATGAGCGAAAAAACAGTGAGAAATTTGATGCAAAGCAAACTCATTGCGAAATTCTTCAATGGCGCCGAGTCCACGAATATTCTCAATTGCGCAGCCGATCTCTTCCACAAGCTCACGGCGTAAAGCATCTTCGATACTCTCGCCCTGCTCTACCCCGCCGCCAGGCAGTTTGTGATAATTCTTTTTCGTCGCGTTTAAAAGTGCAATCGTGCCCTCGCGATCGAAAACGATCGCGCGCGCCGCCATGCGCTCTTCGTAAGAAGCCGGTGCAGGCGAGTCAAATCCCAGATCGCTGTCACGAATCGTCTCGAGAATCTTCATTGTAAGTCAGACAATTCAAAACATCAGTTGGCGCTCACACCAAAATTTCCTTCACTTTTTCCACGATCCGATCAATCGGTGTGTCGGCTTTGACAAGGTAGTACGAAGGCTCATCACGTACAACCCCTTTCATAATGCGTTCATCGGGGGAGAGATTTGTGAGTACGATGATGGGGATGTTCTCGCCCCCCTTTTCCGTACGGATGCGGTGGAGAATAGACATGCCATCGACGTCCGGCAGCATAATGTCGAGAATGATCACGCGTGGTTGTGTTGTGAGGATCATCTTGAACGCCTCGGCTCCAGTTTTTGCTACTTCGACATCAAATCCCTGAGACTCAAATGTTTCGCGCAGAACGCCTGCAAGGCGCACTTCGTCTTCTACGATCAAGAGGATCTTTTTTGTGTCTGCCATCATACGTCCATCATACCACTTTCGGCAAATTCAATAAAAAAGGTTGTGCCCTTTCCCTCCGTGGTCTCAAATCGGATCGCACCGCCTGATTTGTCGAGAATGGATTTGACGATATAGAGTCCGAGGCCGCTGCCCTTGGAGCCACTTTTATCTGCATTGCTCGCTCGATAGAGCTTATCGAAAATATGCGGCTGGTCTTTCTCGGGAATACCGTATCCGCTGTCGGCGACCGAGATTTCGATTTTGTGATTATTTTTTTTGATAGAGATGCATACGGACCCGCGTTCGGGAGTGTATTTGATAGCGTTTGAGAAGAGATTATTGAGAATAGCTTTGAGGAGCGTGCGGTCGGCGGCCATGACAAGGCGCGGCGATTGATACGCTCGGGTAATCGTGATGCGCTTCTCGCGTGCAGAGAGATCAATATCGCGTAGCGTTTCATCGGCCAAGGCGACAATGTCCAAATCTTGCGCGTGGACGTGCAGCTCGCCGATTTCGATGCGGGAAATATCCAAGATGATACTGATGAGTGAGGCCATTTCATCAGCGGCGTCGACGATGTCGTCGACGCCACTGCGGTCATGCGGCGAGAGCCCGGAAAGATCCGACATTTGGAGTTTTTCCGCCCTCCAGCGAATGACGGTGAGGGGAGTGCGCAACTGGTGCGAGACGAGCGCCACGAATTCGCTTTTGGCTTGATTGAGTTCCTCGCCGCGTGTTACATTCGCGTGGAGATCTTTAAGCTGTCGGGTAATCACGTCGAGCATGATGTTGATGCCCGTGTAGAGCGAAACGATCTCGTCGTCGGCATCCTCCGGAATTTCTATCGAGGATTCAAAGTCGCCAACGGCAGCGCGCGCAAAGATCTCGTTGAGTTTCGAGAGGTGCTCGCTGATACGTGCCCGATATGCGCCCAGCTCTTTATCGCCACTTGATGGTGTATTCATACCGATTATCGCCGCGGTCATGCGCCGTCACGCTGCCGATTAAACCGCTGTAGGCGAGCCAGCCTGCAAAAAAGCCCTTGAAGTGGTCGATCGGGTAGTCGTTGTTTGCCATAAGAATGCGCACCTCTTTTTCTCCGAGCTCTTTGGATGTGAAGGTCACGCCCCGAAACACATGCCCGGCTATATTATTTACGCCAAGCAGAATTTTTTTGAAGCGCGAACGAAATACCGGTAGGACAAGCTTGCCGAGCGGCGTTTCTGAAAAATTTTTGAAATGCAACTCACCGGCAAGGCGAGCGCGCTCCGCCGCAGGTGTCGTATCGCCCGACACGAGATCAAGCACGTGCTCGATGATTTTCACTTCGTCTGAGACCGGCACATTTTCGGCGTTGCGGAAATGAACAGACTTGCCGAAGCGGCGCTCGAGCTCCAAGAGACCCTTCTCGCCGAGCGCGCGCTCGAGCATACGCACATGGCTCATGACAAAAATGCCTTTGATCGTGGGTACCGCACCCTCACGCATATATCCCTATGGTACCACCCTGCAGAGAGAAAGGGGATTTGGATCGTATTAGATTGTCATGAATTTGACCCTACCGGGAATCGAACCCGGATTCTCAGCTTGAAAAGCTGGTGTCCTAACCATTAGACGATAGGGCCCTACTTCGCTCCTCCTTCGCCAAGGCTTCGGAAGGACCGGTAATGCTACGAGAGCAAACCGTGGAATGAAGTTTCAATATAGTACGATTTTTTGGGCAAAATGGCAAAAAATGCTAGAGTTTCCGGTATTGCCGAAATGAAGGAGAGGTGCGTGAGTGGTTGAAACGAGCGGTTTCGAAAACCGCCATGCCGCAAGGCATCGGGAGTTCGAATCTCCCCCTCTCCGCCTTCGCCACGCTTCAGCGTGGCTACGGCGTGACGAAGTCTGCTAGTAGTCACGCGAAAGCGGGAAGACGATCATGCACTATGTCTACAGCCTGAAATGCAAAGACGGATTTTATATCGGCTGTACCGATAATCTTAAAGAAAGATTGGGACGACATCAAAAAGGACACGTTCCGGCGACAGCAAATCGTTTGCCCATCACCCTGGCATTTTATCTTGCAACCAATGATAAATACAAAGCGTTTGAATTCGAGAAATATCTGAAATCTGGGTCCGGCCGGGCATTTATCAAGAAGCATTTCGTTTGATTAGTGTACTTTGAATTACGAAATTCCCACCAACCCCGTCGCGTCACGCACCCCGAACAAACCCTCCGCGAGAGTTGATGCCTGAAAACAAAAGTCATTTCACACATTCGCCG
>Ga0209542_10019209_pt1 | contig 10974 bp, 10 predicted proteins | sample RifCSPhighO2_01_FD_184028 | JGI IMG/M metagenome (GOLD analysis project Ga0209542, IMG submission 184028) | Soil microbial communities from Rifle, Colorado - Rifle CSP2_plank highO2_0.1 (SPAdes) (version 2) | ecosystem: Environmental > Terrestrial > Deep subsurface > Rock core/Sediment ...
TATTGAAGCTAAAAAAGCTACTCTGGTAAGCGTGGACACCGGCACACCGGTTTATATCCGCTTGGCTCGTGAAAAGACACCTGTCATGACGACCGAGTTGACGCCTTTCAGAGTGGGAGAGGCCCAAATCTTCTGGCAGTCGGACAATCCTCAAGCGGGCATTATTGCCACCGGCGCGCTTCTTTACAGGGCGCTCTTGGGCGCCAAAGAACTTGAAGAGAAGGGAATAGAAATAGAGGTAATGAATCTCTCGACAATTAAACCTTTGGATGAGAAAGCCATAATAGAATGTGCTAAAAAAACCGGAAGAGTCATTACAGTGGAAGAACATCAAATACGAGGCGGTATGGGTTCCGCCGTGGCAGAATGTTTAGTTAGGAATTTTCCTGTGCCCATGGAATTTATCGGCGTGGATGACCAATTCGGCCAATCCGGAACTCCAGATGAACTCATAGAACACTATGGTATGGGTACCAAGAGTATCATTAAGGCGGTTGAAAAAGTCTTGAAGCGATAATAAATAGAGAGCAAGGAGTCAGCACAAAAAATGCAAAAGGCGGGAGGACTTGCACTTCAACCGGGACCTGTTTTTCTGCCTGCTTGATGATTTTTGCGAAGTCGCTTGGCTTCATAACTCCTCCTTTAGTTTAGGGGCAAGTACCGATGTATTTCTAAAAACAGATTGGCTTCCCCATAGCACTTCTGTCAATCAACCTTTCAACAGCGATAGCAAATAAAAGGTAATTTATAAAAGGTCGAATTTATGCTTCAGATCTAACTCATTATCGATATAATATGCTTCAACATATCTAATAAAACATCTTGCATTATAGAATTCAACGATATATTCAATCTCATTTCGACATTCATAAGGAAAAACGAATACAGACCGATGCAATTCCTTAAAACCTAGATTTTTCAAAAGTGTATATTTAAGATTTAAATTGTTCGAGTTTGAAAATCAGTAGGAGCATCTTCGAGATATTTTTCAATTTGCAGGCGAGTGAGAAGGCCTTTCTGGGCGCCGACTTGCTGAACCACTGACATGGCATTAATCATGCCCCACTTTAGAGCTGTTTCTAAATCTTTGCCCAGAGTGAGGGCCGCCACTGTAGTAGACGCAAGTGCGTCTCCAGCGCCGGTACGTTCAAAAGGTGGTTTCGGGTCCGGATACGACGGCTGATGCCACATATTTTTTCCATCAAAAGCGTATGCTCCTTTGGGTCCGTCAGTGATGATTACAATTTTGGGCCCAAGGGCGTGGACGCGTTTGAGGAGCTCATTTGTTCCTAGTGTGTCTAAACCAAGAATTCTTCCGGCTTCTTCGACATTACAGAAGAAAATCTCTGTCGAAGTATAAATGTCTTTCAACACTTCAAAACCAAGCTTAATCTGGAAAGTGCCAGGTTGGAAAGCAAGAAAGATTTTCGGGTAATTCTTGAGATATTCCTTAATTTGTTCGTGATATTTTAAAGTGTCTCCCCCGAGAGAAGTGAGATAAAGCCATTTCGGCTCTCCTATGTCTGGGAAAGTTCTATTATATTCTTGGTGCTTGACCAAAATGGTACGGTCATCCTCATACCAAAGTACGTAATGGTAGTTGGTTTCTTTGCCGTTCTGAACAGAGACAAAATCTGTGGCCACCCTTTCTTTTTTAAGAGTTTCCAAACATTCACGGCCGTTTTGGTCGTCACCCATATTCGTTACAAGGGCGCTTCTAAGGCCTAGTCGAGAAGCAGAAACAGTAGCATTGGCGCAATTGCCGACAGCACGGACAACCTCAACTGATTCATAAGGAATCTTGTCACCGAAAGCCATGGTAATAGTGCAATGCTCACGATTTATATCGCAATTGACGCTCGCATCTCTGAGTTTAATAAATGCGTCGGTAACAATATCACCGACGGCCACTAGGTCATGCATACGGAAAGTATATCATGATAGAATTGGGAGAATGAAAACTTTAAGGGACTACTTGGTTTGGGCGGAAGAAAAGCAAGTTGCCTTAGGGCACTTCAACATCTCGGATTCAGAAGGATTCAAAGCCGTGGTGGAAGGAGCCAAGGAATTGGATGTGCCAGTAATCATCGGTGTTTCGGAGGGAGAAAGGGATTTCATCGGACTTGAGGAGGTGGTATCTTTGGTAAAGACCGCGAGAGAGCATAACCTTTCTGTTTTTGTTAACGCCGACCATACCTATTCAGCAGAGAAAGCGAGGCTCGCTATTGATGCCAAGGTTGATAGTGTCATCATTGATGCGGCGGAAAAAACATTAGAGGAAAATATCAAATTGACCAAAGAAATTGTCGATTACGCTCGCTCTCAAGACCTGCCTACCGGCAGGCAGGTCTTGGTCGAAGGGGAGCTAGGCTTTATCGGTAAGTCTTCCAAATTGTTGGAGACTCTGCCAGATGGCGTTTCCGAGGAAACTCAGACCGGTCCGGAGGAAGCGGCAAATTTTGTACGTCAAACCAACATAGATCTCCTGGCTCCTTCTGTCGGCAATGTCCACGGTATGATAAAAACGGGGAATCCCAAATTAAATATAGAGCGTATCAGAGCTATCAGGGAAGTAGCGGGAGTACCCTTAGTGCTTCATGGCGGTTCCGGTATCGCTGACGGGGAGTTTATCGCGGCGATAGAGGCGGGCGTGAGAATTATCCACATCAATACTGAATTAAGAATTGCTTACAAAGAAGGAATTGAAGAGGGTCTCAAATCCGGTGAGATAGCGCCTTATAAATTCTTGGCCGAAGGAGTGGCAGAAATGAAGAAAATAGTTCGTAACCGATTGAAATTATTTAATAGATTATGAAATTGAGTGAAGAAATTAAAAAATTTTTCAGAGGAGAGGTTGCGGATGATGAAGCGACGTTATCAACATACTCGCGAGATGCGAGCCTTTTCAAAGTGAAACCGAAACTCGTAGTCTTCCCCAAGAATGCGGAAGATTTGAAAGCCTTGGTCAAATGGGTAGGAGACAACTCTGGTTTCTCGGTGACTGTGAGAGCAGCAGGTTCTGATATGACCGGTGGACCTTTGAGTGAATCCATAGTCGCCGATGTGACTAAACATATAAACAAGATGGGGGATGTGAGAGAGGAGGGAACAACGGTGGAACCGGGCATGTTTTATCGAGACTTTGAAACGAAAACTCTTGAAAAAAACCTTATCTTGCCTTGTTTTACGGCTTCTAAAAATTTATGTGCGCTGGGTGGGATGTTCGGTAACAACTGCGCGGGGGAGAGAAGCTTGCGCTACGGTAAAATGGAAAATTTTATTTTGGAAACAAAAGTAATCTTCTCTGATGGCAACGAATATCTTGCAAAGCCCTTATCAAGGGAAGCCCTTGATATTAAAATGGCTCAAAATGACTTTGAAGGTAATGTTTATAAAAATTTATTTAATCTTATAAAAGAAAACAGGGAAATCATCGAACGAGCGAAGCCCAGAGTATCAAAAAATTCCGCTGGATATTATCTCTGGAATGTCCTAAGCCGAGCTTTGGACACATTTGACTTAAATAAACTTTTAGTCGGATCGCAGGGCACACTTGGCATTGTGACAGAGATGAAACTTAGATTGGTGCCTGTGAAAAAATATCATGACCTTGTAGCACTCTTTTTCAAATCATGGGATGAACTGCCGCAAGTGGTAAATGCTATCTTGCCACAGGATCCGGAGAGTCTTGAAACATTTGACAAAGACACGCTCAAACTCGGAATACATTTCATGCCGGAGGTTGCCAGAAAAGCTGGGAGCAGTTTCTTCTCATTTGCGCTGAAATTTCTACCAGAAGCGCTCATCAGTGTAGAGATGCTCGGCCTTCCAAAACTTGTGGTGCTAGTTGAAGTATCGGAAGATACAGAAGAAGAAGTAAAAAATAAGGTTCGAAATATTGTTGAAGTGATAAAACCATTCAATATTTGGTCTAGAATAGTAGAGAAAGATTCCGAGGAAGAGAAGTTCTGGGTGATGCGCAGAGAATCATTTAACCTCCTTCGACAACATGTCAAGGAAAAAAGGACAGCACCTTTTATAGACGACTTTTGTATTCCGCCAGAGAAGGTGCCGGAGTTTTTGCCACGGGCACTTAAGATTCTCAAAGATTACGACATAGATACCAATATTGCCGGTCACGCCGGCAACGGAAACTACCACATCATCCCTCTAATGGATTTGAGGAAAGAAAGCGAGCGAGCAAAGATTACAGCCGTAGCCGACAAATTTTATGACCTTGTAGCAGAATGCAAAGGGACAATTACCGCCGAGCATAACGACGGCATCATTCGCACTCCGTATCTTGGCAAAATGTATAGTCCGGAAGTGTTGACACTTTTCCAAAAAACCAAAGAAATCTTTGACCCGCAAAACATCTTCAACCCGGGCAAAAAAGTCAACGGCACTTTGGAGTATCTTGAATCTCACATCGCAATCGAGTAGAATAGGGATATGCTTACTTTGAAGGCAGAAACACGGAATAAGACCGACAAATTGGATAAAATCAGAAAAGCGGGAAAAATTCCCGCAGTCTTTTATGGCAAAAAGGAAGCATCTACCTCGATTGCTATTCCTAAAATTGATTTTTTGAGAGTTTGGAGAGAAGCTGGGGAATCCAGCGTAATTGTTCTTGAAACTTCGGAAGGGAGCAAAGAAAGCCTTATTCAAGACGTAGATTTAGACCCCATTACCGACATGCCTCGTCATGCAGATTTTTACGTCTTCGAAAAAGGTCACAAAGTGGAAGTGAAATTGCCCATTGAATTTCTCGGAATTTCTCCCGCGGTCAAAGACCTGGGTGGTATGCTGGTGAAAGTTCTCCACGAAATAAAAGTGGAAGCCATGCCGAAAAATTTACCACATAACGTTGATATCGACATAAGCGCTTTAATTAACTTCGGCGATCAGATTCTTGCCAAGGATATTATCTTGCCGACTGGCGTAGAGCTTAAAGAAAATCCGGAAGAAGTAATCGCCTTGATATCAGCTCCGCGCGAAGAGAAGGAAGAAGAAGTGATAGAGCCAGTTGACCTCTCCGAGATAGAAGTTGAGAAGAAAGGTAAAGAAAAGGAAGCTATTGAAATCAATGAAAGCGAAGCGAAAAAAGAGACACCCCCGATTTAATCCGCCCTCAACAATTTTTGCCTTGGTATTGACTCTCGGCTTTTTGACTGTTTCGAATTATACTTCTGCCCAAAATGTCTGTACCGACCAGATTTTGGGCAAGAGCCGGTCCCAGCTTGAACAAGAGCTTGAGGCTTGCAACAAAGAAATCATGGAGTGGACAGAAACACTCAATAAAACCAAAAAAGATAGCGCTTCCTTTACCACAGACATTGCCGCTCTTACCGCCAAAATCAATATCGCCAAGACTAATATCAAAGGTAAAAATATTGCCATTGCAAATCTAACAAAAGATATAGCTATCAAACAGTCAAAAATTTCCATCCTAAACGCCCGTATCACTAAGGGCCAAAAAGCTATCGCTGACATTTTACGTAAAACAAACGATATTAACTCTTACTCGTTGATTGAGGCAATGCTTTCCGACAAGAACCTGTCTGAATTTTTTGTGGATATAGACACTTACGCCTCTGCCGAGCGAGCGCTTGCTAACCTGTTTGCCGAATTAAGAACCGTCAGAACTCTGACTGAAGCAGAAAAAACTGCTCTTAATAAAAAACGAGAAGCTGAAGCCGCTGCTCGAGCGTCACTCGAAGCATCTAAGAAAGAAGTGGAGGTGGATCAAGCCGAAAAAAAGACCCTCCTAGCTATAAACAAGACCAAAGAAAAAACTTACGGACAAGTATTAGCAGATAGGCAGGCAAAAGCGGCACAGATCAGAGCGGTACTTTTTCCACTGCGAGACGCTGGAGCTATTCCCTTTGGCACCGCGCTTCAATATGCCGAAACGGCGAGCGCGAAGACAGGGGTACGCCCAGCGTTCATCCTGGCTATTCTCCAGCAAGAATCCAATCTTGGAGCAAATGTTGGCTCCTGTGTCATCATTAATCTCGCAACCGGTGAGACTAAAGGTGTTAACACAGGCAGAACATTTTCAAATGGTATTCACCCGACACGCGATTTACCACTCTTGCAGACTATTTTAGGAAATTTAGGGCGAAATGCCCTAGAAACAAGAGTGTCGTGTCCGATTGTAGGCGTGCCGGGATATGGTGGCGCTATGGGACCGGCGCAATTCATTCCTTCTACTTGGAATTTGATAGAAAACAAAATCGCTTCAGCCGTTGGTAAAACAACTCCGGACCCATGGAATCCGGCCGATGCCATTATGGCCTCGGCTATTCTGCTCGCCAACCTCGGTGCTGACACTCGTGATTTTACCAATGAACGCACAGCTGCTTGCCGTTACTACTCTGGTAAAACTTGTTACACCAACGGCAGAGCTAATATTGGTTTGAGCTATGGTAATCAAGTGATGGCGCGAGCTTCCAACATCCAGCTGACAATGATCAACCCGTTGCAGAATCTTTGATTTGCTGGTACAATAAATCTCAAATGAAAAAGGAAATTCATCCGCAGAATTACCGACCAGTGCTTTTCATCGATAACTCTGACGGCACAGAATTCATTATTCCCTCTACGGTAGTGACTAAAGAAACAGGGAAAAGCAAATTAGATAAGAAAGAATATCCCGTTTTTCGAGTTGAAATCTCTTCCGCCACGCACCCCTTTTATACAGGAGAGACAAAGATACTCGACATTGCCGGTCGAGTCGAACGCTTTAAACAGAAGAGAGCCAAAGCTAAGAAATAATGGACTGGCAAGAGTGGAAAAAAAGTAAAGAAAACGTGGAAACAGAGGAGTTTCCTAATGAAATTGTTTTGGAAGTGCGCGCCGGCGCCGGTGGAGAGGAAGCGGCTCTCTTTGCCAAGGAACTCGCCAATATGTATATGCTCTATGCCGATTTTAAAAATTGGAGCGCGAAAGTACTCTCTGCGTCTACCAGTACTCTCGGCGGATATAAGGAGGCGGCGGTAGAAATGAAAGGGGAGGGAGTATTTGAGAAACTGCGCTTCGAGACAGGGGTGCATCGTATTCAGCGAGTACCGGAAACGGAGAAAATGGGCCGGGTGCATACTTCCACTGCGTCAGTAGCCATACTTCCGATCCGCAAAAAAACGACTGTCGAAATCAAGCCGACAGATCTTGAAATAGAACTTTCTCGCTCTGGTGGAGCGGGCGGGCAGAACGTCAACAAGGTAGAAACAGCAGTACGCATTATCCATAAACCGACAGGCATTGATGTCCGCTCCACTGCTGAAAGAAGCCAGTTGAAAAATCGCGAAAAAGCCATGAGTATCCTTACCGCCAAGCTTGAAGCTAAAAAAGAAGAAGAGGAGACGGTTAAATATTCTGCCCAAAGAAAGAGCCAGATCGGCACCGCCGACCGCTCGGAGAAAATTCGCACCTACAATATCCTCCAGGACCGTATTACCGACCACCGTATCAAAAAATCTTGGCATAATATAGAGAAAATTCTCGGGGGAGAAATCGAACCTATTTTAGATGCTCTGAAAGAATACCAGCCTGCGCAGGCAGGCGGTGAATCCGTTGTATAAAACTGGTTTTTCTGTTAAACTTGCTGATTATGGAGAAAATAGACCATACCTCTGATACCGGCAAGGGCGTCTTGAACGCCCTTTTTTCCGTCGGAGCTCATTTCGGCTTTGTAAAGTCTCGCCGGCATCCTTCAGCCGAACCATTCATTTTGGGCTCAAAAAACAACCTCGAAATATTTAATCTGGAAAAGACCAGCAAAGAGCTAGAAAAAGCGCTTGCTTTTGTCGGAGAGAAAGGCAAGGAAGGGGTTACGGCTCTTTGGGTCGGAGGTAAGAGCGAAGCAAGAGAGGCCGTTAAAAAGGCGGGTAGGGAACTTGAAATGCCGTATGTTGCCGGGCGTTGGATTGGGGGAACTCTCTCAAATTTTTCTGAAATCAAGAAGCGCATCGTCCGACTTGAGGAGCTCGTGGGACAAAGAGAGAAAGGAGAGCTTGGTAAATACACCAAGAAGGAACGTTTGCTTTTCAATCGCGAGATAGAGAAACTTATTATTTATTTCGGCGGACTGTCCCAACTGAAATCTCTGCCGAAATTTCTAGTAGTCATCGACCCGAAGAAAGAATACATAGCCGTTGCCGAAGCAAGGAAAATTGGCATCCCGGTTGTCGCTTTGGCCGGTTCTGATTCCAATCTCTACGAGATTGATTATGCTATCCCCGGTAACGATTCTTCGAGACAAAGTATCAGTTTTATATTAGAACAATTGGTGAAAGCTTATAGAAAAGGCAAGGAAGAGAATGATAACAACAGCACAAATTAAAGAACTGCGCGAAGAAACTGGTCTCTCTGTCATGGAGTGCCAGAAGGCGCTCGAGAAAGCACTCGGGGATAAAAACAAAGCCATAGCGCTTCTTAAAGAAAGAGGTGCTGAAATCACTGCCAAGAAAGGAAGCCGTCGTTTCGGTGCCGGTGTGGTAGTTTCTTATATCCATACAGGCGAAACGGTCGGTGTGATGCTCGAACTCCTCTGTGAGACAGACTTTGTGGCAAAAAATCCCGAGTTTAAATCAATTGCTCGCGATATTAGTATGCATATAGCGGCCATGAATCCTTCTGACACGACCGCACTCCTTGAACAACCATTCATAAAAGAGCCGAAAGAGAAAATCAGTGATCTTCTCAACAACACTGTGCAGAGATTTGGTGAGCGGACCGAAGTGGGGCGTTTTGTGCGCTTTTCTATATGATCATTACCTCTTTTTTTGCCATCTCCGGTCTTTCGATTATTCTTCTTTTAGCGGCCAAAAAACTGGAAGAGAAACGAAAAAAAACTTTTTTCATCTCGAATGCAATCTCAAGAGGTGATACTCACATTCGAGAATTTTATCATCAAACAGTCCGTTTCTATTCCGAAGGAAAGGAAAAGAGTTTGTTTTTTTTCAAAAAACATGTTCCCCTACACACAAAAAATTCTTTAAATAAATTACTCACTTTTCTTAGAAAACAAAGGGAGCAATACATCGTCAACATGCGAGATTCGAGACTCTTGAAAAAGTCGGATGGTATTTCTGAATTCTTCAAAAACATGTCTGATATCGAGAAAGGAAATGGGGAAATAAACGATGTCTATGACGATGGTTCTCAAGACGATAAAAAAGAGGTAAGGTAGTGCAGATGCCGGGGTAGCTCAGCCCCGACGAGCTACGCTGTCGGGGAGCCGACCGAAGCGTCGGCTTTGGTAATTAAATGCCATACTTATATATACTAAAGACATCCTCTAGAAGATACTACATCGGTAGCACCACAGATTTAAATAGAAGGATGTCACAACATCAGAGTAAAAGTCATACTCATACCACAAAGAGGCTGGGTAAATTAGATTTGATTTTTAGTCAGGAATATCATAGTCTAGACGATGCTCGCTCTGTAGAAAGGAAGCTGAAAAAACTTAAGCGCAGAGATTATATCGAAAAGATTATCAAAGAAGGGGTAATTAGAATAACGCCATAATGCCGGGATAGCTCAGTTGGTAGAGCAGGGCTTTTGTAAAGCTCAGGTCGGAGGTTCGAGCCCTCTTCCCGGCTCCAGTCGAAATTAGATAACCAATAATTGCACTAAGTTTAAAGACATTATACAATCATTATATGTCTAAGTATAAAAAATTTTCTATCAGCGTATTTTTATTCGCTTTTTCAGCGTTAGTCTTTACGCCTTCAGCTATAGCGCAAGCCCAGACTGTGATTGACTTAGAAAATGTTGCGAGTATTCTTCAGTCGATACAAGGAATTTTAAACTCTCTCAAAGAATCTTTGGCGGCGGAAAATGCCACTGCTCAAACTCTCAATACCGCTTTTGGCAAGGGAATCTTTGCCCACGTGGTTGCCGATCGTGGGACCAAAGAACGTGATCGCAACCTCTGGGAATTTTGGGCGCGAGATACCGCAGTTGCCGGCACCCAACTTTCATACGGATGGGATGTGCTCGAGCCCCAGCAAGGACAGTATCGTTGGGATATTGTGCGCGCTCATATGGCGCCTTGGACGAAGTACAACAAGAAAGTGTGGATTGAGATTCAGACAGTAAATAAACGTTCCGTAGGCAACGAGGGTCTTCCGGGCTGGGTGCGCAGTAAGATCAGTACGGTTAAAATTAATAACGATTTTGGCGAAGTGACGTATCCTGTTTTTTGGGAAGCAGAATATCAGAAACATTGGTTTGCGTTTCTCGACGCATTTGCCCGAGAGTTTGATGGCGACCCCGGAATTGAGTTCGTATCTACCGGGGGATATTCCCCGGGGCATGAACCGCGCGGTTATGGATCTGACGATGGAGAGAATCCAGATTTGCTTCGCCAACTCGGGCCGTACGGTTACGACGGATTGGGTGTCAATGGAGTATGGTATCAAAAAGCGTTTGTACCAATCGTTTCCTACTATGCCAAAATTTTCCACAAGACCCGGATTGCGCAAACCCTGACATACAATGAACCAGCGTCTGCGGCAATGCAGGAGCTTGTGGGTGGTCGAGGGCTTGACTACATTTTTATCAACAATGGATTTTCCTACAAACATGCGACTTCTGCCGCGCAGGCGGAGCATCGGAATCGTTCTCTTACGTACGATGCCGATGTGGGAATGGCGGAATTTGGCCCTGCGGGCGTGGGGAGCCTTTCAATTACGGAACTTTACCGCGAGGCGATAGGAGATCCGAATAATCCTAATGAGTATAGCCGTTTAAGCTATCTGCCTCTTCCAGCCGAACTTTTACTTCCCGGGAATCAGGCAGCAATTCAAGGAGTGCAATGGGCAAATGATAATTTACGGAATTGGCGCGGCACCTCCGTGACTCCGCCGCCTCCGGTGCCATCTCCAGTCCCTCCTCCACAGAGCACAAAATTTCTTATCAATGACCGAGTGCAAGCTACGTCCAACTTGAACGTACGCAGCACAC
>Ga0209542_10019210_pt1 | contig 10974 bp, 10 predicted proteins | sample RifCSPhighO2_01_FD_184028 | JGI IMG/M metagenome (GOLD analysis project Ga0209542, IMG submission 184028) | Soil microbial communities from Rifle, Colorado - Rifle CSP2_plank highO2_0.1 (SPAdes) (version 2) | ecosystem: Environmental > Terrestrial > Deep subsurface > Rock core/Sediment ...
CGCGGGCATCACCACGTTCCCCATCCAAACCGCGGTGCGGTACAAAATCCCTCTCATTATCTGGGGGGAGCATGGCTTCGCAGACATGCTCGGCATGCACGGCTATGAGGACATGGTGGAATTTAGCCGCAAGCTGCGCCGCGAACACTCCATGCGCGGGTTCGAGCCGGAGGATATCCTCCGTGATCCGCTGAATACGGAGATCAAACCCGTGCATCTGGAACCATTCAACTATCCGTCGGAGGAGGAGATCGAATCTGTGGGTGTCCGCGGGATTTACCTCGCGAACTTTTTTGGATGGAACGCGCGCGAGCAGACAAAGCTCGTTATCGACAAATATAACTTCGAAACCGCCAAAAAGCGCGAGCGCACGCACCACCTCTACGACAAGCTGGATGATATCCATGCGAACGGCGCCCACGACTATCTTAAATATCTCAAGTTCGGCTACGGTCGCGCGACGGATGATGCGAGTACCGATATTCGTAATGGTCTCATGACGCGCGAGGAGGGGATCGAGATGGTGATGAAGCACGATCCTGTACGCCCGAGTGATCTGGATCTTTGGCTTAAGTTCGTCGGGATGACGGAGGCGGAGTTTATCGGTTCGGTGGATCACCTCAGGGATCCGAATATGTGGGAGAAAGATTCTGCGGGAAAGTGGCGCATCAAGGATTCCATTGGAAATCATACGAAAGATGCCGGTGTGGATGCCGTCCGCTTACCGCTCGCGGAAGACCGCAGCGTGCTCATGTCCCATAATCAGCCTGACTATTCGCGGGATGATCACATTCCGGAGGATTCGGAATATATTTGGCTGTAGACATGCAGCAATCATTCACGACATCCTTTGGCCGGAATATCCCTCTTGTAGAAGGGTACCGCGGCGCCCATAAGGGCTTAACCAAGGCTTTTTCATCGGAGATCACGGAGGAGGAGGAGGCAGTCCATGTTCCCATGACCTACTCGGCATTTCGCAAGGATCTCACGGAGTATGTCCTCATGATGGACTTCCTTAAGTCCATTGGCATTCAGGGTCCGTGGCAACACGCCATCGATGTGGGAGGGAGAGAGGGGACGGTTGCCAGACTCCTTCGGGGAACAGGCACCGCCGCGCACAGCGAATCTATCGATGTGTTTCCCTTCCATCAGCGTTTGAGCACGCCGCTCTTCCGGAAGCACTTTCGGGAGATCTATGCTCCCGCGCGGGGACCGATCAGAATTCCACGGCGCTTTGCCGCTCTTGTGAACAAGAAGTACGAGGATTGGTGTCATCCGCAGAACCGGGAATTTGGCTTTGTGCCGCATGCGGGATTCGGCTGGGATGTCCGGATTTCGCAACCGCCAGAGGCCGATGCGTACCATGTGGAAGATTTCATGAAGCACACGTTTACGCACCAGTACGATTTTATTTGTTCGCTCCTCACGATCATCTACTTCGATGTCGATGCGATGTTCGAGCGAATCGCGAAACTTCTCCAACCGGGCGGCATCTTCATGTTCTTTTCGGATTACTTCTGGTTCCCCGTGAACTGCGCGGAGATTATCGGGGATTTCCCGTATGCGTATCAGCGCCTCACCAAAGAAGACTTCCTGCGCTACTGCAAAGAATTCCTCCCGGAAGAAGGAGCGGGCTATGCCAGCCGTTACGATAAGTACCATCATGGAAAGCCCGCAACGCTTGCGTCGTATGCGGCGGCGGCAGAGCGGCACGGGCTCACGCTCCTTGGGGAGAAGCGTTTCTGCCCTTCGACCGAGACCTCCGCGCGCACGCCACTGGCTCCGCGGTTACTTGATCACTACGAAGACAGCGCGCTCGAGGATGTTGTTCACGACATTCAACAATTCCGCAGCGATGTAGCACCCATTGATCTGCGGACGGCTTTCGTTTCGATGGCGTTCGAGAAGAGACCGCCAAGGCAGCCTTCCCTCGCACAAGCTGCCCGTGAGCTCCCGAAGAAAGGGTACGGGTTATACAAGAAGGGGTAAGACAGTTCTGAAAAACGTGTCACCCTGCCTGCCCGCCGAAGCTTCAGCGAAGGCGGGAGTAGCGCCGCCCACGTGCTTCGATACGCCCTCGCGGAGCCTGTCCTGAGCGCCGTCGAAGGGGCTCGGGCTACTCAGCATGACACAGCGGCGCGTATCGAAGGGCGTTTTCTGTACAATGGGCGCATGATCGCGCTCATTGATTATGGAGCAGGGAACCTGAAATCCGTCGCGAATGCCTGCGCGGCAATCGGTGCGGATATAGAAATTACCACCGATCCCGCAGTCATTCGCAGGGCCACGAGCATCATTCTCCCCGGCGTTGGCGCATTCGCGGAAGGAATGGATCGATTGCGAAAAGCGGGGCTGCTCCCCGTTCTCCATGAAGAAGTCATCGAAAAGAAGAAGCCGTACCTCGGGATCTGCCTCGGTCTTCAGTTTTTGGCAGAGAAAGGATTTGAGCATGGTGAGCATGAAGGATTTGGCTGGATCAAAGGAACGGTAAAAAAAATCGAGCCGAAGGATCCCGCATGCAAGGTGCCGCACATGGGATGGAACGATATCGACCTCGTCCGTCCGTCGGGTATCTTCACCGGATTGCAGGAGCATCCCACGTTCTATTTCGTCCATAGCTTCGCGCTTGAAGTTGATCCGAGTGAGCGCGATGCGGTGACTGCGACCTGCGAGTACGGTCAAACCATCACGGCTGCGGTGCAGAAGGACAATATCTTTGCCGTGCAGTTCCATCCGGAGAAGAGCCAGAATGCCGGACTTATGGTCCTCAAAAATTTCTGTACCCTCTCGCATGCTTCGATTCCCCTCAGCATAAATGCTTAAGAAGCGCCTCATTGCGTGTCTCCTCTGGCGCGATGGCATGCTTGTTCAGAGCAAGGGGTTTAAACATACGAACTCGGTTGGGAGTGCCTACACCGCGATCGACTTCTTTAATACGTGGTCCATCGACGAGATCATTCTCCTCGATGTCACGCGCTTGCCCCACAAGCGTGAACAGTTCCATCGCGATCTCACAGAACTTTCCTCCCGCTGCTTCGTACCACTCGCGGTCGGCGGCTGGGTGGATACGGTTGAGGAGATGCGCAGACTTCTTTCGGAGGGGGCGGATAAGGTGGTGATCAATTCCGGAGCATTCCGGAACGAACAATTTATCCGCGAAGGCGCGGAGCGCTTTGGGAAACAATGCCTTGTGCTTTCGATCGATGCAAAACGCACGAGCGTTACGCCCTTCGATACGCGCCGCAGTGTCATGCTGAGTAGCCCGAGCCGCGGCGAGGGCGTATCGAAGCATGCTTCGACAAGCTCAGCACAGGCTAGCGGTGCTACTCAGGGTGACACCGTGACCCACGAAGTCTTCATCGACCGAGGAAGAAAGGGGACCGGCGTCTCTCCAGTCGCTTGGGCGAAACAAGCAGAGGAGTGGGGAGTGGGGGAAATATTTCTCACATCGATCGATCAGGATGGCACGGGAAACGGCTACGATCTTTCGCTCATCGAGAGCGTTGCGGGCGCCGTGGATGTCCCCGTCATTGCATCCGGCGGAGTCGGAAACTGGCAGCATTGCATCGATGCTATCGAAAAAGCGCATGCCGATGCCGTGTCGGCCGCGAACATCTTCCATTATCTGGAGCAGAGCACGAAGAAGGCGAAAAACGAACTCTTCGCGCATGGAATCAATATCCGGCATCCGGAATTTTACGACATCGGTTTACCGCGCAACCCGCTGTACCGGGTGGAATAATGTTCGGTACACTCCTGATCGCATATGCAGCAGGTCATCGATATCAGTGGCAGAAAGCTCGGGGAAGGGCATCCCGTATTTATTACTGCCGAATGCGGCGCAACGTGTATTTACGATATGGATATCACGAAGCAGCTCATTGATGTCGTCAAAAAGAGCGGCGCGGATGCCATCAAGTTCATGTTTACGTTTCCGGACGAATTCATGAGCGATAAATCCGTGGAGTACACGTACGGCACGGTCGAGGGACAAAAGACGGAGAACATGTACACGATGTTCGAACGCGAACATTTTTCGCTCTCACAATGGCGTGAAATCAAGGCGTATGCAGAAGAGAAGGGCGTGCTCATGTTTTCGTCCGTGGATTCGCCGAGCGGCATCGATCTCATGGAGGAGCTTCAGCTGCCTGCGTACAAAATCAGCTCGTGGGATCTCAACTACTTCCCTTTTATTCGCCGCATCGCGAAATTCGGAAAGCCGATGATCGTCGATACGGGTCCGGTCGATACGTTCGAACTCGCCAAGGTGATGCAGGTGATCGCGGAAGAGGGGAACGACAAGGTTGTCCTCGTCCATTGTTTCCACACCGAGCAGTACGGCGCGATGAATATGCGCGCTCTCCCCTACATGCGCCGTGTGTTCGGGACTCCTGTGGGGTACTCTTCGTCGGATACGAGAGATGAAACGGACATTATGGCGGTCATGCTCGGTGCCTGTTTTCTGGAGAAGCGTCTGACCATCCGCCGCGATCTCCCGGGGTACCATCATATTCTGTCCAAAACACCGGACGAATTCTGTGCGTACGTGGAACTCATGCGGTCCGTTCAAGCTGCGATGGGCCAGGAGAATATGAAGCCAAGCTCCGAGGATCTCATCGAAAAGAAGAAGTGGTTCCGCCGCCTCGTTGCGAAGAAGAGTCTCCCGAAGGGGACCGTGCTCAAAGAGAGCGATCTTGAAGGGAAGCGCCCGCCGGACGGAATCTCGCCGGAACATCTTTCGCTCTTCGTGGGACGAACCCTCACACGGGATCTGAAAGAAAACGACCCCATGCGGTGGGAGGATGTATAATCGATTCCGATGATACGGCTTCGCTACCCAATCGTTAGATATGTATTCTCTTTGCTGTTACCTATAGCGGTGAAGCGGGATCGCTACGCCGCTATTTCGTATAGTATGGGAAACCCATACCGACGTTCTTTCCGCGGAACCGTATGAAGTCTCCTCTTTGCATTATCCCCGCTCGCGGCTCTTCGAAGCGTTTCCCACGGAAGAATGTCACGCTTTTTGCGGGGAAACCGATGCTGGCCTATGCAATCGAAGCCGCCAGGGAAAGCGGGCTCTTTGAGCGCGTCTGTGTTTCCTCGGAGGATGAAGAAATCCTCAGTATCGCTGCGCAGTTCGGGGCGGAACCCCTCAAGCGACCGATGGAACTTGCAACGGACACCTCCACCGTCTGCGATGTCTGCGTCTCTCTTCTTGCGCATGATGCGCCGGATGTATTCGCTGTTCTGCAGCCGACGAATCCGCTCCTCCTGCCTCAGCACATTCGGGATGCCTTTGGGATCTTTGAGTCGAAAAGTGCGGATGTCGTCATGAGTGTTGTTCCCTACCACTTTCCGCCGCAGCACGCGGTGCGCGTTTCGAAGGATGTCATCCTTCCCCTTGCTGTCGCGGAGGATGCGAAGACGCAATCACAGCGCCTGGAGCCGCTCTACCATCCCGATGGTTCCGTGATCATTGCGCGGACCGATGTGTTCCTGCGCGAGAAGCAGTGGTTCGTCCCAAAGACGATGCCTTACTTTATTCCCCCCGAAGATTCCGTGGATATCGATCTGCCGCAAGATCTTGCGTGGGCGGAGTTCCTTTTCTTGCAAAGGGCACAGGCGCAAAACTCCCGATCTGCCACGATCGCTTCCTAAATTTTGCCAGCTATTGCATGCCGCACCCATCATACATTCCTTCGGCGAAGCAGACGCATTCCGGCGGTCGCAATATCATCATCACTGTGGGAAGGCACGATAAGGCGGTCTTCGAACACGCTCTGACATCCTTCCACATTCATTACTGTCTTTCCATCTGCACGCAGAGAGATATTTTACCGGAGATTCGCACGGAGATAAGCGAAATGCGTCATCTGCATCATTTTGATGACGTGGATTGGAATGAGTTTCTCCCTCTCGATGAGGAACTTATTGAGCGAATGCGAGACTGCGAAACTGTCGCTCTTCAGATGATGGGTCGCACGGGAGTCATGGGGAAGACCATCCCTTATCAGGAACGCAAACGCACCTATCTTCAGATATTGCGCTTCTGCAATTCCATTCTCACGGAGAAGAACATCGATCTCTTCTTGCTGTCTTCCATTCCGCATCACGGTCTCACCTATGTCTTCTATGTTCTTTGCAGGAAACGCGGTATCCCCGTTCTCTTTGTCAGCCAGTGGGATCCGCTGCCGGATACGTTCAGTCTTCAGGAGAATTGGGAGGATCCAGCGCCGGAACTTGCACGGCGCTTTCATGAACTCAAGACGGAAGTGCGGAATCCGGCAACTGTGCCGCTCTCTCCGCAATTCGAGGAGTACTGGCAGGTGCACACGGAACATGTGGACGATGTGAAGACGGGAATGCAACAGAGGAGCGATGAACAGAGCAAGCGGAGCATCCACTGTCGGCCGGAACCATGGTATGTCCTCTATACCGGGAAGACCCCCTTTGGTCGTTGGCGGGAGCGTGCCTACATGATTCTCCGTGCAAATCCTCTTCAATTTCTCTGGCATGTGTTGATCTTTATTCCGCGCCGCCTGCGACCTTCTCGTCTTCGGGGGCGGCTTCTGAGGATGCGAGCATACTCTCGGGGCAGGGCGATATTTCGTTTCTATGATTCCAATGTCCGAAATCCAGATCTATCGCATCGCTACATCTACGTTCCTTTGCATCTTCAGCCGGAGGCCACCACGCTTCCGATGGGCGGGGCGTATGTTGATCAAATTCTCCTCGTGCACATGCTGAATGCCCTCCTTCCGGCGGATATTCTCCTCTACGTGAAGGAACATCCCTATCAGAAGAAAGGCTATCCCGATGGATGCGATCGTTCGGTGACGTTCTACAAAGATCTTCTCGCCTGCAAGCGCGTACGTTTTGTGTCGACAAAAGAGAGTTCTTACCGCCTCACCCAGCATGCTCTGGCCGTTGCCGTTATCACGGGCACAGCCGGACTTGAGGCATTGTTTCGCGCCAAGCCTGTGCTCATGTTCGGACACCGCTACTTCCAGTACGCCCCCGGCGTGTTTCCAGTGCACACTGTTGAGGATTGCAAGCGGGCGCTCCATGCCATCATCGATGAAGGAGCAAAACCTTCTCTTCCTGATGTGCGCTTGTTTCTCAAGGCTGTTGAGGATGTGATCAGCGAATGTGCGATGGGTGAATATGGCAAGGTTTCCAAATTCTCGCGCGAAGAGAATGCCAGACGGGCAGGCATGGTCATTGCTGCGGAAATTGAGAAGCGCTTGGGATGGCAACGACGGAACGTTTCACCCGTTTCTTCCTGACCGGCAGTCTTCGTATAGCAGTGCGGTATGGTAGAATCTCTCTGTGAAAACCGTCGCTATCATTCAGGCGCGCATGTCCTCCACGCGGCTGCCCGGCAAAGTCCTTGCAAATATTCTCGGCAAGCCGCTCCTCTTCTATGTCGTGGAACGCGCGCGGGCATGCCCGCTCCTCGATGAGGTGCTCGTTGCGACGACCGATGAAGTCGCGGACGATATGGTCGTGTACTTCTGCCGCGAGGAGGGGATTCCTTTTTTTCGCGGTGATCCGGATGACGTGCTCAAACGCTATGCGGATGCTGCGCGCTTCTGCAATGCGGATATTGTTGTGCGCATTACGGCGGATTGTCCGCTCATCGATCCGGAGATTATCGGGAAAGTCATCGAACAGTTCAGAAAAGGGCAGTGCGATTATGCGACCAATGTGCTCAATCGCACGTATCCACGCGGCCTCGATACGGAAGTCTTTTCACGGGAAATTCTCGAGCGCCTTGATTGCTCCGTGCATGATTCTGAGGATCGCGAGCATGTGACGCGCTACATTTACTGCCATCCGTCGAAGTTCCGCATCGCGTCGGTGACGCATCCGAAGGATTTCTCCCAGCACCGATGGACGGTGGATACGTTGGATGATCTCGCGTTCGTACGAACGGTCTATGCCCACTTCGGTCATCATACCTTTTCGTGGCGCGAGCTGACTGATATCCTCAAAGATCATCCGGAGTGGTGCGCACTGAACCAGCATGTGCCGCAAAAACCTCTGTTCTGATGTTCACTGTTCCATGAAACCTCTCTGCATCATTCCGGCGCGCGGGGGATCGAAGCGGTTTCCCCGCAAGAACATCGCGCTCCTCCACGGGAAGCCTCTCCTCGCGTACGTCGTTGAGGCGGCGATACAGAGCGGAGTGTTTGGAAGCGTGTGCGTTTCATCGGACGATGATGAAATTTTGAAGATTGCGAAGGAGAGCGCAGCGGACATTCTTTTACAGCGTCCGGCGGAGTTGGCAGCGGATACGGCGCGCGTGCCCCATGTCTGTGCCTCAGTTCTTCGTGCATGTGCAGAGAAAGGATCATCGTACCCATCGTTCGCTGTCATGCTGCCCACAAGCCCGCTCTGTACGGCGGAGGATGTGCGCGCTGCCTTTGCTATTTTTGCGCGCAGCAATGCGCACTATGTCCCGAGCGTGGCACCGTACGACGAGCCGCCGCAGTCGGCGATGAGCGTCAGGGGGAATGAGCTTAAAAGTTTCTTCACGCGTGACGGCCTCACCAAACGCTCGCAGGATCTCGAGAAGCTCTACTACATCGATGGCTCCGTTCTCTTTGCACGCACGGAAGTTTTTCTTCGCGAGGGTGATTTTTGCGGATCGAAGACCATTCCTTACTTTATTCCTCCGGAACGGTCGGTGGATATCGATACTCCGCTCGATCTCCTCTGGGCGGAATTTCTGCTCGAGCGAGAGAGCGCTCCACACATGAAGACATCATGAATAGCGATACCTCATTTGCTTTCAAAGATGTCTCTCTCAACGGAGAGCGGGTTACTCTTCGTACACTCCATCCCGAAGATACTTCGGAGGAGCACGCATCGTGGCTCAATGATCCCATCATCAACCGGTACCTCGAAACGCGTTCCACCACTCTTCCTGAGCTCCGTGAGTACATTGCAAAGAAATTTGAGAGTGCTGATGCACTCCTCCTCGGTATTTTTTGGAAAGAGACCGGGGAGCACATTGGCAATATCAAATTGGAACCGATTGATCTTAAGGAGAAGACCGCGATGCTTGGGCTCCTCATTGGAGCAAAAAAATACTGGGGGCAGGGTATTGGCACAGAATCGACAGCCCTCGTCACCAATTTTGCATTCCAGAATTTAGAGCTGGGTGAAATCCGCCTCGGCGTCATCGCAGACAATAAACCTGCAATTCGCGTGTACGAAAAGTGCGGCTTCGTCATCGATCATATCGAGAAGGATGGCATTAACCACGATGGCGTTCTCCACGACAAGGTTCACATGATAAAAAAAGCACAATGACGAAGATTTCAGAGCACCGGGTTCTCGTGAGCGGGGCCGGCTCCATTGGCGTGCGGCATCTCAAAAATCTCCGCGCACTTGGCATCAGCACTCTGGCATTTGCGGATCCAGGTCCGCCATCGGAGGGACTTTCTGCGTTGCAACAGGAGGGCTCTCTGCAGGCATTCACGGAGTACGAAAAAGCACTCTCAGAATTCAAACCGACGATCGTTTTCCTCTGTTCCCCGACTGCCTTCCATATTGCACAGGCGACTCTCGCTGCTCGGGCGGGATGCCACCTCTTCATCGAGAAGCCTCTTTCGCATTCACCCGACGGCATCGATGCACTCCTCTCCGAATGTGAGGCACATCACCTTGTCACGATGGTCGGCTGCAACTGGCGTTTCCACCCCGGCTCGCAGCTCATTAAAAAACTCCTCACGCAGCATGCGATCGGCGACGTCCTCTCCGCGCGCATCCGCACCGCTTCGTTTCTTCCTCATTGGCGGCGCGCGGTGCCGTACAAAGAAAGCTACAGCGCTGATCCCGCGCAAGGGGGAGTGCTTCTTGATTGTATTCATGAGATCGATCTTGCACTCTGGTACTTTGGCGCAGCTTCGCTTGAATTTGCCTCTGTTCTCCCTGCAACGAGCATCGGCCTCACGGTGGATGGTCTCGCCGAGCTTCTCCTGCGTCACACATCGGGAGCATTGAGCAGCGTGCACCTCTCGTTTGTACAGCGCACATGGCGTCGTGGCTGCGAAATCATCGGGAGCGAAGGAACCATCCGATGGGAACTCAGAAGTCCGCCCGGCGTTTTCCCTGCGGAGGATGCTGCTGCGAAGGTGCTCCTCTATGGCGCCGACGGGGCGCTCAGGGAATCCTTTCCTGTTGCTGCAGATCGCGATACTCCTTACAAAGAAGAAGTACGCCATTTCCTCGATGCGGTGGCACGGGGGGAAGAGACCGATGCGCCCCTTTCCCATGGCGTGTCTGCTCTCATGATCGCCCTCGGGGCCAGAGAACTGAAAAACGTGTCACCCTGAGTAGACCGGTCGTGTCTGTGCTTCGATACGCCCTCGCGGAGCCTGTCCTGAGCACCGTCGAAGGGGTTCGGGCTACTCCCGCCTGCGCCGAGGCTTCGGCGGGCAGGCAGCATGACACGGCCGGGCGTATCGAAGGGCGTTTTGCTATTATGACGGCGATGAAAGGTCAGGATCTCTACAAGAAGGCAAAGGCGCTCATCCCGGGCGGAACACAGCTTCTCACGAAGCGGCCCGAGTATTACCTCCCCGAGGGGTGGCCGAGTTACTATGCGAAAGCGAAGGGAGTGGAGGTCACGGATCTCGATGGAAAAACGTACACTGATATGACGAGGAACGGCGTCGGAGCCTGCATTTTGGGAGCGGCGGATCCCGATGTGGATGCCGCTGTAAAATCCGCCATCGATGCTGGATCTATGTCCACGCTCAACTGCCCGGAGGAGGTGGAACTGGCGGAACTCTTGTGCGAACTCCACCCATGGGCGCAGCGCGTGCGCTATGCACGTACCGGTGGCGAAGCCATGGCGGTTGCCGTGCGTATCGCAAGGGCGGCAACGGGCAAGGATGTCGTCGCATGCTGCGGATACCACGGCTGGCATGATTGGTACCTTGCCGCAAACCTCGTCTCGCG
>Ga0209542_10019215_pt1 | contig 10973 bp, 8 predicted proteins | sample RifCSPhighO2_01_FD_184028 | JGI IMG/M metagenome (GOLD analysis project Ga0209542, IMG submission 184028) | Soil microbial communities from Rifle, Colorado - Rifle CSP2_plank highO2_0.1 (SPAdes) (version 2) | ecosystem: Environmental > Terrestrial > Deep subsurface > Rock core/Sediment ...
TGCACAAATCCATAAAGAGTTCATAACAAACACAGATCTACAAGAACAAAGAATATCTTTACTAACAGGCCATTTAAAGCCAGACAAAAGAAAACAATTATGGGATTTGTCTTATATAATAATCGCAACCCCGCAAACCATAGAAAAAGATATAGAAAACAATAGGATTTCATTAGATAATGTTTCTTTATTAGTTCTAGACGAATGCCATAAATCAAGAGATAATTATGCAACAACAAAATTAGCAGATAATTTAATAAAAAATTCAAAATTTCCAAGGATCCTAGCTTTAACAGCTTCACCAGGTTCTACAACAGAAAAAATAGAACAAATCTGTAAAAATTTATTCATAGAAAAAGTTGAAATTAGAACCGAAGATGATGAAGACATAAAAGAATTTATTCAGGAAAAAGAAATAAAATGGCTTGAAGTAGATCTCCCGGAAGAATTAAAAAATTTACATAAGAAAATAAAAAAAGTTTATCTTGAAAGACTTCCAAGCTTAAGAAATTTTGGTTTAACAAAGCCAATTTCAATTATAAATAAAAGAGATCTTATCATCTTACAATTTAGGTTAAGAAAAGAAATTCCAGGAAATAAAGCAGCCTTCTGGGGCATTTCCTTAACAGCCCAGTTATTAAAATTAGACTATGCTTTAGAGCTAATAGAAACCCAGGGTTTACAAGCATTGCAAAAATTCTTAGAAAAATTACAATTAGAAGAAACAAAAGCAGCAAAAAACATCTTAAGTTTAAAAGAAATCCAGGAAGCAATAATAGAAACAAATAATTTAATACAAAAGGATATTAAGCATCCAAAATTATATATGTTAAAAGGTATAATAAAAAAAGAAATTGAAAAAAATAAAAATTCAAGAATCTTGGTTTTTGTTAATTACCGAAACACAATAGACGAAATATTGGAATTTTTAAAAAAAGAAAATATAAGCATCACAAAACTTATAGGTCAAAAATCAGGATTAACTCAAAAAGAACAGATAAGTGTTATTAAAGAGTTTGAATTAGGCAAATATAATGTTCTTTGCACAACATCTATAGGTGAAGAAGGAATTCACGTAGAAGCAGAAGTTGCAGTTTTCTATGATGTAGTTCCAAGCGAAATAAGAACAATCCAAAGAAGAGGTAGGGTAGGAAGAATAAAAGCAGGGAAAATAATCTTCTTAGTTACGAATGACACAAGAGAACAAGGTTATAGGTGGTCCGCTTACCATAAAGAAAACAAAATGAAAAAAACACTAAAAGCAATGCAGCAAACCCTAAGATGACAATATTTATCGATCAAAGGGAAAGGTCTTCTGGTATTGAAAAGGAATTAACTAAAAGAGAAATTCAATTTGAAGTAAAAAGCTTAATTTCAGCAGATTATATCTTAAAAACAAAAACAAAGAGCTCAAATGAAATAACTGTTGGAATTGAAAGAAAAACAAAAAATGATTTCTTAAACTCAATAATAGACAAAAGGTTATTCCAGCAGTTGTTGGCTTTAAAAGAAAATTTCAAATTATCCCTTTTAATCCTAGAAGGAACAGAAAATATTTTTTCATTAAGAAACATCCACCCAAATGCAATAAGAGGTGCAATCTTATCAATAACCTTAGACTACAACATCCCAATTATAGAAACAAAAAACATATCAGACACAGCTGCTTTCATTGAAACACTATCCAAAAGACTAGAACATCCAATTAAAGATATTTCATTGCAGCAAAAAAGAAGAAGTTTAACATTTAAAGAGCAACAGGAGTTTGTAATCTCATCTTTACCATATATAGGACCAAAAACATCAAAGGAAATTCTAAAAAACTTCACAACAATTAAATCCTTAGTAAATTCCACAGAAAAAGAATTAACAGAAGTTGATAAAATAGGAAAAAAGAAAGCAAAAGAATTATTTAAATTGTTTAATGAAAAGTATATCTAGTTTTTGGGACAACCAACCATGCACTCATTATACAATTGACTACATATTCCTGCTTTTTTATTAGCCGAAACATCACATCTTAATCTTTTTATTATCTGCCACCATTTCAAACTAGAAGAGCATGTTTTTTTCTCGGTATTAATATAAATAAAACATTTGTCATGAGATTGTGAACAACTAAATACACAGTCATTTTTGCCGTATTCCAATTCAGATATTACTGTTTGGCCGGTAAAATCAAAAGAATCAAATTGTGAAATAAGCCACACCACTACAATTAATAAAACACCAAGCATTATGTATTTGATCATAAATTCCATAAGCAAACCATCTTTAAAAATATTATGTTAATTCAAACTCTTTTACTTTTGTATATTTTGGACCATCTCTACTTAATACACTTTTAAACAAGCAAAAAGAATCAACTTTTAAGTCCAAAGGTTTAATCTTTAAATTACCTAAGTTCTTAATTAAATATTCCTTATCTTCATAGGATTTTATTCTCCCTATAGTAATATGTGTGCTAAATCTCTTATCTCTCTCAAAAAGATTAATTAAACTATCTTCTATTGTTGGTTGCAACCCCATCACTTTATCAGAAGGCTCTATATCCACATACAAAACTCTTGGTCTTGATTCATCAAATACACCTAAACATTTTAATTTAAATTCAAAGGTATTAAATTTAACAGTATCCAACAGTTTAACAACATTCTCCACATCTTCAACATAACCAAGAAACTTTAATGTTAAATGCAAATTTTTCTTAGCAACCCATCTTATTTTTGCTTTCAAATCAAGGGTTTTTTGTAGTCCAAATAAATAATCCTTAAGTTCGTCATTTAATTCTATTGCAATAAATAATCTTGTTTTCATATTAATTCCTGTAATATCTTTTTGGCTAAAGTAATTGTTTTTTTGTTTTTGTCTAATAAAGGATTAAACTCCACAATATCTATTCTTTTTATATTTTTAAACTTTTTAATTTCTTTTATAACCTGCAAAAGCGTATTTCCTTTTATGCCATTTTTAACCCTACAACCAGTTCCAGGAGCATCTTTCGGATCAACAACATCAATATCCAAACTTAAATAGATATATTTATATTTTTCAAAGAAATCCATTAGTTTAGCATTATTGATTTCATTGCATCTCACAATTTTAATGCCTTTTAAAAAATCAACTTCTGTCTTATCTATCTCTCTTATTCCTACTAAAAGAACATCTTTTTTCTTTATTGTTTTTTCCTCAATCAATTTCCTTAACCAATCTTCATGAGTTACAGTTTTAAATGGTTTACAACAATCAGGATGTGCATCAAAAACAACCAATCCAAATTTCTTAAATTTTCTCTTAAAGCCTTTTACTAAAGCATAAGTTATTGAATGATCCCCTCCAAGAAAGATATTTCCTTTTAATCCTTCAATTTGTTTTAACGCTTTATCACAATCAAATAAGTTTATCTTAGGAAATGAAAACTTAATCTGATAGTTCTTACTGAGTTTTTCCCCAGCTAACCCACAGCCTTTATTCCTTCCCAAATGTCCACCTTCGTAATTAATCATTGTTAGCATTCTATATAATTATTAGATTTACTCAAATAAAAAGCTTTTTATCTAAGAAAAACAAGTATTTTAAATGCAAGACAAAAAATTATTTTTATTAGCAATAATCATAGCAATCTTAGGTTTAATCTTATTAATTATTTTAACATCAATTAATGAAAAAACTACAGAAATCTCAGAAGTAAAAAAACTACAATTAGACTCAAAAGTAAACCTAATAGGAAAATTAACAAATATAGAAAAATCAAAAGACGTAACAAAATTTAACATTACTGATGAAACAGGAACTATTAAAGGAATAATCTTCAAAAGCCTTGAATTAAGAGAAAACAAGCTATTTGAAATAAAAGGCGTAGTAAAAACCTACAAAAATTCCATAGAAATACATGTAAATTCAATAAAAGAAAGTTAATTTTACAAAAAATACCTAAGTATTTACAGATTTTTTAGTAGTTTTTCCAATTTTTAATAACTACGTTATTTATTATAATCTAAATCATATATTTTATGCTAAACATAATAATTTCATTATTTTTAGGAATACTATTAGGCTTAATATCAGGGATAGTTCCTTCATTACATATTAATCTTGTAACAATTATAGTTCTTAGCCTATTAAAAAGCCAAAATATAATAGACCTTTTAACTCTAATAGTTTCTCTTTCAGTTTCAAACTCATTTTTCAACACAATCCCATTAACATTTTTCTCAATCCCAGATTCGCCAGAAACTTCTATATCCACAAACCCTGCACAAAAATTTACTTCTTTTGGAAAGTCTTATGAAGCCTTTTTATTAACTATCATAGGGTCTATCTCTTCATTAATAACCTTCCTTATTTTCTCACCATTAATACTATACGTTTACCCAACTTTATTCAGTTTCATAAAACCATCAACATCCTTATTATTGCTTTTAGTTGTCTTATTTACATTAATAAAAGAAAAAACCTCAAGAATATGGGCTTTAATTTCATTTTTATTTTCAGGTCTTCTTGGTATATTCACCTTAACATCTTATAATATCAAAGAGCCATTGCTCCCATTACTGTCTGGTTTATTTGCTATTCCTTCAATGCTTAGTAACTTAAAAAATAAAGAGGAAAGAACAGAACAAAAAATAACGCAACCAGAAATAAATAAATTCAGGCTTATTAAATTAAACTTCCTTTCTTTATTATGTTCTTTATTCTCAACATTTCTTCCCGCAGTAGGTCCTTCCCAATCAGCAGTTCTAGCTTCATCAATAACAAAAATATCTCTAAGCGAATCCTTAATTTTAACAGGTAGTTTAACAACCTTGAATATATTATTTTCTTTAATAACCCTAAAAACAATAAATAAATCAAGAAATGGAAGTCTAGAAAGTTTAAAAGATATAATTCCAAAATTCTCAAGCAATGAATTAATCTTCTCAATTATCATCTCAATAATTGTAGCTGGAATCTCAGCAGCTTTGGCAATTTATTTTGCAAGAAAATTCATTAAAAATATAAAAAGTTTAAAATTAGACTACCTAAATAAATTTTTTATTTTACTTACTTTAATTCTTGTATTAATTATCTCAAAACCAATTGGAATCTTAGTAATGTTAACAGGAACTGCAATAGGTTTTATACCTATCTTCAAAAATATTAGCAGAAATCATCTAATGGGTTGTATTATCTTACCTGTAATTTTTTACACCTTAAAAATTTTGTAGCCATAATCCTGCTAAATACCCTACAAAAGCTGCACCTGCCCCAATTAGCATTATTCTTAACCCGCTTCTTATCCAATGCTCACTCTTTACTATTCTCCCGCTTAAGACCCCAGCAACAAACAATACCACTAAACTTAATAACAAAGAAATTAATATAGCTAAATTTAATTTAAAAACTAAAAAAGGTATTATTGGTATTAAAGAACCTATTAATGTTGACATAAAAACAACTATCCCTTCAAAAAAAGGTTTTATATATCTCAAACTGTTTTTTCTTCTTCTTGAATATTCCTCAAATGCTTTTTGGCTCGTATAAGCAACAGCCCCCATTGAAAAAGACTCGGCTATTGCACTTGATAAAGCAGCTATTACAACTAATTTTACACTTCCTGTTGCAGTTGCTACACCCAAGATTACACCTAAAACATCCACAAGACCATCTTGCCCACCTAAGATTAAATCTTTTACAACAATCCCTTCATAATCCCGCAATTTTCTTTTAAGATGCATCTAAAACAAAAACAATCTATTATTTATATTAATTTCTTTAGAGCTTAACGTTAACTTAACCTTTGAACTTAAACCATTTCCCCAAACCAACCTGCTTATCAGCTTCTTTTCCAAAAACACTTTCTATTCTCATCTTAGTTAATTCTACAGTTTGTTTTAAATAAGCTGGAATCTTATACTTTTCAATCAAACTTAAACTAGGTTCTAAATATTTAACAACGCTTCCTTCAGCTACTGTAAATAATAATCTGCCATTACATTTGATGCAACTGCCTTGTAAAGGTGGTCTCCTAAACTTTTCATTACAATCTACACATCTAAATTGTTGTGTGCTGAACTTTCTTAAATTACCCTTTATGTCTCTTATGAAATGTCTTTCTAAGATTAATCTAGCTACATCATCCTCATCAACACTTCGTATTCTTTTTGCTAAATCCATCTGCCCATAAACCTTCTCTTCCATTGTAGGTAATAATTTATAAGAGCTGCAAAGGTTTCCTAAATTAATGTTGCTCGTATCATGTGTAAAACCATAACCTTCGTATTGTTTTTCAGTTCCTAAAAAAAAGCCAACCTTATCGATTTTAACATCCCATGGAAATTTAAATTTAGACGCAGCTTCATATAATTCTAAAGGATACTTAAAAGCAATATCCATATCAAATACCATATCATCCACTTCATTAGGGATTATCTTTGTGCTTAAAACTAAAGGTTCATCTTGTCTTCCCCCACGATGTTCAGGTAAAAAAGCATTTGAAAAATTCAACAACCCATCCATCAGTAACATTAAGCAAGCCTCGTCTCCATCACAATTAAAAATTAAGAGATTATTCGCCAAAACAACATGATCTTCAACATTCAAACAATAACTAACGTCTTCACCGATTTTTTCTATAGAAACAACTTTAGGGTAAACAAAATTTTCATCACTATCAATTTTCATACTATATCTTTTTTGAGTTTTTATCAGACTTTCTAAAATTCTTTTTTTTCTCCCCAATCCAAAGTTTATTTGTTCGTAAAAAGAAATACAAAAAGGTGAAGGTATAATCAGTTTTGTAATTGTAAAATCTGGAACTGCTCTTCCTTTTCTCAGATAAAAATCACTTACAACAGGTCCGGGTTTTTTTGTATATTTATATCTTTTAGTAAAAATACCAAAGTTTGAAAACAAAAGTTCTAGATCGCTTAACAAACCATCAGAAACAGAATCACAAGCCACTCTCATATCACTTAGGCTTACGCTTCCATCACCATCAAGATAACCTCTTAAGAAGGCGGCTTTTTTTCTTAAAGGTAAACTAAACAATAAGGAAGGCGCCCTCTTCTCATAAGCTTTATGTCCACAGCCCATTATCTTAGTTATAAATTCGTAAAATATCCTACTCGAATAAGTAAGTGAACAAAAATTTTCATAAGAAAACAACAAATTAAAGTATTGACCAATAATACGTTTAACTTTTTGTTTTAGTTCTTTCTCAGTAACCGCAAAGTATACTTGATAAAACCCTTTCTTTGAAATATTCTTACGGGAACAACCTTCTGCAACATAAAAACCAAGCAACCAAAGAACATCTTCATTCAAAGATATTTTGGGTAATATGGAAATTGTGTCTCTTTTTACAGCAATTTTTCTTTCAATTGGTAAAGAATCAAAGCCCTTATTATTTAACACTAAAAGCAAAGACAATAAAGGTATTGGAATACTATCCCTATTTAAATAGTTTTGAAAAGACCTGATAGTCAACCCAAAATTTATGAGAGTTTTTTTAGCATTATGAACTAAAGAATTCACAAACCTACTTACCCCACGAACAACAACATTCTCGTTTAAAGAGTAAATCTTCTCTAGATCTATAAACGAAAGGTCATTTTCAATAAATTCATTTTTTATAGGTATAACAAATAAGTCATCTTTTTTCAAATAATTAGCTCGAATTTTCTTAAGGATATTTCCTTTTTTTATTAGAAATTTATGGTTTTCAGTAACTTTAATCTCTCTACCATCAGACAGTTTAATCTTTAACATAATTGACTTTTGGTGTTTTGTAAACTCATTGATTTTAACTAACTTAGTTCTTTTGTTAATATTATCAAAACCAACAGTGTAAAAGTCATTAACTTTTTTAGACAAAGTTCCAAAAGAATCAACAATCTCTGTAGGGTTCAAATCTTCAATAAATTCACCAATCTTAACATTTTGCCATTTTTCTCCGTTAAAGATAGGTATCCTTGTATCATAAGAAAAACAATCTCTTCTCATTATGCTATGAAACATAGGATGTGCAATTAGCCCTTGACAATCACTAAACCCAATTATCCTTCCAACAATGCCTGCAGACGTATGTGGGCTTAAACCTACAACGATTTGTCCGATTAAATCTTCTTTTTTCTTAAAATTATAAAATGGTTCTTCTTTATACAAATATTTTAAAAGATCATCAATAAAATTTCCAACTCTAAATAAAATTTCATCAGCACCTTCATCTTTACTTTCCAAACATCTTGGTAAAATAATATCCTGCACCTTCATTTCAATTAGTTGATCGTTGCTTATAACCTCTCTTCCAAAAATGTCTTTTGTATAGCCCAACAATTTAAGCTTCTCTAATGTTAAGCTAATCTCTTTAGGTCTAAAATGTGTTGCAACTAATTCAGTCATATCAAATCTTGTTGTTCCATCTCTATTTACGTAGACTCTATTCTTGGCCCTTAAAATTCCCTTCATCAAATGCTCAACATGATGATCTCTATTACTAGTCCCTCTTACACCCTTGACAATATCAGGCAATCCCTCAGAAAAACTACATTGGTTAATACAACTATCCCATATAGTTTTTATATCTACAGTCTTCAATCTGCTTCCTTTACACTCGCCATGCCTCCCACAAATATTTTCTTTGATTATTTTTTTACATTCTTCACAATAATAGCTTTTTCGTGTCTCTCCTTTACAAGTAGTGCAGCTGGCATAAATCTCTTCCTTGTTGCATTTTTCACAATAAAAAACAGGAAATTCTGCAGTTATCCTTCCCTTCTCAACAGCACTTTGAAAACTTCTTAATCTCCCCCCTTCAACACCAACAGGAAATAAAACATGAGGGCTTGTAGTCATCTTTCGCATCTTTCCTTTTTCAGGTCTTCCCATTCTTGCGCCAATAAAAGTCCCATTTTTATCTCTAACTATAACCTCTGAAACAGAATTTACTATGTCCATTAAATCTTCCTTTTTTGAACAAACCTCTCTTAAAGAATCTTCATCAAACTCTTGGCTGTAAAATCCTAAGCTTAATGCAAACGCCTTTGCAAAATCACCATCAATAACCACATACTCCTTTCCAACCTGTAAATGTGGCACACCCATCACTTCTAAAGTTCTTTTATACTCCTCCTTCAAAGGAAATATTATCTTATTCCGTTCTATATTTGCCATCAACAACCAATCAACCAAAGACAAAAACATTTCTTTTGATAATGCCTTCCAATGATAAGTGTAAAACGGATGTAATGGCACTTTTAATCGCTTGCTTATATCTAGTATTTGATCAAAACTTAAATGATAATTGTTAGGATATCTAAAAAAATCATCATTGAGCCCAAACTCACTCGCATTAAGATTGTTTTCTTTCAGTGCTTTCTCAATTTCCAAGCTATACCACTCTTCATTATAACCGCAAGGAACTAAGATATGTGCCCTATTCAAAAAATCCCCATAATTTATTAAAATATCCCCTAAATATAAAATCTCTTCCACCTCATTAGTAATTTTTTTAGCAAACACAACATCTTTAACAAAAATAACAGATCCATCTTTTAATTTTACAATAGGTCCTTCAATAGAATCACAAGTAGCAATTGAGGTTGCCTTTCCAGGTCTTTCCACTTTTAATTGGCATCCAATACCTATAAAATTTCTTAATATTATCATTGTTGCTGGATGTATTGCTGTGCTGCTAAACCCAGAATTCCTGCATCTTCCATATCTTAATCTAAATCCACCCTCACGAAGCGGATGTCCCAAAACAGGTCTTCCAGCAACTAAATCTTTAATATAATTGTAATCAGGTTTAATTAATTCGCTGCTTGCAACCTTATCTTTTGCCCTTATTTTTTTCTGTAGTTCAACAAAATCATTTAAAAAATTCCAATGCTCTAATCCAAAATCCTTTCCCCATTGAGATACTTTCTTCCAAACCTTAGGCGCTTTTTGGCTTATCCCTTCACATAAAACTAAACAAGGCCCGTTTCTTAATTTATTTGTTTTTATTCTTGGTAAATCTTTATAATTGCTGACTTCAAATTTCTCACTTGGATCCCCATCAACTTGAATTGGTAAATGCTTCAACATAAATAAAAATTCCTCTTCACTTGGAAAATATTGTAAATTAGTAACTCTCTCATGATAATCTGAAATCTCTGTATAAGCCCTCTTCACTTCTTCATCAGTTATATCATATTCCTTGTATCCCAATTTCTTTCTTACATAGTCTACAATTAAAAGGCTAACAGAAGCAGCTGTTCCACCAGCACTTCTTACAGGCCCTGAAAAATAAGCACAAAAATAACTTTCTCCATCACTTCTCTTTTTAATTTCTAATTTTGTAAATCCCTCTAAAGGGCTTGCAACAACTCCATTTGTGATATAAGCAAACCCAACCCTTATTCCAATCTCAGCAGCCTCTAATTTTGTTTTAAACTGGCAAAACTTTCCTTCTGCAATCTCCAGTGCAATTGTTAGTGCAACCCTCCAATCCTGGCTTCCATATTGTTTTTCAAGTTCGCTTATCCTTTCAACTATTTTAGTTTCCTTTAATTCTGGCTTTAAAACAGAGATTAAACCTACAACCCTTTCAGCCATAGTATCTGCTAAAACAATATCAACATGATTTACAGGATCAACACCTTTGTTTCTCGCTTTATTCGCAGCTATCATACCTTTATTTAGTTCTATATTTAAATTATCAAAATAAAGCTCCATATCTTTGCTCATTAAAGCCATTTTACAAAAAAAGCATTTGAAATTTATAAAGACATAGTAGCTATAAAATATACATTTTTATCTTCAAAATAACATAAAAAGATTTAGGAATTTAAGTGATTTGTAGTTCAAGGCTTAAAAGCGTATTTAATCAAAGGTTTCATAATATAAGCAATTAGTTTCAATCGCTACGGAGCAAAATTTATAGTCTATTGCATACATTCGTTATTTATGAGATTCAATCTTTTCTGAAAAACATACCTTGGCCTTCAATC
>Ga0209542_10019217_pt1 | contig 10972 bp, 13 predicted proteins | sample RifCSPhighO2_01_FD_184028 | JGI IMG/M metagenome (GOLD analysis project Ga0209542, IMG submission 184028) | Soil microbial communities from Rifle, Colorado - Rifle CSP2_plank highO2_0.1 (SPAdes) (version 2) | ecosystem: Environmental > Terrestrial > Deep subsurface > Rock core/Sediment ...
TAGAGGTGCGAGATGGAATACATATATAGTTCACGGAAGAAATAAAACAGGTGGCGCGTCCATAAAAATGTGGGCAGACTATTTTACTAGAGGTAAGATTTTTGGTATTGATATTAATTCTGCTAGCCATCTTGATTCCGATAGGGTCCGTACGTTCGTGGCGGATCAGGGAAATAGAAAAGACATGCAAAATTTTCTGGAAGAAACTAGAGACACACGTTTTGATTTTATCTTCGACGATGGTAGTCATCGCCCAGATCAACAACAAATATCACTCGGGCTGTTATTTCCAAGGTTAAAATCAAAAGGCATTTATTTTATTGAGGATCTCGAGAATAATGGACTTGGTGATAGTGATATTATAAGGAACAACGGTAGGCATAATACCGATAGTGTATATAATACAAAAAAAGTATTACAGTCCTTTTTAGATACAGGTGAATTTCTAGAACCAAATCTTTTGGGAGACATCTCATATCTAAAAGAAAAAATATCTGCGATAAATTTTCACGCACCACTTCATAAAGTAATTTTGCTAAATATTTTTAATAGGTTTTTGCGAAGACGTAGTATGATGGTACAATACAAAATATGCACTGAAAGACTTTGTGCTATTCGTAAAAAGTAATTTATTAAAATATAGTTTATAATATATATGACAACAATAATAAAGAATAGGGCACTGGGTATTGACATAGGTAATGTCATTATCGATTTTCGTCTCACGGATAAAAATGATACTGACTTGTATGAAAATCGTTACTCGACTATACCTGCTACAGAAGGAGTGTTTGAGACTATCAGAAAACTGAATAGCGAGATGTTTCATGGGAATATTTTTTTAGTTTCTAAATGTACGGAGTGGGCTCAAGAAAAGATCATCGGTTGGTTAAAAGATAACGACTTTTATAAAAAAACTGGAGTCAAACCAAAGAATGTTTTTTTCTGCAGAGAAAGACATGAAAAAGATAAAATCTGTCAAGATAATGACATTACTTATTTCATAGATGATCGACTTGAGGTGCTGAGCCATATGGTTGAGACTGTTCCCAATTTATTACTTTACAAACCTGATTCGGCAGAAATTGATGAGTATAGGCAATTTCTACCAAATGTTACTATGGTAGAAAGTTGGTTAGAAGTGCCTGAGAAAATGAAAATTAAATAAATTCGCGTATATCTACTACAAACAGAGTCAAGTAGACGATCTTCTCAATGCCCTAATTAATACTTATAAATATTAATTAGGGCTCACAGTATATTACATGCATATACCAGAGATTTTAAGAGAAGATGTAAGACAATTTTTACAAACGCATCATTTTGATTTATATATAGGAAATCCTTTCTCCGCCGCGTTTTTTCCTAGTGGTTCAGATCCACTTATTGTCACACGTGCAAACTATTCGGACTTGCCGAAATTCAAGGGATCCATGAAAAATAGTGGAGCTAGTATATTAGCGTTTGGAGCTGGGTCTGTATTCGATCCGGCAAAATATATTGCAAGTGTGACTAACAGCCATCTCACTATTATCCCATCTGCATTATCGGTTAATTCTTTTACCACTCATCGTGGCAGCTTCTTTGATGGCCACAGTAAAAAAAGTATAAACACTATTACTCCGAACGTTATTGTTCTAGATTTTGATTTACTGAAAGGGGCGGGGATACTTAATACATTGGGTATTGTTGAACTTGCATCAACTGCTACAGCTCAAGTTGACTGGTCGCTTGCGGCAGAAGAAGGTCTTGAAAGAGAAGATGTCCATATTAGGGAACGCTCAAATGTCTTAATAGAGAAAACAATCGACTTATTAAAAAATTGTGATACTATTTCTGAAAGACTGGAAGAGCTATTTGAAGGGTTGTTTGAATCTGGCTTACTGACGCAAGCATACGGAAGTGGTCGTCCGGTTAGCGGATCGGAACATACAATTTCATCTTATATTGAAAATCAAATTGAATGTGCGCATGGTGCAGGTTTGTATATTGGGATATTGATTGCAGTAGCATTGCAAAAACTGAGAGGTAAAGAGACCCGAGAAGTTAAATTAGTAGCAAACTATCTATGGAAAAACAATTTGATAAGAGAACATATTAAAAAACAATTTGATAAAAAAGTAATCGAACATATACTCTCAATTGTTAGGCCACAGGAAGGGAAATATACTATTATTGATGATTGCCATCCGGAAGTTTTTCGATTGACTGCACAAAAGGTATGCGATAAGCTATTTGAATAATGATAAGCCCGCCTTTTAACGAGATGTAATGATTGTTTATCTTATTCGACACGGTGAAAGTGAGGGCAATGTCGGTCCTTTTGTTCAAGGGCCAGAAGAGTCTCTTACTGCGGATGGTATAAAACAAGCGCAGTTATTAGGGAAAAGATTCCAGTCTATTTCAGCTGATGTAATTTTATCTAGCCCTGAAGAACGCGCGAAGAAAACCGCGGAAATTATTGGTAAATATACAAATATACCAATCGAGCTAAGTGACTTACTTGTTGAATTTATAAAACCATCCGTGATTATTAAAAAGTTAAAAAAGGACCCAAAGGTGAAAGAAATAAAGAAATTACTTAAGGACAATTTTCATGTTTCTGGTTGGAAGCATTCGGACGAAGAAAATTTTGAAGATTTTAAAAAGAGAGCTGTAGCACTTCTAAACTATCTTTTAACACGAAAAGAGCAAAATATTGTTATTGCTACTCACGGTATTTTTATGAGGATGCTTATTGCTGTTGTAATTATAGGTGATGAACTTACTTCCTATGAATATTGGAAGTTTTTCGTTGCTCTTTATTTAGATAACACTGGTATTACTGTTTTAAAATCAAACGACAAAGAATTATACGATGATGCCCCCAAATGGGAATTGGTTACATGGAACGACCATGCCCATCTTGGAGAAGTCGAATAAAAGGTCTAGTTAGATGAATGGTATAAAAGAAGTTGAGATGCGTTTCCCAATTGATCTACTAAGTCGCGGGGGGATGTACTACATAGTTTCCGCAATATTGCCTAAACAACATTTTAGCGATCCTTTTATGCTTGACTCGCTACAGTATCGTTTTGGTATAGCAGAAGTAAGTAAAGATGCACCCGATGAGCAGAATGTACTAGTCAGGCCTCTTCATTATGATGAAAATGATTCCAGGATAGAGCTTACTCTACTAGACGACTTCATCCATACTTTTACTGAAAGAGATCTTTTAGAAGATAGACTTAGATTTATTTTCCACATGTCTCGATGCGGGTCTACGCTCACTACGCAGATGTTGGCGACTTCAGAAAGATTTTTTGTGGTTTCAGAACCGCCAGTAATAACCAAACTACTTGATCCGGCCTTAACATTAACCGCAGATTATACAAAAGAAGAATTACTAAGAGCAATCATCTGTGCCATTGAATCATGTAGACCCAAGAATACGGAATTTACTTTCATAAAATTTCGTAGCTGGAACACTTTATTTCTAGATGAATTTATTAAACAGTTTCCAAAGACTAAATGGATGTTTGTTCACCGTAATGGACTAGAAGTTCTAGAGTCGGTTCTTAGAGACCCACCTGGTTGGCTTAGAAGTCGCGCAACATATGCAAAATATTTTTCTGGTTTTCTAGGAGTAGAAAAAAACACTTTACTTATGATGAGTATTGATGAGTATGTCGCAAGAATGCTAGGTGCACTCTGTCGGGAGGTCAACAATTTAAGTTCTAAAGACACTTTTTTACTTGACTATAAAGATTTAAAAAATTTATTTTTTAATAATATTGCAAAGATATGGGGTATTACTTTGACTGATCGAGAAATTCAACTAATGGATAATGCATCACAATTATATTCTAAAGATACGGCAAAGACTAAACTTTTTGAGCCAGATAGTGAAATAAAAAGAGCAAAAACTACAAAAGTTCAGGAAGAGTTTATTTACAGATTTGTTGAAAGTGAACGATCAAGATTAGTAAACACATAACATAATATGAAAATAAATATCATTCATGATATTAAAAGTCCAGCGGATAGCGATTTTGAGATAGTGGAGCGCAAGGGACGTGGGCATCCTGACACACTTTCTGATCGGTTGGCCGAGCTACTTTCACGTACATACAGCAAATTTACCAGAGACAAATATGGGGCAATATTACGACATCAGTTTGATAAACTCTCTATAATGGGTGGAAAGTGTGATGTTAGATTTGGAGGGGGTAGTTTTAAATCACCGATACGACTCCTTATCAATGGCAGGGCCACTCCTAGAATAGGGGACGAAATTATTAATTTTCAAGATCTACTTATCAATACCGCAGCTAAATTTTTAGAAAAAGAACTAAGGAATTTTAATTTTTTGACTGATTGTAGGGTGATATGGGAAAATACATCAAACAGTACTCGGGGAATGATAGAAGGTGTAAATGGTGGTAACTCAGCAATACATCACAGGTTTCATCCTCGAAGCCTAAAGGATTTACCTGAATCGTCAAAACCAATCTCAAATGATACTGCTGTGGGTTGTTCTTGGGCTCCGTTTACTCCACTCGAAAAACTTGTGCTTGATATTGAGCAGACCTTAACTTCTGATGAAATGTGGGTAAAATATCCATGGATGGGGTCTGACTGTAAAATAATGGCTTGCCGCATAAAAGAAAAAGTCAATTTGACTGTCTCAATTCCACAGCTTTCAACTCATGTGGATTCTGTTTCAGGTTACAAAGATAACTATAATACAACCTTGGCCCTCACGAACAAGATAATTGAAGATTCTCAATTTAAGAATGTCTCAGTTACCCTTAATCCAGGTGATAATACTGATAAAGAGATGCTATACATTCGACTTACTGGGTCGTGCATCGAATCGGGAGATGAGGGTCAAGTTAGCAGAGGAAATAGGCTAGGTGGAGTAATATCTTCATGCAGGCCGTTCAGTATTGAAGGATTAAGCGGGAAAAATCCGTCGTACCATGCTGGTAAGATTTATTCTGTCGCAGCTTGGGACATCGCGCGACAAATATTTGAACAGCAAAAAGTACCGTGCGAAGTGTTTATTACAAGTCAAATTGATCGACCTCTTGATGATCCGGCGTTTATTGTTGTGAATTCTAATAAATCTATTGACGAAAAAAAAGTGCAAAAAATTGTTATGGAGAAACTTGCTAACTTACGTGAAGTGACAGATAAACTTCTCGAAGGAGAATATCCACTTGTGTAAGCTTATGGGTAAGTCATCATTTAAGGGAATAATATGGCTTACAGGCAATACTGGAGCAGGTAAAACCTCCTTAGCTTATATTCTCAAAGAAAGATTGAATGCCGTAGTGCTGGACGGTGATGAATTACGCGCATCAATATCAATCGACTTAGGTTTGAGTAAAAATGACCGCGACACACACAATATGCGAGTTGCACGTCTAGCAAAGGTTCTGCATAGCCAAGGCTTTAATGTTGTTGTTTCTGTAATAGCCCCTTTTCAGTCAACGCGAGACAAAATAACTGAATTGATTAGTCCATTTTGGGTTTATATAAAAGGTGGAAAAGTTGGCAAAGATGTGCCTTATGAAATACCCAAAAATCCAGATTTAATTGTAGATCCTACAAAAGAAACCGTTTTTGAAAGTTTAGATAAAGTCATAGAGAAGTTAGGTGTATGAAATATCTGTAAAGTATCAATATAAATAGGAAAATATTCCCTCTAAACTATAATACCGTGAAATACGAACAGAATATACCGTTTTACATACATAAATTTAAAGATTTTCCATGGAAGGTGTATGAATCAGAACATTATATTTTTCACGTAGGAGAAAAATCCTTAGCGGAAAGTGATATTGATGTAATAAAGACCAGACAAGAATCAGCTTATGCCAAAATTATAGAAAAACTTGAACTGGCTCCTCCGGGTAAGAAAATTATCTATTATTTCTACTCATCCCAGAAAGAGAAAGCGAAACTAATGGGTGATGGGTGGTATGGCCAAACAATTTGTAATGAATTTACGGTGCATGCAGTCTATAACGAAAAAGATAAAGTGGTTGGAGAACATGAAGATACACATCTGCTTTCTTTGCAGATGGGATTATCTATCGGTCTTTTTGAAGAAGGTCTAGCGGAGTTTATGGTTGGCAAAAGTATGTTCGGTAATAATCATAACGATGTTATTAGAAGTGGACTTAAAAAAGGACTTTCCGTTGATATTAAAAATCTTATGTCTCAACAGGGTTGGCTCGATACTCCGGACGAAGAAGCGGAGTTTTATTATTCTGTAGCGGGCTCATTTGTTGCGTATATTTACGGGAATTTAGGATTAGATATATTGAAGAAAATATACTCCGTCATGGATAGGGGAAGCACTAGAGAGGAGAATATCAAAATCCTGGAATCTGTGATTGGGCAAAATATCTCAGAACTAGAAGCTTCCTGGCGTACAAGCATTAATTAATCCCAAAACACCGATTTTACCCTTGACTTGGGGCTGTTTTTATATCGTGCTTGACTTTTGAGGTAAAAAGGGGTATGCTTGAGTTAGATTAGTGGGATAATTTACGGAGCCCACAATAGAAGGGAGGTGAAAAAGATGGGAATTCTCAGTGATTTTTTCGGAAGTCCTAGCGACAAGCAAGTCGATCGAGACATCGAGCGTGGGCAGGCTGAGGCTCGGAACGATGCTGAAGAAGAGGCCGAGTCTCAGTATGTCGAGGAAGCAGCTGAAACCGGCGAGGATCCGCTAGATAACGACGGATCCAAGTAACATGAAAAGGGGCTGGCAAGTTTGCTTGCTAGCCCCTTTGAGCAAATAATGAATAATCAAAAATATAAAGAAGAATTTAAAAAAATTGAAGATGCTTTGCAGAACGAGCAGAGCAGATTGGCGTTAAAAATTGAATTAAAGCCTCTTGTTGAATCCATTGCGGATAAATACGCGACTCATGAGAGCACAAAAGAAATACCACGAAGCAAATTAATTCAAGCCGGGTGGGCTAATTTTGATTTTGCGCTAAAAAAATACAAAGAAGCTGCTGATTTAATGCTTGAAGGAAAAAAAGATGCATTTTATTTCAACACTTATTTTACTTGGTATATCAGGCAGGGGATTGTCGAGTATCTAAATTCATTAAAATAATGGAAATTAAATCGACTCTCATCAATCATTCAGGTCAGGAACTCAAGGTCGTCTATTGGGAAGGGGACCCGCTCGCCGACTTGGAGGGCAAAATACTGCAGGGTGTACACGCCTTCTGTTTCTATGATGGCAAATTAGTTCTGGTCAAGCATCCTAAAAGTGGCTGGATGCCGCCTGGGGGAGGGATAGAACAGGGAGAGACATACGAACAAGCGATCATTCGAGAGGTAAAAGAAGAAATCAATATGAAAGTTGTTTCTCAGGCATTGATTGGATTCCAGGATATATATGAGCCGGGAAGGATAGTTCGTCAAACGCGCAGTTTCTGTATTGTGGAACCATATGGCAATTTCACCCTTGATCCCGACGGAGAGATTACCGAGACCAAGCTTATCGACCCGGCAGACTATAAAAAGTATTTCGACTGGGGAGAAATAGGGGAGAGGATTATGGAGAGGGCAGTAGAGATGAAAAATAATCTTTAAAGTTTTTAGTTATGTACCAAGAGAAAAGGCCTTGTCTACAGAAGACAAGGCCTTTTTGAATGCACGGATCTCCATTGCGTGGAGAAAGGGGCCCAATGGGATTTGAACCCATGACGCTGGTTCCACAGACCAGTGCTCTACCAGACTGAGCTATGAGCCCTCACCACGCTAAACCTATCAGTTCAGCTCCCTTCTTGTCAATCGACGATCTTTCTTACGGCCGCGGGGAGTTCTGCAAGGGGGATCTCATTTTGTACGCGGTTCTTCGGGTCCTTGACCTGTACGACATTGTTATCACGTTCGCGAGAACCGATTATAACGATAACCGGAATCTCGTGTCTCAAGGCATAGGCCAGCTGCCCTTTGATAGTGATTTCCTTGCCCAGGTAGAGCTCGGCGGGAATGCCCGCTTGACGGATCAGGCCGACCGCCTTGTTGCAGTATGTCTCAACACTCGGATCGAAGTTCAACACGATGGCCTTGGTCATGGTCTTCTTCTTCGGGATGAGGTCGAGAGTTTCGAGGGCAGCGAACAATCGGTCGACACCCACAGAAGCCCCCGTCGCCGGAATGTTGTCACCTCCAAATCGAGCGACCAGGTCATCGTATCTTCCGCCTGAGAAGACGCTGCCGATACCCGGAAGTTTCAAGAGTATCGTCTCGAACACGGGGCCAGTGTAATAACCGAGTCCGCGAGCGACTGAAAGGTCAATCTGCCACGCGCTGCGCGGTACTCCTAAGGCGTCGGCGTATGTAGTAATCTCGGCGAGCTCCTTAGCTCCTTCGATTGCTTCCGGGGACTTGCTCATGAGCTCCAACACCGAGTTCACTGTCTCTTCGTTGCTGCCGGCGCGGAGATCGAGAAACCTCTTCAACTGATCGAGTTGCTCTGGCGCCAGGCTGGCGGTCTCGGCAATTTCGCTCGAAATGGTTTCCCATCCGGACTTGTCGAGTTTATCGATGAGGCGCAGAACCTCGACGGTCTTGTCAGGCGAGTAGCCGACGTAAGCCGCAAGTCCATTAAGGATTTTGCGGTTGTTGACCTTGATCACGAAATCCGAGACGCCGAGAGCCGTGAGGGTCTCGTACATCAAGGAAATGATCTCGGCGTCTGCGCTTGTACGGTTGGAGCCGACGATGTCGGCATCGAACTGCATGAATTCGCAGAATCGGCCGGCTTGAGGCTTCTCGCCTCGCCAGACCTTGCCCATCTGATATCGCTTGAACGGTTTCGAAATTTCGTTCGGGTAAAGCGAGACTACGCGGGCCAGGGGAACGGTAAGGTCGAATCTCAGCGCTAGGCCGGATTCCTGGTTGCGGAGAAACGTCTTGAAGATCTGCATCTTGAAGTTCGGATCTCCGCCCTTGAGCACTTCTTCCCGCTCAATGCCCGAAGTGTCCAGTGGTACGAAACCGAAGCGTTCGAAAACGTTGCGGATGGTATCGAGCATCCACTGCCTGGGAATCATGTCTTGCGGCAGGTAATCTCGAAAGCCGGATGCTAACGCCGGGCTGATTGGATTATTCTGAGCCATATTCTCTCCTTTGTACGGTAAAAACGTCAGTTTGTCAAAAAGCTCTAAAAGGCATACTAACATAGAGAGAGGTGGTGAGCCAACAAAAATGACTAAAGTGTCTTTCTCTGTTAGAATCGCGCCTATGATTCAAGAAGTTTTTGAATTAAAAGGAAGCAAGCAGGGCCCAACCAGTATTATCTTGGCAGGAGTTCATGGTGATGAAAAATACATCATGGAAACCGTAAGAGAATTTTTAACGCACCTTACAATAGAATCAGGCAGGATTATTTTTGTTTGTGGCAACCCAATAGCCATAAAAGCCGGCAAGCGTTTTATGGAATCTGATTTAAATAGGATGTTTAAGAAGGACACAGAGCTTTCCAGGGATGACAAGAAAAGTTATGAATACGAACGTGCTCAATTCCTGAAAAAATATCTTGATCAAGCCGAAGTCTTGCTTGATTTGCACACCAGTCACACGCCTGGCAGTAATCCATTTGTCATATGTGAGAAAAATGCCATGGAAATTGTGCGGTTTTTACCAATCGACCAGGTAGTTTCTGGTTTTGACGAAGTGGAACCGGGCGGCACCGATTATTATATGAATAGTATTGGCAAAATTGGAATCTGTATCGAATGTGGTTTCACAGGTGATCCTAACTCGGCTCTTGTAGCGCAAGAAAGTGTACTCGCTTTCTTGAAGGCATGCGGGCATATCAAAAGTGATCTAGCTCCCAGAAAACAGCTGAAGGTAAAGGTATCCGAGTTATATCTAACAAAAACAGATAAGTTTGTTTTGTCGAAACCATACAATGATTTCGAAAATGTATCGGCTGGTCAGGTTATTGGAATGGATGGTGGGGAAGAAGTGAGGGCCGTGAAAGACGGACTCATCCTTTTCGCCAGAAACAGAAACAGCATAAATGCAGAAGCCTTTATCTTTGGAGAAAAAATAAAGTAGCCTTGCGTGGTTTAACCCATGCAAGGCTACTTGGAGACTCTGTTCTCCGATTCAGAACATCTTCTCCAGGCCCTCGAGCGACCGACCGAGAATCACTCTGCCGTCATCTCCCGGATACCTGGCAAGAATCTCGTACCCTAGTTTCTTGGTGTACCAGCTGAAGGTGACGGATGGCTCCGGCGTTTCCCTTGTTCTCACGACGCCGAATTTCAGTCCGCGCCCAAGGAAATCCTTGAGTCTCTCGTGCACGAGCGATTTGGCGATGCCACGGCCTTGATATGGCGACGATACCCCGACCTCGTCCTGGTACGCGACGGTCTCATCCCCATCATTTCCATTGATGGAGAACTGAATGCCGAGCTTCTCCTTGAGTTCGGCGATGGTGATGGGGTAGCCCCAACAAAAGCCGACGACTCTGTACGCGCCTGTCGTGAGGCCGCTGCGGCTCGAGGTGATTGAGAGCCAGCATGAGGCGTCTGCTGTAATTTCGTGCACAATGTCTGTCAGCACCTGCTCTCGTGACCAGAAGTCGATCAGGGGGACGTCGCAATGTCGAAACTGGTTTGCGGTGAGCTCTGACAGGTCTTTGTGTCCCCAGTATTTCTCGCACTCGGGACACTTGAGGAACTCGTTCCACGGCCGGTCAGCAAAAACTTCGCGATAGCACTCGACGAGTTTCCCTGTCAGCAAATTGTCTTCGCCGCCAGGATGGTACCGGATGATGTCCGTATGCATAACTCCAACCTGCCTTTCAAAAGTACGTTTAGTTTAATCTTTCAATACATTATCACACATAATTTGCTACTGTGCTTGCCTAAAAACAATTTATGATGTCCAATCTAGTGGTGATGTTTTTACGCTTTATTTTGGATTTGTGGTCAAAAGCCCCCTA
>Ga0209542_10019218_pt1 | contig 10972 bp, 11 predicted proteins | sample RifCSPhighO2_01_FD_184028 | JGI IMG/M metagenome (GOLD analysis project Ga0209542, IMG submission 184028) | Soil microbial communities from Rifle, Colorado - Rifle CSP2_plank highO2_0.1 (SPAdes) (version 2) | ecosystem: Environmental > Terrestrial > Deep subsurface > Rock core/Sediment ...
TTTGAACCTGAATTCCAAAAAAAGGACAAAGCCATTTGACCTCAAGTGGGAAAAAACCACTTACTTTGGCTAACCACCTCTGCTGCAAAAAGAGTATAAGCTCTCTATCTCGATCAGAGGCAATCGGAGCCTGAGATAAGAGATCTCGATTATGGAGCCATGAACCCTCAGAAGAGGGTGTTGTCCAAAAGGTCCAATCAAAAGGGCTTTTGAGAGACCGCGCCCATACCTGGCGAGCTAAGGAGCTCAACACATCGCTTAAGAAATAACTCTCTTTTTCTACTGTTGCAGAGGAGTTAAAAGAAGAAATTTTTCCTACCCAAAACACTGCATAACCGACAGATTGAAGAACAGCTCCCAAAAGAAGACAGGATAAGATGGGAATAAAAAACAAGCTAATCGCAGACATGAAAAGGGTCGTTATTTTTTTTCGCAAACCTGTCTCCTATCTGTTTTTTATGGCTATAACTATCCGCTTTTATCTAGTCAACGCGTTTATTAACTATAGGGCCATAACCAGGTGAACAAACGGCTATTGGGCAAAAATACTCAACCGTTTTCCCCAATCAAAAGCTCTGAACGCGTCTCTCCACCTCCAAAACAAAGGGCCCGGGAAATCTCCGGGCCTTTTCACTCTCTTTGTATCTATCTTGTTGTGTTATTAAAACTGGTAGTGTATCGGTAATTCTTATCAGGAGATGATCTATGAATGAAACACTTGTAGTTGTCAGTAAAGTCAAAGCTTTTATCAAAAAGAATTCAGAACTAAGCACTTCAGCTTCAGTGATATACGTACTTACAAAAATAGTGGAAACCGCATGTCTGAAAGCGATCGAAAACGCTAAGAACGATGGCCGTAAAACTGTGATGGACAGGGATTTTCCTCCCGTTTAAAGCCCTTAGGCTGTTGGGCAAAAATACTCAACCGCTTTTCCCAATCAAAAGCTCTGAACGCATAAAAAACTTTGAGGTTTACAAAAAATCCTATAACTCGTTAAGATGAAGGCATCATCCCTCATGAGCATCCCGCTGGGACCGCATGCTAATTCCGGTCGTCTACTCTATCCTGGCTTGTCTTTTTTGGGGGCTCATCTTTGTCGTGCCTCTCTACCTCGCGAATTTCGATTGCATTGATATTGTCTTGGGCCGCTTCCTCGCTTTCGGAATAGGTTCCGCAATTTCATTAGCGTATTACTTGATCAAACACCAAGATTGGTCCTTGTTGACCTACTGGAAGCAAGCGGGTCTTTGCGCGATCGTGATGAATCTCTGTTATTTCACCACGCTAACTGTAGGCATGCGCCTGTCCAACCCCTCTCTCATCACCTTGATCGTCGGCCTTGCACCGATCCTAATTGTTGGCTTCACTTGCAAAACGAAAACTGGGAGCATCCCCCGTTCTACCTTATTGGGACCTGTCGTTTTCATTTTTATTGGAATTGCCCTCATCAATATCGAAACCTTGCAAGCAGAGTGGCACAATTACTCAGCCTCGCAATACATTCAAGGGATCTTATGCGGACTTTTCGCTCTCGGCGCCTGGACCTGGTACGTGATTTACAACACGCAAATTTTGCAAAAAAATCCCAACATCAACCCAATTCGATGGACCTCTCTCATAGGCATCGCCACCCTGGCGCTCACCCTAATCGCCGTTCTGTTGCGCTGGTGGATGGTAGACCCGGCATACGCCCATCTCTTCTCTCTCCAGGAACAAGGGCTTTCCTTCCTCGGAAGCAGCCTCGTGCTTGGATTGATCTGCTCCCTAACGGCCTTCACACTTTGGAATGTCGCCAGCTCTAAGCTCCCCCCCGCCCTGTCAGGCCAATTGGCCATTCTCGAAACAGTGTTTGGCCTTGTCATGATCAACCTATTCCAAAGGCACATCCCCACTCTTCTGGAAATCGCCGGCATTCTATGTATTCTCGGCGGCCTCTGGAAAGGCCTCCATAGTTTCAACAAAAGCAGAATCCTCACCACGTCGAGCTGAAAAAGACATCTATGCTATACTGCGCGCGGTTAGGTTTGGCATATTTTGGCAGCAGATTTTGCGTCCCAGTAGCGTTGCGGAGACTCGAAGCAAACCTAGAAGGTTTGCGAGAGCGAGCAATGCGCTGGGGCGTAAAAGATGCTCACCAAAATGTGTCAAGGCTAGCCTCGTGCGGTATATACAGATCCTTTATTCGATATTTATTTTTCGCACTTTTCCTCACCCCTTCCATCGCAAAAACCAGCCATCCGGAAAGCCAAATTATCCTGTTGGAAAATTTCATTTCTTCCGACCATGCCAATGCGCTGATCGAGTTTTACAATGCAGAGAAAAAAGACCTCGCCGTTCATACAGACAACCAACTGGCCTTTGCTTCGATCTCCAATTCTTACATTCGAGGAATCATCAGGGAGATTTCCGCAAAAGTTCTTCAAGTGATGAGGGACAACTACCCTCTCATGGGCAAAAATTATCACCTTGACCATGCCGGACTCTATGCGAGAATCCCTGGAAATTTTTGTCCTTACCACGCCGATAACATCTATTTTGAATGCCCGGTTCATGGAAGAAATCAGGACCGGCTAAGAACGACCTGTCCCGGAAATTGCCCGGGAGCAAGATTTCTTCCCAACCACACCTCGTGGAGAGAATACACAGCGTTGATCTACTTGAATGACTCTTTTCAAGGAGGCGAAATCTTATTTGAAGACGGACCTTGCAATAAGCTGTATAGAAAAATCATCCCCATCCGCTCCAACCTGCTGATTTTAGCGCCGAATAGCCAGGATTTTTATCACGAAGTATTCCCCATACGAAGCGGAAAACGCTACTCCCTGCATTTATGGTATACCAGCGATCCGCGGCATTGAACTTCTTGATTCAGTGAGGGGTTATCGCGTAAAATGTAACCGCAAAAATTCAGGAGTTGATCGTGACCTCGCTCGCTGTGACCAAGGAATCCATAGCTGTCATTTTTTTAGATATCGATGGGGTTTTGATGCCCCTAAACAGCCCCGGAAATAAAGAACTATACAAACAAGGACAGAAATTATTTAATAAATATGCTGATTTCTCAGAAATGGAGGTAGCGACCATTAAAGCCCATTTCTTTTCTACAGACGCCCTTAAAAATCTCGACGCTTTGATCCGAAAAGTACAAAACCTCATGCCCGTTCGAATCGTGATTTCCTCCGCCTGGAGGCTCGGATTCACGGTCGAGCAATTACAAAACATTTTTTCCCTGCATTCATTTTCGAAACTGATCATTGATAAAACACTACAAGGCTTAACTCGAGGATTTGAAATTCATTCTTGGCTTCAAAAACACCGAGCTATTGAAAGATATGTGATCCTCGATGATAACGACCATGGGATATCCGATATATACTCTGATCACTTCGTGCAAATCAGCCACTTGCTCTCCGAACCGGAGTCCAAATTTGCTTACGATATTCTAATGAGAGAGGCCTATTTCGCCAATCTTTGCAAATAAAAAAGGGGGAAGAATCTCCCCCTCTTCATTAGAGAATTTCTGCGGCCACTGACGCGAGCTCGGACCGCTCGGTTCTCTCGAGGAACATATGGCCAAAAATGCGGTAGTTTTTAAACCGGTTTACGCAATAGGTCAGACCATTGGAATCCTTATCGAGATACGGATTGTCGATTTGCGTCGGATCGCCCGTGAGAATCACCTTCGTGCCTTTGCCGGCGCGCGAGATGATCGTTTTGATCTCGTGAGGCGTTAGGTTTTGCGCCTCGTCGATGATCATGTACATCTTGGGCAAAGAGCGACCGCGGATGTAGGTGACTGCCTCCATCTCGATCTTCTTGCTTTCCATGATGAACTCAAGTGTGGCGGGACCATTGCCCTCCCCGCTCGTCGTCGAGCAAAGGAATTCCAGGTTGTCGTAAATCGGCTGCATCCAATGATAGAGCTTTTCCTCTTTGGTGCCAGGCAGATATCCGATGTCCTTCCCGAGCGGCATGATAGGCCTCGAAATGAGAATTCGGGAATAGATATTATCGTCGAACACTTTTCGCATCCCGCAAGCGAGAGCGAGCAGCGTTTTGCCAGTTCCCGCAGGTCCAATCAATGTAACGAGATGAATATCATCTCGCAAGAGTAGATCGATCGCGCATCGTTGCTCGACATTGAGCGGCTGAATCCCCCAAATATCTCGAGAGACTTGGATCAATGGCTCGAGCTTTTTTCCCTTTTCACTGTATTTGCACACCGCCGAAGAATTTTCAGGAGAGGTCAATACCGCATATTCATTGGGGCGGAAAGCCGCTTCAAGCAGAGGAATCGTCCCATCTTTATAGAACTGATCGATATCCCGTTTTGCGACGCTGACTCTGCGCAAGCCTTTATAGAGTTCATCGTAGGAAGATTTCAAATTCTCATAATCTTCCGACTCGAGATCCATCGCTTCCGCTTTGACACGAGTGACAAAATCTTTGGAGACGATCACAACGCTTTCGCCGTCAGCCTTTAAGAGATACGCCGTGAGCAAAAGCTTGTTGCTGTTTCGGTCGAGCGGCAGAGGAAATCCTTCGACCCTTTCCGGTTTCGTTTCGAGATAGATCCGAATTTTCGGCCCTTCCGGGAGTTTTACCCCTCGGTGCAAATCTCCACTCTTTTCAGCCTTCAATGAATCGATGTAGCGAATCACTTCGCGGGCATTTTTACCCACTTCATCGGAGTATCGCTTCAAGCTATCCAATTCTTCTAGAACGGCCAAGGTGATCACCACATCGTTCTCTTTAAATTTCGTGAGCGAAGTTGGATCGTGAACCAAGACATTGGTGTCGATGACAAAGGTTTTTCGAGTCACTTTATTTTCCTCGGGTCCACTCGTTTGTTTGCGGGAATTCGGCTTCTGCGCCAAAATCATTTTTACCTCTTTACAATAGAACGGTTCGGAAGTTATTGAGATTTGACCTTTCCTCCTCTTTTTGCCTCCAAAAATCTTTTTATAGTCGAGCCTCTTTCCAAATGCAAGCTCGGGTTTTTTATTTTTTGTAAGTTATTGTAACTAAGAATGTTGAACATACATTCAGCAACCAAATAAATAGAGTGCTAATTTTGGTTGACGAAGGAAGACCCTCTCTTTTATAATGAGAGGAAAAAAGAGGTTTGTCATGAAGATTACCCGGCAACTATTAAGCATCCCGCCTTATCTCTCAACTCCCTGGGAAAACATCGCCTCTCTCCAATCGGTTCCTGTGGGAAGCACCTTTACCCTCGTAGTCACCCTCCAAAATCGATCTAGCGTCGAAGTCCCCGGCCTAGACCATGCCATCCTCAACGCCATCTTCGAGGCCCACGCCCAATTCCTCGAAACGGCGAAAGAATCGCGAGAGCCTCTGCCAGGCCCCATCAGCTTCAGCCTGCCCTTGAATCCAGAAGGGGCGATTTCCTCCCTCGGCTCGCAGCTTCAGCATACCCCAGCGCAAGCCAACCTCCCCGACCTCCCTCCCGATATCCTTGAAAAAATCACCACCATCGCAAAAGCCTTCGGCCTGGAAGACACCTCCGCGCTGTCCCCTCCCGAAGAACATTGCAACTGCACCTATTGCCAAATCATCCGCGGCTTCGATCGCAAAGTGGAAGAAGAAAGCATCACCGAGCAAGACCTTTCTTTCCGAGACTGGGACGTGAAGCAGCAAGAGGGGCAGTTATATCAAATCACCAACCCCCTTGACCCAAACGAGCATTACAACGTCTTTCTCGGCGAACCCCTCGGCTGCACCTGCGGCCAGAAAAACTGCGAGCACCTCAAAGCCGCGCTCAGTAGTTAGGAACTGTCTAAGAAATTGAAAAAAAGCTTTTGGAATATTGCCATCCATTCTAGTATGTTGAGTGAGAACTGGAGTCGGTGGTATGTCTTTCATCAAGATCATTTCTGTATTCGCTTTGAGCGCAATGGCCATTCAGGCAGCGCCCACAACAACAACGCCAAAACAGACAACTCCTACAGCCGAAAAAAAAGCGTTTAAATCCTTCACAGGAAAAGTCATCGCGAACAAAGTGCGCATTCGCGTAAAACCAGATCTCGATAGCCACATCATCCGCCAAGTCAATAAGAACGATCTTCTCCTCGTCGTCGGCGAAGAGGGCGATTTTTACGCCGTGCAGCCCTCAAAAGAGACCAAAGCCTATGTCTTCCGCAGTTACATTCTCGATAACGTCGTCGAAGCCAGCCGTGTCAATGTCCGCTTAGAGCCCAACGTCGATGGCCCAATCATCGCACAACTCCAAGCTGGCGATCGCGTGCAAGGACAAGCCTGCCCGATGAACCACAAATGGCTGGAAATCTCCGCTCCCAACACAACTCGCTTCTATATATCGAAGGAGTTTCTCACCAATGTCGGCGGCGCCGATTATTTGGCGACCATGGAAAAGCGAAAAGCAGAGGTCGCAGAACTTCTAAGCTCTGCCTATATGGCCGCAGAAACGGAATGCAAAAAGAATTACGAAGAAATGGCTCCGCAAGCGATCATCGATCAGTTCCAAAACATCCTCCGCAATTTCGCCGACTTTTCGGAAGCTACAGCCCAAGCCAAAGAAGGCCTAGCCGTCCTAAAAGAAACCTATCTCCAAAAGAAAATCAGCTACCTGGAAGCCAAAGCGCAGCTCTCTCCTACCGCAAAACAAGAACTACTCGCCAAACACCAAGCGGAAAACCGCGAACTCCTAGCCGACGGCACACCCTCTCCAAGCCTCTTTGCCAAGCGCGCAGCGAAGCGAGACATGACCGATCAAATGCGTTTTTGGGACACCATTGAAGAATCGCTCTATTTGAGCTGGACCGCCTTTCACTCGGGCCGCAAGATCGACGATTTCTATGCGGAGCAAAAAGCCAATGCCTCCGTCCTCACGGGCACTCTCGAAACCTATGACCACTCCATCAAAAACAAACCCGGCGACTACATCTTGCGCGGCAAAGATGCCCCCATCGCCTACGTCTATAGCACCGCTGTAAACCTCGAGAAATACGAAGGCAAGGAAGTCACCCTGCTCGCGAGCCCAAGGCCAAATAACCACTTCGCCTTCCCCGCGTATTTTGTGCTGAGCGTTGAGTAAATCCCTATTCAATGATCTCAAAAAGAGAAACGTCTTTGAGATCTGAGTATCGAGGCTTTTCAGAGAGGATGCCGGAAACGCGAATGTATCGATTCTGCTTATGGGCATCACAAGCAATCGAATAGAATTCAGATCCAAAAAGTACTTTTGCTTTTGCTTGCTGTTCATCCATAAACAAGGCTAACGTCGCTTCGCCCTGCATATTTCCATGTTCATCGGCCTCTCCATGCAAGGTGAGAACCTTACCGATAAACAAATCCTGATTTATTTCAGTCTGAGGCTTTAATTTTTGTCCAATACGCATAATCGAAGAAAAATGGTGATCTCGAATTTCGATCTTTGTCGGAATATTCTTTTTTATAGGAACATCAGAAGACCATTTCATTTCGAAGTCAAAGTGAATAGGACTCTCATCTGGTTTCATTTCCGCTAATCCAAGACAAAGATTCGCATTTAAAAGCTCTGCTTTTCCTGCTGGTAAATCGGGATACTCGCTTAACTCCACAAGTTGACTTAGCGATGTCATCAAGTATTCTGTAACTCTCCTTGAAAAAGGAATTTCTGGATTGTCTAAATCTTCCTGCAAGGGTAGTTGTACAGCGAGGACATAACTTCCAGATTCAGGAGACCCCGCTCGGCATCTTTTCATCCACTGTTCAGCGGCTGCTGAATACAACCTTTTGAAATACGGTTTTGGATCAAGCACGGAACGAGCAGAGGCAAACAGAAGCTTTCGGACACCTTCCTCAATGCTTCCCTTATCAAGATACGAGATCCAACCATCCCCAATGCGATCTCCCTTAATCCGGATTCTCAAAATATCCCATTTTTGAGGTAGCACCTCCTCTATGATATCCCTTTCTGAACGACGTTCCTGTTTGGCCAGAAATCGAATCGCTTCCAGGAGTCTTTGACGATAATCGGCATAGGTCCGATCTCTTGGAAGGACAATTTCTTCTTCTCGATCAATACAAACCTTCCGCAAGACAGCGATATCGGGCTCTGATGCCATCAGCACCCAGCCTCGATTCCTTAGATAATCGATCAACGGCTCAGAAAAAAGCTCCGTATCAGCATGATGCATACGCAATTTCCTCTCTGTTTGCAGCGGCAATCATCCACTGTTGGATCGCTTCATCTGTGAGTCTTTGCGACTGGGACAGATAAATCGTTACACCCGAATTATTCGCTCTTACGTTCATTCCTTTCAAGCTCTTCCAATAAGCTTTCCCATAAAGAGAAATTTTCTCTGGATCCCAATCAAACCATTTCCCCTCTTCAGGCAAAAACAGAACAGCTATTATTTTCGGCACCATCGAGCGCTGACGGAGATCCTCATAGTTCTTTTTAGATATACGAAATGCAATAGGATCTCCAGAGCATTCTTGTTCGGTAGCTTTTAGCTGCACATCAATTTTAGGCGATAGAATACTTCCCTTGGAACCTGGGATTTTTCCTCTAGCGCAAATCGTTGCATCGACACTGTCCATGTCGATAGAAATTCGTTCCAATGCATATCCCAAGCGCGTAACCAGCGCGTGAAGATATATATAGCTCACTTCTTGTTTAATCCCGTTGGCTGTCAGCATCTATTTTCTGAAAAAACAAATATTGTACTACATAGAACATTTTTTTGGGAACTGCTGCCGCTTGACGAGGCTCTTCCAAAAAATTTGATGCTCCATTAAACTGCTTGCCTAACAAGTATGTCTATTGACCGGCTAAGCAAACTTCCTTCCGATGTACTAAGTCATATTTATGACTTTGTCCAAGAGCCATCCAAGACAGCTCTGATCTCCAAAGAACATCAAAAGGAGACCTATCGAGCCATTTACGGTAAATTATGGGCCTCTTCTAAAAAAGACCCCTTTTTTACAGCGCTAGCAAAGGAGGTGGGATCATGGAATGCGCAAAATCCCGCGTCTAGCATTCAGCAATTGAGCCGAATCTTTTCCAGAGAAGTCCCCTACTGTCTTCTAAGGCAGACATTCGCCGTCAAGGAAAAGTGGGAATCTCTAGGCGTCGATCCTTCTCGCCCCAGGGCTAATCTCCCCAAAATGACTGCGACCATCCAACGGAAAAAGGCATTCTTGTTGGTTCAGTTGCTGCGGGGGTTAGCTCGCTTCTATCCGCATGCTAAGGAATTTCAAAAGACGTTGGATCCAACTCTGCCTCTAGAAGAAAGGGCCCAGAAAATCAGCGCCTGGCTTCAAGAGAAAGGGGGCACTTTAACGCCTATCCAGGTCCAGCCTGATGACGAGAATGGGCGCCATTTTGAACTGTTTTTGACGCGATTCCGTTTTCTTCCAGCAGAAGCGCTATGTCTTCGTATGTGGTGGAAGATACCCTCAAGCTTGTTCTATCTCGCCTGCAAATATGGTCATTTCGACATGATCCAAGCAATTATGAACCACCCCACAAAATTTGATAGGATAGATCTGGATGACATCCAGGATGGTTATTTACAGCTCTGCAAGCGCCACCCTGAAATTGCCTATACGGTCTTAAAAAATCAGAGGATTCAACGTCTTGCGGATAATTTCTCTTTCTTTGGGAAAATAGTAGACTCCATTGCAATCAATGGATCCGTAAAGCTCTTGCGGCCGTTTATGAACCATTCCAACTTTCAGCGCCATCAATGAGCTGTCTTGCGGAGAGCCTCTCATGCGGGACACGATCCAATGGTACAGATCTTGCTACCCAAGAGCTCTCTTTGGCAATTGGGATCTGGCTTATTCATGGCTGTGGAGGGGCCGACTCTTGTGAGTCAACTGGTGATGCAGATTTTCCTCAAAAGGGCCCAACCGCCCCCCCTTTCTCCTGAATTCAAAAAATACGTAAAAAGTCTCTCCTTTTACGTTCAACAAAATCCAACTGTTGCACAAGGAATATCCACTCTTTTGGCCATCATAGACCTCTCACAATCCGCCGCCACAACAACAACACTTGGAATGATGCCTCTTCTATTGGTATTTACAGGCGTGCGTGACGGCGTTCCTAATAATACCATGTGCTTTCAAAGCTTCCTGTGGAATGTGTCCGCAAGTACTCTTCTCCTTGGAGGAATTATCCTGTTGGACTTCAACATTGTAGGGCCAATCATGTTCTTGCACGCTTTGCAAGATGATGAAAATTGTGCGCTAACACGGGTATGGCACGCAATAGTGGGTTTGTTGGGTTCCATGTCCGTTCCGCTGTCTATCATGGGGTTTACCAAGTTCCATTCTGTGCTCGATAGGAAGACATCCCTCAAAGAGCGGGTCCATCAGATTCGAAACTTTCTACCTGGCCGCTGCAAAGTCATACAGAGTTTGACAAGAGCGATTTGGAATAGGCTGCCCTGCATCAACCGCCCCATTGCTCCCCATAAAAAGGACGACGACGACCCGGCCCGGCTCCAAGAGATCGTCATCCACTAAATTTCTTTCAGTAATTTGGGGAGTTTGTCGACCTGCTCTGGCTCGGGCAGCTCTTTGGTCAGGCCGCCAAAGTCTTTGAGCTTTTTGGCAGAGACGAGGACGCGGCTTTCGAGGGAGGCGACCGATTGGTTGTAGGCTTCGACAGAAGAAGAGAGTTGGCGGCCTAGCTTGCTCCAGTGCTCGGAGAGAGTTCCGAGTCGCTCATAGAGCTCCGCCCCCACTTTGGCAATTTCTTGCGCGCTTTTTGAAAAGCTCTCTTGTTTCCACCCAAAGGCAACCGCGCGCAAAATCGCAATGAGCGTAGTTGGCGTAGCGATGATCACATTTTGATCGGCGCCAACTTCGATGAGGGCGGGATCTGCTGCGAGCGCTGCGCTGAAAAAAGCCTCAGCTGGAAGGAACAAGATCACATATTCGGGAGAGAGGTTGAACGATTTCCAATATTCTTTGGAAGAAAGCTCGCGGATGTGCTTGCGA
>Ga0209542_10019220_pt1 | contig 10971 bp, 9 predicted proteins | sample RifCSPhighO2_01_FD_184028 | JGI IMG/M metagenome (GOLD analysis project Ga0209542, IMG submission 184028) | Soil microbial communities from Rifle, Colorado - Rifle CSP2_plank highO2_0.1 (SPAdes) (version 2) | ecosystem: Environmental > Terrestrial > Deep subsurface > Rock core/Sediment ...
AACCGAGCTCGTCGAGCACGATCAGGTCGAGCCGCGACAGCTGCGCCGCCAGGGTCCCGCCTTTGCCGATCCGGGTCTCCTCTTCGAGGCGTGTCACCACTCAGTGAAAATGTGCTCAACCAGGCCTTCCGCCGTATGGGTTATGCGAGCGATCAATCTCGGCTGCGTCGGCCAGCGTCTCTTGCTACAATCCAGCCGCCTTGCGTTGATTGCGGATAGCCTGCCCCAGCAGGGCCAATAGACCTTGATCGTCGCGATGCCCGGCTACTCTGACCACAAGGCAACGGTCGGGGTTTCCCTATTTCCATGACCACGGTATTTGCGACCCAATTGTTCGGTGTAGGCCTTCATGTTGGCCTGCATGCAAGGGGCATGTGGATGTTGTCGAACGTGCTTGCCGATCAGGGGTGACTTCGGCGGATCGGAAAATCGGCGGTGACCGACGGGCCATCGCCTTTCTGCATCCGCGACAGATTCTGACGCGATGCGCTTGTTTTCGCTCCGGCACGCTGGTAGAGGCGCGCCTCGTTGCCGCTTTAGCTCAGTTGGTAGAGCACATCATTCGTAATGATGGGGTCACAGGTTCGAGTCCTGTAAGCGGCACCATCCCTTCCATAAGGCAAATGCGAGACATACGGCCGGAAGGCCTTTCGCGTGGGTCGCCAATTGGGTTCTGCTTGGGACGCTTTGGCTAGGGAAACGGCCTCTACCCACGCTATGCCCCTTCCCGGCTGGGTGTTTAGCAAATCGAACGGGCCATTTAGCGTTCCAACGACGTTAGCGCTGTGGCAACAAGCCCATTACGATGCTGCGGAAGCAAACAGGTTCGGAGCCTTCTGTCTGTCGAAGAAGGATCCGCCGCTCTTCAAAAGTTGATGCTCCATGCGGTGGCAGGTGGGGCATAAGAGCGCGAAATCGTTCAGGGTGGTGTATCGCGCTCCTTCTTCCAGCGGAAACTTGTGATGGACATCTAGCGCTGTTCGAGCTGTGAGAATTTCAGCATTGAGGATGGCGGCGGGATCAAAATTGCACAGGTCGCAGAACAACGTCTTCGAACTTGAGCGATTCCGTACATATCGATCAGCAAGCCATGCCGCCCGCTTTTTGATCTTGGTCTTCCTTTCCTCGCTCTCTCCTTCCAGAGCGCCGAGGTCATGATCCATCAAGGCTAGGGATCGACGACTAATTTCACTGGCAAGCGCCGCCGCCATCTCGTCCTCGATAGCAATCCATGCGTTCGGCGCCAGAATACGGCGCAATTCTAGTGAACTGATCTGCGAGCGCTCTGAATCAGTTAACGGTCGGAGGGTCGCCGAGGAATGTGCAAAAAGCCGTCGGTACGAAGCTGAATCCAAAACTTCGTTCGCCTTTGGCTTGCCGACGATCTCGTAACTTTCGATGACGGGAAATGCGACCGACCAGCGCCACCTCTTTCCGCCTTGCGCCCACATATCCTGCAAACGCGAAAACTCCTCCTCACCTACAATCTGAGGAAGTGGCCGGGAAGAATGCCTCAGCTTATGGACCGCCAAAAAACGGCCGCGATTCTCCTGATGAACTGCCTGTTCCTCAAGATATCTGGGGTCGCGTTCAAAACCCGGATTTGGCTTTTCGGCAGTTTCGGTGATGTATTCGAGTACATAGCCGCCAGCCATCTGTCGTTGGATGGTTGATTGGCATTTAGCGCGCGCGTCTGAAGTTCCGCCGGTAGGTGTGAAGCCTAGCCAAGTGGATGCCGCTATCCAGTCCGCCTTCGCTCCCGAGACGGGCTGAGCAAGATCGGAAATGATCAACTACGCGACCTTCTCGATCTTGCTTTCCACGAAATCGAACATCGGCTTGAACACTTGGAAATATCGATCATCTAACGAAGGAATGACTTCCTTAGCAAACTTCACTTTTTGCGAGTCCGACTTCAAAATAATTCGCTCTCCTCCTCCAGGAGTTGGCTCGGTCTCGAAGAATTCCGCGGTTTTGGGATCGCCGTAGAATAGGTGCTCGATCTCACAAAGCGATGCGCCGCCAAAGCTATTGCTGCCATCCGGGGTCAGCACCTGCGCCCGGATCTTCTCGTTCTCCGGTAGCGGCAGGAGGAAGGCATAGGCCTCCTTGTTAGGGAGTTTCTTGCATTTTCCCGTGATCCAGTCACCCTGCACGACATCGCCGTTCAACCCGTTCCAATGATCGAATGCCTTATCCATATCGAAGAGGCCGAACATCGGTTGCCCGCCCATCTCGGCTAGAACTCTGTCGTCCGTAAGGAGCTGCTTCAGGTAGCTGCAGCTGAACGCGTAGAATGGGATGAAGGGCAAGTCGCTTCCATAAATGCGATGCCACGCTTCCTTGATGATGATCGGGTCGATGCTGCCTTCGGTGAAGAACACCGGCTTGTTCTCGATTTGGATGGCGTTGACGATGCTGAGGAGCTGTTCTTCTTCGGTGTATCGAATGAGCTTCGAGCTTATCTTCTCGATCGCAACGCGCTTCGGGAGGGGGTAACAGGTCGCCCTGCCATCCTTAATCTCGAAATATTTGACCTTTGCCCCCAAGCTCGGGATGAGCGTCGCAGCGCTGTGACTGCTCATCAGGATATGGTTCGTCCGCGCGGCTGCTTCCGAAATCGCATCCGTTTGCTTTAGAAACTCGAACTGCCACTCCGGGTGCAAAAACGCATCCGGTTCGTCGAGCAAGGTCACGCAATTGCGGTCCTTGAACAGCTCGGCGATCGCAAAAAGATAGACGGACTGGAACTGGCCGTCGCTGAACAGGCCAAGGTCGGACAGTTCGAAGCCATGCAATGTCACGGGTAGGGAAATGCCATCCAGCATGCCTAGGATTTTGAGATTGTTAAATAGCTGGAAAATCTCATGCCAATCCCGGCCGGCAAAGACCCGGCGGAACAGATCGACATCGATCGACATCCGGTACAGATTGGTTTCACGATCATGCAGGGCGCCCGGCGTCGCACCATCTTTTATGCAACTGACCAACTCATCCAGAAATGTGCGCGTTACTCCTCCTAGTCCCCAAAAGAGGTCGCTAGGCTCCAGATGATCATATGTCGAATTGCGTGCGTAAGCCGGTTGGGACAGCTTCAAATCTACTGTGCCGCCCACACCCTGAATCCCAAGCTTGCTGACAAGAAATTCTCGTGCGGCCCGGCCTTCGGGCAGCAGCAAGAGAAGCAGGATCAGAAGCTTCTTATACTCCGGCCCGATACCTATGAAGGCTGGGCTATCAGCCAATGCAGCACCCCTGACCCGTCGGCGAAACCGGGCCTCATAACGCTCGACCAAATCGGCAACGTTACGGTTCTGCCCGGAGTAATAGACGATGACGTTTTCCGGACGGGGTGCGCGGCCCATGGTCCTGCGTTGATTGCCGTCAATGGCCAAGGCGCCATCCTTCCATTCGATCGTCGTGGCCGCGCGATCAAGCTCATACTGGATTGCATAGTCGAAGCCGGGTCCGGCTTCGGTGGGATCGAAATCAAAGATGTGGTCGAATATCTCGATCAACGCCTCGAGGAAGTTGGACTTGCCCGACCCGTTCTTGCCGACGAAGATGTCGACGAAACCATCGCCGTCAAACCGGATCGAGAAGTCGCGAAGGTTCTTGTACTCGCTGATCCATACCGAGCGCAGGCGCATCAGGCTGCCGCCCGCTGGGTGATGGCATTGGCCACGTCGCGGCGGGTTTCGGCGGCGTCGGCGATGCTGGCCTTTAAGGCATCGCACAGAGCCATGAGTTCGTCCACCTTAGCGACGATCCGGTGTTGTTCGGCAAGGGGTGGTAGCGGTACTAGAACATTTTGTATGTCACTGAGCCGGAAACTGTTTTTTACGCCGCGCTGAGGTCCGTTGAATTGCTTGCGAGCTAGCGGTGATCGCAGCGCCTCAGGAAAGTAGCGCCCCCTGACAGTGGGAAGGAGGCGCACCAAGGCCGTGTGCTGATTGATATAAGCCTCTCCAAAGTCTTCTGGGATCAGCGCCATATTGCCGACGTCCCCTGTGATCGAGATTAAAAGATCGCCCGCCTTCAACGATGTTCGAGCACCCTCGCGGTGCCCGTCGATTTGCACATAGTGCATCTTGTCGAGCCGTAGCTGATAGCTTCCACGGGACAGATTCCCCATCGTCACAAATTTTGCTCCGACGCTGGAAAGGTATTTGGACCAATCGCGCGAGCCTGAGGTGATGAGTTCAGACACTTGCCCGAGCCTAATCCAGACCCAACTTGCCGGAATCGAAAACGGTTCTGGAAAGGGCTCGCTAGGGATACGGTTCTGCTTCGTCTCCTTGACCTTGGATCGTTCTTTCTGAAGAACCGTTAACAGCTTCGATGCTTGTTCTTCTCGTTGATCCTGTCTCACCAACATTCCACGCATAGCAAGATCTAGAATGGCTTGTTCGAGGGCGTCTATGCTGGCTTCGGTGGTGAAGAGGGTATCGAAATGGCCTTCCAGCCGTGCCCAGTTGGAGGCAAAGTCGGCGCTGCTCAACAGCGTGGCGAGAAGAGTTTCCACCAGCGTTTGATGCGCAGCCAACGCGCCCGCGCTCTCCCGCTCCAGCGCATCGCACAGCGCCATGAGCTCATCGACCTTGGCGACGATGCGACGTTGTTCGGCCAGGGGCGGAAGGAGGACGGTTAGGACATTGGCTTCATTTCGATTTAGTCCGGGCTTGATTCCCTTGCCTAGTTCCTCAAGGCCGAGCGTGCGAAAAAGGATGTACTGGAAATCCAACTCAATACCCGTTGGTGGGACGCAGTAATATGCGACATCAGTAATCCAGCTTGGCTGATCCGATTTGTTGATGGCACCCGCAGAACCTTTGCGGCCGATTACCAAGCACGGCTGCTCCACCCTGAAACTGTCGTGAGTGCCTACCACCCCATTTGAGCCGAAGACGTTGTATTCGCCGGTTCCAGAACGCATCCGTTCAGGCAGATTGTCGCCGTATTCCAGCGAAAAAATTGCACCAAATCTCGCAGCCACCCAATTCTCAGGAAGCGTCAAATTGTTGGCATCGACAGGTGGAAGTTTCTTTGGCTTGGAGATTGTGCCAGCTTGTTGAAGACTTTTACGTTCAGCAGATATTTCAGTAAGCAACTCCGCTGCAGGCTCATCCGCCGGGTCTTGCGGCACCAGCTTCCCGAGCACCGCCAGCTTAAGGATCAGCGCCCGCAGCCGTTCAATCCCGTAGAGGCCAATACGCTTGCCACCGCCACCGCGTCCGGCGGCGCTTTTACGCTCAACCGCACCGGTCCAGATGTCGAGATTGTCGGCAACCAGCGCCGCCATGTCGGTCACGCCTTGCCCCCCAGCGCGTCGGCCAGAATGCCCTTCAACTGATCGCGGATCGACTGGATACCGGCCTGTTGCTGCGCATAGCGAGCCAACAGTTCTTCCGGGTCGTGGCTCTCCGTCTCAGGTGTGTGGGGATTTTTCAGATCAAGGTCATACGCGCGCGCTTCAACATCGGCGGCGCTGATCTTCCAGGCCTGTTCCGTTTCCTGACGCGCGCGAAAGCCATCTGCTTCATCACCCCACCACGTCCGCTCCGTCTCGAATTCCTCAAAGCGCATCGGTTTGGTCTTGTTGTAACTGGTGACGCCCGGCGGATAGGGATGCTCATAGAACCAGACGTTCTTCGTGGGGGTGCCCTTGGTGAAGAACAAGATGTTAGTCTTGATGCCGGTATAGGGCGCGAACACGCCATTGGGCAGACGCACGATGGTGTGCAGATTACATTCGTCAATCAGGCTTTGTTTCAGGGTCGATTTCACCCCTTCACCGAAGAGGAAGCCGTCGGGCAGGACAACGGCAGCGCGGCCACCGGCTTTCAGCAGTTTGATGATCAGGGCGACGAATAGGTCGGCGGTCTCGCGAGTGCGCAGCGACGCCGGGAAGTTCTGCTCGATGCCGTCTTGCTCCATTCCCCCGAAGGGAGGGTTGGTAGCGATAACAGGCACACGATCACGGTCGCCATACTCGCGATAGGGCTTTTCGAGCGTGTTGCCGTGGATGATTCCGCTCGGCGTATCGATGCCATGCAGAATCATGTTCGTAATGCACAGCATATGCGGCAGCGCTTTTTTCTCCACGCCGCGAATGGTCTTTTGGAGCAGGGCCTCATCGTCGTGATTGCGAACCGATTTTCGCTTGTGGTCGATCGCGCAGGTCAGGAAGCCGCCGGTGCCGCAAGCGGGATCGAAAACGACTTCGTCGAGGCGCGGGTTTAGACGATCGATTATGAAGCGCGTGACAGCGCGCGGAGTGTAAAATTCACCCGCGTTCCCCGCGCTTTGAAGATCCTTCAAAATCTGTTCGTAGATCGCGCCGAAGGTGTGGCGATCTTCGCTGTTGTTGAAGTCGATCTCGTTGATCTTGTTGACCACCTGCCGCATCAGCGTGCCGGACTTCATATAGTTGTAAGTGTCTTCGAAAACGTCGCGCACGATCTTGGCGCGCTTGGCGACCTCGCCGCTGGCGGTAAGGTCTCCCTTCAGTTTGGGAAACAGCTGCAGGTTGATGAAATCGAGCAATGCGTCGCCCGTCATTCCCTCTCGGTCTGCCGCCCAGTTTCGCCAGCGCAAATGTTCGGGGATTGGCGAGACAAAGCCTTCATCGACCAGCTCCAGCTCTGCCTCGCGATCATCCAGAATCTTCAGGAAGAACATCCAGACAAGCTGGCTGATGCGCTGCGCGTCACCATCGACGCCGACATCCTTGCGCATGATGTCCTGGATGGATTTTATGACGCCGGAAACATTGCTCATTCGTTAGATGCCTGACCGTAGAGTTGCTCTTCGAGTTCGGTAAGGGCCGCGTCATAGGCATCCTTGCCGCCGAACGCACCCTTGATGATCTCCATCGGCGTTCCGATGCGATCAAAGGGTTGAAGGCGCAAGACTTTCGTGTCCTCGATCGTCGAGATTCCTTCGTCGGCATATTTGTCGAGCAAAGCCTCCAGCACAGCGCGCGCCTTGTCGCCATATTTGGTAAAATAGTTCCGCTTTTTGACATTTTCCGCCCGCTCGCGGCGGGTCAATGGCGGCGCCCCAAAGGCCACATGAACAAGCAGATCGAAGTCGCCGAAATCCTTACCCACCTCTTCGGCGAGATTTTCCAGCACGACGCCGCGTTGTTCCAGCTCGTCGATTATCGCCTGCTTTCGTTCGGTGGCGTTCCAATGCCAGATGAAATCGTCGAGAGACCCGTATTCCGATGCAATCTGCTTTCGCGCAAAATCTCGGTAGGATTCCGTTACCAAGCGTCCATCGCTTCCGACATATTCAATGCGTTCATTCAGAACACGCGCCGCCACCCCGCTAACGACGAGCTTCCTTGATCCCGTCGGGTACTCAAAATCCTCGCCATCATCATCTTCTCCGTCGGTTGGCGGGTCAGGTGGCACGGGTGGATCGTCGTTGTCCGGCTCATAAATGACAACGGGTTCGCCATCAAAATCGGGGTCGCGGAAAAGCTCGGTAGCCCGCTTAAAATCCATGATCGTGAAGAAGATGATGATGGCGAGGATTTTGATCCGCGTGCCGCGCCCGATAATCTGTTTGAACATCGTCATTGAGTTGATCGTGCGGTCGAGGACGATTAGCTTACAGGTTTTTGCATCAACGCCGGTGGTTAGCAGCTGCGACGTGGTCGCGATGACCGGATAGGGTTGTTCAGGGTCGATGAAGTTATCGAGCTGAGCTTTGCCTTCGTTGCTGTCTCCCGTGATGCGCATGACATATTTGGGATTATCGCGCGCCAGCTTACCGGCAGCGTTGACGATCGCTTTGCGCATGCGCTCCGCGTGGTCGATGTCTTCGCAGAAGATGATTGTTTTCGCCATCGGGTCAGTGGCGTTGAGGAATTTCATCACCCGATCTGCGACTAGTTTTGTTCGCTGGTTGAGGACTAAAATTCTGTCCATGTCAGCGCGATTATATTCCCGGACCTCAATCTCATTGCCGAGGTCGTCCTTCATGCCCGCCGGAGGAGTCCACCCCATGACATCGCGGTCGATGTCGATCCTGATAACCTTGTACGGCGCAAGAAACCCGTCTTCGATGCCTTGCTTCAGAGTGTAGGTGTACACGGGTTCACCAAAATAAGTGATGTTGGAGACATACTCCGTCTCCTTGGGCGTTGCGGTCATCCCGACTTGAATTGCGCCGGAGAAATATTCGAGAATTTCCTTCCAGGCGCTATCGTCCGACGCGCTTCCGCGATGGCATTCGTCCACTACGATCAGATCGAAAAAGTCGCGCGAGACCGATTTGAAAATCTTGTCCTCTTCCTCTGGTCCGGTGAGGGCTTGATACAGGCCAAGATGAATCTCGTAGGCCGGGTCGATCCGGCGGTTCTTCACTTTCGTCATCGCTTCGCCAAACGGTTTGAAATCGTTGACGAGCGTCTGATCGACCAAGATGTTGCGGTCGGCCAAGAACAATATGCGCTTCGCCGTGCCCGCTTTCCACAGTCGCCAAATTATCTGGAAAGTCGTGTAGGTTTTGCCGGTTCCCGTCGCCATCACTAGAAGAACCCGATTTTGGCCCTTCGCTATTGCCTCAACGGAACGATTGATCGCCTCCACCTGATAGTAACGAGGTTCCTTGCCCGACCCGTCGTTGAAATAGGGCTGCTCGACTAAGGCTCGCTCGGCGGGTTCGATGCCATGAAAATTACGGTAGCGCTCGTAAAGCAAGTCAGGGTCGGGGAATGCGTCCAAGCCGAATTCAGATTCGATGAGGTCGCCGTCCAGTGCCGCGCGATTGTGGGAAGCGAAGCCATCGCCGTTCGAACTGAAGGCGCTCGGAAGGTCGAGAATTTCTGCATAACCCAAGGCTTGTTGCAAGCCCGAGCTTACTCCGTAGCTATTGCCTTTGGCTTCAACGATCGCGAGCGGCAATCCCGGCTGCAACGAGAGAACATAGTCCGCGAACTTCTTCTTCTTTTTGTTCCGGGAAGACAGCTGTCCGCGTACGATGACGGGACCGGGCGTCAAGGTGACCTCGCGACGGATTTGCGTGAACTGGTTCCAGCCAGCCTGCTTAAGCGCAGGCGTTATGAAGAGGTCGCAAATATCACTTTCGCTGAGCCTCTTCTTTTCGATCTCGTCCACATTGCCCCCTAAGCGTCGGCAGGTGTCGCGCGCATCGCGCGCAATTACCAGTACCTTATATAGAAAGCTTGATTGGCTAAAGCATTCAGGTTTTCAAAAGCAGAATATGCGGTTCAATCCCGAGCGCATCTGCGATCCTGCCAAGCGCAGCAACAGAAGGGTTCCGCGTGCCTCTTTCGAGGTCGCTGACATAGCTGCGTTCCATCTCCGCCGCCGCCGCTAACTGCTCTTGGGTCATTCCCTTCAGCTTGCGTTGGTGCCGGACATTGACGCCGAGAAGCCGAACCACATCCATGCGCTGATGTGGACGCTGGGCGCTTCTTACGTCTGTATACCAATCGTGTCATTTTTGCTGGCCTTGCCGACACCTTCCGATAAATCAGATCGGGACGTCGATGTTTGGCCGCGCCGTCTTTGACGGTCATTTCCATGAAAGGAAGAAATATGAAGATCAATTGGAAGCCGGTCATCATTGCAATGATGATTATCGTCGCTGACGAGACGGCCTTTGCCCAAACGGCACCGGACTATGATGAGGCTGCTCGACACGCCGACCGCGCCATTCGAGCTTATAAAGACCTGCAACTCCAGAAACAAATCGACCAAGGAGAGGAGGCTCTGGCTGAAGCGATGATCCACCTGCATGTATGCAAACCGATGCATGACCAAACAGCGTTAAGTCGGCGCGAATACATCGCCACCGTAATAAAGGGGCGCGGCAAGCAGAAAGCTGTGGCTCAGCGGTGTGCTTCGCAAGAGCTTTGGTACAACAGTATATGCCAGCCGAAGACAGGCTACGATGCTGATTATAACGTGATTGTAAAAACAGAGCCATCTTGTCCGGCGAAATGGGCGGACTTTCCACCGGTCCCACCGTTTTTTTCGGCGGAGTATGATCAGCGAATATCCGATATAGAGCGGCTATATCGATGAGGGGACGGACCATAGGCCTACTGGCTGCTACCCACGTAGCTGCTTTCGGCACGGGATATGCCTTATCTCCGAAGCAACTGCTGGACGGAGAGGTGAAGCACACCGGCTTCTTCACGGTAGACACCACCAAAGTCCTTGCCACCACCGTTGAAAGCCTGCGCGATGAAAACAGGCTGCTTGTTTTTAGCTACAAGGGCACAGCGAAGGTTCAGGCAGGCCATACGGTTCTTTGGCTCTTTGGTGGCAACCAAGAACTGATCGTGCCCGCGGTCGTGACCTACTATCTGGACCTGTCCAATCTCAGCCTTGCAGACGTGCGGTATGACGAGAAGGCGAAATTGGTCACTGTGAAGCTGCCCAAAGTCACGCTCGGCGACATCGCGTTCCAGCCGGAGAATGCCACCACAATCAACGGTGGCATATTCACCTTCTCGGATGAGCAGGTCGAAGCGCTGCGGAAGGCAAATTACAAAAACGCGCGGCGAGCATTGATCGCGCAAGCGCAACAGCCGGGATTGCTCGACGCCGCGAAGCGTCAGGCCCGCACCAGTGTCGAAAGCTACTTCGCCATACCGCTGCGGATCGCGGGCTTGCCCGACGTGAAGGTGGCGGCGACGTTCAAATGACCGGCTAAGCCGGACGACCATCAACCCAATCAAGGGGCTCGGAGCAATCCGGGCCCCTTTTGCATTTCAGGAGAATGACATGCTTTCCATACGAAGCACGGCCGACATGGCGCGCGCGCTCGCGTCACCCATCGACGCCGATTTGAAACGCCTGCTGTGTCAAACGGCGTTCAAAAGGGACCCCCGATCGGCGTCGAAGAGGGACCCCCTTTTCGGATAATATGATGCTGGTTTGTTGAAGATGGCCTTGCGCTGCGTGCGGCGGAGGGCGGGCGTAGCCCGAC
>Ga0209542_10019221_pt1 | contig 10971 bp, 11 predicted proteins | sample RifCSPhighO2_01_FD_184028 | JGI IMG/M metagenome (GOLD analysis project Ga0209542, IMG submission 184028) | Soil microbial communities from Rifle, Colorado - Rifle CSP2_plank highO2_0.1 (SPAdes) (version 2) | ecosystem: Environmental > Terrestrial > Deep subsurface > Rock core/Sediment ...
AACCCAAGTTTGACAGTTAAATAGAAAATCATCCGTAATTTTGTTTGAATTTACATGACACAAACAAAACTACGGACAACAGGATTAAAGCAGAACATCAATATATCTTTTCCGATTGGGACTGCAATTGCAGTCAAAAAATACGGACAAAAACTTGATTTTGAGCAGGTATTTTCCCGTTTTAAAAAACGTGGCGTTGATCTTCATCGTCTCATTGAAGCTTTGATAACGTACCGCCTAACTGAAAACGAGAGCATTTGCCGTGGGAGCGATTGGATTAATCGCCAATATGTGCTCAAAGAGTTCAACTTGACGAAATTTGAAGAGCGAACGCTCTTCCGTGCGTTGGAAGTTGTAGGTGACAATTACGAAGAAATCATACTTTTGGTTCAAAAGAGCATTTTTTCTCAGTATGAGTTTCCTCACACTGATGTAAACATGGATTGGACAAGTTTTGTATTATGGGGGAATAAAGCAGAGATTGGAAGATACGGTTATAGTCGGGGACACAGACCCGACAAGAAACAAATCACCGTTGGTATCTCTCAACTCCGATCACCGATGAATATTCCAATTGGATTGACCGTGCAACCTGGCAATGTCAATGACCAGAAGCACTTCAAATCGACATTTGAACAGGTTTGCCCCGTGTTGAAAGAGGGGTCGAAAATTGTTTTCGATAAAGGTGGTCAGTCAAAAGATAATATCGATCTTGTGCTTGCACACAAGATGAAATATCTATCTGCAAAGAAACTTAATCTGAGCGATGACAAACGGATTAAATTTTTTGTTCCATCATATCAGAATTGCGTTGATACTGAACAGAAAATTTATGGTGAAGTGATTGATTATCCCAGCCGTACGGATTACTTTTTTTTCTCAGAACAACTACGGCAAGATCAGATCGAAGCGAAGCTTCGACTTGCCGAACGGAAGCTTGAAGAAGCAAAAGAAATCCAGCAAGCACTCACCAAAGGCAGAACATTACCCAAGAGGTTCCTGCTCAACAATCCCCTGGTCAAAGTTACTTACACATATCAGACACGATTGTCTGAACTGAGTGATGATCAGGCAAGAAAACTGGTCCAGGTTGCTTCTATAACTGGTCGAGAAGGGTTTTTCTGCCTCGTTTCGAGCGAGAAATTGACACTTCAGGAAGCTCTCAAAATGTATCGTCTGAAAGATGCTATTGAAAAAGTGTTTCAATCACTCAAAAACGACATTGATATAAAACCATTACGCGTATGGACGACAAAAAGTCTTTGCGGTGCGATTCTTATTGGATTTTTGGCGCAGCTCATCATATCGCTGATGCGATATGATAACGAATCACTTCGTAATGTCGCACCAAAATTCATCAAAATCAGCTTGATGAATTTGACAGTTACGATTGAAGTCGAAAAAAAGAACGCAAAAAGAAGGATTTTCTCCAATTTCGATTCAATAAATGCCTTGATTTGCTGTAAAAATCAGGTTACGACCTGATTTTTGATTGTTTTTTTTAAAAAATAGAGCTTCTGTCAAATGCTATTTTTCATCAAGATAGTTTAGAAACTGTCAAACTTGGGTGTGAATGCCGCTTCCATTGGAAGCATTGGAAAGAGACGCGACGCCTTCGGCGTCATCGACGACTAAACGTACCCCACGAACGCGGCCGTCGTCGTTCACATCGCGATCGTCAGCGCCCGCATCGGAACTGCCGCCGAAGCCGTTGAGCCACGAAGCCCGCGAAACGGGATTTTTGGAGGCTTCTTTTGATACGTATTTAGGATTGAGAACATAAACTCGTGTGGTTTGGATTCCGCCTTCGCGAAGCATTGTCATGCTCTTATCGAATTCACTTTGGCCTGACGCATCAGCTACCATGTTGCCATGATAGACTGATGCAAGCTTGCGTTCTTCAGTGTTTAATTTAGAATATTCTTCTGGCGATGTGCTGATTTCGAGATAACGCCATTCATTGTCTTTTCCTCCGAGGCGAAGCTGAGTCAGGTCAATAACAACGGTTGTGTCTGCTTTGATAACTCCCTGCGCTTCGTCTCGATTCGGACGATAATTGTGCGTGCGGACTAATTGATCATACGAGCTGTCTACTTTGTCGTCCAAATGACGAAACACGAGGTTGTTTTGCTCGTTGGTAATTGCTAAAGAAGGTGTGCCGTCTGGTGTTATGTTTCGGTCTTGATCAAGAAGCGCATACGTTGGGCCTTCAGGAGTCCAGAAAAACTGGTTTTGCATCGATCTATCCGTACGACGCTCTGCCTGAATTTGTGGTGCAGTTCGCATCGTGCCGGGCTGTATCTGTGCATAAGCTTCTTTGAGATTGCCAGCGATGGATTCGATTGACATAAAGCTTCATGTCGAGAGGAGGTATATAAATGTTACTTTCAAGTAGTGTCTTATAGATAGGCGGCCGTATTGATCGTGCGCCGAAGTTGAAACGAAAACTTTATTAACAGGTGTTTTCTTTTATTAACAGATGTTAAATATATTTAACGAATTGCAGGTATTTTTCAATGATTGCTATCGGAGGGTAAGTGTCCGGGAATATGCAAAAATAGCCAGAGTGTCGCCGCCGACTGCATCGAAAATATTACAAAACTACGAGAAAGAGGGAATTCTTACGAAAGAGATAGACAGAGGGTATCATTTTTATTCTGCGCACCGGGACAATATTGTTTTTCTGCATTTATCGAGGTTATATTGGGCGCAGCGCTTGGGTTCGATTGCGAAGCATCTTGAGCATGAACTTATTGATCCAACAATTATCCTTTTCGGCTCACTTGCCAAGGCGGAAGCAACGCAATCGTCTGACGTAGATATTGCGTTGTTTGCATCGAAAGATATTGATATACATCGATTTGAAAAAGAATTGGGCAGACCGATTCAGTTATTCCGATACAAATCATTGAAGGAAATTAAAAATAGAGAGCTTGCGGCGAATATCATCAACGGATATGTATTGCGAGGGTTGATTCGGGTATGATCGATTGGCATACGTGCTGCAGACAGCTTCTTGCGAAAAATGTGACAGTAGATGAGCCTTTTGCTCTGTCTCTCATTAAGACGAGCGAAAATAAAAAACTTTCAGAAGTACAGTTACAACTTACTGAGGTCACCGCAGCATCGAAAGTTTCACTTGCATATGATTCGCTGAGAGAATTGCTTGAGGCGGTTGCTCTACGCAATGGATACAAGATTTACAATCATGAATGCTATGGTGCGTTTCTTAAAGAGGTTTTGAGAAGTTCGCTTGGAGCCGAATTTGATATTCTTCGTAAAATTAGGAATTCGGTTAATTATTATGGTAAGCAGATTAATTCTGAAGAAGCAAAAGATATTATCGAGAGAATTTACAAACTGAGGGCTGAGATAAAATCGAAGTTGATGGTACGTTAGACTAATGACAGATTGTCCTTACTTTTTTTATCCCGTCCAGCATTGTCGGGACAGTCTTGATGTTTGCTTTATTGAGAATTATTTCAGCTTCTTTGACATTTGTGCCGGCCATGCGGACGACGAATGGAATTTTGACATTTAATTTTTCTTTTGCAGCGACTAACGCGCGAGCGATGTCGTCGCATAACGTGATGCCGCCGAAAATGTTGACGAAGATACATTTGAGCTTCTTTTGCGTGATAATTTTCAGTGCGTTTATCATGCGTTCTTCGCCTGCGCCGCCGCCGACGTCGAGGAAGTTGGCGGGCTTTAATTTGTAGTGAGCGAGCACGTCTAAAGTAGCCATGACTAATCCTGCGCCGTCGCCAATGACGCCGATGTTGCCGTCTAGGTCAACGTAATGCAGGCCAAGATGAGCAGCTTCTAATTCCCTGCCGGTCAGTTCTCGATGTTCGAACGGCTGGAATTCAGGATGGCGATAGAGAGCTTTCGTATCGATGACGACTTTTGAGTCGACGGCGACGATTCCATTTTTTGTGATTGCTAATGGGTTTAATTCAACGAGTTCGGCGTCGTACTGTTGCATAAGTTTGTGCAATTGGAAAATAAGTTTGGTGATTTGTTGTTTTTCTGCTGTTGGAAGTTTAAGATGCTTGCTGATTTCTGTCTTTGTGATTTTGAATTTGATGATTTCTTTCGGATGCTGTTTTGATACTTCTTCGATGTCCATGCCGCCTTGTTTTGAAAAAATGCAGATGACGTCTTTTATCGTACCGTCGATCATTAAACTCAAGTAGTATTCTTTTTGAATTGGTATAAGCTGTTCGCTGAGGACGCTAAAAACTTCTTTGTTTTTGAAGAGCTGCTTTGCGAATGCTTTTGCCTGCGCTATTTCTTCTTTGCTGAATTTTTTTATTAAGCCAGCTTTGCCGCGCTTGCCTGAAAGAATTTGAGCTTTGAGGATGCAGGGCGTTTTGATTTTGTTTATTTCTTTGATTGAATTGATGAGAATTCCTTTAGGAATGGGGATTTTAGATTGTTTGAATAATGCTTTGCCTTCGACTTCTAATAGTTTCATGCGACCTCTTTTTGATTTGTCAAGAACTACCCATGTATATACGGGTAGTTCTTGAGCATGCTCAGTATACCACCAAATGTACCAGTGAAGTAAACTGGTGGTATACTGACATATGAAAGAAATGAGGTTTAAAAAGCCTTCTAAAATTTGCCCAGCAATAATTCAATTGTTTGTTCGACAATATCTTCGCGAGGAACCGCAGCCCAATCATATTCACCCGGTGCAAAAGACAAGGCCTCACCGATTTGGCGACGAATGTATTGTGAGGGCACAGGACGAGATACACGGAAGACTACACGAGCCCCATTCGATGTTTCTGTCAGCATATATGATGTTTTGCCTTCGATTACAATTTCACGCATGATGTCTAAACCTTCAGTTCGATCTGCTCTGAAATGATCGTACGTTTGCAAACGACGAACCATATCGACGGCGATTGCATCCAGAACAGCATCATCGTGTTTTCCTAGAGGTACGAGATGCAAATGCGCGTGATCCATACAGCCACCGCCTCTGATTTCTTGGGTATCATGACATACACGTGGACCGTGTTCGAATGTGAAAACTTCCTTTCCGTATACTTCAGCAAGCACACGTTTTGTTGTGTCAATAACATGTGATAATTCTTTGTCCAGCGCAGGGTCAAGCTGACCATATCCGAGCACATGATCTTTTGGCTGAACAAGAAGGTGGCCCGGCTGCAATGGGCCAATAGATGGAATTACAAAGAAATTGTCGGTTCTGTAAACTGTTCGCCAGTCATTTTTTAGTGGGCCTAGATCACAACAATCGTCCATAAGCTTGTCGACGATAAGAAGTTTAAAAATGTTACTAGAACAACTACCTATTCGGCCTCGTCATCTTCTTTGGATCGAAAAGAGCACTGATTGTTTTCTCGTCCAAAAGCTTGCGCTCTCGAACGATGTCAATCACGCTTTTATTTTTTTTATATGCTTCTTTTGCGACCTCTGTAGCTTTAACATAGCCGAGATATGGATTAAGGAAGGTTGCGAGACCTAATGAATGATGTGCATTGTGTTCTGAGATGACTCTGTTGATCATCATGCCGACGATGCATTTGTCATTGAATATTTTTATTGCATTCGTTAATATTTTTGTGCTTTCGATGAGATTGTGTGCAATTAATGGCATGTTAACGTTTAATTCGAGGCTGCCGTTAAGCGCGGCGATTTCGACTGTTTTATCGTTGCCGATGATTTGATAACAGACCATGCAGAGCATTTCAGGGATTGATGGATTTACTTTGCCGGGCATGATGCTGCTGCCGGGTTCGACGGCGGGCAAGATCAGTTCATTCAATCCTGTTCTCGGACCGGATGATAATAGCTGGATATCTTTAGAGATGCGTGTGAGTTCAACTCCGGCTTCTTTGAGCGCGCTGGAAAAGTGCATGAAATCAGACATGCTTTGGGTTAATTCGATAGTATTGCCGGATTCTAATGGAAGTCTTGTGAGCTTTTTGAGTTCGACGATCATCTGTTTCTGATAGTGAGGGCGTGTGTTTATGCCCGTGCCAACGGCGGTGCCGCCGATGCTGAGCGAATGCAATCGCTGGGATGATTGCTGGAGATTTTGAACTTGCTTTTTGATTGTCGCAGCCCATCCGTCGAATACTTGGCTCCAGAGGATAGGAACAGCGTCTTGTAGATGTGTGCGGCCGCTTTTGAGAATATAAGAACGCTTTGCTTTTGCTTTGAATGTGTGCTCGAGGTCATTCAGATTTTTAGTGAGATTCTGTGCAAGTGTAAGAAGTGCGATGCGCATGGCGGTTGGAAACACGTCGTTTGTACTTTGTGACATGTTGACATGATCGTTGGGGTGGATCGTTTTGTAATCGCCTTTGTGTTTTTTGAGAATTTCGAGCGCGCGGTTTGCGATGACTTCATTGACGTTCATGTGCGTTGCAGTTCCTGCGCCTGCCTGATAGATATCGACGATGAATTGATTGTTAAACTTGTTACCTAGAATTTCGTTTGCTGCTTTTTCAATGGCTGATGCGATTTTTTTATCGAGCAGATTGAGTTTTGCGTTCACTCGTGCGGCTGCGATTTTAATGAGAGCAATGGCATTCACTTGTTCTATTTCTAATGGAGTACTCGAGATATTAAAATTTTCTTTCGCACGCTGTGTATGGATGCCGTAATATGCACTATTTGGCACTGGTTTTTGTCCTAATGCGTCGTGTTCAGTTCTGTACATTGAGCCTCTTTTTTTGAATGTTAAATATTCAGTTGTTTTAAACGTTTTGTCCCATTAAACTTTCTTAATACCATATCACGCCTGCTCTGTGCAAGCACTGGATCATGTATCACCGTTAATTGTATTTCCTCTTGGAGATTTACGATTTGATATACTTCGTCAAGATTGACATCTTCGATTCTTTTGTGTTTTCTGAAAAAATCATTCATTTTCTTTGCGATTGACGGCGGATACTGTGTATAAATAACCAAATTGCCATAGACACCGATGTTGTAGCCGTCTGCGAAATTATCAGGTTTTTGCATTGTTTTGCAATGAACGCCAATTGAGTTATAATGCTTCACAGCCCAATGGTCAATAGGAGTAGCGCCATAGGATGCGTAAAAAAGCTTGATATTTTTTGCAAGCATATCTTTCATCAGTTCCGTCTCCTGTGCAAGCGTGACGATGACAAACCAGAAATGAGCCGCCTCAAAGGTGATATACTTCGGCGGTTCGGGTTTCGACGCAAAATGCTCGCGGATAATACTGTTCCACACAAAATCTAAATCAAGCAGGCGGTTGAATGTGTAGACTGTCACGTTTGGGCCGACTTCAACTTTAATTTTTTTCCCGCTCGGAGTGAAATATTGTCGATGGAGCATACTTGCGTATTTTGTGAGATTAATTATCCATTCCGTGCTGATGGAAAATTTTTTGCCGTCTTTGATCAACACATTTGCAGTGCACAGCTCAAGCACGGCTTTTCGCACGCCTTGAAACGTGACAGATACATTGTATTGGCGCTTTATTTCGTTCAAAAGCTCAATAAGAGATAAAGGATACTTCATCGTCAATATCGTGAATACTTTATCTTTTACCGAGGCGGGCTTTCCTTCTAATGGCAATGTGAATGAAATAGGCATGAGCTCGAGAGTTTATCTGTCTATATAAACTTTCTTTAGTTTAAACCAGTTAGTTTAATTTTTAGTGAACCGAGAAAATTTAATGGTTTATAGTTACTACTTACCTATGATAAAAATGAGTAGTAAGGAACTTCGGGATAAAATTATCAGCGGAGAAAGAGATTTTTCTAATATTAATCTCGAATATGGGACGCGTCTCATACCCGAAAGGCTAGTTGAGAAATATGGAACAACCGGAGTTGATCGTGAGCTCCAAGATGCTATTAATCGGTCTTATTCGGAAAAGCTACCTTATAACTTTTCGGGATCGAACCTTGCCGGTCTTGTAACAAATGCTGACATGCCGTGGGTGCAAATAAAAAATGCTGATCTAACTGGTGCTGACATTAGCAATAGTAGCTTTTATTGTGCTGACTTATCTGGTTCCAAAATGGTTGGGGTCAAGTTCAGAAAAAGTGTCTTATCTAGAGCAAAATTCGAGGGGAGTTCATTACGTCATGCTTGCTTTTCGGAGACTTCCCTTGACGATGCTGATTTCACAGGCGCGGATCTATCATATGCAGAACTTAAGAATATTCACAATGGTGTAAATAATGGCTATGAAACGATTATGTCTGGCATTAGTTTCAAGGGTGCTCAGCTTGTTCGGGCAAATTTAAGCGGACACGGAATGAAAAATTGCGTTCTTGAAAAGGCAAATTTAAATGGCGCAGATCTTTCAAGATGCCAATTGGATGATATTGATTTTTCGACTGCGGACATTACGTGTGCTGACTTAAGTAATTCTAAAATAAGTGGAGCGAAAGGATTAATCCACAATCACACATTTCCGTATTCTGACATAGGTAAACAATACTTTCACAGTAGCCTAGGTAATAACCCCAAATTGTGTGATTATCCCTACGATCCTGAGAATGGACTTTCATTGACTACTGAACAAGGAGCAGTATATTTTTTAGGAAGAGCTGGATTTATTTTGGATGATGCTGAAAAAAAAAGTTTTGCGGAGGCATGCGATCGAATGAGAAGGTTGTTTGATGAAAATCGTCTGCATCATGAGAGATTTTCGTCTCCATTATTGTCATTAAGAGACTGCTTTGAGGCTCTGAGGAAATTTTATCTGAAAGACACATGTTAAAAAGTTCGAACAAAGTATTCTTTAAAATACATTTAGTCTTGTTCAAATTGAACCCCACAACACTTAAATATAACCTTCATATAGGTTATTATAACTACAATAGAGGTTATATGATACTTAAATACCTTAGAAGTCCCGATGTCCGAAAGGTTTTTGGCAAAAGCGAGCTTAAAATCATTGAAAAGCAGCTTTGGGGAATTCGTCTCACCCAATCAGAGAAAAACAGATTGTCGAGAGACATAAGGAAGAAACTTGATGTTATTGCGAAGTTGTCAGAGTGCAGAGATGAATTCCATTTGCGTAAGGGACAGGAGTTAAAGAAACTCATGAGCGACGTGCAAAACGAAATATTGAACGACAAGCTTCGCAACAGAATTTGCGAAATCTGGCTCTTCGGCTCAACGATTACAGACACGCGCACTGTGCGGTCTGATGTTGACATTGCCGTTGTTTTTGATACAATAAATCTTAAAGAAGCGACAGCATTCAGGATAAGAATATCAAGCAATTTTCAACAGTCCGTTGATATTCAAGTCTTTAACGTCTTGCCAGAGAAGATAAAAAATTCAATTAAAAAGAGCCACCGTGTATTATGGACGACAGAATAACACAGAAAATACAGGAGATTGAGCAGTTTATGTCCGAGATAGAGCCCATACTGCCATCGAGCTTAGAAGAATATCTTCAGGATTATAAGATTCGCGCGATCTGTGAGCGATACTGTGAAAAGATCATTGAGGCGGTTGTTGACCTTGCATTTATGATGATCAAACAGAGGAAACTTAAAAATCCAGATACTGAGCAGCAGGCATTTGATGTTCTGGTGCAGCATGGCATTATCAGCGAAAAATTAGCACTGAATCTCAAGGCAGCAAAGGGCATGAGAAATATTATTGCACACGAATACGGGAAAATTGATGATGACTTAATATATGAAGCTATAACTCAACAATTACTCAACGATGTTCGAGAATTTTTGGAAGCTATTCCAGCAAGTGGGATTTAATCTGTTTGTTCATAAACATTTTGAGTTCTTTGGGCAGTGAAGGAATGGATTTTGTTTTGATTGTGTAACTCGATTTCGTTGGAACGCACAGAATACTTTTTCTCCATTTTTTTGATGTTTTTGGATAATCTGTGCGGTAATGTGCGCCTCGGCTTTCGGTTCGGGCGAGCGCGCTTTTGAGGATTAATTCGCAGGTTGGGATCATTGCGTGGACATCGAGCGCTGCGATGAGTTTTTTGTTGTTTTTGAGAGGAGTTCCGGTTTTAAAGTTCATTTTCTGATATTTCTGCAGATTGGAGAGTGCTTTTTTCAAGTCTTTTCCGTTGCGTGCGACACCGCAGTTTTCCCACATGAGTTTTTGCAGTTCTGTCTTGATGATAATTGGGTTTTTGCCTCTGTTACTTGTGAGAGTTGCAATTTTTTGGTTGATTTGTGTTCTATCTAAGGGCAGCCAATGGATGTTTTTGACGTCGTGTGCGACATGATTTCCGGTTAATCTGCCGAATACAATAATTTCAGCGAGGCTGTTGCCGCCTAAACGGTTTGCGCCGTGTACTCCGGACGTTACTTCGCCGATAGCGTAAAGGTTGTTCACCGCTGTTTTGCCTGTTGTGTGATCGACAAGAATGCCGCCCATGGAATAATGCGCGGTTGGAGCGACTTCCATTTTTTGTTTTGAAATGTCGATGTTGCAGAATTTTTTGAATTGCTCGAACATCTGCGGAAGGCGTTGCTTGATGTATGATTTTGGCTGGTGAGAGATGTCGAGATAGACGCCGCCACGCGCTGTTGCGTTGCCTGCTTTTGCTTCGAGATAGATTGCGCGTGCGACGATGTCGCGAGCTGATAATTCCATGCGTTCTTTGTCATACTTTTCCATGAAACGTTCGCCGTTTGCGTTTGTTAGTATGCCGCCTTCGCCGCGGACGGCTTCGGTGACAAGAATACCTTCGGCTTGTGTTGGATAGACCATGCCGGTTGGATGAAATTGGAACATTTCCATGTCCATGAATGATACGCCAACGTCGTATGCTAATTTAATGCCGTCGCCGTTGTTTTCGAAACTTCTGGACGAACTGCGTGCGAACACACGAGAAAAACCGCCGGTTGCGAGAATGATTGATTTTGTGTGGTAAATAATAATTGTGCCGGTTTTTATGTCGATGCCGATGGCGCCGTTGACTGGGCTACTTGCTTTATTATTTGATTTGAGAAGTGAAAAGAT
>Ga0209542_10019223_pt1 | contig 10970 bp, 17 predicted proteins | sample RifCSPhighO2_01_FD_184028 | JGI IMG/M metagenome (GOLD analysis project Ga0209542, IMG submission 184028) | Soil microbial communities from Rifle, Colorado - Rifle CSP2_plank highO2_0.1 (SPAdes) (version 2) | ecosystem: Environmental > Terrestrial > Deep subsurface > Rock core/Sediment ...
AAGTTAGTAGACAAGGAATCTTGGTATATTTTTCAAATATTTTTGGTCCCTCTACACTACTGGTAAGAGAAATGAATAGGGGTGTTTCTCTTCTATTGACTAAATACTTCCAATCTACTTTCTTTATCTTTTCCAGTAGTTTTAGATCTATTTTAGAAGTCATTTTATTTTCTTTACAACTCCTTTCTCCGCATCTACTTCAACTATATCGCCGTCTTTAAAGACTTTAGTAGCAATTTTCGTCCCTATAATACATGGAATGCGCAATTCCCTACTAATAACCGCTGCATGTGAGGTTATGCCCCCTTCATCAGTAACTATGGCTGCGGCTTTTTTCATGGCAATAGCCATCTCTGGACGAGTCATACTAGCTAATAAAATATCTCCTTGTTTGACGTTGATTAAATCATGTATCTTTTGAACTATCTTAACTGGTCCGGTAACTTTTCCTTTACAAGCAATAACTCCTTTTACTTCAGTAACAGCATTTAATTTTTTTTCAAACAACTGTTCATGAATGTCTTGAGCTAGTTTTCCTGAGATTACTTCATACCCTTTGAGAGTATGGACAACCATACAATAATTCTTTCTTTCTTCAAATATGGATGTATCAATACTTTTCTGTTGTAAAAGTTTTTCCAATTCATAGATGTAAGTATATTCCATGTGTTTCTTACTTAGTCCTAATCTTGGTCCAAATTCTTCAATAAATTTGTTTTGGTAATGGGTAGCTATTAACACATACTTCTTTCTTTCATCTTGCATATAAGCAAAAGTCTCAGTGATATCTATCAGATTTTTTTCTTCTTTATTCAATTTAAGTAATTTGAGAACGTCCTTCTTTTTCTGTTTAAGTTCTTTAAACTCATTTTCCACTCTTTGCAGTTCTTTTTTAAGATCTTTTTGTTCTAGTTCTTGCAATTGCTGGCGGAAAAAGTCTTCTCCCAAACAAATATCTTGGGCATAATTATTATGCAGCCAGTGATACTTTTTAATATGTTTTTGTAAATATTTACTAATATCTTTCTTCTGTTTTTGTTTAAGTGCTATTTTAATTAGGTCATGATATTCTCTGGCAATGAACGATTCGGTAACTGGGCTAACTAAAGCCAAATAAAATTCGCTTAATTTTTCAGAGTATCCTTTATCTTTAATAATTTTTTCTAACTTGGGGCGAATGAAATCTCCTTCAGTCATGGAAAATGCATCCTGAAAACCAATAGCTATGCCATATTCTTGTAAATAAGCATTATACCATATGTGGTACAGTTTTAGAAGTTCTTGATTAGAACAAGTGGTAAAATTAGTTTTATCAACTTGAATCATGATATTGTTGAATTTTACGATTCTCTTCTCCCATTCTTTCAATAAGTTTGAAAGAGTTTTAGGATTTTTATTTACGGCATTTACAAAAGAATTTCTCATTTTGACCAAACCGGCATTATCCCAATACCATTCACCTAAATTATCATGAAAGAAAAATAGGGCCAGATCATAGGTATCTCCCCAATATTGATATAATGGTTTTAGGGCTTCCTCTCCTACCGGAAAGAAGTAATGTAATACTCCATGAAATCCTTTCTGGGTCCAGGTTTTCTGGTCTAGCTTATATTTTTTGATAATCTCTTGGGCGTTCATTTTATCTTCCTCACCGTTCCTTTAGTTGCGTCAACTTCTACTACGTCTCCATCTTTCAGCACTTTAGTTGCATTCTTCGTTCCAATCACACAGGGCTTTTTCAATTCCCTTGCACTAATGGCCGCATGACTTAATATTCCACCCGCATCCGTTATAATCGCTGCTGCTTGGTTAATTAAAGATAAATATTCTGGTCTAGTCATACCTGTAACCAATATGTCACCTAGTTGAAAATCTTTGACTTTAGTTGGATTTAGGATTATTCTCACCTTGCCCCGAACTTTACCTGGATAAGCAGTACTACCTTTAATTGTATCACTGAAAGTTGGTTTTATAATTAATTTTTCTATTTCTTCTGCTTCTTTTCCAATAAATAGCTGTTCTTTTCCTCTCTTAACCAGAATTATTGCTTGTTGATCACGTTTCTTCAATATTTCTTCTTCAAGAATTTTTCCGCTCTTGAAATATATTTCCAATTCTCTTGAGTTCATACAAAGAATAAGATGAGGATTGTATTTTGTCTTTACTGCTATTTGCTGGGACATTGAAACCATAAATTCTTCCGTTCTTTTGAAAACTGGTTCAGCATATATTCTAGCTTCTTGTAGATGGGGTAAATATTTTTGCAACGATTCTGGTTCGAGATAATCAACCATATATTTTATAATGGTATGGGGTAGGTAATAATTGTTGACGTGATCCCAATATTGATGATACATGCTCAGAGTGATATTTTTCTGTTTATGTTTATCCAAAAATGTCAGAATTTCATCTGTTTCTTTTTTTAAACTAGAGCAGATGGCTTTAATCTTTTCTAGTTTTGTCAAATAGAGCGATGCAATATATTTCCCTGCTAGATCTTTTTCTTGTTGGTCTAAATATGCACCACTTTTGCCCTCTTTAATGATCAATACTGCTTTTTGTACAAATACTCTTCCTTCAATTTTAAGAATTTTAGTATAACTCTCACCAAAATGAGAACAAGTTAACAAACTCCAATCTCCCGCCCAAATGTTTATCCAATCGCTTTTGCTTGGATCAAATAGTGGTTTCATTTTTTATCCTGTGGTTGGATTATCTTCACTCTCACTTTCCAAAAATTGACGAATCTCGCTGACTTTTCTGGGATTTAACGAGATATGATCCTCTGATCCCTTTCCGGTTCTTTTGGCTGTAATAATAATCCACCCGCTATTTATTAATTCTTTTACAATTTCTTCCAGCACTTTTTGGCCTTTATGGGTATTGCGATAATGTTCGGGAATTCCATTTTTTATAAAATCAAAAGGAGTATGTTTTCCCCCCATATATTACTCCTCACCAATTTCTGAAGAATAAGCTTTTTAATCTGTTTTGCTTCTTCCATTTATTAAAATACCTTTCCTTCGCTTATTAATATTGCCTTCTATTACTGTATATTGATGTATAATAACAAAAGATTTAAATATTACCTCGTTTTTGGGAGAAGTATGACCGAAGAATCCATCTTTTTAGAGTATGTGGGAGATAGTCCTCGCATGAGAGTCTTACAGTACTTAATAGAAGGGCGTGATTTTGATTATACCCTTACTGATTTGCTTCATGCCGGAGTAAGTTGGGGAACGTTGAATCAGCTCATTCCAAAACTAGTAGAGTTGAAACTCGTAATAATAACGAGAAAAATTGGCCGTGCTACTTTGTATAAAATAAATTCTCAGAATGAAGTAGCTAAGCAACTAACTCTACTTTATGATACGCTGGTTCTTCAACAATTGCATCAGATGGAGACAAAAATAGAAATTCCGGCATAATATTTTTAGCTGATTATCTTCACTGTTCCTTTCTCTGCATCTACCTCGATCATATCTCCATCTTTAATCACACTTGTAGCTCTCTTGGTTCCCACTACACACGGTTTCTTCAGTTCTCGGGAAATAATAGCAGCATGGCTTAACATCCCCCCTTCATCTGTCACGATTCCGCCACACTTAAGCATTAGGGGCATTAAAACAGGATTGGTGCTTACAGCAATAAGAATATCTCCTTCATGAAAAAGGATATTCCTAAAATCATTGGTTACTACTATTCTTGCCCTTCCCACTACTTTACCTGGAAAAGCACTTGCTCCTTGTAACTGTTCCTCTTTACTTTCACTTACTCCTTCTAAATCTTGAATATAATTAGTATTGTTGTTCGTCCAGTGGATATTTTCTCCGTATTGGCTTATTTCATATACAAAGAGATGTCGTCTCTTCCTTTCTGCTAATCTTATTTTAATCGTTTCAGTTTTATGATTTAACACTTCACGGATAGTGGCGAGTTCTGCTGCATTTTTATTTGAAATTCCTTGTTTTAATATGGTTCTTTGTGCATATGGTTGTAATACTTCTTTAATAAAGCGGTCATAGAAAGAAACACTTTTTAATTCAGTCACTAATTGCAGCATTTCTCGATCATCAATTCCTAGTTCATCCATATATTTCCCTACAAAAGTGGGAAGGATGGTGGCTTTTACTGACTGCTCATTGAAAAAATCTACTGCTTTGCGCATATCTGAAAAAGATTCTTTGCCTTCAAACACTTTCTTTATTTTTTCATTGAGTTTTCGGCCTTCTTTAAGAAAATTTAAACACTTTTTTCGTTCTTTAAGCAGTAAATTAATAATGGATTTTTCAAAAACTTTCAAATTCTCTTCTTTTCTGTATTGGTTTACTAAACCTACTTTTTTTTCAACTAAGAGTATCTCTCGAACTTGAGCTTGAACGCCAAAAACATCCCGAAAAGCGGGAGAAATGTACCACTCTGCCCATATCGAAGCTCCAAAAAGGGAAAAAGGCCGAGTTAGATAAAGAGTCCATTTAGTTTCTTTTGGCATAAGATGGATAAAAAGAGAGCATTATTTATAGATTGCTATTCCATTTCAATAATTAATTCTCCAAAGTTATAAGTAAATGACCAAAAACAATCATTACATTTAAATACTATTACGTACTTTTAAGTACCATGATGTTAAAACAAATAAGTGTAACTGTTCCGGAAGCTCTTCTAGAGGCATCAAAGCAGTATTCCGAAGAGTACGGTTATAGAAATATTCAGGAATTAATTGTTGACCTCTTACGAAGCAAAGTAATGCAAGAGAATCTTGAGCGATATAAAGAAATTGAAGAACGGATGAAGAAAGGAATAGGCGTAAAAAAATTCTCTTCAAAAGAAGCTGTGGAATATACTAAAATGGGCAAGTAATCAAATAAATAACCCATTTTATATATATAAAAGTGCGAACAAATTATTCTAATATTTCGCACTTTTAGTATACTTAAGGGGAATGTAGATTGTCGTACTCTGTGGAATTTAGTGCTGAATTTGAGCGATCAATTAAGAAATTAAAGAAAAAAGATAAAGTTTTCTTTGAACAAATTCAGAAAAAATTGGTTGAAATCATTGAAACTCCAGAGCGATTTAAACCTTTACGAAATGTTCTTGCCGGTTATAGAAGAATCCACTTTGGAAGTTTTGTGTTAATTTATACTATTGAGGGAGATATAATTTCTTTAGATCATCATGATCGAGCACACTAACTACTAAATATTAAAAAACCAGGCCCAAGGCCCGGAAAGAAGGTGTGTTATCTTGTTAAGACAACGGTTGGGTGTGTTTAATCTATGAAGCCTGACCCTTTATAAATCGCTTATGCAGGTAGGGTAAAGAAGGCCATTGTAGAAGATTGATACGCAAGCTTTTTAAATGGTTTAGGCTTTTTGCTACTATGAAGTAAATTGGGGGAGTGGTCATATTGTTTAGCTTGTTTTATACACCAGGTTGGTTTAGTGGCTGGGATTTAGCCTTTGATGCCGTAGGCATAATCGTTGCCTTGCTTATTGCCGGTTTTAGCTGGAGAGTCTATAAGTTAAGCGATGAAAATAAATTTGCGTACTTTTCATTAGCGTTTATATTGGTTAGCATTGCCATTTTGTTTAAAGTCTTTACCCAGGGTTTAGTATACTTTGCTCCCTTAAGAGATATAGCTACCAGTGTACTTGCTCCAGCAGTGGGAAGAAGTATTACCGGGGTGAATAATTCCGTTGTCTTTTATCGTGCTGGATTCTTACTGTGGATGATGGGCATGCTCGGAGCATGGCTATTGATATTTTTCATTTCCCAGAAGAAAGAAGGACGGTTACATAAGTACTATGAGATAAGTCAAATAGCGTTATTCATCTATTTAATAGTATTAATTTCCATAGTCTCTAACTTTCAATACTATGTCTTTTTTCTCACCAGTTCGGTTATTCTGGGAATGACAGTATTGAATTACTACAAGAACTATCTTAACACCAATAAGAACAAGAATGCGTTCTTAGTCATGCTTTCCTTTTTGTTTTTGTTAATTGGCAATATGTTTTTTATTTTTGTATTTTTATACGACATTTTTTATGTATTCGGAGAATTATTTCTCTTATTAGGATTTTTATTGCTTCTCTACACCTATAGCAAAATATCAATGAGATAAAAATGGCCAGCAGACGTTCACGATTGGAATTGGTCTTTGACATACTTCTAGCTATACAAAACAAAGGGGGAGTCATCAAACCAACTCATTTGATGTACAAATCTAATTTATCTCATAAGTTACTTAATAGCTATCTTGATGAATTAATTCAGAAAGAATTGGTTATGATTGAAGAAGAATTTGTCAAGAGGAAAAAAGCATCCAATAAGACAGTGAGGATAACCGATAAAGGATTAACGTTCTTATCTGAATTCAGAAAGATGAGAGAATTTACTGATGCATTTGGGTTGTAATTAGATTATTAAGAGGAAATGACTATGAACGGAATATACGAAAACTTGGAACCTGGCTATTTTGAACGAGCAATGCGAAGAGTTCTCACTGCCAATCAAATGCACTACGGCACAGACGCAGGATGGGCCAGTATCTCGGCCACGTACGACACCTTGCGAACCGCTCATGAATGGGGGCGTGCACCAGAATTAAATCCCCAACAACAATTTTATTCTCCAACTATGGATAAAATTCGAGCGAAGTATGTTCCCACTTCCCTCGCAGAAGAAGGCGCTTTGTATCATTCAGGGGAATAAGTCACTATTCATTTCAGCACCGTCACTCCTGGTAATCCGCGAAAATCATTATCACGGGTAATGAGCTGGGCCTTACCTTCTTGAGCTGTAGCATAAATGATGGCATCGGCTGTTGCTAGTTGATGCTGAATAGAAAGTTGCACTGCAATTTCTGCAATTTCAATCGAAACTGGATGAATCAAACATTTCTGATACAAGAAAGTCATCAACGTTTCTATCTCTATCGGCTCTACTTTTTTCTGGTATAGTTTTCTTTTAATTTCAAATATGGAGAGGGTGCTTATAATTACTATTTCGGGGGCATTAATCAATTCTTTATATTTGTCATCAAAAAAGTAGTCGAGCCAAATGGAAGTGTCAATAATTCTAGAATCGATCACGCTTATCTCGTACCCCTTTGTAATTATCTTTTGAAGAGTAGGCAGCCAAATATCCTCCTAATGATTTTTCTGCTACTCTCATCACTACTATTTTCTTAATAGCCTCATCATAGGATGCGGATTTAGTTTCTTCTTTTACTTTCTTAAGTAGTTCTAACGTTTCATCTTGTATTTGTACCGTTGTTACCATATAATTATATAACTATTGCTTATATATAAACTTTTCGTGTATTGAATTAATTTTCATCATTTATTTAAAGAAACAAGCCTATTTAACAGAGATGAAAGAGAAGAAAGCCATTTCCAAAATAATCGTCGGCGTGGATGAAGCCGGTCGTGGTCCAGTCCTCGGTCCATTAGTCATGGTAGCTTTTGCTGTCAAAGAAGAAAATCAGAAGAAATTGGAATGGTTAGGGGTAAAGGATAGCAAATTACTTAGCTCCCAAGTACGGGAAGAATTATTTGTAAGTATTCATGAAATCGCCCATGATTTTAGAGTTGAGTTGATAGAACCGGATGCGATTGATCTTTCTTTGAAAAGGGCTAATACCAATCTCAACTGGCTGGAAGCGGAGACTTGTGCTAGGATGGTTTCGGAATTAGACGCCGATGAAATAGTAATTGATTGTCCTAGTCCCAATATTCCTGCATATACCGCGTTTATTTCTAAGCATTTGAGTGAAGAAACCAGAAAGAAAGCTAAATTGATCGTTGAACATAAAGCTGATGTTAATCATATTTCCGTTTCTGCTGCTTCGGTAGTAGCGAAGGTTATTCGTGATCGCGCGGTGGAAAAGATTAAAACAGATATCGGAATTGATTGTGGTTCAGGATATATGTCTGATCCAAAAACTCAGGACTTTTTAGAGAATTATCATGAAAAATATCCTGACCTGTTTAGAAAAGGATGGCAGTCGTATAAAGATATGGAAGAGAAAAAGAAACAGAAAACTTTAGGTGAATACTAACTTTTTTTATAACAAACCCTCTTTAGCAGAAACATTTAAATTCTATGAAGCTGTCATTTAAAATATGGTGGTATTTACCGATGTTTCCAAAGAAGGAGTTCTCAGGCTAATTAAAAAAGGCTTTAAGAAAGAAGCGATTAAAACTATTTACGAAGATGTTAGACTAACCAAAGGCAAAGTTACCGTTATTCTTTATACTTCGGGGAAATTATTGTTACAGGGAAATCCAGAAGAAATTAAAGCCATCTTACCTCAATTAAAGAAAATGAAAATGGGCGCGGAAGAAAGGATGAATACTTTTAGAAAAGAAAATGGCGTAATCATCGGCAGCGACGAATCTCTGAAAGGAGATACTTTTGGGGGTATGGTAGTTGCCGCAGTTAAAGCCAATGATCTACAACGGCAGAAATTGAAAGAAATAGGAGTAATGGACAGCAAACTGCTAAATGACGTAGAAATACTACCCATGGCAGAGAAAATAAGATCTACTGTTGAATGTGAGGTAAAAAGCATTTTGCCAATAGAATATAACGCGTATATAGCTCAAATAAATCAAACCGAACTACTAAACCGCATGCATGAAGAAGTTGCTCAATATCTTGGTCAGGGAAAACATGTGGTAGATAAATATCCTGGATGTGATGTAGGAACGGTTCAGGTAGAAAAAGGTGAATTTAAATATGTGGAAATCGCTGCCGCTTCTGTTCTGGCTAGAGCAGCAGCATTAAAACAATTAGATTATCTCAGCGTACAGGCTGGATTTACTCTGCCTAAAGGTAGTACTCATGTCAAATTGGCTTTGATGGAATTGAAACATCGAGGATTAGAGTTTAACAACTTTGTAAAAATTAATTTTAATAATGTGGTTGAATTTCTGAAAGAGGAGAAGTGATTGTTGAGTAGTCCTCTCTACCCCCTTCTTACTGGGATAGTTTTATAAATTCCCCTTTTCTTACTATAACCATGTCCGAAGTACCTCCTCAACTCACCGCAGAACAGCGCCAAGCGCTAGAGCAAAAGCTCAAAAACATGTCTCCAGAAGAGTTAGCTCAATTCCAAAAACAGCAATGTATTTTCTGTCAGATCGTCAGCGGCAAAATTCCCTCTAAAAAGGTATTTGAAGATGACAAAGTCATGGCTATTTTAGATATCAACCCCGCAGCTAAGGGGCATGTACTTCTTCTACCCCAAGAACATTATGTGATCATGCCTCAAGTTCCCGAAGCAGATTTATTGCATTTATTTAGTGTAGCTAAGAAATTGTCTCAAAGAGTACTGCGCGGCTTCAAAAGCCAGGGAACTACGTTGTTTGTAGCCAATGGTTTAATTGCTGGACAGAGATCCCAACATTTTATGGTGCATATTATTCCTCGAAGGGAAGGAGATCATTTGATTTCATTCGATGAAAAGTTAATCGATGAAGAATTACGTAAAAAAGTAAAATTAGTAGTGGAGAAACGTTTCAATCAATTAATGGGGATTGAAAAAGAAGTAGTTGATGCTGATGAGATAATTCCTCCTGAACCGCTTAAAGATGTTGAAAAGGGAGATAAAGAAAAAGAAGAGGAGCAAAAAGAAGAAACCGAAGGAAAACTAAAGTCTAAGAAAAAAGCTTTCAAAAAGAAAAATAATGAATCTGAAGTACCACTTCCCCATAAATCGCTACACCAAAAAGAGGAGGAAATTAGATTGGATGATATAGCTAACTTATTCAAATAACTCTTACCAATAGATACACATAAAAAAATAAAAATGGTCTGTGAATACTGCGAGGAAAATGAACATAAAGAAATTATCTATCAAGATGATGAAGTAGTGGTAGCAGTAAAAGATACCGTAACTACTCCTGGACAAATTACTATCTTTCCTCGAAAACATCTCACTATTTTAGAAATGGTGCCAGAAAATATTCTCGCTACATGTGTAAACTTAGCCAATAAAGTAAGCACAGCAGTTTTTGAAGCCTTAGGCGCACAAGGAACTAATATTATTATCAATAATGGACTAGGTGCAGGACAAAAAGTACCTCATTTTGCCCTGGAAGTTATTCCTCGAAGAGAAGGGGATGGATTGAATTTCCAGTGGGAACCTACGCAATTGATGGAAGATGAGATGGATAGTGCTTTCCAATCTTTGAAAGAAGAAGTTTTGGTTGCTAAAGAATCCATGCCTGAATCATCTCCTCTTGAATCTCAACCCACAGAAGAGAAAAAAGAAGAATTACAGAAAATAGAAAAAGCTGAAAAATCTGAGAATTATATGGTTAAAGTTTTGAAACGACGTCCTTAGGCTTCTGTAATCTTAAGCTTGGTTTAGGTTTATTTTGCAAGGTATCAAAAGTCAATTGTTCTACATAATTCAATATCTTCTTTCTCTTTTCTTCTTGAATCTCCAATTGGGCTAGAAACAGATCTAATCGCTTATTTTTATTTCTGTCAGTGCTCTTTTTCTGTCTACCCCCCATGTTTATGTTTATGAATTTTAAAGTTTATAAAATTATGGGAGGGAAAAAGTAGTTAAGGTTATCAAAGCTGGCGAGCCGTTTATGGTGGTGAAAATATTCCTGTAAAATTAACTGTTAATTGATGTTTGATATTCCATTTTCACCTATTAATTAGGTATTAAATATTAGATTAACGCTCCAGCCTCTTGGCCTAGCCAGCGCTTATGTAATACTCTAAATTTTTCATTTTTCCTCATAAGTTTTATAAATTTACCACCCTTTAAGAGTATATGAAGATAAGTTTCTATCCTTATGACTTTGACTATCGGGTAAAAGAAGGTAAAGTGTACGTTTACTTATTTGGCAAGCTGGAAGCAGGGGGGAAAATATGTGTTATTCATGAACATCGTCCTTACTTCTTTGCTCAAATAAAGAGTATTGATACTAAACGTTTTGAAGAAC
>Ga0209542_10019224_pt1 | contig 10969 bp, 9 predicted proteins | sample RifCSPhighO2_01_FD_184028 | JGI IMG/M metagenome (GOLD analysis project Ga0209542, IMG submission 184028) | Soil microbial communities from Rifle, Colorado - Rifle CSP2_plank highO2_0.1 (SPAdes) (version 2) | ecosystem: Environmental > Terrestrial > Deep subsurface > Rock core/Sediment ...
TAAACTTCGGAGTTTCTGAAAAAATTTTTATTATTTCTGCTAATTTTCCGTCCATGTGATTCTTCTCTGACTCTTATTTATAAATATTATGGTAATAAATATTTTTTAATATAGATAGATTTTATTATCACTAATCTTATAAATAAATTCTCAGATTTACATTGATGAAAAAATATATCTTAGTAACCGGTGGCGCGGGGTTTATCGGCTCTTATGTCGTTGAAGGATTAATTAAAAAGGGTTATAATGTTCTGATAGTCGACGATTTTAAAGATAACAGTGCTCTCTTTTATGTTAATCCAAAAGCCGAATTTATAAGAAAAGATATAACAGACCCCTTTTTATTTCAACTTCTTGATGAATATGAAATTGAAGGAATTTATCATTTGGCGTCGCAAACTTCTACTGAAGGTTCTTTTATGAATCCATCCAGAGACATTCTTACGAATTCATATGGAACATGGCTTATTGCGAACTATTGCAAGAACAGAAAAATTAAGAGACTGATATATAGTAGTACAAGTGCTGTTTATGGCGATGGCTGCAAAGAGATAGTTGATGAAGAGACACCCATTCAGCCGAATTCCATTTATGGCGTCTCGAAATACAGTGGGGAACTTTTTATTAAGCAACTTTTTAAAAACACTGAGAGCAAATATACTATTTTCAGATTCGCTAACATTTATGGACCTGGCGAGAATTTGAATTATATGGGTAAGGGTATGATTAAAATTTTCTCTTCATTTATATGGAAAAAACAACCGATAATTGTTCGGGGTAGCTTGGAAAGATTTAGGGATTTTCTGTTTGTGGAAGATACTGTGGATGCTTTGATAAAATCTTACGATTGCGAAAAGTCATACAATCAAGTTTATGTCCTATCTTCTGGAAAAAAAGTTTTTTTAAAGGAATTAATTTCTGAAATTATAAGGGTATCTGGAAATACAGTGGATTACCCTGTGATTATTTCCGATGGCACAAGAGGAGACACCCCTGGTTTTCATGCGGACACTTCCAAAGTAAGAAGGGACCTTAATTGGGAACCAAGATATGATTTAGATGGGGGATTAAAAAAGGTTTTTGAATGGATAAAAAAACTACCCTCTGTTGATGATTTGTCAAACTATCATCCATTCAATTTAAAAGAATAAAATGAATTTTTCTATTACATAATATTTTTAAGGTATATCATTATTAATTTAAAATGAAAAAGCGACCAGAGTTTGATGTTAAGAAAGCAATTTATCCCGACGGCAATCCAGTTTATCTTGCAGGATTGCAAGACAGATTTACGGTTAAAGTTGCCAAATTTTTTTATGACATTGGATTTACTGCAAATTTAATGACTTTGATGACTTTTGTTGTTGCAATGTCAAGCATATTGGTTTTACTGTTTGTAAGAAGTTATACTGGATTTGTAATTGCCGCAATTCTTATTTTTTTGAGAAATATCGGGGACATGGCTGACGGAAAAATTGCTAGAGGTTCAAACAGCAAATCCGCAATAGGAGGATTTTCGGATTTGATTTCCGATTGGATAATTTTCCTTCCCGCATTTTTTATTACCCTGGGATATATTACGGGACATATGGTTATCGGGTTCTTGTGTGTAATGGGCTATATGAGCAGAGAGTTTACAAGAACAAAATTCACATATTTTCATGGAAAAAAAATAACTGAAACGAAAGAGGCAAAGGAAATTCCAGGCATTGTTTCCATTGTGAGAAAATACGATTTGGGAAGCACCTTTATTCTAATGCCTTTATTCTTGATTTTAATCAATCCTCTTTGGATAATATATGCTGTCTTTGTCATAGAATATACGCTTTTGTCTGGAGAACTTATTTTTGATTATTACTGCTTTTTAAAAACCAAGAAACAGAATAATGTTCAGGATATTTCTGAGAAATTAGAACATTACTGACCCTTCAAGAACACCCCGATTTCTTTAAAAGACTTTCACAATCCTTTTAAAAACAATCTCTTATTTAGGACGGCAAAGAAGATGTGTGGAATATGTGGTTTCAATTGGGAAGATAAGAATTTAATTAGAGACATGGCGTATTCTATTCGGCATAGGGGTCCAAATCAAGAAGGTTATTTTACAGATAAGAATGTTTCCATGGGTCATAAGAGATTAAGCATAATTGATTTGAGTGAGAAGGGAAAACAACCAATGTATAATGAAGATGGAACAATTTGTGTAACTTTTAGCGGAGAAATATATAATTTTATGGAAATTAGATCAGAATTGGAGAGAAAAGGTCATAAGTTTAATTCAAATACTGATACCGAAACAATAGTTCACGCATATGAGGAGTATGGTACAAACTGTTTAGAGCTATTCAATGGGATGTTCGCATTTGCGATATGGGATTCCAACAAAAAAAGATTCTTCATAGCAAGAGATAGATTTGGGCAAAGATCTGTTTATTATTACTTCAAGGAGGGTAAATTTTTATTTGCTTCAGAAATAAAAGCATTATTGCAATATGATGAAATAAAAAAGGAATTTGATAAATCGACTTTAAATAAATTTATTACATGGGGTTATGCCATAGATGGTAGTACTTTTTTTAAAAATATTTATGAGCTACAACCAGGCCATTATATGACTTATGATAAAAATTCTTCTTTGTTACAAGTGGAAAAATATTGGGATTTACAAGACAAACTCAAAAATATTCCCGATACAAGAAATAAATCCTATTATATTGAAAGGCTAAGAAAATTGTTAATGGAATCTGTTGAAAGAATTCTTGTTTCAGATGTTCCCATTGGAGCATCTTTATCTGGCGGATTGGATTCAAGTCTTATTGTTGGAATTATGAGCCGTTTAAAAGAAGACAGCGTCAAAACATACTCGATAGGTTTTGACGATAATTACAATGAATTTTCTTATGCAAAAAGAGTAGCGGAGCATTGTAAGACCGACCACAATGAAATAATCTTATCGTATGATAAAATGACGAGAAGTATGCCAAATATTTTATGGAGCTTAGAAATACCTTGGGCTAGACCTGCACAGTCTGCCATATATCATCTCTTAAAGGAAATAAAAAAACACGTCACTGTTAATATTGTGGGGGAGGGGGCAGATGAATTATTTTCTGGATATAACAGATATCAGGTTTATGCACCAATTCCTAATTTTTCTTCCATGAATGTAAACGAGGAATATGGTAAAAAAATGCTATCTGATTTTAAGAGATATAGAGTAATGGAATTAAAAGATAAGATAAGTCTAATTTCTTCAGGTTACTTTAATGACGAGGGGGAAAGGGGATCAATTTTCACTGAAGAAGTCTTAAGAGAAAGGCATGAAGAAATTATTGAAAATAGTTTTGGAAAAATTCTAAGGCAATCAGATAAATCCAATCATCTTAATGTTGCTTTGTGTTTTGAAAGCAAGACTTCTTTACCCGGAGTTCAATTGGTTAAGTTAGATAAGCTTTCAATGGCATCATCTTTGGAAGTGAGAGCACCTTATTTGGACCACCACATTGCAGAGTTTAGTATGGAAATTCCCCCAAGATTAAAGTGGAATGGTTTGAATAAAAAGTTTATTCTCCAAAAAATTGCAGTAGAATTTATTCCAAAAGAAATTGCATTAAGAAAAAAACTTCCATTGCAAGTGCCTCTGGAAGACTATTATCGTAAAGATTTTATTGGAATCATGAGTAGTCTATTGGACGAAAAAACTTTAATAAAACGAAACTATTTAAAAAAAGAATATATCTTAAGATTGCTGAAAAAATTTAAGGAAAATAATAGCCCCCTACTTTCAAAAACAAATGCTCCAACAGAAGACAATTCATTAAGGCAACTATTATTTTTAACAAATCTGGAATTGATGCAAAGAATGTTTTTTGAAAATGACAATCTAAGAAATCCAAGCATGGATATAAATCATTATTTACAATAAAATCATTCATGCATTAAAATATGTAGTTTTTGTGATGCAAATCTAGATATCCGACATATTTCTGAACCATTTCAATCTGAACAAAACCGACGCTGTACCAGTATTTTTCATAATCGTTTTCCATTTTCATTTCCGAAAGATTTATTTAGAAAGAAAGTTATAACTAATATTGTATCTTTCAGGAGTTGAGTATCCCAACCCAACTTCATAATAAATTTAGAAAAAAAATCAACCACAATTCGTCCGCACATTAAACTATGCGGATTTCTTACCCGACAATTAAAACCGTCCAGCAAAGATTTATATTGCCTTCAACTTACCGACTGCTATGTTAAATTATGCAGTAATAGGTTGTGGTGCATCTGGAAAAGTTCATGGCTATTATTTTTCTAATCATCCCGAAGTAAATCTGTTATCTGTAACAGATACGAATCAGAAGGCTCTTGAATTTTTTAATTCTACATTTAGTCCAAAATATTCTGGTTCAAAATTGGAAAATCTCTTGACTATTAAACCAGACATCGTATCAATTGCCACTCCGCCGGCATTTCATAAAGAACAGATATTGTCTCTTGGAGGATTTTGTAAATATATATTCTGTGAGAAACCATTATCCACAACATATGAAGACACAATAACAATAATTGATTTCTGCAAAAAGCAAAATATTGTCTTAGGGGTTATGCTTCCCCGCAGATTTTATAACAATAGTCGAAGTGTTAAAAAAGTATTAGAATCCCACTCTATTGGTAAAATTAAAAATGCAAGTTTTATTCTTGAGTGCTTCAAGAGCCGCGAATATCATAGCACTTGGAGGGGTAAGAAATCAATTGCAGGAGGTGGTGTTTTATTAAGTCAGTCCATTCACTCAATTGACCAGCTCGTTTATTTCTTTGGAAGACCCGTTTCTGTCGAAGGAAAAATTCGAACAACAAGAGACTATCTTGAAGTTGAAGATGAGGCAGAAGGAAGAATCACTTTTTTAGATGGTCTCGTAGTTGATGTTAAGGTTTCAGCAAACACTGATAAATTATGGCGCGGGATTACAAAGATTGTGGGAGAAAAAGGTTCAATTGTTCTTGATTCTGCAGATACGATACTATGGGACGTTCCTTATCACGAGAGACCAAAGAAAGAAGAAACAGAACCGATACCTAAAGAATTAAAGCCAAGTTACTACGGTCCGGGTCATAAAAAAGTTATTGATGACTTCATAGAGTCCATTCTAAACAAGCGGGAACCGACTATTACTGGAGAGAACATATTAGAAGCGTCCAGAATTATTTTTGGAATTTACAAATCATCAGAAATTGGTAAACCGGTTGTGCTCTCGGAATTAGTCTGATAAATGCCCTCAGATCGGGTATTTATCATGCTCAAAAATTTTTTCCTCGTGGGCAGGTAAAACAAATTCTTTTCCCCCAGCTTTTTTCATTATTCTTTCTATTGATTTCCAGCTTTTTTCTATGTCCATATATCTACCTATCATGGTATAAAGGATACCTTTAGTTGGGTGTTTTTCTAGGTTTTCATAGCACATTACCGCATCTCCCGCAATAACATAATTTCCTTTTTCAGTTTTTACTAAAACTGATTGATGCCCAGGCGAATGACCTGGAGTCATAAATACTTCAATACCTTCTGTTATTTTTTCATCTCCATTTAGTACGTTAAATTTAACACTCTCGAATGAAGGCTTAAATTCATTATTTCCATAATCATAACTGCTATAATAAGGTGGAATTGGTTTTTTTGCAAAATCAAGTTCTTTTTTTTGCACATAGAAATTTGCGTTTTTAAACATGTCAAGATTCTGACTATGGTCCCAGTGAAGATGAGTAAGTATCACGATATCTATATCTTCTGTTTTAACTCCAATTTTCATGAGGGCATTGTCTATCCTCTGTTCCTCGTTTTGTGTTGACCCTAAATAATGATATTTTTGAGCCATCTCTGTGCAACACATACCTGTATCAACTAATATTCTCTTATCTTTTGTAATAATCAGCCAGGAAATTGATGGCACATCTACCCATTTGTCCATATCTTTCCCAAGAGTTATTGTAACTCCCTTATTACAATGTATCATCCCTGTTTTTATAGGTATTATTTTCATCTTATTCCTCTATCCATGTATTGTATTCTCTTTAGTGTATATATTCATTCTCTTTTAATAATCTCTCTACGTAATGTTGATGAAACTTTTGGGGTGTAAGGTAAATTAATTATCTTTGGAGGGATTAAATTAGCGTCTTCAAATTTCTTTAAAAATTCTTTTTCAACTTCTATCCATTTTGTCGTTGGATTAGTACTTGCAAACATAATATCAAAATTGTGTTTTTTCCAAATTTCAAACTTATCCATACTTTCTTGGATAATTACTTCATCGACGTATTTTATTGAACGAACTATCTCCATTCTTTCATCAAGAGGCATAATCGGTCTTTTATTCTTAAACGCAACAGACAGCTCATCCGTAGTCACACCAACGATTAATTTATCACAATATCTTTTCGCATTTTTTAAAAGATTTAAGTGACCTATATGAAATAAATCAAAAACCCCCGTTGTGTATCCTACCTTAATGCCCTCTTTTTTGTTCAGTTTTTGGAGCATTGCAAACAAATCTGTTTTTAATGAATCTGGATCTGAGATTAGAATGGCGTTCATTCCAACGGATTCTGCCCCCATTATGTTTTTGACGTCGTTATCAATAAAAATGCATTCTTCTGGTCTAAGATTATTTTCATTAACAACCTGAAAGTACGCCTCTTTATCTGGTTTTCTTTTTCCAGTGGTATGCGAAAAATAAATTTTATCAAAAAGATGGGGGTATATGTTGTCTCTAATTATTTTTCTTTCTATCTCTGGACACGAGTTTGTAAGAGCAAACAATTTATAATTATACTTCAGTGCTTTTATCAAGTCTATTACATCATAATTTACAAATGAATATAGGAGTTCAAATTTATCGCTCAACTTATCAATGTTTATTTTATCGATGCTTAGTCTATCTGCGACCATACTCCAAAAGTCTTCTTTGCTGATTTTTGATATAGAATACAAATCAAAAAAATTCTTTCTATTATGATAAAAAGCGGATCTGAAATCGTTTATTTCTAAATCTTTTTTCAAATCAAGCAAAGAATTAACAATAAAACTCCAGTCAAGTCCCTGAATAACTCCTCCAATATCAAAGATTACCGCCTTTATCATGCTAATTTGTAACTCTTAATCACATTTAAAAATTTTTAGATACTGTCTTTCATTCATAACTTATTTAAAATAAGATTATACTAAAATTTATTAAAGTTATTATAGTAAAATGAATAGAAAAAAAGCAGTGATAATGATGTGTGGTTACCCTGCTACAGGAAAAACCTATATATCGAGAAAACTGGAAGAAGGTCTCAAAAAAAAATACAAAGTTTTGAACCTATCAACACTAGATTTCAGAAGAGAATTGAATTTATTTGACTTAAAATCAAATATGCAGAGAGATTTGGTTTATGACTTGCTTTCAAATAAAGTTAGAAATGTGGTAGACGAAAAGAGCAATGAGATAATAATTGTTGATGGGAATTTTAATAAAAGAAGCAGGAGGGAAAAACTTTACTCTGTCTCAAAAAATTCTAGAATTTATATTGTTCACTGTCTTGTTTCAGATGAAAGAATAATTGAGGAGAGGATGAAAGAGAGACAAGGAAAGACGTACCTCTTAGAAAATAAGGCAGCGACTATGGACTTATATTATTTAATAAAGGATTCCAGTGATAATGTTATGGACGATGAAATAGTAAAAAAAGGGGCGGCAAGTGTGATACAATTCAATTCTGAAAAAAGACATTTTGAAAATATCATGTTAAATGAAGATGATGAAATCTTGACAAAAGAAATAATATCTATAATTGGGAAAAAATAAAAGATTATTTAACACCACCTATTTTATAAATTTGTAACTAAAATAAATAATATGCCTGACAAAAAAATATCGGTAAGTGTCGTTATTCCCGTATATAAACCTGAAGAAGAGGTTTTGAACAAAATGCGCGATATTTTAAAAAAACAGACGATTCCTGTTGAAATTATTGAAAAATGGAACAATCCTGAGGCGGTTTCAATAAATCTTGGAATAAAAGAAGCAAAAGGGGAATTTGTTATAATTCTTGCTCAGGATTGTGTCCCGGAAAATGAAACTTTTGTGGAAAAAATAATAAAACCTCTTGAAAATCCGGAAGTCGTAGTTGTGCTTTCAGATTTGCTGCTTCCAGAATATCAATGGAAAAAACGCCCGTTTTTTGTGAGGATGTTTACAATAGGAGATTTGAAAATTAGAAAACCGGAAGGAAATCTTACAACCTGTGCATATAGAAAAAAAGATTTGGAAAAAATAGGATACATTGACGAAAATGTCTCAGCTATTGATGTTGATTTTAGTGCGAAAATAAAAAAAATAGGAAGAATTGAACGCGGGAACGTTATTGTTTATCACATGCATCCCCATTCTAATTACAAAAAAATGATTAAAACTTTTTATTCTTATTCCAGATTTAATGGAATAACTGTTAGAAATAACGGAATTAAAGTTCATGGATTTTTGAAGAGAGTATTAAGAGCCACACCTATTTTGGGATTTGGTTCAATTTATTATAGATATCCTTGGAAAAATTTTTATCTCTTTCCTCTGCATTTTTTTACAGCAGGAATTGTTGAACATACTGTAAATATATTTGGTTTTTGGCACGGATTTATTTTTGGAGATGAAGAAGGCGGTTCAAGAAACAAGGAAGTTTTGAATGAAAAAAATAAAACTTAGCCGTTCTTAACTGTCCAAAAATCCCCGAATTCATAAGGGTCTTTTCTGTCTGTGTCTGGTTCATTGATGTCATACGGCTTGTCCATTAAATGCAAAATCGTTGCTTCTCTATTTGATAATGGCATGTATCCATGCCAAACACCTGTGGGGACTCTTATCGCGACAGGATTCCTTTCCCCGATTGTCAACGTTTGAACGCTTTTTGTTCCGTCGCTGTTTTCTTTCACTGCAACATATTTTATGTTTCCTTTTATGCAAGAGGTGTATTCGCTTTGTTTATGATGTAAATGCCAACCCTTTATCACGTTGGGATACAGAACAGAAACAAAAACCTGCCCAAATTTTCCCTGGTAAATCTTGTCGTCGTTTCTTATTGTTTCAAAAGAATATCCCTGGTCGTTTGCAAAAATATTAAGTTTTTTTATGTCAAGCAAATCATTTACAAATTTTATTTTTGATTCTGTTTTTTCAATATTTTCAGTTTCCAAAATTCTTGCCTTAGGATAATGAACAATGAATTTTCCGCCGCGTTTTATAAAGTCCTGTTCTTTTCCGATTATTTCTTTTGCGTGATTCCACGCCCCAAGAAGAACATAATCAACATTTTTATCGTCATGAAAATAATTTGGAGAGACTATTGGAATGTGTTTTCCCGGACTGTAAAGTCCTTGTTTGTATGGAGTTGAATCTGAGATATAGTCAAGAATCTCTTTTCCTATTTTGCAATAATTCAAGACAATTGTTCCTTTTGATGCTGCGGCATAACCTGCGATTTTTTTGCCTTGCATTTTCAATTTTCTTAAAAGACTTATAAGTTCCTCTTTTGATTGTTCTGTTCTCTTGGCAAAATCAAGATACGATTGAAAATTATCTGCGCCTTTTATTTTTTCCTCGTTAAGATGCAAAAATAATCTATCTGTTTTTTTTCTTTTTCCATTTTTGCAAACATAAACTTTCATTGAACCGCCGTGAACATCTGTTCTTTCGGCATCAAAAATTTCCAAGCCATGCATTTCAAGCAGATTTTTTAGAGAGGTTAGAGAAAAATACCAAATGTGCTCGTCGTAAATTTGGTCGTAAGATGTTTTTTCCAATATGTCTAAAATATATGGGTCTTCAAAAATAAAAACTCCGTCGTCTTCCAGCAATAGATTCACTCCATTCAACAAGTCATGCAAGTCAATTATGTTCAAGATAACATTGGCGGAAAATATCGCCTTGAATTTTCCATTTTGATTGGCGATTTTTCTTGCAAGATTTTCTGAGAAAAATTCCGTGATTGTCTCAATGCCTTGTTTTTGCGCGACTTCTGCGACATTCATTGAAGGTTCTATTCCCAAGACTTTATTTTTTGCAAATGCCTTTAAAAAAATCCCGTCGTTGCTTCCTATTTCTAAAACTTGCGAATTTGAATTCAAGAATTTTTCCTCTATTTCCTTGGCGACTTCTGCAAAATGTTTTTCCATTGCGCTTGATGTTGAAGAATAAAACGCGTAGGCTGTTTTTCCTTTTTCGTCAGGAACTATGTATTTGTCGTAAGGAACTATATTGATTAATTGAACCATTTTGCAATTTTCGCAGAATCCGACAGTCATTTCGTATTTGAATTCTCTGAAAAAAGGATTTTCAATCTCTTGTTTTTTAAGAAACGCGTTTGCGACAGGCATCTCTCCAAAAGAAATAAACTGCGCGAGTTCGTCTCGGTTACAAATTCTGCACTTTTTGCGGAGCATTTCCATTTTGGGAAATCATTAACGACGTTTAAATAAATTATGAAGACTTATTATATACGACATTCCAACAATCCTTATAAACAAATTTTCTCTCGCCAATTTATGGGTTTTTTATTTAATCAGATGAATGGAAAAAATGTTCTTATAACTGGAGGCGCAGGTTTTTTAGGTTCTAATTTGGCAAAAAAACTCGTCGAACTTGGCGCAAATGTTGCAATTTTCTCTCGCATTGGAAAAAACATGGAAAATTTAAAAGAAATTTTAGGAAGAATAAAAATTATTGAAGGCAGTTTGACAAATGAATCGGATGTTTCAGAAGCTGTAAATGGTAGAGATTATATTTTTCATTTTGCATGGCAGACTGATTTGAAAAAATCAATGTTAAATCCAAAAGAAGATTTGATTTCCGATTTGTTGGGTTTGTTGAATTTGCTTGAAATATGCAAGAAGAAAAATCCAAACGTGAAAATAATTTTTGCAAGCACGACGACAGTT
>Ga0209542_10019226_pt1 | contig 10967 bp, 11 predicted proteins | sample RifCSPhighO2_01_FD_184028 | JGI IMG/M metagenome (GOLD analysis project Ga0209542, IMG submission 184028) | Soil microbial communities from Rifle, Colorado - Rifle CSP2_plank highO2_0.1 (SPAdes) (version 2) | ecosystem: Environmental > Terrestrial > Deep subsurface > Rock core/Sediment ...
GAATTTTTTGTTGAAAGGCAGCCAAGATTGGCAAATTAGCAGGTTCTTGGAGTCCATTTAACGGATGTGATGTCTATAAGTCGCCACATGACTCTGTATTCCACATGACTTTGTAGTCGGGATGCGCGGCCTGGATTAGCCGCAGTGTTTCAGCTCGGTCTGGCTCTTGGCCATATTTGCCGCTTTCTCCCCAGATTTCGATGATTTTCAGAATCGCGTTTACCTTAATGTTGCCTCCGCCCAGGCAGTAGCACATGATACCGCTTTCTTGCAGTTCAGCGTCCAGTCTGTGGACAAGTTCTATGTGGTAATCCACGTCGCTGGCGCGCACCACTGTTTTGGTGGCGATAGTGGTCGGATAAGTCAGTTTCGCTACGATGAACTTGTAGCAATACGAAAGATCAATCACAACCACAGGAACCTCGTCGATGGTCATTTGACCCCCTTCTTATTTTTGCGTTTGTGGCCATCTATCTTTAAAATATTATTATCAGTATTAGTTACATTTGTCAATTATTGTTAGCGCGACGATAATTTAGTAACATCAAAAAAACAATTAAATCACCATGAAAATCACCATAAAAGACAAAGACGAAAAGCCAAAAGCAAAATCGGCGCCGGTCAAAAAAGCTAAGCCGTGGGAGCAAAAAACCGCTTCAAGAAAAACGGAAGTAAAGGAAGATGCGCCTAAAGATGCCCCTAAACTGGAAGCCATCGCTGAAAAAAAAATAAGAAAAGAAGGCGAGTATGGCGCCAAAGACATCCAGGTGCTGAAGGGTTTGGAGCCAGTCAGATTGCGTCCCGGAATGTATATCGGTTCCACGGGAATTGACGGGCTTCATCACTTAATTTGGGAGGTTGTAGATAATTCGATTGACGAAGCGATGGCCGGGTATGCCAAAAGCATTGAAATTGTATTACTGCAAAACAATAGAGTAAGTATTTCTGATGACGGCCGAGGCATTCCGGTGGAAAAACACCCCGACACCGGCAAGTCAACATTAGAAACCGTGCTCACCACACTACACGCAGGGGGAAAATTTGGCAGTGATGCTTACAAGGTTTCCGGCGGCTTGCACGGCGTGGGGGTTTCGGTGGTGTGCGCCTTGTCCACCTTTATGGAGGCCGAGGTTCAGCGAGACGGAGGCGTCTATAAGCAAGAATATTTTAGGGGAGCGCCCAAGGGAGCTGTAAAAAAAGTGGCCGATTCCAAAAAATCGGGAACCACTATTACTTTTGACGCCGACCCGAAAATTTTTCCGGAAATAAAATACGACACCAAGAAAATTTTAAACCATGTCCGCCAGCAGGCCTACCTGACCCGCGGCGTAAAAATTACTTTTCAAGACAAACGCAAAAAGGAAGAAGAATCTTTATATGCATTTTATTTTGAAGGCGGCGTTGGCAGTTTTGTAAAATATCTGGCTTCTTCCAATACGCCGCGCCACCAAAATATTTTTTCGGTGGCGTCCACCAAGCAAGACATATTTGTGGAAGCCGCGTTTTTGTATACCCAAGAAATGGAGTGCACCGAACAGACCTTTGCCAATAATGTGTATACTCCCGAGGGAGTATACACATTATTCGGGTTTCGCTCGGCGTTGACCCGATGCCTTAACACCTACGCCAGGCGCGAAAATTTTCTTAAAGAAAAAGATGAAAATTTTTCCGGAGATGATGTGCGCGAGGGATTGACCGCGGTGGTATCGGTGAAAATAAAAAACCCCCAATTTGAAGGCCAGACCAAAGCAAAGCTGGGAAATCCCGAGGCCAAAGGGGCAGTGGAAGACGCGGTGGCTGAAGGGCTTGCCGATTACCTGGAAAGGTATCCTTCGGATGCCAAGGCCATTATTGAAAATTGCATACTGGCAACCAAGGCGCGGCTGGCGGCCAAAGCGGCGCGGGCCACCGTGCTTCGAAAAGGCGTGCTGGAGGGCTTGGCTCTGCCCGGAAAACTGGCTGATTGCTTGTCAAAAGACCCCGAGGAATCGGAATTGTACATAGTGGAAGGCGACAGCGCCGGAGGGTGTTTTTTTGGAGAAACAAAAGTTGCTTTAGCTGATGGGAGAAACATTACTTTTGTAGATTTAGTGAAAGAACATGAGCAAGGCAAAAAAAATTATTGTTATACCATTAAAAATGATGGCAGTATTGGAATTGAACAAATTTTAAATCCCAGAATTACCAAAAAAAATACAGAAGTTATTAAATTTATTTTAGATAATGATGAAGAAATAATTTGCACGCCAGATCATAAGTTTATGTTGCGAAACGGCAGTTATAAAATGGCAAAAGATTTAAAGTCAGAAGATTCTTTAATGCCTCTTTATAAAAAGTTATCAAAAATAGGCGGCAGAATAACTATTGATGGCTATGAAATGGTGTTGCAACCGCAGAATTCACGATGGATTTTTACCCATATGCTTTCTGATTGGTATAATTTAGAAAAATCTATTTATTCTGAAAGCGCAGGATCTCACAAACACCATATTGATTTTAATAAACTCAACAATAATCCAGACAATATCAAAAGGATGACTCCGGAAGGCCATTTGGGATACCATAGGAATTTGCTGAAATTTACTTTACATACCGAGGCGAACAAAGAAAAAGCAAGACAGGCCCATCAGAAAAAAGAATATCGGGAAAAAATACGTGCAATGATGAGTACGCCAACAATGAAAGCAATGTTAAGTAAAAGAGCAGTAAAGCAGTGGCAGAATGATGAATATAAGAAGTTTATGACCGAAAAGTTCCTTGAATTTTATGCGAACAATGCAGAATACCGAGAAAAAAATAATAAGTTGTTATATGATAATCAGAGAGAGTATTGGTCAGATGTAAATAATGTCAAAAAGCAATCTGAAAGAGTGAAACAGTATTTTGCATTACATCCCGAAGCTAAAATAATGCTTTTTGAAAAAGCAAAGAAAGAATGGCAAAACGAAAATTTATTGGCGTGGAGGGCAGAGGAAACCAAAAAACAATGGACGCCAGATTTTAGGGTAAAAAGGCAAAATACGTATAATCAAACGTATTTGAGAAAGTTTTTGGGGTCAATGAAGTCCCTATACGAAAAAGTGGGTAAGATAGATAAGAATGTGTATCAAGAAGAAAGAGTCAAGACGAATGATAAAAGTTTGTTGAAGTATGAAACTATCCTTGAAAGATTTTTTGAGCAAAATGAAAATAAGTTAAAGGAAGCAGTTCTAATCTATAACCACAAAGTCAAAAAAATTATCAGATTAGAAGAAAAAGTTGATGTGTATGATATTGAAGTTCCTGGGACGCATAACTTTGCTTTGGCTTCTGGGGTTTTTGTTCATAATAGTTCAAAAATGGCCCGCGACCGGAGGTTTCAGGCCATTTTGCCTTTGCGCGGAAAAATTTTAAACGTGGAGCGGGCGCGCCTGGATAAAATGCTGGCCAATAAAGAAGTCAAGTCCTTAATTATTGCCCTCGGAACCGCCATCTCGGAAGATTTTAATTTAGAGAATTTGCGATACCACCGGGTTATTATCATGACCGATGCCGATGTTGATGGGTCTCACATCCGCACGCTTTTGCTGACGCTTTTTTATCGGTACTTCAAACCCATTATGGAGGCCGGCTACATTTACATCGCCCAGCCGCCGCTGTATAAAATCCAGTCGGGAAAATCGGTGCAGTACGCCTACACCGAAGAGCAGCGCGAGGCCATGGTAAAAAGCATCGGCAAAACGACGGTCAATTTGCAGCGCTACAAGGGTTTGGGGGAAATGAATTCTGACGAACTTTGGGAAACCACCATGAACCCTGAAAACCGCCTGCTCTTGCAAGTACAGGTTGAGGATGCCCACCAAGCCGACAAAACCTTTGATATTTTGATGGGGGAAGAGGTGGAGCCAAGAAAAAAGTTCATCCAAACCCACGCCAAATCAGTAAAAAATTTGGATGTATAACGGTAAAAAACAGTGGATAAATTCACTGTTTTTTGTCTTCTAAGAATAGTATAATCGCACAAATATGCAAGAAACTCAAACTGATAAAAATATAAATATTTTGACAGACCATAAAACATCTCTCAATGGCGTGGATTTGTCTTTTAATGGAGTGAGAGAATATGAGAGAACAAAACATGTGCATCGCTTACATCCATATTTAGGAAAATTTATACCTCAGTTAGTAGAAGTTTTCTTAAAGAGCTTTTTTAAAAAAGGGAATTGGGTTATCGATCCTTTTTTAGGATCCGGCACTACACTAATTGAATCTAATATTTTAGGAATAAATTCTGTTGGGATAGAAATTTCTCAGTTTAATTGCCTCATATCTGATATAAAGACAAGGGTATATGATATTTCTTTGTTAGAAAAAGAAATCAAAGATATTCTTTCGAAGACAATAAATTTTAGTAAGACCTTATTGAATGGGCAAAATTCTCATACCACTTTAAAAGATAATTTCAAAAAATACAAAACCAGCAGTAATTATTTAAATACTTGGTTATCTGATGGCGCTCTGCAAGAAATTTTATTTTATAATGATCAAACAAAGAATTATCAGAATCAAGATGTTTTAAAGATTATTTTAAGTAGAGCAACGAGAAGCGCTCGTTTAATTACGCATTATGATTTGGCTAGACCTCAAAAACCGATTAAAGATGAATACTATTGCATAAAACACCGTCGCAGGTGCAAACCAACCAATGAGGCGATTAAATTTATTGACCGCTATAGCTGGGATACCATAAAAAGAATCAAAGAATTTGATGCTTTGAGAACTGGCGCTAAAATAAAGATTTTCCAGGACGATTCTAGGGAAATTGATTTTGCGAAAGATAAGGATTATAAAGGGGGTAAATTTGACGGAATTTTTACTTCTCCTCCATACATAGGACTAATCGATTACCATGATCAACATCGTTATGCGTATGACCTTTTTGATTTAGATGATAATGGTCACAAAGAAATAGGTCCAGCATCGAGAGGTAAAAGTAAAATGGCAAAAGAAGAGTATAAGAATGACATTGTTAAAGTCTTCCAAAACATGAATAGATTCTTAAAACCAAAAGCCGATGTTTTTGTGGTCGTGAATGACAGAGATAATTTATATCCAGAGGTTGCGAGAGAGTGTGGTTATAATATAAAAAAAATATATTATCGCCCGGTTCTTATGAGAACAGAAAGGGATAATACGCAATTTTCAGAAAGTGTATATCACTTTGTTAAAAATTAATTTTATGGCTTTATCTTCTGAAGAAAAATCTAATATTGAAGATATTTTACGTAATAGTTTAAGGCGTAAATTTGAAACATATAAACCAGAACCAGCTTCAATGCCGTTTCATACAAGACTTCTTGGAAAGGATAGAATGGCTTTATTTTCTTTTATCCATTCATTAAATACTAATTTCGGTACTAGTATTTTCGAACCGGTGGCGTTAAAGTTAGCAGAAGAAAGATTTAAAAGGGCAGAAATACAAACAATTGCAGGCAAAGAAATTAGTGAATTAGCGCAAATTGAAATTCAAAGTATTATGGATGACCTGATCACAGCCAGAAAGACGCCGAATAAGGTTGAAGAAATTGAAAGAATAAGAAAGGTATGCCGAAAAGGAAAATTAAAAAACATCAAATCAACAAAAGTAGATGTTTTTTTGGAGGATAAAAATGGCACATTATTTTTATTTGACATCAAAACAGCAAAACCCAATATCGGCGGTTTTAAAGAATTTAAGAGAACGCTGCTTGAATGGACCGCTGTCATATTGGCGAATAATCCAAAAACTATAGTCAATACCTTAATTGCCATACCGTATAATCCCTATGATCCGGAACCCTACAATCGCTGGACAATGAAAGGGATGTTAGATTTAGAGAAAGAATTAAAAGTTGCGGATGAATTTTGGGATTTTCTAGGCGGTAAAGATACCTATAAAGATTTATTGGATTGTTTCGAAAAAGTAGGCATTGAATTAAGAAATGAAATAGATGAATATTTCGAAAAATATAATAAGACATGAAACTCATTATCGCGCGCCACGCGCAGACAAATGAAAATGTAAAAAAAATAGATATTGGTCGCGACAGCAACGCTCCGTTAAACAAAGAAGGAAAGCGCCAAGCCAAGAAGTTGGCGGAATTTTTAAAAAAAGAGAGTATTCATTTTGCCTGCGTCAGTCCGCAAAGAAGAGCGGCGCATACCGCAGAAGAAGTGATCAAACACCATCCCAATGCTAAAGTGGAGCACGCGCCGCACTTAAAGGAGCAAAACCTGGGAATTTACGAAAGTTTACCAAAAGAAGAGTGGAGAGAAATACGGAAAAATTCAAAAGAACTCTTTCATTTGTTTAAACCGCCCAAGGGTGAAAGTTATAGCGAGCTTCAGGACAGGGTGAAAATTTTTTTTCATACTCTGTTTGGTAAGCACAAAAATGATACGGTATTAATTGTAAGCCACGGAGGAACATTAGGGATGCTCTATTTGCACTTGCTGGGCAAAGAAATTACCGAAGAAAATTATAAAGCCCATAAACCGGAAAATACCGCATTTTCTATTTTGGAAATTGAGGATAGTAAACCATTAAAAATTCATAAAATAAACAGTTTAGAGCACCTTAATAGACCTGTTGCGTATTAAGGATTTACTGCAAATTGAACCTTTCGGCAGCAAATTTGCAATAATTTTTAGTCTTAGCTAAAGCTAAAACTAAAAATTCTATCAAATTTGCCGCTCCGAAGTATTCAATTTTCGTCGCAATCATTAATACGCAACAGGTCTAATCATTAAAAATCCCAAATCCCAAACCACAAATCACAAATAATACCTAAATTCTAAATTCAAAACTTGTGTTTGAAAAATTTAAACAAATCGCAGAGTTAAAAAAGATGCAGGACTCTTTTAAGAAGGAGAAGCTCAACTTTCAAGATCGGGGAGTTTCTGTTATTATGAATGGGAACTTTGAAGTTGAGGAGATGATTTTAAATCCTGAATTATCTTTGCAAGAACAGCAGGAAGTGTTAAAGCATTGTCTTAACAAAGCCCGCGGGGAAATTCAAAAGACGCTGGCCCAGAAAATGATGAGCGCAGGAATAGGGTTGTAATATAAAATGCAAATATACAAATGATATGCCAATGATGCGAATCCGGGCGTACAAATTTACATTATTGGCATATCATTTGCGTATCGGTGTTATATTCATATGAAAATTACTTTTTTTGGCGGGGCGCAAACGGTAACGGGGTCAAAATACTTAATAGAAACAGAAGGGTATAATCTGCTGCTGGATTGCGGGATGCACCAGGGAAAAAGAGCCGTCGCAAACCAGCTAAATAAAACGTTGCCTTTTGACGCCCAAAAAATAAACGCAATGATACTTTCACACGCCCACGCGGATCACTGCGGCATGTTGCCGATTTTAGTGAAAGAAGGGTTTTTGGGAAAAATATATTGCAGCGCCGCCACCGCCGACATCGCCAAATTTATTTTGGAAGACGCCGCCCAAATTCAAGAGCAAGATGCTTTGTATTACAATAAGCACTTAAAGCCGGGGGAAGCTCTTATTGAGCCGATTTATACCGACCAAGAAGTTAAAAAAACCTATGGCCATTTTGAGCCCACGCCGTATTTTAGGTTGAGCCCACAATGGACAGAGCTCAATAAAAACATCCGCTTTAAGTTTTATGACGCCGGCCATATTTTGGGCTCCGCGATTACCTTGCTGGAAATAAAAGAAGATGGAAAAATGACGCGCCTGATTTTTACCGGTGATTTGGGTCGGGATTTTTTGCCTATTTTGCGCGCTCCGGAATTTGTAAAAGAGCCCGCAGAAATTTTAATCATGGAGTGCACCTATGGAGGCAGGATTCACAAACCCGTGGCGGATTTGGAAAACGATTTAAAGAACATTATCCAAGAGGCGGTAAAAAATAAAAGCAAAATCATGGCGCCCGCGTTTTCTTTGGGAAGAACGCAAGAATTAATTTATGTGCTCCACAAATTAACCGATGCCAAAGAAATTCCGGCGCTGCCCATTTTTATAGATAGTCCCTTGGCGCAAAAAATTACCCGGGTGTTTCAGTCATACACTTCGGATTTTGACGAGGAGTTTTGGAAGGATTTTGGCGAAAAAGGGGAGTCGGCATTTTTATTTGAAAATTTGGTGACCACAAGCTCCATAGAAGAATCCAAAAGCATTAATAATAAAGAGGGGCCGATGATTATTATTGCGGGGTCGGGCATGTGCGAAGGCGGCAGAATTTTGCACCATTTGAAAAATAACATTGAAAACCAAAGTAGCATTATTTTAATTACCGGCTATCAGGCAGAAAATACGTTGGGCAGAAAATTGGTTGAAGGTATAAGTCCCGTGAAAATTTTTGGCCGGGAGTATCAAGTAAAAGCCCAAGTAGTTATTTTAAATGAACTTTCTGCCCATGCCGATCAAAAAGATTTACTTCGGTATGTGGATAATACTAAAAATCTTAAGCATTTATTTTTAGTGCACACCGAGGCGCCAGAGGCAGAAGTATTTGCGCAACTAGTAAAAGAAACACAGCCTTTGATTACGGTGGATATCCCTCGTTTTGGCCAAGAATTTACTGACTCTTAACACTTATCTTGATAAGACCTCTTGCAAAATAAGCTTTTTTACGAAAATTGAAGATTTTAAGATGTAATTTGATAGAATTTTGAAGTTTAGCTTCGCTAAGCTGAAAAATTAATTTGCTAAGCGAGAGAGAAAAAGAAGAATAACAATTATTCTTTTTCGAAAGAGCGACAAATTATACCAAGTATAGCAAGTTTGAGGACGGGGCGAATTTACTCTGGTAAATTACGCCTCGCGTCCAGCCAGCCCAAATATGCAATTTGCAGTAAAGTTTATTTTGCAAGAGGTCTATAGATTAAAATTTCAGATTTGGATACAGGGTGAAGGGCGAGCCATGCGCCAAAGGTGGAATTTTTTGCATGAAGATAAGTGTTAAGAGTCAGTAATACGTAACAACGGGCTTGACGTTTCCTTTTTTATCGGCTATGATAGGGTAAATACAAAAACGGCCGGCAGGCCGTTTTAAAAAACAAAAAAAGTAAGCTATAATACGAATATGTCCATTACGCAAAAAGTTCAAATGTTTTTTAAGGAAGTATATGTGGAGTTGCGAAAGACCAATTGGCTAAGCCGCAAGGAGGTTTTGCAGTACACATTGATGGTGCTTTTGGTGACCGTGGTGGTAGCCGCTTTTTTGGGGGGATTAGATTATATTTTCTCAACCGCATTGAAATCATTTATACTTAATTAACCAAGATACGAATGATGCGAATATAATGCAAATCTACAAATACGCGAATCGTCATTTGCATATTGGCTAAATTCGCATTACATTTGTAATTTGCATCACATGTATGCCTAAGCAAGTCATAGAACAAGAAAAAAATTGGTATGTGATTCACACCTATTCCGGGTACGAAGACGCAGTGGCAAAAAACCTTAAGCAAAGGATTGAGAGTTTGAGTATGGAAAATAAGATTTTTGACGTGATTGTCCCGAAAGAAAAAAAGATAAAAATTAAAAACGGAAAACGAAAAACCGTGGAAGAGAAAATTTATCCCGGATACGTATTGGTGCAAATGATTGTGGACGACGAGTCCTGGTATGTGGTAAGAAATACGCCGCGGGTAACAGGATTTTTAGGAGCGGGGACTACGCCGATTCCCGTGTCGCAAAAAGATATTGACGACCTTATGAAAAGAATGGATGTGGGAGAACCAGAATTTCAAATCGATGTTGAGGTAGGGGCTCCCGTGAAAATTTTGGACGGGCCATTTAAAGGGTTTGAGGGCAAAGTGTCGGAAATTGACCAGGCGAAAGGAAAAATCAAAGTGCTGGTGAATATGTTCGGGCGGGACACGCCGGTGGAGCTTGATTCATTGCAGATAAAGAAGATTGCATAGATACGAATATTGCGAATGTAATGCAAATTTACAAATATGCAAATAAATGAAAAAGTCATTTATCCCGAACTTTCGTATCAGCTTGCAGGAATTTTGTTTGAGGTGCACAATAATTTAGGGAGATTTTATAATGAAAAACAATATGGTGATGCTATTGAAATTTGTTTAAAAAAGCATAATATAGGATTCGAGCGAGAGTGTGTGTTGCCTCCCTCATTTGAAGATGAATTAGTGGGTAGAAATAAGGCGGATTTTATTATCGACGGTAAAATAGTATTAGAAATAAAAGCAAAAAGAATCATAGAAAAAAGTGATTACTATCAGACTGTCAGATATTTAAAAGCGGTAAATAAAAAATTGGGTATTTTGGTAAATTTTAGAGACAAACTGATTAAACCAAGAAGAATATTAAATTCTAGTTCAAATTCTTAGTATTTGCATATTTGCTACATTCGCATTACATTTGTAATTTGCATCACATTTATGGCTAAGGAGGTAAAAGCAGTTGTTAAAATTCAAATTCAGGCGGGAAAGGCAAATCCGGCGCCTCCGGTGGGGCCGGCCCTGGCCCAACACGGATTAAATATCGCCGAGTTTTGCCAAAAATTCAACGAGGCAACCAAAGACCATGTGGGTTTTGTGATTCCCGCCGAAGTGACGATTTACAAAGATCGGAGTTACATCTTTAAACTGAAAACTCCGTTGGCTTCGGAATTGTTAAAAAAAGCCGCGGGAATTGAAAAAGGATCGGGCGAACCCAACAAAAAAACCGTAGGCAAAGTAACAAAAGCCCAACTCAAAGAAATCGCAGAAAAGAAAATGCCGGATTTAAACACCATTGACATTGAGCAGGCCATGAAAGTGATTGCCGGCACGGCAAAAAATATGGGAATAGAGGTGAAGGGTTAACGTGGATTTTAGAAAGCGCCAGGTACAGTAGACTTGTCCCTTAATAACATTTTACTGCAAATGCAACCTTTCAGCGGTAAACTTGCTATAATTTTTCAGCTTAGCTAAAGCTAAACTTCAAAATTCT
>Ga0209542_10019227_pt1 | contig 10967 bp, 6 predicted proteins | sample RifCSPhighO2_01_FD_184028 | JGI IMG/M metagenome (GOLD analysis project Ga0209542, IMG submission 184028) | Soil microbial communities from Rifle, Colorado - Rifle CSP2_plank highO2_0.1 (SPAdes) (version 2) | ecosystem: Environmental > Terrestrial > Deep subsurface > Rock core/Sediment ...
TACTTGGTGTTGTAAAATCGGCAGAGGAGGCAACTTTTGCTTTGTTGCCATAGGAAAAAGTAACTTTGGCTTAGGCGGAAGAGGAACTGGGGGTGGGGTTTTTCTGGCTAACTTTCCAGGTCCAATTTCTGGTACCTGACTTTTAGCCGATGGCTCCTCACGTCCAGACTCTTTTTTTACTGCTGCTAACTCTAAAGGAGATCCCGCATGCGGAGCAGGCAATTCTTTTTCTCTTAAAATATCTCTAAGTCTGGTTAAAAATCCGCCCTGCTTGTCAATTTTTTCCGATGATGGCAACGGACCAATTGTATTTGGAACGGCTGCCTGTGAACTTTGAGGCTTCTCGCTTGAGAATCCCTTCGGCAAATTTAAAATGTGGCTCAAGGCTGGCGTTGCTCTAATTGGCATCACATTCTGCGGCGGAAGAGGTTTTGACGCTTGTGCTGGTTTTTTCGTTAAAGATAACTTGTCCTCCGACTTGTCCGCCGTAGCTTCAGCGAAGGTGGAAGCTTTAGCGAAGGAGGAAGGATTAAGGATTAAGGATGATTTTTTGCTTATTTCTGGTCCCTTATCCCTTATCCCCGACCCCAATATTTTTTCCAATTCAAAAAGCTGTTTGTCGTCCATCACTTCCAATAATGCCAACCACTCCCCGCGCTCCCGCGAATTAAGTATGGCCGATTGTCTAACCAGCGCTTTTATTTTTTCAATTTTGTCTAAATTCATGCTTATTTATAAGTAAATTTTTGCCTTACAATACGTTGCTCTTGACAATATAATAAAATTTGCTAAAATTACTTTGTCCGAATACTGCCAGTATTGGCGGGTGTCTGTCCCCCTAAAAAAGCGTTTAATTGTCTAAAAACTTTTTCGGGTGGACAGAATAGGAACAGCCAACCTCTTCGCAATGTTGGGTTGCCGAGCCATTGACAGCTCGGTTTTTAAATTTCCATAATTATTTTCTTTTTAGTGAATTCAATAAATATTTCTTGTGCATATCCTTGGTTTTCCATTGAATCCCTGATAAACCCTGCCATACTGTCGGCCAATCTCAAAATCGCATCTTGCCCATCTTTCATTCCTCTTATTTTTCGGTAATGGATATTTAAATTTTTTAGTTCACGGCGCACATACTCCGTTTCGGGAGTCTTAAGTCCGTCAATAACAATTGTTGCCGAATATTCATCTATTTTCTGGAAAATGATTGATTTAGCGATAGTCAAGGCAAGCAAAGGAATATATTCTTTGCTATTATGATAAGCGGAATAAAAAACTGATCTTTCTAGCTGTTTATTTTCTAATAGCATGTTTAAATATTTTTCTTTAATAGACAAAGACGTCTTAGTCCACTTGCGTTTATATTTACCACTTTTTTGCTCAATATTCTGTAGGGTTTCTTGAAATTTGGTTATTTGACCAATATTTTTTAACACCACCGCCACCAAAAATAATTCCCCGCCTGTATCCTGCCCGGTTTCATCCACATAACAATATAATTTTGATTTCTCTTTCATCGTTAAGGATTAAAATTCTGTATTCTGTTACTTGTTAATCGTCAATTGCCTGCCCTCCGAGGCTTATAGCGTAGGAGGGTTAATTGTTTTTCTGCCCGTCCTCTTCTTCAATTCCTCTAATTTTTTATCAATCTCCTCTCCTCCTCCCTGTCCCGACTGTAACGTCGGGGTTCGAGGAGGAGGAGTACCCGCCGATGAGGCGGGGGAGGTGGTTAGGGAGGATTGAGGTACGGGCGGACTTTGATTTATTTTATTAATAGAAGATTGGGGGGGGTGATATAATGTCTCAAGGTGGGGATGGCGCGGTGCGGAGCCGGGATTGTCATCCATGGCTCTGGGGGTTCGATTCCCCTCATCTCCACCACTAAAAGCAGCCGACTCCTTGACAACATTTTTATCTTGTGTTATCATCTTATTAGATGACAGTCCCGGCTCAAACACTGCGTTAGAGTCAACCAGACCCGCTTCGGCGGGTTTTTGGTAGCCCAAATTTCTATTGTTTGCTATACTATTCTTAAGTGTCAAGTTCGGGCTTTCAGTCACTGGTTGAGATCCCGAAGCCGCTCTTAATTGAGCGGCTTTTTCGTTGCCCGCTAATGAAGGATTTGGAAATTTATTCGGAATTCGGAATTCGGAATTCGGAATTTGTCCTCCCCTCCCTTCCCACAACTTCAATCCCGGCCGCCCCGGCTTTTCTTCTTCTTCATCCTTGCTTGCCCCGTACGGGATGGTACTGGGGCTTCTAAATTCTAAATTCTTACTTCCTGTCTCCTGTTTCAGTATATCCTGAATATTCACAGCCTTGGGCGGCGGACCTAAGCGCGAAGGCTGACCAAACAGCCTACCTCCTTGCTCATTGGAAGTTTGCTTTTCTGTCTCCCGTGAAGGATTAAAGATTAAGGACGAAGGATTGGCCTGCCCTTCATCCTTCTTGCCCAAAAAGCCAGGCGAAACGCTACTGCTTTCTTGACTTCCTGTTGCCTCTTCCGGCAGTCGGAACTTTTCTGCCTTTGCATACGGCGAGGAAGATTGGCTCGGAGATGTTTTCTGTCTCTCTAACCTTAATGCATCAACCAAACTAACAAGCTCTTCCGGTATTAATTGTTGAGGTTTAGCAATGTCTATAACTTTATCTTCCCAAGAAGGTTGTCCTGGCAATAAAAAATTATAACGTAAGGGGTCAAATCTTAACCAATCGTAAAACTGTAAAATTTTTAACAATGTATCTCTATCTTCTTTATTTAAACGCAGAGCATTCGGCGAATGCGTTAAATAATTAACTTGCTCATACCCGCTTCGTTTCCTTATTTGGAGATCAATATGGGCTATGGAATTATAATCTACAAGCCAATTCTGCAATGTCGGATTAACTAATTTGTCCACACCGCTTATGGTAACCTTTATATTCTCTCTGCCAAGTGTCTCTTTGTTTTTCTCAAGACCCAATAAAAAATGTTTGCGGAGATCTTCAATGATTTCAGGGGCATCATAATAAGATCGAAAAATAAAATCTATCTTACTCTTTACGTCTACAAAGTCAATTTCAAATAATTCTAAAATTTGTTCACGAAAAAATTTCTCTTTTTCGTTGTCACTATTAGTAAGTAAAGCGCCTAACCGTAAAACTTTTAACAATTTAAGATAGTTTGAAAGCAAGTCAGGGTTTAAACTTTCACCCAAACTAAATAGTTTATCCGCAAGAATAATTGCATATTCTTTAGAATAATCAGCTGTTTCTGCCGAATCTACGCTTATTATCATATCCTCAATATCCTGATACCATTTCGGATCAAGCAATATTTGCGGATCAATATTTATAAAATTTTCTTCAACGATCTTTATTGGTTCCATATCGATAAAAAATAATTTTTTTCCTATGGGCTTGGTTTCTTCCTCTTAATTCTTATTGAACCTTTCTGTGTGGCTTGATTGACATATTCTTCAAGCTGAAAATCGCCATATTTAGCTTTGTTAGCCTGAACAAAAGCATTTAACTTCTCTTTGACCTGTAACAACTCATGGGGTTGTAACTCTGCCCTCTCAATAATAGCATCTTCCAAATCTTCATTTAGTTTAAAGCCCTCTGCCATAAGCGCCAACTTATCATCTGTAATTTTGTTTATCTCCAGTTTTCCGCTTTTTTCGTCTTTATATAACCCGGCGGCTTTAATAATGCGAGCCTGTAGCCTACGAGACCTTCTAAAAGCGTTGACGTTTGCCGGGCTGTATTTTTGAAACAGCCTCCTTCCATACGAAGTAAATTCTTTAAATTCACCATCCGCATCTTGCACTAAAAAAGCTGCGGGCTCCAATGCCGCGCCCCACTTTTCTGAATCCCCACGCTCCACTCTCTTTTGGGCCGATAATTGTTTGCGCGCGCCGGTTAATTCATATTTCAGGTTTTTACCTTCTTTTTTAGAAACTTTTGCGGTGTTCTTAACAACTTTTTGCAAATCTTCAAAACCAGTGATTTCTTGGCCATTAAAAAGAACGCTGCGCCTAACTTCAACATTGTTCCCATCTGCATCTTTAATTGTTTCCTTCCTGCCCGCAAAAACAAAATTTCCTTTATCATCAGTTTTATTTGACCCATCCGCGTTCTTTTCAATATCAAATATTCCTGTCTGCTCCAACTCATTCAGTACGGCTGTTTTGCCTTTTGCCTGCTCTAATTTTCCGTAACCACCAAACTCGCTTGCCGACCTAAACTTGCCGTCAAATTCATATACCGCGTTTCCTATTGCGCGAAGTTTAGTATCTGCTTCCCCCAATTCATCTAAATGGGCCAAGATTTCACCAATTTGCTCCGGCGTATAACCTGCGTGTTCAAAATCGGCAACGGCTGAATATAAATCTTCCACAGAATCGTATTGCGCGGCAACATAGTTCTTAGAGTCCGGATTAGTAACCTCGGAATTTGCCCTGGCTCTTGCCGAGTCTTTATCCAGACCTTCGGCAATGTATTGTTCCGTTAACTCATTGGCTTTTTTAGCTCTCTTGTCCAATCCTTGCAAAATTTGCAGCCCATCTTCGTGTCGGCCTTTTATTAGTAACCTACGAATTCCTTCTTTGTCCTCTGGATGCCTAGCTCCAAGATAAGCCTCTACCTTTTCTTCTTCTGAAAGGTCCGCATTTTCGTACTCCTTCTCCTTTTTATAAATTAATTGTTGCTGTCCTACCCGGCCATAATATGATCTTTTTCCCAAGTGCCGAGGTATGCCGCCTTTCCAATCCCACTCTGTTGGTAAAACCCGATTAATAGTATCCCGCATATGGCCTGTAGCAGGCATATAGGCTTCTTCTTCTTTTTCGTGCGCTCTAGCTTCCCAGGCCTTTTTGGCAACAACTGGGTTTAAAAACTGTGCGGCTCTCCATAAATTTGCCCTGCCTTTTTTTCCTGATTTATCTGCGGCCGTCAAATTTTTAGTTGTCCATTTGCTATAAGCTTGCCCTATTGCTCCAGCTCCCTTCTTTGCGCCAAGGCCCGCCAACGCAAACGGCGCGAACATACCCTTCTGGGCAATGTCGGTTATGGCTTTGGCGCCGATTGTGCTGGAGCTCTCGGCGACTTTTAGGCCTGCTACCAAAAATACCAGCAACAAAATATTACTGCCTACGCTGAAAACAAAAGATGACAAATTGTCATTGCCAAGAATGCTAGGATCAACTAACACCTGCTTTAAAACCGGGTTCGTCTTGGCGGAATTGGAAATCACCGCGGCCATATTTAAAAATAAACCCATAATCGGAGCAAAAAACGCGTACTTCAAAAAATTGCTCCACCATTCGCTTTTAAATTTTTCTGTTGCCGGCAATATATCGGCCACATAGGGTATGGGCGAAAGCATAAGCAAAACCCAAAGCATCACCATCCTAATTACCAAAAACGCGCCTATGGCCAAAAACACCAAAAAACTGCCTAAAGACAAAACCAACTTAAACAAAGGCTGTACAGTTAAAGCAAAATATCCTTGAGAACCAACATTGGTTAAATTGCCATAAATATCTGACCTGTAAGACACCATTAAATCTTTTGCCAAAGACCTAATAACTTCCACGTTATTAGGCAAAAACTGGTTTTGAATCGTATCTGCAACGCCTAATATCGCCTGGGCAATTACCAAACTAAAATTTACCAAAAGCGCGGCTAAAATAAGCTTGACTAATAAGTCCTTGTACTTATAGCTTTCCACCCGAAGCAGGGTCGCCATGGCAATAGCTATAAGCGCAACAATAAAAAAGATGTTGCATAAATTCCGAACCACTTCCCAGCCCGGATATATTACCGCCGCAAAGGTGTCGGTGTAAGTTCGGATTGAAAGAATAGACTGGATTATTGGAGCAATCAGCCAGTAAAAAATTAAGTATATAAATTCCTGCAAAAGACCAATCAGCGCGCCAATAATCTTGTTGATTAGTCCCAAAACCCCGCCACCACTTCCATCTGGGGAGGAAACCAAAGATCCATTTGGCGGCACGCCTGCTGGCCTGGGAGAGTTTTGGTTTTGTTGAAGCTGTGCGGCCGTGTTAAAAACCTGAACGTAGACAGTTTTTGCTCCCCTAGAAAAAGTAACATCATTCGTGCTATTTAAACTCAAATAAGGAAAAACTAAAACCTGGTTCAATGTTCCGGCATCCGAGGCGGCGTCTATACCTAAATTAGTAATGTCCGTTGCTGTTAAGCTTATTGCAAAATTCAAAACATCGCCTTTTTTTATCTCTCTTCTTGAAACCTCGCTATTTGAAATATATGGAAAGTCGCAAACATACATATTACTGAACTGGCTGCCTAATATGCTATTAGCAAACCTGCATTTGCTATTTTGTTGACTTGCTCCCGCTAAACCGATATTGACTCCGTTAATACCATAAGGTCCAAAATTATCCCCACTAAGATAACCCATATCGAGTGTATCTGGTTTGATAAGCTTCAAAGAGGCAGAAAAATTTAGAGCGCCACCTTTATAAGTTCTAAAAAAATTATCTGATACAGATAGCTCAAATTCTATTCCATCTGAACCATAAGTTGTTCCTGCTTGAGCTTTCTGGGCAAACAAAAAACTTCCGCTACTTATTAGCAGCAGAAAAACCAAAAATATCCCAAAACCAAATTTTCCCTTAAACCAAAACAATTTTGATTTTAGTTTCCGTTCCAAAGTATAAAAATTAGTTTACAATAAGCCAACTTTGGCAAGCTTGACTGCTTTAAACTCTTTATTCAGATATCATCATTTTATTTGTACCGAACTAGACCAATATCTTAAATTTCCATTAAAATTATACCACAAAACAACTTTTCCACAAAATTGTGGAAAAAAGTTGAATTTTAAGGCTTCTCTAAGGTGTATTGTTCGATCTCAGATTGTTATCGATTAACCCAGCTTCATACTTATTCTACACTTTCTCACGGCCGTGAGAAAGTGTAGAATAGAAAAATAAATATAAAAATTTATAGTGCAAATCTTTTTCGCAAATCCTTATCGTTGTCTATCTCGTCTACTCTTAAAACTCTTATATAGTGATTCAAGCCGGTTTTGTACAAGTAGGTTATTGCTTCTCTATTCAATGGATATGGACTTATAAAAACGCTTGCCTGCAAATTTTTGTATCCGTTAGACTTTAACAAATGCCGTAATTGATCGCGCTTTTCTCTCGCATCTTCAGGAATATCAAAAACTATCACCCTCCATTTCCCATCCCATTTCAACGGAGTCTGGATTTTGGCTTTGATGAACAGTGCTTCCGATTCGCCCTTCTTTGTTATCTTCAAAAATTTTTGCTTCTTTTTCTTGAAAATTGTAATTAAACCCCGCTTCTCCAAACGATTAATAATAGTTAAATAGGATTTATAATCTGTTCTTCCGGAAAGCAGTCTTTTTAGGTAATGGGTTTTATACTCAAAAGGGCGCGGTAAAAAATCAAAAGCAGTAAATAAATATAGCAAAACGTTCGCGCTAAGTGTTAAGTCTTTGTCTTTAGGATTTTTGTTCTTCATAACTGTCGTTAATTTTATTCCGATTTTAGTTATTTCGTCATACCACACTTTATCACGGCCGTGAGAAAGTGTGGTATGAAAATTTTTTTAATCTTATCATAATTCTCAAATAAACACAAAAGCCTTACTGCAAATTTGGCAGTAAGGCTTAACTAATAAAACTTAAATTTAACGCAGCGAAGTATGCGCGGGGCCGCGGATGGGCAAATGAGTTTTTACAAACGCGCCTAATACATTTTCGTAGGGAACCAAATTACATTGGCTACCGAGCACCCATCGCCGACCTTGCAAATCTGTGCCAATGTCACCATTCCAAACAATTGGAGTACCGTCTTCGGCGTTACTGGGCTTTACGCATCCGCCTGGCCCTGCTGCCACTGGGTCGAAATTCATAGTCTTAATTGCCAACTGTTGATTTATTCCGTTATAAACGGTTAACGTATACATGACGGAAGCATTGCCCGCTTGAATTTGTACAGTTCCGCTTAGCGGGGAACGCGGCGCGGCAATAACTGCTGCACTGTTGGTAAGAATAACGTAACTGGCCCCGGCAATGTCCCTGGCATCCCAGCTAATTGTATAATCATTCGGCCCGCTGCCAGACTTCGCGTATTCAAGCTTTAGCTCCTTGTCGCCTGCCTGTAACTGTTGATTTGTGCCAACTTGATTTATTAGGTCATTAGCCACAATATTGCCGGCCTGGAAGCCCGCTTCTGTCAGAATACTTAAATTCGGCCTGCCTGTCTCTATTATATTGCCAATAAAATTGGAAGTTACGCTGGCTAAAAAGCTGCCCCAGAAAGGCATATTTTCAGTTTTAATGTTGCCAGCCTCGGCAAAATGCTTATTTAAATAGCCGGTAATGGAATTGGACACAAATCCAGCTGGGTTGCTAATTCCTTCGCACATTTTTACAAAAGGCTCGCTGACTGAATTGGGCAAAGCCCTTAAGTCAGCCAAGCTTTTATCATAAGCGGCCTGCGCTTTGTCTAGCTGTTCTTTGGCTGCTGGTGTAGGATTATTCTTGTATTGCGCGGCCATTTGCTGTAAAACCCCATAATCCAGATTTTCTTTGTTGCTAAGCCTGTCACTAGTCATGTCAATCCGTTGTTGCTCCGCGACCGAACCGGCGCAATTGCGCACCGGCACAAAACCGTTACCCTTGGCCATTTCGTCTTTAGCGCTCTGGTTGCCAACAGCCTTATTATGCAAAGCTAAATCTTCGTAAACCATTTGGCGGAAATACGGATCAGCGTTGGCATTGCCGACTTGCGAAAGCTTCATATAAAAATCAGGGTCAAACACATCCACTTGCTGGGGCGGATAATTTAAGGCCTTCTCTGCTTCAAGCCGAACCATAGGTAATATGGTGTCCTGTACTACCCTGTTTTGCAAAAGGGAACGCAAAATCAGCTTGTCAGCTGTTTTACCCTGAAAATTCTTTTTAATGGAGTCAGCAGTATAAATTTGGGTAGCCACCGCGTCAGCATACTGCAATTCATTCTGAATGCGGTATTTTTGAACCAATTTGTTGACCATCACGGTAGTTAACCGTTGGCTCAAATTCAACGCGATTTTTAAAGCCACGGCCTTGAGTACGTCTTTAATAGTTTGTGATTGCCTTGCCCTTAAATTTTCTAGCCGAACGGAAAGGGAGTTTATTTCCGCATTCAGCATATCTTGCCTGCGAATTAAATCCTGTCCAGTAATCAAGTTGGGCGTAGGAACGCGATTTAAAGCAAACAGTTCAGCTTCTCGGCATTTTTTTACAATTGTCAATGCGGTAATTTTTGCAGTCAGCTTGGTAGCTTCGGCAGGGCTGCCGCCTATTAAAGAAAAATTGCTAAAGTTGTCAGCGGTAGAAGCTATCTCCTCGGCCGCGTCTATGCCTTTGCAAGCGGCATCCAGCGCAGCCTGAGCTCCCTGCAAAACTAAACCTCCGATACCCGGCGCGCCAACCGATACATTAAGAAAAACCAGCTCAGCAGCCGCGGTAACAGTAGCTCCCGCTATAACTGTTGTATTTGCCGCGGTGTCAATCCAAGCCGCAACATTTTGCGGTCCTACTTCAATAACCAAATCCGGTACTCCAGGAATCAGACCTGCCAAAGCCGGCTGAACTGGCAATATTACAAAAAGCGCAATTAAAAATAGCGCAAAAAAAGATTTTATTTTGTTTAAAACTTTCATAATTCTACTTGGTACTTGTTTTGAATTTCCGCCTTTATTCTATCGAGCTTATCCATAATACTGAACATGCCAGCAGAGGAACTTTGCAAATCCGCGCTGGCAGCTTTGCCCGCAAAATTATTTGCAATATCAGCAAGAATAACATAGTAAATCATTTTTAATTTATGGTATTCTTCTGCTTCGCTTGGCGCTTCTATTTGTATCATCAAAGAGTTTAATTTTTTTGCCGCTTCTGGCACGGTGGCTAATTGTGTCTTGTCTTCACTGTTTAGTGCGGAAAGCATTCCAGCAAAATTATAATACGCTTCTATAGATGCAATCTGTTGGGCATATTTAAGCAATGTTTCTTTATTGGACACCGGATTAATTTTTATTTTTATTTTACCCAAGGCCTCTTGGGTAAATATTTCTTCGGCCGGAGGAAACAACTCATCTCCAGTGCTCGCTCCCAAAACAGAACCAGTTTCCCTACTTGGATCAATTAAAGCTAACTGTTCTTCCATTTGGCCAGCTGATTCTGCTTCGCTAGCTTGCGGATAATTTGCCGCTACTTTAGTCACGGCCTCTTCATAGGTTACTATTTTACGCTGGCTTTGATTTTGCGCAGAATTAAAATTCAAATGAAAACCATTCTTCATAAAAGTCATACCCAATAACAAAGCAGCGCACAATGCTATCGCGCCTAAGTGCCCAAAATGAAAATGCTCTTTTGGTGGATGCAAAACCCCCTCCTGAGGCAGGGTTTCCATAAATTTTTTATTAAATAATTATTTTTTGTTTCAAAGCAAAACTGGCCCTTTTAAAATCGGCCATAAAATAAAGACTTTTGCTAGATTTTGATTTGTTTTTTGTTTCTTAACCTGTTTTTTACTTTTCTGATATAATTATAGCATATCTTATGAAATTTTGCAAGAGCCATCCACAGAAACGCAGATGGACACAGATCACACTGATGATTTGCTTAATTTTGCTTTCAGCAGGCTGTGTGCGCAATCCTATAACCCCTTATACTGCTCCCCTGCTTGTGGGTAACAACAAAATTTTCGTCCAGGTTGTAAAAACGCCGGAAGAACTGACCAAGGGCTTATCTGGCCGCGAAAAACTTACTGACGACCAAGGTATGCTTTTTATTTTTGATCGGCCAGGCAACTATGGTTTTTGGATGAAAGAAATGAAATTTGATTTAGACCTAATTTGGATTAAAGAAAATAAAATTATTGGCATTACTCCCAACGTGCCTCATCCACAATCTGCTGATGAAAAGCTCC
>Ga0209542_10019228_pt1 | contig 10966 bp, 13 predicted proteins | sample RifCSPhighO2_01_FD_184028 | JGI IMG/M metagenome (GOLD analysis project Ga0209542, IMG submission 184028) | Soil microbial communities from Rifle, Colorado - Rifle CSP2_plank highO2_0.1 (SPAdes) (version 2) | ecosystem: Environmental > Terrestrial > Deep subsurface > Rock core/Sediment ...
TAGCCACGCATACGTTTAACACATTTTTACGGCCATGCCGGCAAAATTATCCGCAAAGAGCCCGAAAAGTCTTCTTCACATGGAGTTTCGTAATTTAAAGTAATGTTAAGTAATTATATCATAGGCTTAAAAAATAGATAAACATAAGATTGTGGATAACTTATTTTTTGCTATGTCACGGTGTTGTGTTATGATTATAAAATAGTAAAAATAAATGGTCGGATATCGTTAGTCATTATTAAAAAATATAAGCACTTTGAATTGTAAAATTCAAAGTAAACATAAAAACATGGAAAACGAAAATCAATATTTAGAGTTAATATCAGAAGTTATTGACAAGCAATCAATAATTTTAGGGCCGGATATCGCAATTTTAAAAGCGCGAAATGTTACGGAGTTAGTTATAGATGACCAGGGCAAGGTGACAAAAATCAATGGAGATCCAGGGGTCGCTTTGCAAAAAATAGTTAACGTATATGTGGAGCTGTCCGGTATGATTGTGAAAAACGCATTGGGATCTATTTTTGAGAAATATCCTAATGTTAAAAAAATCAATCTTTAAACAATTAGTTGGGTTGGTCTAACGAGATAACAGATGAATATTTTCGTAATACTAGCGATATTTTTTTGTGCTATCGTGGCCGTTGGCGGTTTTTTTTATTGGAAAGTAGATAAGCTGAAAAAAGACGTAGAAAAAAACGAGAAAAAAACAAGCCGAAGCATGTATGAGTTGGCCATTTTAAAAGAACTGGGGGACAGAACCGGCTACTCATTAAATATCCAAAATATTATTGACATCATTACCGGTTCTTTAAGGCAATTTATTGATTATAGCGTCACGTCGTACATGTTTATTGAGCCTGAAAAGATTATTTTCAAAGCTCATTTGGAAAAATCCGTTTCCCGTGAATTTATTGATGACATCAAAAACAGAATGACCAGGTCTTTGTCTGCCATTATGAATAAAGATTTTACCAAGACCCACATAGAAGAAATTCTTTCAGGCGCTATTTTAACGGAATATATTAAAGAACCGGTGCGTTCTTTTTTTAACATTCCTTTAGTTATTAGAGGAAGGGTTGTGGGGATTTTAACTATTGCAGATACCAAAACCGGTCTTTACAAAGAAGATGAAATGACTATTTTGTACAAAATTACAAAACAGGCGTCTAATGCGATAACTTCTTTGCAGGAAGTAGTAGAAACAGAACAGCGGAAATTAAATGCCATGGTATCCAGCATCAATGAAGGGGTAGTAATGACTGATAAAGATTATAAAATATTAGTGGTAAATCCTGCGGCCAAAATTGCGGCAGGATTGGCTGACAAAGAAGACGTTTCTATTTTTGATTTTATTGAAAAATTGGGCGGTAAATTTGATATCAAGGAGAAGCTTGAAGAAAGCGTAAAGCTGGATAAATTTTTAAGTGTTGATGATGTGTTAATTAACGATCGCTTTTTTCAAATTTTTGTATCTCCGGTAAAAAGTAATTTTGGAATAACCAAAGATGAAATAATGGGAGCCGTGGTAGTGTTTCACGATATTACGTTAAAAAAGCAAGTTGAAAAAATGCGCGAGGATTTTACTTCTATGATGGTACACGAGTTGCGGTCTCCCTTGGATAATATTAAAAAAATAAGCGAATTATTAGTAAAAAAGAAAACATCTAAATCCGATTTGGAATATTTAAATTTTGTGTTTGAGGATTCTTCAAAAATGCTTGAGCTTGTCAATGATTTGCTGGATGTTGCCAAGCTTGAATCAGGAAAATTTGAAGTTCACAAACAACCGTCGGATATTGTAGAAATTATTAAAGAACGGGTTAATTTTTTTAAGACATCCGCAAAGCTGTCTAAGGTGGCGGTAGAAACATGCTTTGACGTAAATATTCCCAAGAAAATTGATTTTGATACGCTTCGCATCGGCCAGGTGCTTAATAATCTTTTGTCTAATGCCATAAAATTTACGCCCCAAAAAGGAACGGTTTCCATTCAGGCGTTGTTTCATAAGCAAGGACAAAGCATAGAGCAGGAAGCAAAAGCGGCAGGAATAACGTGGTTTATTGATAAGAGTACAAAAAATATTCCCGATGCGTCAAATTCTCTTATCGTTGCCGTTACTGATACGGGCATTGGACTTTCTGAAGATAAAATTGTCCAGCTTTTTACGAAATTTAAACAATTTAAGGTAGCCATAGAAGCAGGGGAAAAAAGGGGAACGGGGCTGGGCTTGGTGGTAATTAAAGGAATCGTAGAGGCCCACGGCGGAGTAGCCGGAGTGGCTTCAGAAGAAGGGGCAGGAAGTAGCTTTTATTTCGTTTTACCTTTATAATGGGAAACAGATATAAAATTATTAAATTAACAACATTTTTTCTGCAAAAAATGTTGTATATGCATTATGAAAAAAATATTAATTGTAGAAGATGACCTGAAAATGAGAAAGCTGATTGTTGATGCTTTTACTGAGCAAGGATTTAAAACCGAAGAAGCATCAGATGGCCAAGAAGGATTAAAAGTGGCTTTAGATACTAAGCCAGACATTATTTTAACCGATCTTATCATGCCGATCATGGATGGCTTAACTATGGTCAGAAAATTAAGAGAAGATGCATGGGGTAAGGATGTGCCAATCACAGTGCTTACCAATTCAGACCAGGCCGATACCATTGCCGATGCGCTAGACAAAGGAATTTTTAAATATATCGTCAAATCCGATCTTTCAATTGATGATATTGTAAAAAGAATCACAAAAGAGTTAGGGCAGTAAATATAGGCATCAAATTGGCAGAGCTTGGAGTCCATGTATCGGATGTGATGTCTATAGATGCTTTTAAAAGAGCACTTCGTTACTTAATAACGATTCCCACAATAATACCCAGGCAAATAGCAAGTCCGCCCAAAATCACCATCCGGAAGGTGTTTTTAAGAGTATTGGTTTTTAAAATTTTAGCGCTTGCAAATCCAAGCAAAGAAAGGGCGAGCAAACTTGCTAAAATTGACCACCAAAAAGCTTGCTTGCCGCTGATTATAAAATAAGGCAGCAGGGGAATGAGACCGAAAAATAAATATGATAAAAACATAATAAGGGCAGCTGGAATAGATTTGCTTTCTTTCTGCCGGAAGCTAGAATAAAATTCTTCTGTAGTTCGCTCTGACAAAAAGCTTCCCACTGACATTGAAAGTGCTTCAACAAAAATTAATACCGTCCCAGAAATAATTACTTCTTTCTGTAAAACGCCGGCTGACACTATTCCAGACAGCAAGCCCACCGTAGAAACTAAACTATCTTCAGCGCCAAAAATAAAATTTCTGACATATAATATAAAATCTTTGTTTTTCATTAATTAACTATATCAAACATCGCTTTAAAAAGCGATGCGTTTTTTGTAGCCGATGCGCTGGGGTCTGCATAAAGCCATATGTCATTTTTTTCGTGGCAGGGGTATAATTAACTTAACGACTAAAGGTCGAGTTAATTAACTCAAATATTCTGAAAATGACCAATAAAAATATTATTATCATTATTTTGGCGGTGGGATTATTAGTGGTGCTTGGCATTACGGTTTCATATATGATAAATAGCCCTGTTCCATCAGAAAATAATATCTCTCCCACTGATAATTCAGCAACAACAGAACCTGAATCAGTTCAAGACATTAGCGGCCAAACCAGTACTGCGGTCACGGCAATCTCTTATGCTAATGCTTTGGTAACATATGCGGATCGAAGAATTCAAATTGACACAGCATGCCGGGCATATCCAAGTAATATAACCTATAAAGATAATACCGGTATTATGATTGATAATCGATCTCCACAAACTCGCACCATTAAAATCGGAACAACTTTCACTGTAAAACCCTGGGGATTTAAGATTTTCGTTCTTCCCGATATTTATCTGAAATCAAAAACTATCCTGGTTGATTGCGATCAATCCCAAAACGTGGCGACTATTTTAGTACAAGAATAGCATCAGGGTTGGGTTTTGGAAAAACAACATTAAGTAATAAAAAAAGCCTAGTGTATGCCATTAGGCTTTTTTAATCTACGACCGTAGCATCGGCCGCTTTTTGTTGAGTCTTATACGGACCATGTAGTACTTGCCCAAGATAGCAAAAACTTTCATCTTCTTCTGCGGGCCATTGTTTAAAAATGGCAAATAATTTCGCATCGGCTTGTTTTTCGGTAGCGGCCTCTACAATAAGCCTGCCGTCGTACCTGATAACATTACCCTTGAAACGTTTTACATTCTTAAACCACCAATATTGATATGGTTGTTTTTCCGTTAGCGAATCACGGCCAAGCAACAAATGCAGTTCTCTGCTCATTTCATCCAGGGAAATGCCAAGCTCCCTTAGTATTTTTCCAGCCGCGCCATTTTTCTCGCACAACATACCTAAAAAAAGATGCGGCACACCCACGTAATGGCAATTAAAATTATCGGTTTGTTCAATGGCATATGCTATTGCTTTTTCAATTTCTGGGCTATGGGGAAGCGTATCACTGGTTTTTTTGTGACTTCCAAGTTCCATATACTTGGCAATTTCTAGCTGAACTTTTTTTGGATCAATGCCTAAATTCATCAACGCATTGATTATCTGGCTGGGCGCTTGGTGTGTGATGCAAAAGAGAAGATGTTCGGTTTTAATGCATTGTTGATTAAAACCCTGGGCTTGTTGGCGAGCCGCTTGCATCACTTGTCTTGCAAGATCTGTAAAGCGTTCGTACATAGGTGTTTCCTTAAATAAAGAAACGTGAAAGGTGCTAAGTTAGTTATATTATTGGGCAAAGGAAATGTCAAAAAAATAACACCGTGCGCCAAACGGTGTGTGCAGGTTTTGCGAAACAAAAATCGTTGGTTCTCATTTTTTACCGATGGATGCAACCGGCCCAACAACAAGGTCTGCGCTTTCCTTCTATGAGTTCCGCACGAGTTCTTTTAATCCGGTTACTCCGAGTTTGTGCTTTCTTGGCGCCTTCAACCCAACAAATCCACTCATTGCGTGCCAGTGGCGTAATATTCTCCCATGCTGCTTTTGCTGCTGGGGCAGAAGCAAGGGTTTTTTGTAAATCCGCTGGTACTTTATGTGGCAGGCCAGTGGCGATTTCCCCGCCCTGAGCGAGGCCGAAGGGTTTTTTAGTCATGATAATTTATTAAAATTGGCACCGAGTACTCAACGCATTGAGTGCTTGGTATTCATTTAATTTTCATTCTACTTTTAAATAGTGAGCATGTAAATCCCGATATCGGCAAAGCTGATATGCGACCAATAAATAGAGAAACGAGTTATGTTATTTTTTCATTTTTTTATTATAATTACTTTATAATTAAATAAGCCATGAAACATCCAACAGTAAAAAAAATTAACGGTGTGTTTGAGGGTGGTGGAGTAAAGGGAAGCGCTTTGGTAGGCGCAATAGAAGTGACTGAAGATAAAGGATATGTTTTTGAAAATGTGGCTGGCACGTCCGCGGGATCTTTAGTAGCAGCTTTTTTGGCCTCGGGTTATAAAGCTTTTGAAATTAAAAAAATCATGGACGAGGTTGACTATAATAAATTTTTAGACCAAGCTGCTTTGGCTAATATTCCTGTTATTGGAAAAGGGTTGCAGCTGTTTTTAAAAGAAGGAATTTATAAGGGAGATTACGTAGAAAAATGGCTGGCCGATGTATTGGCGCAAAAAGGAGTCCGTACCTTTGGAGATTTAATTATGGAAAAGTACTCCAGGGACTCAACGTTTATCTATAAACTGCAAGTGATTGCTTCGGATATTACCAATGGAAAACTGTTGGTGTTTCCCAATGATGCCGCAGAATACGGAATAAATCCCAACGATCTATCAGTCGCCAAAGCGCTACGCATGAGCATTAGTATTCCTTTTTTCTATGAACCAGTTATTTTAAAAAAGTTCCAATTGCAAAGGGATCAAAAATCCTTAATGCAATTGGGACAAAAGGTAAAAAGCTACATTGTTGATGGGGGAATTTTGAGCAATTTTCCCGTGTGGCTTTTGGATGATAACCCAAATCTTGATTGCCCGACTTTGGGCTATAAGTTGGTTGATCCTGCGGAAGCTGTCCCCGCAACGATTAATGGCCCCATAGATTTTTTAAAAGCGATGTTTAAAACCATGATGGAAGCGCATGATGCCCGATATATTAAGGACTCTGATTTTGCCAGAACCATTCCCATTCCGACATTAGGCGTGCAGACCACTGATTTTGGAATTACAAAAGTCCAAAAAGAAGCTTTGTATCAAAGCGGAAAAGATGCTGCCGCTAAATTTTTTGACACGTGGGATTTTGCAGAGTACAAGAAAAAATTCCATAATGGTGTTTTGACTAGAACTCAAAAAATTTGGAATAAAAAAGCCCCAAATTAAATTAAAGGTTTTAGTTTTAATTATCAGGGGCGGTGTTTCTTGAGTGAAAAAATCCCCCGGGAGCAGAGCTCGTGTACTCCCGGGGGCTATGTGGAGTCGACAAGACTCCTTGATCTTATTAACCATATTCTTTAATGTAATACATGTCAAACACCAAAAACCAGAGAACTAATCTCGGGATAGTTGCTCCCCCTATATGATGCGTTCAGAACGGTTAATTGGGAGCTAATGAGAATAGAAATAAATAGTTTAAATTTTTTGAAATAAAAAAGCCCCAATTCTGTTAATTGGAACTATCGTTATTTAAAGCTCTCTTTGCTTAAAATTCAACCTTGGTTTTTAAGTCTTCTGGGGAAGCAAAATGAAACCAAGGAGTAGTACAGATTTCTCCTTTTATTGTCTCACCTTTTTTGACTGTTCTTAAAAGGACCTTGGCGAGATTTGAAACTCTGTATTTTCTTAACTCTTTGAAGAGTTTGTGTGAATAGCATCCCGTAGTTGTAAAGGTATATATATCATCTCCCCAAATTGAAGTTTTTGGAGGATAGATAATTTTTACAACCCGATGATTTTTCAACTTCACCAAGGCATGCGTCGGAGCCATTTCTCCTTTTGCAGAAAGAAGCATTATACCCATAGTATCTGCTTTTTTCTGAGCCGATAGGTTTACCAACTCACTTGCGTGGATAATGGTGTCGCCTGCTATGACAAAGAAAGTATCACCTTGGATAAAGCTTTCAGCAGAAAGTAATGCCACTCTGATTCCTTTTGTGGTTTCGGGTGCATATTCTAACTGTAATCCCTTGTAAGTTTCCCCAAAGTGATTACGGACAGATTCACTGTCATGACCGACCAAGAGAGTGATTTTGGCATCATTGAAGGCATCTGCGATTTGTGCTAATAGATGCTCCAATATCGGCTTACCTTCAACTTTAAGCATACACTTTTGATGTTGCGATGTTAGCCTCCCCATTCTTACCCCAAAGCCACCGCAGAGAATTGTAATCTCGGTACTTTTGCGTGCCATAAGAATCCCCTTCCCGTCTTATTCGAGTTGTAAAGATACTGTCTTGTTTTTACTTTTTAAACTTTGAATTACGAAACTCATCTTGGAAACAAGTTCCGGGGTCTTTTCCCCAAATTTTGGTCATAAATTCGCAATAATTTTTTCCCGTAGCCGTAGGCTACGATAAAAAATTCTATCAGGACCCAAAGGGTACCCCCTGCCTCAAAATTTGGGGAAAATCCCTCCGAAGAGTTTCGTAATTCAAAGTTTTAAAGTATGAAAAGTAAAATTCCAGTTATATAGACATCACACCCGATACCTGGACTCCAAGCTCTGCCAATTTGCCAATCTTGACTGTCTTTCAACGAAAACTTTGTAAACCGTATCTACGGATACGTCTTACAAAGTTTTCGCCTCCAAGACAGCCGATATTGCCAAATTTACTAGAGCTTAAGTCCATGTATCGGATGCGATGTCTATAGATATTTCAATAGTTCCTCTTTTATCTTTATTCTTAGTTCAGTGGAGTGAATTGTTTTATCCCGAACTGAACTGAAAATAAGTTTTTGTGTTTCTGGAGTATCGCTTTGAAATTCTAAGCCAAAAAAATATATGGGTCTTCTATATCTTGGCACAAAATGCCAGTGCAAATGCCCATTATGGACGTGCTCTTCGTTGCCTAATTGAGCTTGATTAATTTTATCTGGATTAAAAGCTTTTGTTATAGCTTCTCTCCAAAGGCAGTAAAGGGTATGTTTTTCTAAAGCTTCTTCGTTAGTTAATTCTCTCTCGTCGGTTTTATGATTTTTTAGAATAAGAATAGATCTTCCAAGAAATCCCTGCTCGTGATTCAGAATAAGAAACCAATGCTCATATTCTTTAATAAAGTCAACTTCTTGATTTTTAAAAGAGTTAAAACAACCACAGGGACATAGTTTTTGAAAAATATTATCTTGATTTTCCATATCTTTAATTTTAGGTAAGTTTAACACCAAATAGTTAAATTTTCAAACAAAAACCCGAAGAATTTACTTCGGGGAATTTTGCTCCCGAATTAAAACCTTCGCAAACTTTTGATATTATTTTACCAAATATGATACACAAATCCAAAAAGCGAAATCTGAAATGATGCGCCCCGCCACTATTTTTCTGGGGTAAAGGAGGCGGGGCGACGAACTCGCCCGCGCGGAGGAGGGGTCTGGGGAGGAATCCGCGCGGGCTTCGGCTTTCTTTCTGCTGGCGATTGAATTAAGAAATGCTTATTGTGATGTCGTTGTAGATTTTAGGTATCAAAATTGATTCAAGAGTATTTTGTCTGATTATTTCGATATCAATATTGCTTTTATTTTTAATCTTCTCTTTTAAACTTTCACAATGATTATCACCAACTATCACTAGTCCATTATTATTTCCATTGGAAAAATTTTTAATTATTTTCTCAACCCAATCATCTTCTCGCAATCCTTGATCAATAATCTGGGGGAATTCGTCAATCTGGATATAGGAAATTTTTTGCTCTTTTGCTAATGAGCTTGCTGAACTCTCTGAATCGCTAATAAGTGTCCATTCCTCAAAAATATGAAGAATTTTATTTTTTGAGATAAATTTTCGCAACCAATCAAAAAATGGTTTTTGATATTGAGTAGTTTCTTCTGAAAGTTGGTGAAAAGTAAGTTGTGAAGATGAGGCAGTCCTATGTGGAAATCCCCCTATAACTTGATAACCATGATTTACTCCGACAAAATAAATCATATATTTTTTCTCGCAAGTTTTCTTTTTTCAACAGCACAAATAGGGCACCATGAACCCTTTATCACATTACCTGGCGAAGCATTCCATCTATGTTTTTTATCACATTGCCATTTTAATTTTGTATAAATATTTACATACTGAGTTGATAGACATTTCCCGCTTCGCATCTTTGCCATTTCTCTCATTTCTTTTATTGTATGCTTGGCCTTTCCTGAACAAAAAGGACACCAATAACCTCCGGTCTTTATGTTAGACGGAGAAGCTAACCATGTATGCCCATTTTTGCATTGCCATTTGAGTTTGGTGTAGCCGTTGATATATTTTTTTGATAAACATTTTCCGCCACGACTTTCTGCTATCTTTTCCATCTCATCTATTGTTAAAGGTGCCATACCTGCGCAATGTGGGCACCAATGACCACTTTTTATATCGTTTGGTTTTGCTTCCCATTGATGACCTTTTTTACATTCCCATTTAAGTTTTTGGTGATTATTGACATAAATCTTTGATAAACATTTTCCACCTCTGCTAGTAGCTAATTTTTGCATTTCTTCTATGTTCAATAACGCTTTTCCAGAACATTTTGGACACCACCAATAACGAATATTTCCTGGTGTTGCTTCCCACTGATGACCTTTTGCGCATTGCCACTTTAATTTAGAACCAGTACCAAAATAAACATTTGAGAGACAAATCCCGCCATTGATAGCGGCCAACTTCTGCATTGCAAGTAAATTATTCTGGTGATATTTAGAGGTTATTTCTTTAATGTTTATTTTCCGGTGTGGAGGTATTTTAATCTTTAATTTTAAGCATTTACTAACAATGTATTGATATAACTCAGAAACTGGCACATCGAATGGTATCTCCACAAGTTTTAGGCCTCTTTGCTTGCATAAATTACGCTTGAGTCGATCGTCCGAGATTCGTTTCAATAATTCTTTTTTTCCAACACGCAGAAATGGAGTATGACGATAATGCTGTTCCCCGTGATGCTCAAATGCAATACCAAGTTTTTCGTTATATCCATCAAGTTCCATTAAGTTTTTACTTTTATTCATCAACCATTCAGGTTTTTTCTTGGGGAAAGATTTTTTAAAAATAATCTCAAATATTTCACGACATAAATTTTCTCTTACGCCTCTTGTGCCACAAAATGGGCACCACGAACCACGACTTTTAATATTACCGGGTGTTGCTTCCCACTGATGCCCATCTGCGCACCTCCAAGTAAGATTTACATGGTTACCTAAATATTTTTTTGACAAACACTCACCACCGCGTTTAGTGGCAATTTCCTGCATATCATAGATTGTAAGTTTTGTACGCATTTTAAAACTTTATTTCAAAAGTTTATCAACCGAAACGTCGAGAGCTTGCGCCAAACGTTCTAGTTGTTGAATTGTAATGTTTTTCTTGCCGTTTTCTATGGCACTCATATAACCCCTATCCATATCAAGCGCTCGGCAAATGTCGCCTTGCGACATTCCCTTTTTAGTCCTTATTTTCTTTATGTTTTTTCCCAATCTTTCAGTTATCAACATGCGTATATGTTATACCCTATTGCACTATTAAACAATCTTGTATTATAATTCAAGTATGAATCGCCAGCAGAAAGAAAGCCGAAGCCCGCGCGGATTCCTCCCCAGACCCCTCCTCCGCGCGGGCGAGTTCGTCGCCCCGCCTCCTTTACCCCAGAAAAATAGTGGCGGGGCGCATCATTTCAGATTTCGCTTTTTGGATTTGTGTATCATATTTGGTAAAATAATATCAAAAGTTTGCGAAGGTTTTAATTCGGGAGCAAAATTCCCCGAAGTAAATTCTT
>Ga0209542_10019229_pt1 | contig 10966 bp, 12 predicted proteins | sample RifCSPhighO2_01_FD_184028 | JGI IMG/M metagenome (GOLD analysis project Ga0209542, IMG submission 184028) | Soil microbial communities from Rifle, Colorado - Rifle CSP2_plank highO2_0.1 (SPAdes) (version 2) | ecosystem: Environmental > Terrestrial > Deep subsurface > Rock core/Sediment ...
CACAAGATATGCTTCAACAACCACATTGCTCGCATCCCCAAGATGGGGTTGTTGAACTTACTGTGCTTGGAAAACGCAAAAAACAATCATTCTCAATGAAAAAACAAAAAAATACAATGATTATAGATCCGCAAGAGTACGATGATACGAGTATTATCCCATTGTCTCGTATGACGCTGGAAGCCGCGCCCGGGGCATCGGTTACAGTTCTTGTAGATGGCAAGCGCGTAATCAAGCCACCTGTTGAAATCAGCGTTGCGCCAGAAAAACTCAAGGTTATTGTGGGCAAAGAACGCGTAATTTAGTTTTGTTCCCCCCGCTACTATGCAAAAACAGATATCAATCCACTCTCTACAGGAATTAGAAAAATTTGCAGAACAATTTTGTAAAACAATCAAACTTGGAGATATTATCTTACTTTCAGGCCCTCTTGGGGCGGGAAAAACAATGTTTGTCCAAGCGCTTGGCAAGTATTTAGGGATTACAGAACCCATTACAAGCCCTACTTATGTATATATCCACACCTACTCTGTTCCTCGATTCAATAAAAATCCCGCATTATTAGCGCATATAGACCTCTATAGAATCGAAAATGAACATGTTTTCCACAGTATCGGGACTATGGAGTACATTGGTAATCCCCACGTTATTAACATTATTGAATGGGGGGACCAATTTGCTCATTTTTTCCCTTATATAAGCTCAAAAATAGAGTTTATCCCTGTATCCGAAACAAGCCGTACACTTGTTATCCACACATTTAATCGCCAACAATAACCGGAGAAGATACTGGCGCGTGTTCTTTAGGAGAAATAACAGCATCGTGCACAACAACACACTTTTCGTTTATTGAAACAATACCTGATTTAGGAATAAGCAAAGAGCCCCGTACTAATGCTTTTGCAATATTTGAGGGAGCAACCTCTATGTTAGCCAACTCTAATGTATCAGTATCAATAATAATATGGCGCACCTTTCCCACAGAAGCGCCCATTTTTGTTATTACCCGCAACCCCAGAATATTTTTGTCTGACGCGAGAGCCATAAAATGACTTTTAAAACACCCACTAAGATCGAATAGGCATGATAATATAAATATAATCATCTTTGCCTTGAGCCCGAAGTACGCCAGGGGAGGTTGATTCGTTTAGCGCGAGGGCAACATCATCCTGATCAATAGTATTGAGCCCGTCTGACAGGTACCTGTAGTCAAACACAATCGCGCCTGCGACTCCATTACCCGAAACCGAGAGTGATGATGCATTTTCTCCTGTTTGTGTGTTCTGGGACGAAATTTCCAATAGATTCTCTTCAGGGCGCAGGCGCAGGTTAATGCCATTCACGCCTGCCTGTGTAAACAAGCCAGCCGCTTTGACTGCTCGTAAAAATTCTTCTTTGGAGATATCTAATGACGACTGGAACATTTTTGGGATAATATGCTCATAATCAGGGTATTTCCCCTCTATAAGCCGAGTAACAATGCGAACATCTGTTGAAAGAAACAACAATTGCCCTTCGTGTCCGGCAATGAGAACTTTGTTTTCAATGCTATCTTCCACTGTTCTTAACACCTCGCGTATGGCCTTGAGCGGAATAATAACTTGACCAGCCATACCATCACCTTCTTTTTTAATAACAGCTATCTTTTTTTCAGCAAGCCGATAGCTATCTGTTGCAGCAATAGTAAGCAAAGAATCGGAAAATCGAAACAACACGCCATTTAATTCCGGCCTGCTCATATCTTGAGAAACAGCCACAATTATTTGAGATAACGCCTTTTTGAGTGCCCCTGCCTCAACTATAACCCCAGCCCCTTCGTCTAATGTAGGAATAATAGGGAAATCAACAGCATCTATCCCGTTTATTTTTGTGTTACTCCCTCCGCTTTTAATATGAACCGTCTGCCCCTTGACCTCAATTTCTACATTGTCATCTGGCAATAAGCCAACAACATTATTCATGATTTTAGAAGAAACTGTAAAAGCCCCTTCTTGCTCTATTTTCCCGCGGATTGTAGCAGTAATTCCTATTTCAAGGTCTGTTGCGGAAAAAGTGATCATCCCTTTTTCCGCTTTAAGTAAAATATTTTGCAACACAGGTAACGTCCCCCCTTGTCCTGCGATGTGACTGACAGCGGCGATCCCCCGTTGAAGATTTGGCTGCGTGCAGATAAGTTTCATATTATAAATAGTTAGTAACTATACGTATATATTATATTATTAAGTAGTGTTTGTGTTAGAGGGGGGGATAGAGGGGAAAACTCTTGTTTTTCTCTTAACTATCAACTTGGACTCTTTTGTTAAGGTGTGTTTTTACCTCTTTGCTTTTTGTGTCTTCTGTGGATAATTAATCTTATCCGAGCGCATTCGTGTTGTAAAGCGGATAATGTGTGGATGCTGTGGGTGGGGAATACACCAATCTTCAACACGATATCCTCTCAAATTTTCTACTTTATAATATTTTTTCCACAAAAAAACCGCGCAAACGCGGTCAGCAAATATTCTTTTTTACCAGTATCACCGCGATATGTGAAACGATAACAAGTGCTCAATTCGTTCCTTAAACTTCGTTTGTATTGGATGGTGGAGTTGTTTATAACAAAAAACCCAGACAACATGGGAGCAGGTTGCCCAAAATGCACCAAATAAAAAGAGGCCAAGGAGAGCAATTATTCCAGTTGCTCCTAACACAATAAAACCAGACGTTGTCATATCCAGCAACATAAGCACGACGCCAACGCTTGCAATCGGGAAAAGCACAACAATAAGCGCAGTAATATAGGCAAACGATAGAGCTAACGACGCGCATAACAACAGAGCAATACATTCAAGCGTTTGCTTCCAGTGAGCAGAAAATAACTTAAATGATGAAAACAAAGCCGACAGCGTGTGTTGTTTCCCTGTAAACAGGGCAATGATTGAAAATTTGCGCAAAGCATGGGATATCAGCCCGCAAGGAAGCAAAACAGTTGCAAAAATAACAACAGATAGTTGAGGAGACAGTATCCCTGCAAGGTTAAATATGCCAATAATAGGAAATGCAATAACACTTACACATAATAGCATTATCCCAATATGGACCAGGTGAATGCTGATAACGCGAACGCTTTGTTGTATACCTGCTTTAATATGCTGCTTGAGAGAGGATTCATTGTTTTTGTGATCTCCAAGCGCCCAGTGGATAATGCCTGCCTGGGAGACAAGCGCAGTGTAGGTGAGCGCGGATGCAATAAGAAAAATAAAACCCGCGGTAATGAATTCAACTGGCGAAGATACCATAATCCACACACTGCGCGCGATTGTGGGAATGAGGGGTGATTGGAAAATGGCTGGCAGGTAGTCGGGACCTGAGAGAGGTGGAGAGTACGAGGCAAGAGTATTTATAAGAATGTTTAACTCCCCCCCATTCCCAAGAAGCGCGGCAAAAAATCCCAACACCCAAAGATATTTATGGTTCCATGTTTGTTTTATGGCTGATTCAATCAGCGAGCGGTAGTGCATAGGATGTATATTGATTTAAAGATAGTATATCACAGCTTTTTCACTTCGTCGCACATATCCCACATAAACTGAAACCAGGTGCGGAAGGCGTCTGCTATTTGCTGGTTGATGACAATAGTGAGAGAGGCGGTTTCGTCGATGTGAGAAAATCCGATATTGGAGAGCAGTACAGTCCGATCTCCAAAAATTTCCACTCCAACTGTTGTTGGGTATTTTTCTGGCATAATTTTATAGTGGAGGTTGTTGTTTTTATTAAGCAAAGAAATATTTAAATCCACTTCCTGTAACGCCTGATGTTCGTAAATGACATAGAGTTGCATGTTCTTTTTCGCAAATTCTTTGGTCGCTTGCTCTACGGTAGATCGCAGTCGCGGGTCGCTCCACGCGCCTTTTGCTCCGATAACATACACGTCTTTGCCTATACGCAGGATATCTCGAATGTTATTTTTCCACCCCTCAATGCCTTTATAAATGTACACAGATTCTTTTGACGGCATCGTGTTAAACATTTTTTCTAAATCCGGCATTGCGCTTGCGATTGCCTGCTGTTTTTCTTGAATAAATTCTGCAAGTTTATTGGGATGAACCGCTTGATATCGGTTTTCTTTGCTTTCCAAAATTTCAAATACCAACCCTTTTTCTAACAGGCGATTGAGCGTGTCATACACATTTCTGCGATGAATGCCTGATTTTTGCGAAATTGCGCCTACCCCAAGTTCGCCTTCTTTCACTAAGGTCTCATAAATTTCTGCCTCATTTTTCGCCATACCTAATTGTTGAAATAGTTCGGTGTACATAGTGATAAATGTTAAACCGCGCGCGTCCCCCTCTCCTAAGATAGGAGAGGGAGGGGGTGAGGTCTGAACGTTTAATCAATCAGTTTTCCGTCAATCTTCAGGCATTCATGATAAATTTGCGACGCTATAGAATCAAGATTTTCAAAAATTGCGGAGTTGGGAAAGCGAAGCAATTTGATGCTTATGCTTTTGAGTAAAAATTCTTTTTCTCTATCTTTTGCGACTGTCGCAGTATCTTCATGCGTAATGCCATCAACTTCTATCGCAAGCCGCAACTCTGGGCAGTAGAAATCTAAAACCACACTATTGATACCGTATTGCCTGCGAAACCTATGTCCTAATTGGTTATTTCTTATCTTACTCCAAAGTAGTTTTTCTCCTTTTGGCATGTTTTTTCTTAAGTTTCTGCGGATGGGTTTTTGTTGGCGTTCGTTATATGTGTCAGCCATAGCGTGCCAATCTTCAGACCCCACCTTAATCCTCCCCTACCCTAGGGGAGGAAAACGACGACGTCGTGCTTCCTCTCATTGGGAAGGAGAGCCCGCTCCGTCAGCTGGCGGAGGGGTGAGGTTTTTTGCGTCGTCTCCTTCCCCTAAGGTAGGGGAAGGGTGGGATAGGTCTGAATGATGAAGAAAGATAGTATTTCCTTTATTTTCAGCCATTATTTGTCAGTATATCATATTGTGGTAATACAAGCAACCGCGTGGTAGTATTTGCCACTCGTATATTATGGTATAGAATACGACAAACAGTCAAGTTTGACTCCCTGCAAATAGGGTAACCTGGACGCCGCAGGAGGTTGCTGGGCGAGCCATCAGATGCCGAGAGGAGGTGATAAGATGGCAAAACAAATCGTTGCACACATCGCTGTGTTGCTTGCGATCGTCGTTTCGGCTTCTGCTGGATCCTTCCAGCTGGCAAGCCAGAACGCCGTTTTCGGTGGGGAGCTTGCTCCCTCCGTAAGCGGGTACTTCTCCAACGGGAAGGGCGTTTCAACGTTTTTCCTTGTTGGCGAGAAGTATGCCGAAGGATACCTGTCCTTCGGTCGATCAATGACGATTGCTGGTACGTTCGTCGCGGCTGATGCCGGACTTGGTGTTGAGCAAACACAAGACGGTTTCGGCCGGATGATCGCGGCATCCGCGTTCGCGAAGAAGGGGAGCGTTTCGCTCCTTGGAATCGTTGAAAACGGAACGGGATTGTGGTATAAAAGCTACCTCAAGTGGCAAGTAGTACCGCAAATATCGTTGGGTCTCTTGGCTCAACGGTATGCCGGAGTTGGTCCCCGGATCGACTTTAGGATCCCCCGTACCCCCGTTACGTTGTGGGGTGCGGTGCTCCGTGATCAGGAGCTCGGACGAAGCGGTGGCATTGTTGCCGTAACATCCAGCTTCTAGTTTGGGCAACCAAACGACGGACCGCCGTTGCATACGGCGTAAGAAGGATCTGCCGAAGTTGGGGAGATGGATAACCCATATAAGGCAGGTAACCTTCGTGTGCTTAAGGTGGAGAACAGTAGCCCTCCCTCTGCTACTGGAAGAACTGCCGCCTGGGGAAGGACCTTGGGTGTCGCAATGTCCACATATCCTACCGGACAAAGCGACAGGTATGAGTCGAAGAACTATAATAAAAAAAACGAACTAACTGTAAAGGGGTTGTTGCGAGCATATGCTTTCGTAATAGCCCTTTTTCTTTTTGCCTTGTTACAGGGGGATAATATAAAAAGAAACGCCCTTCCGTCGACTGGCGGAGGGGCGTCTCTTTGTATTCGTAAAAATTTGTGAGGTATTTGTAATTTAAGCCATCAATGTTTCAAATTCTTCTTTTTCAATAGTTTCTTTCTCAAGCAATATGGCCACGATTTTTTCCATGGTAGCTCGGGATTCATGTATCACCTTTGAAGCAGTTTTAAATGCGTGTTCAATAAAATCGGAAATTTCTGCATCAATCATTTCCGCGGTGTGCTCGCTGTAATCCTTTTCTTCCGCAACTTCTCTACCCAAAAATATAAGCTCTTCACGTTTCCCATATGTGCGGGGTCCGAGTTTTTCACTCATGCCATAGCGGGTAACAATACTGCGCGCAAGCCGCGTCGCGCGCTGTAAATCATTAGAAGCGCCTGTTGTAACATCGCCAAAAATAATTTTTTCTGTAGCATAGCCAGCTAACAGCACTGCGAGTTCGTCAATAAATTCCGCTCGACTGTGGAAATATTTGTCTTCAGAGGGCAATGACATAGTATATCCACCTGCTCTTCCGCGCGGGATAATAGATATTTTGTGAACTGGGTCGGCATTAGGCATAACATGTCCTACAATTGCATGACCAGCTTCGTGATAGGCTGTGATTTTTTTTTCTTTATCAGATATTACCCTACTTTTTCGTTCTGGTCCCATCAACACCTTTTCAATACTTGGTAAAATTTCTTCCAGCCCTACATGTTTTTTATTTCTCCGGGCAGAGAGAATAGCGGCTTCGTTGAGGAGGTTTTCAAGGTCTGCGCCGGAAAATCCAGGTGTTCGTTCTGCAACGCGACGCAAGTCAGTATCTTTTGTAAGTGGCTTATTTTGCGCGTGGATTCCAAGGATTTCTTCCCGTTCGCGAATGTCAGGTAAGTCGAGTGTAACGCGTCTATCAAATCGTCCTGGCCTCAAAAGCGCGGGGTCTAACACATCTGGCCTATTGGTTGCGGCAACTACAATGACATTGGTGTCATTTTCAAAACCATCCATTTCAACCAAAATTTGATTCAGTGTTTGCTCTCGTTCATCATGCGATCCCCCTAAACCTGTTCCGCGTTGTCTGCCGACAGCGTCAATTTCATCAATAAATACAATACAAGGGGCTGATTTTTTTGCGCGCCTAAATAAATCACGCACCCGAGATGCTCCAACGCCAACAAACATTTCCACAAATTCAGATCCTGAAATATGAAAAAAGGGGACTCCTGCTTCGCCTGAAATCGCACGCGCAATGAGTGTTTTCCCTGTTCCCGGCGGCCCAATAAGCAGGACGCCCTTAGGAATTTTTGCGCCAAGGTTTAAAAATTTTTGAGGAGTGCGTAAAAATTCAACAATTTCTTGTAACTCCTCTTTTGCTTCTTTGTTTCCGGCTACATCATTAAAGGTTACTTTTTTCTTTTTGCCATCGTTTGGTGATGTCTGACGCGCAGATGATTGGCCAAAACTCATTGCTCTTGAGTTTGCCCCTTGCACTTGCTTCATCATAAAATAGATGAAAACTCCAATAATCAGAAGAGGGAGCACAAACGGCAAGAGTGTGGACATCCACACCATCCACGCAGGGTCTTGTTTTATGATAATCTCCACTGCTCGCAGTTGTTCCGGAGTTACGCCGAATTGGGATAAGGTCGTGGGGAGTGATTCTCCTAATTCTTTGCGCGAAGTATGTTTTGTGTTGTCTTGAAGCGTGATATTGAGGGTTTCTTGGTCAATGGTGATTGATTTCACACTGCCCTGGATAATGTTTTCAGCTATCACATTGAGCGATACAGGCTCGGGTTTTTTTGTTTGTGGAGTATATCGAGATAATGCAAATCCAAAAAGCGCAAAAACCACAACAAAAAATAAAATGTTTTTTAAAAGTTTCATATGTACTTTTAGTATATGATTTGATTCAGGTTCTTGCAATTGTGCACAAATATTATTCCGCTTGAGGCGTAGTATCAGTAATGGATTCTTCCGTGTGTTCTACCGGCTCTTCTTGCTCAGTAGTTTCAGTGGCTTCAATCAGTGAGTCGTTGATGGCGTCTGTTGTCTCTTGTGTTGATATGTCTTCAAGCGCTTTCATAGAAAGCCCAATGCGACGGTTATCTGGTTCAATATTGAGGACTTTAAATTCCCGCTCTTCTCCTTCTTTCACGATATCGCGTGGATTTGAGACCTTTTGAGAGCTGATTTCAGAGATATGGCACAGTCCTTGGAGTTGATTGCCTAAATCAACAAATAAGCCATAGGGGTTTATTTTTGCGATAGTTCCTCGGATAATTTGTCCTACATGATAGAGGTCAGCAACTCCTGCCCATGGGTCTTCGCCCAGTTGTTTGAATGAAAGGAATATTTTTGAGGCATCAACCTCAATAATTTTCGCCTGCACATGATCCCCAACTTTTACCAAATCCCGTGGACTGTCAACGCGTTGCCATGCCATTTCTGATATATGGACAAGCCCTTCCAATCCTTCGCCAAATTTTACAAAACAGCCAAAGTCAACAATACCGGATACAGCGCCTTCAACAACTGACCCAACTTCGTACTGTGATATTTTTTCGTGCTGAAGTTCTTCCCATGCGGCTTTTTCCGATACAATCAGTTTTTGCTCTGCTTCGTTGACAGTAATAACTTTAACATCAAATTTTTGACCAATGAATCTTTTGAGTTTTTCAAGGATTTTGTTTTTGTCGCCTCCTTCAACCCGCGGGTAGTGTTCTGTTGTTAGTTGTGATACCGGCAAAAAACCAATAACCCCGCCTTGTTTAACAATAAGGCCGCCCTTATTCGCGTCAACAACCGGCACAATGATTTTTGTGCTATTTTTTTGAAGATCCCTTAATGTGTCCCAAGCGCGTTGGTGAATCGCGGCCTTGAGCGAGAGTTCAATCAATCCCCGTTCGTTTTCAGCGTCTACAACAGTAACGGTTATTGGCGCGCCTTGTATGAGCGATTCATACTCTCCCATTTCATCTTGCAATTCTTTCCCGCGGACAATGCCGGTAAGAACGCCTTCAATATCAATTAAAAGCTCATTTTTCCCTACAGATAGAACAACCCCTTCAATCACATCCCCAACTTTAGGAATTTTAGGAGGATGTTTTTCTAAGAGATGCTCCATGCTTGTATTTTTTGTTGTTTTGGAGGGAGTAACAAGTGCCATATATTAAAATAAGGAAGAGCTAACTCTTCCTATAAAAGGAGATTAGCCCATAAAGCCCTTGTAAATAGGTGGGCTTTAGAGCGCTCTGTTATTTTAGCAGTAAATTAAGCAGAGCGTGAATACATATAAAAACAGTATGATTATATAGAAATAAGGGGAAATGTCAATAAAAAAAGGTAAATAAATAAGCAGGGATGCACGCATGTGCTGTATACACACGTACATCCCGACTTTCCCCTATAAGAAAGGGGAGACGAACGGAATGAGACGCCGTCGTGCCTCGTCATACTTTGCACTGGTTGCTTCAACCACCTCCGCGGGCAGTTGCGGGACGGGCGGTTGTTTTTCCCAGCCGATGGATTCGAGATAGTCGCGGACATACTGCTTGTCGAAACTCTTTTGACCGCGACCCGGCTCGTAGTCGCTCATGGGCCAAAAGCGCGAGGAGTCAGGCGTCAACGCTTCATCAATGAGGATGATTTCACCGTCACGAATCCCGAACTCGAATTTCGTATCCGCGATGATGATGCCGCGAGTGAGGGCATGGTTTGCCGCGGCCTCATAGAGGGCGATACTGATACGCTTGAGGTCCTCTGTTAATTCCGCGCCGATGAGATCCGCCATTTTTACGACCGAGATATTCTCGTCGTGACCGCTATTGGCTTTTGTCGCGGGCGTGAAAATCGGGAAGGGGAGTTTTTCGGATTCGCGCAGTCCTTTCGGAAGTGGTTCGCCGCAGACTGTCCCGGACTCTCGATACTCCTTCCATCCTGATCCCGCGAGGTATCCGCGAACGACGCATTCAATATCCACCCGCTCCGCTTTGCGGACGAACATACTCCTATCCGCAAGAACGTTGCGGTGTTCCCCCTGCGCTTCAAGAGGAAATACGTTGATGTCTGTGGATATGAGATGGTTTGGGACGATGTGTTTCGTCCACTCAAACCAAAAGGCGGAAAGGGCGGTCAAGACATGCCCTTTACCCGGAATCCCATTGGAGAGAACGTAGTCGAAGGCGGAAATACGGTCCGTGGCGACAATGAGAAGTTCGTCGCCGAAGTCATAGATGTCGCGCACTTTGCCGCGTTGCAGAAGATGCAACCTTGGCAAATTTGTTTCAAGAACGATCATTGTTTCCCCTCCTTTAAAAAGGGTTGATTGTTTACGACACAGAACACTATTTCAACCCTATATCAAAAGTATATAAAATGTCCATATTTCGTTCTGTGACTAAAGAGAGCAATTAGAAATTTTGAATGACGAAATTCAATAAAATAACGCTCTTCTGTCATCCCCGCGAAGGCGGGGATCCATTCAGAATAAAGAGATCTGGATCCCCGCTTGCGCGGGGATGACGCAGTAGAGAGTTTTATAATCAAAAGATTAGAAATAGGTAGCTTTTTTGATTGACGCTCATGGTCTGTTGTGGTATTATTTTCGTGTATGTATATTCAATGGTTAGGTGGAAATGGGTTTAGAATTCAAGCGGAAAAAACCGTTATTATTATTGACCCTCCTTCTGAAAAAAGCGGGTTTCGTCAAAATCAGTTAAAGGCGGATATTGTTTTATCCTCCACATACGGGGCCACTGATACGGAGCGCGTTAAGCCGCAGGAGGCAAACTGTACATGTATTGATTCTCCAGGGGAATATGAAGTGCAGGGTATTTTTGTGTATGGCATCCGCGCAAAAAACAGCACACTATATGTTGTAAACGCGGAAGGCGTAACTATCGGTCATGTGGCAGGGATTGATGGAGAGTTATCAGCAGATAAA
>Ga0209542_10019231_pt1 | contig 10965 bp, 10 predicted proteins | sample RifCSPhighO2_01_FD_184028 | JGI IMG/M metagenome (GOLD analysis project Ga0209542, IMG submission 184028) | Soil microbial communities from Rifle, Colorado - Rifle CSP2_plank highO2_0.1 (SPAdes) (version 2) | ecosystem: Environmental > Terrestrial > Deep subsurface > Rock core/Sediment ...
TCTGTATATCAGAAGCAGGTTTATCAGAAAATCTAATGCAGGCTCTAATGTGAATTTAATTGGCTGGGAGCCTGCAAAAAATGCCATGGCGGCTTTAACAACAGTATAAATTGCCACTCCTATCAAGCCCGTATAGAAAAAATTTTCAGGTCTTGATGCGAAAAATACCACAACAATCGCTATCAGCGGCACGAAATTGAAAAAATCCGCTATTTCGAAATGGCCGACCAGCATTTCTGGAAGAATTTCGCCGATTAGGATGAACAGTATGGCTATCGGCAGCCCGTATTCGCTTGCAACAAAAAAGCTTGCAAATGGCATGGGATCTATATGCAGCGGGAAGTGAAAATAATGTATCATAAAATCATAAATCATTATTATGATTAGAAGTATAAGTATCACTATCACCCGCCTGTAAATGAAAAATAGGGCAAGCGCAAATATTATGAAAAAAAGAACTCTATAATTCGGTTTGAATGGCAGCCCCCTTCTTCCCTTGAAATACGGGAGCGGCCCGTGAAAATGGCCCTCGTGTTCGTTGTGCTTATTCATCTTAGTCCTTTAGTATGTAATTATCTAGCTGGCTTTTCGCTTTTTCTCTTTTCCTTTGATGCTCCTTAAGGAATTCATTTAGTTTTTCTATTAATATTTGCTTGATCTCCCCTGAAAGCAATTTGCCTGAAACATACTCATCATGTATTTTCTTTAATTTTACATCATCTTCTTCAAAAAAAGTCAGCCATTGGTATGGAATATCCTTTGCTATATCTCCACCGAGTTTCCTGTGCTCTTCGATTGTTTCTCTTCCGCCTGAGAAGGCATATTTGTTTATTTTTTGCTTGACAACAATGGGTGAATCAGTTGTATATATTGCAACACCTTCAGATGACGACATTTTCCCAGTGCCAGTTAATGCAGGCAAAAATCTTTGGTGCAATATTGCAGGCTTATAATAGCCAAGCTTTGGCATAATATCCCTTGTTATCCTGAAATGCGGGTCCTGATCAATTGCCAAAGGGATTAAACAAGGAATTTTTTTCTTTTTCAGCACAGAGGGAAGAAAACAGGGCACTGACTGCATTGAAGTGTAAAATATTTGTCCTATATTGTCTTCATCCTTTAATCCGAACGTAGCTTTTACAGTTGAAACCGTCAGGTATTTTGCTACTTTTATCGCCTCTCTATACATGTGGCCGGCGTAATCGGTGTCTGCAAAGAGAAATGTTTTTTTTGGCTTGAATCCAAGTGCGATTATATCCAGCGCATTTTCATATGCCATGCTGTTTGTTTCTTCAAGTGAAAGCTTGTCCTTGAACAGAAACTTCTCATCATCAGTTAGCTGGAACCAAAGCTCGCAGTCAAATTGGTCCTGAAGCCACTTTGTAAATCGCCAAACGGTTACATGGCCAATGTGTACATTTTCCGAGGGGCCTCTTCCTGTATAGAGGTAAAATGGATTATTTTTTTCCTGCTGGTCAAGCAACCAGTCAAAGTCTCGGTGCGAAAAAAATATCTTTCTTGTCAAATATGGATGTAAAGTTTTCGTGTGTTTTTTTAGCCTTTCAAGAAGCTCATCAGTTATTGGTTGCGTTCCAAACTGCTTGATTAGTTTGTCGTAGTCAACTTCTCCTTTTACTTCGTAGGGCGTTACTATCGGTTCTTCTGGCATTTTCCTTTTGTCAACAGGCTTATTTTATATCGTTTTCTATCAAATCCTCAAGCCGCTCACATAACAGGTTCCATACCTGCAATGAGTTCCTTCTGTAAAAGGAACATGGCTTTCAAGCAATTTTATGGCATACTCGGGGTGTATTCTTTCAAAATTGGTACTGTCAGGCCTGCTGAGATAGAATCTTGCCCTTGAATGCCCTTCTCTTTTGGCTTCTATTAGGTATCTACTAGCGTATTCATCAGGATGTACGGTATGCATACCAATTACTTCTACAGGCTTCAAGCTAAGTATTCTTGCTGTTGATAAAACATCATCTATTGTCATTGTGCTTCCTATCATTTGTTTTCACCTTTTTTTAAAAATTAATATAAAGAATTAAGACAAACTCCAACCAAGAATTTTGAAATTTATTAGCCTAAATATCAAAGAACGTCTATAGCCAAAGATAACCAGCTCTGTTCATGTATTTTTGTAAATGCCAGTTCTATTTAATACTTTCTATGAGAAGATTTTCTAAAATTTTTTTTGCAGCTTCTCTTTTTGCAGGAAATGCAGCGACGACTATTTCGATATGGAAGCAGTTTCCTGAATCAGTTAGCCAGAGCTGCCCAAGATTTACCATGGCATCTTTGTCTAAGCGCAAATAAAAATGCAAATTATCATGCAATCTGCTTTCAAGCTGGTCAAGCAATTGCTGCTTCTGCTCTTTTGTAAGTTTTGCAAGAAGGTAATCCAAAAATGCGTTGATGTGCCTATCTTTCTGGAACATTACTTCATAAATTTCTATTTTTCTTTCATTAAATCCTTCAGCATTTGTTTTTTTAAGCTGAATTTTTTCAATTTCCAAATCAAAGGGAATTAATTTTTTAAATGCTTTTAACAATGCCTCTTTATCTTCTTCAGGCTTGCAGAAAAATGATAGCTTTATTGCAGCTGCGGTCTTCATGAATGCACAGTTTTATAAATCACATTATTAATTTTGTGAAAATGAAACATTCCATTAAAATAACCTTGCTTCTTGTTGGAATGTTTATAGTGTCCCAGTTTTTGGGGCTTTGGATAATTAACCACTATATTGACAGGAGTTCCGGGACACCAATTTATAGAGAGCTTCCCTATGGACTCCAGCCCCCTCCCGTTAATGAGAATTATGGCTTCGTATTCATAATAGTCGGTGTATTAATTGGAACTGGAGCAGTTTTATTATTAATAAAATTTAGAAAAATTGGCTTATGGAAAGTTTGGTTTTTCCTTTCTGCGCTGGTTACAATGGGTGTTGCTTTCTCTGCTTTTGTTAATCAATGGATTTCAATTGTTTTAAGCGCAATACTTGCTTTTTTCAAGGTATTTAGACCAAATTTTATCGTGCATAATGTTACAGAGCTTGTTATTTATGGAGGATTGGCTGCTATTTTTGTTCCAATTCTGAATGTCTTTGCCGTTGTAATGCTTCTGATTATTATTTCAATTTACGATGCATATGCAGTCTGGCAGAGCAAGCATATGGTAAAGATGGCAAGATTTCAGGCTGAGTCGAAAATTTTTGCAGGATTTCTTATTCCAAAGGGAAAAGTGGAATTGACAAAACTAGTAAAAAAAGTAAAGGCAGTTCAGTCCACAAGAAATCCTTCTGTTGCATTGCTCGGAGGAGGCGATGTTGCATTTCCCCTTCTTTTTTCAGGTGTCGTACTCAAGACTGTGGGCTTTGTTCCTGAATTGTTTGTTATTCCTCTTTGCACTGCTGTTGCCCTTTTGGCTTTGCTTTATTATGGCGAACAGGGAAAATTTTATCCTGCCATGCCCTTTCTTTCCACAGGCACTTTTATAGGCTATGGAATATTTCTGTTACTTATTTGAACACAATCTTAATAAGCAGCGATTTATAATCAATTACAATGAACATACTTATATCTTATATGAATGATTGTGCCTTCTGCCTTGCTAAATTAATCCAAGATTTCGAAAAGGAAAGAGCAAAAGTAACCGCAATAGAGCGCAGCAAACTAAACCAAAAGGATTTCAAAAATAAAGATTTCATTGTTGTTCTTGCTGGTGATGGAACATTTCTTAAGACCGCCCATTTTGTGAAAGGAATCCCAATGATCGGTGTAAATGCAACCCCGCAAAGAAGGTTTGGATTTTTCTGCAGGGCCAACCTGAAAAATATTATTCCAAAATTCAGGGCATGGAAGAAAGGAAAACTCAAGCCGATAAAGCTTCATCGCTTAGAATCCGTCATAGAATACAAAGGTAAAAAAACAATCCCATTCCTTGCGCTCAACGAGCTTTTCATTGGATGCAGCAGACCATTTCACGTTTCTAAATACAAACTTAACGTCAATGGCAAAAGCGAGTATCAGAAAAGTTCTGGCCTGTTGGTTGCAACTGCCGCAGGTTCCCATGGCTGGATGTCAAATGCAGGCGGTAAAAAATTGCCCGTAACTTCCTCTAAGTTTCAATTCGTCACAAGGGAACCCGTGCATAGCAAAATTGTAAAAATGAAGATGATGTGGGGAGTGCTTCCGGATAAAGGAAAGATATCAATTACATCTGATACCGAGGATGGTATAGTTGTGGTTGATTCATACCCCATGCCCTGGAAGTTTCCCATAGGAGCAAAAATAACAATACGCCGCTCAAATAATCCTATTTATTTTCTTAAATAAAAAGCGGCAAGCACGGCCCGAATGGATAAAAGACGCATATGCCGTATAGTTCCTCATGGGTTCTCGCTTCCGCAACCCTCAAGACACTCGAACGGACGGTTAATGCTGCTTCCTTCCGGACCTGACATGATTCCCGCTCGCAAAGCCCTTAAGGACAGAAGGTCGTCGTTCCTACAAGGTACGGCTTGTACGCCCCTCACCGCTTCAGGCCTTCAGTCCCCTCATGAAGCCGGTTTAGAGTGCAGGAGACGGCTATCCTCCCGACCTAGCTTGCCAAAGATGAGTAATTGAAATGGATTTTAAATGTTCCCATATCTTTATATAGATTTAAGGATAAAAAATTGCAATGGCCAGGGCAAAAAGCTACCTAAATGAGCTGCGAATGCCTGTATTTTTTCTTTCATTATACTGGTTTTTGATAGCCTACGTAATCACCAACCTGATAATTTTCCTAAAATACAGTACAGAAAGAACTTATACAGGTTTCATTAAACAGATCCTTTTTATCAACCTTACGTACGATCTTTCTTCGCTTTTAATCATATATTCTGTTATTATTATCATTGCCAGTCTGTTTTCCCTTCTGATAATTTACATTGAAAAAGTTAGATTAGTCATACTGATTGGCGGAAGTGTGATGGGGATTTTCCTTGCAGTATTTGCTTATGTCATGTCTCTTTATTATGGCTCACAGCCTTGTGAAGTAAGTGGTTGCAGCGACATTCAATATAAACTATTTATTATTTATACAATTTATTTCATCTATGGGAATTTTATAGCTTCCCAGATTCCTGTTGCGTATGCATTGGCAAAAGATTCCGCTTCAATTGGTGAATTTTTCAGAAACACGCTTAAACCCGGCCTTGTTGCAATCGGTGTTTATGCAATCCTTGGATTGGTGATTGTTTTTTCTTTAAATTAGCTGACTTTTATCGCAGGTTTTCCGGGCAGCGAGTTTTTTGCCTTGGGGTCCTGCGAAGCATCGGCGCCCTTTACTTCAATGCCGCAGCCAAATTCATGCGAAAGAAATTCTTTTGAGTCAGCCAGCATGGAAAGCTCATACTCGTACTTTGGCAGCTTGCTCGGTAGGCCATTTTTCACTATTTTTTGAACAAGCGCAGGTATCGTTTTTCCATGAGGCTTGTATTTTTCCTTGCCCATTATTTTCTTCAACACATCAGGATAATTTCTTGTTTCTTTGAAAAATTTTTCAAGGTCAACATACAGTTCATATTTCCATCTTTCAGCTACAAATAATTCTATTTTCTTTGGCTTTTCGACATTGATTAATTTCAGTATTGTCTTAATATCGTCTAGGGTTTTTTCAACTATTTCCTCTAATTCGTCAAGTTCCGGCTTAATTGAGTTCTTATCAAAGGAAGGCCATTGTGCTGTGGATGCATTTCCTTTTTCGCCGATTGATTCCCATGCCTCTTCACAAAAAAAAGGTGTGAAAGGAGAAAGGAGGAGTATCAGTGTTTTAATTGACTTATTTATAATTTCCCTGGTTGGCTTTCCTGCAGTTCTTCTTAGATACCATTTCAGATGCCTTTGTAGGTCATAGTAGCTTTTTTGTATTGCAGTTCTAAAATATGCTTCCTCCATAGCTTCGGTTGCATCACGTATCACTTCAGCAAACTTTGATTCCATCCAGGCATCTATTTGCCGATGGTCATTAACTCCCTTGTTGTAATTCTCAGAAATAAATTCATGCAGTTTTTGCAATCTTAAATGCATACTCTTTGCAAGCTCTGAATCCCAGTTTGCATCGTCGAGATACTCCCCGCCTGAAAGTATTGTAAAACGCGAGCTATCTGCCCCAAACTGTTTTGCCATCTGGCTCATAAGGATGATATTTCCCTTGCTTTTGCTCATCTTTTCTCCATCGACAGTTACAAACCCATTTACAGAGAAACCCTGCGGCCATTTTGATTTCTCAAAGATCGCAACGTGATTAAAAATACTAAATGCAAGGTGATTTTGTATCAGGTCTTTTCCTGAGTTCCTGAAATCAAGCGGATACCAATACCCAAATTCTTCCCTCATCTTGTCTGAATTTTTTATCGGCGGAGATCCTTTTCCATAGAAGATGTAATCAAAGAGTTCATCGTTAGCAACATGCTTCGGTTCTTGCTGCAGGATATGACTTACAGTGTAGTAAGCCATGTAAATTGTTGAGTCAGACAAACTTTCTATTACCCATTTATCGTCCCATGGAAGCCTTGTGCCAAGCCCGTATTCTCTTGTGCACGCCCAGTTCTGCAGCCAGCCAAGCACATATTCGAATTGCCCCCTTACCTGCTCTGGATAAAGTTTCATTTGCGCGAGGCATCCCCTTGCTTTTCTCTTCCAAGCCTCTTCGCTGTAATTTAGGAACCATTGGTCCGTAACTATTTTTACAATCGAAGGAGTTAAGCATCTGCAGATAACCTTTCCAGTAAGCTCATACATCTTATCCCCCATTTGGCCAAGATCATTTGTGATCTGCTTCTTTGTCTGCTCTGTGGATAACCCTGAATAGACCCCGCTTGATTCTTTCATTATTCCGCTGAAGAATTCTTTTTTGTAAATCTCTTTTGTTGCCTCATCTAAATTAGGATCATTTTGATCCTTTATGCCCATTCTATCGCATATCTCCGCTGCAGGGAATTCCCCGAACCCCTCCAGTTTTATTACAGAAATTGGCCTTATTGACGACAAAACCGATTCGCTTAGATGGTATTTTTTTGCGATTTCCTTTTTTGACTGCAAATCTTTTAGCGCCATCCAGTCAGGCGGTGCATGTGCAGGAACCGACCTGACAATTCCGGTTCCCAAATCAGGATCCGCAAATGTTGCAGGAAGAATTGGTATTTTTGCATTTGTTAATGGTGCTGTACAGAATTTTCCAACAAGCTCGCTTCCTCTTAGTTCAGATGTTATTTTTACATGCTTATCTTGTTCTTTTAGTTTTTCTGCAGCGCTTTTGCTTATTATCCATTCCTCATCATCGACTTTTGCCTTGACAAATTTTGCATCGGGATGTATCCAAAGATTTGTATCTCCAAACAATGTTTCAGGCCTTAGAGTTGCAGTAACAATTAATTCATTCCCATACTGGTACTTCATCAAAATATATTCCTGCGGAGTTTCACCCTCTCCTTCAACTCTTGAATGGTCCCCAACCGGAGAATTATCTTTTATGCACCAGACGACTGGAAACTTTCCTTTGATTACATGATTTCCTTCCCTTAATTTGTTGAATTGCCATTTGATAAATGCATCATAATGCGGATTAAGGTTGGTTGTGATAAAACTTCTTCTCCAATCTATTGAAAAACCCATATCCTGCAAGTCTTTTTTTGCTTGAATCGGGAAGAATTCAACCCAGTGCTTTGGATCCTCGAATTTTTTTATCTCTTCATCTGAAAACCCCATGCTACGCATCATGGACCATTGCTTTTCCTCTTTCTCGCGGATTCTTTGCGCTGCATTTTCAATCGGCGAGCCGGTGCAATGCCATCCTTGCGGAAAAAGAACATTGAACCCTTGCATTCTTTTGTATCGCGCCATCACATCAACCCTGAGAGCAGAATAGAAATGGCCAACATGCAGATAACCATTCATGTAAGGGTATGGAAATGTTAGAAAAAACTTTTTTTGGCCAGGCTTTGCATCTGCCTCGTAAATTTTAGTATCCTCCCAGCGCTTCTTCCATTTCTCTGTTACTCTGTTAAGGTCTAGCATGAGATATCTGGTTTAGAGGGATTTATATAAATATAACCTGAAATGCCCTTACATTATGATAAAAGCAGTTATTTATGACCTTGACGACCTGATGGTTAACTCGGCAAAGCCGCATTACAAAGCTTTTGATTATGTTCTCAAAAAGCGCGGTTACACTTATCGCGATTTGCCAACTAAAATGAGAGCAAAATTCGTCGGAAGGAGAATTATTGACATTTTAAAGGAAATTAATGAATTTTGGAAATTAGATGAAGAGCTTGAAAGCTTTTACAAAAGAAGAACGAAGTTATTTTTGAAAGCAGTTAAAGAAGGAGTAATACCAATGCTCGGCTTGAAAAGGTCATTAAAATTGTTTAAGAAAAATGGACTGAAAATTGCTGTTGCTTCATCAGGAACTAAAGATTACGTGAGAGAAGTCTTGAGGCAATTTAAAATAAAACATTATTTTGATGCTGTGATAACTGGGGATGATGTCAAAATTGGCAAGCCAAACCCGCAGACCTATCTATTGACCGTGAAAAAGCTTGGATTGAAAGCTTCCGAATGTGTTGTTTTAGAAGATGCTACAAATGGAATAATTGCAGCGAAAAAAGCAGGATGTAAATGCATTGCAGTAAAGAACCCTTATACACCAAAACAAGATCTCTCTAAAGCGGATAAGAGAGTTAAGTCGTTAAATGAAATTTCTATGAAAATGATAAATAAATTAAAATAAAAAAATCAAAATTTCTTAAACTGTGCAGCAACATCAATTAGATCAACATGCCCGAGGAATACTGACCTGCAGCAGTATCTCTGAAGGCCTAAGTCGTCCATTATTTTCTTTCTGTCCTCGCCTTTCTTGACGCGCTCTTGATATTCATCCCAGAGGTGTGCAATTGGCTTTCCGCAGCTACCAGCAACGGATAGGTATAATCATAGATCCTTCCCCCCTGGGCTAAGAGAAGCCGCACCTTTTGTTGTTATATACATTTTAAATGGATACCCTCTTCGCTCTATGTATTTATGTTTATTTAAGAAGAGTATTTGTGAGGAGACCTTGACCCTTTTTAAAGCTTGCGCAGTTTGTTTGGAAGAGATTCCGGGATTGAGGCATATATGCCTTAAAATAGTTTTAAATCTTTCATTCAAAAAACCTTCTCCATAGCATACTAACTTGGCATCGTTGATTTTGCTTGGATGCTTGATATAAGGTAAAATATTATCTGAAAATATATTTTTATTATTAGTAACTAAGTTAGATCCATCAAATCTTTTGAATAAATCTAAACTTTTCAAGTGTTTAATAAAAATGGGAATATTTATTTTATTATTGCTTGACCATCTAAAACATGAATCTTCAAGGAATACATTTCCTTCTGCATCAAATAACCCAGCAAAAAAGATACTTTTGTTCGGGATTAGGTCTAAAAATAGATCTAAATCTTGCTCGAGATATTTGAAAAAGGATTTAAAAATGCCATTAATTGAATGGGTAGAAATTGCATAGCCATTTCTTATGCTATTTATCCTTACAAGTTTATCATAATTATATTCTAGATTTGGTAAATTTTCTGAATGAACATGTAATACCATCTCTGGTTTCTGATAAAGTTTTTCCAAGTAAGACCTGACAAAAAATATTATAGATTTTTCTTTATTCATTACGCCAAATCTTCCACCGCCTGCCTTGTCTCCAATCCATAAACCGAAGAAATATTGGAAATCTTGGTCAATAGGAATTTTACAGGGAAAATTTGTTTTGAATGTTTTACTTACTCCTTTGGCATTATTTCTGTAAACAATTTCGAGCAAATTTTCCTTCTTTGAAATTGATAATATCTTTCTTGAACCAAAATTAATCATATTTTGATAAGACTTGAACCATTTTTCAAAGTTTAATGAGTTATTTTCAAGAATATCTTTAATTTTAGGAATCGACTCTCTGAATTCTATCAATTGTTTGTGTCTTATTTCTCTCCCCAATGCAAGACACTCAGATCGTATTTCTAGTTTATATTTATCGAATTCAATTTTTTCCATTTTTGCACTTCCGAAAATCCCAATCTTCTGCTAGGATTTCTCTTCATAAAAAGAGAAATCTCTCTGTTGGCGAAGAGAACTCTTAGCGAACCTGCGTAAATGATTTTAGGCTTTAGCCGACCTTCGAAGAAGGGAAAATCATTATTTGGCAGGTTTGTGTGTTCTCTGAGCTTCAGAAATATGATTCCATTATTTGTTTAAAAATAAATTGTAGAAATGTCCAATGTCCGAAAATTTTTCGAAAAACCCAAAAGAATTTCTAAAAACAAATTATGAATATAACCGGTAGTTATTGAGAGTTTTACCTATAAGACTTCTGTGTCTTTCCCCGTGCATTCCCATGTGTATTTGGCTTTCTTGCTTCTCTTTGCCTTACATCAGCAACCAGCATATGCCTGTCATACTCGAGGAACGTTTTTTCAAGTTTCTTGTCCTTTGTGAATCCAACTAAAACCTTTGCAATTGCAAGCCTTACTGCATCTGTTTGACCGGAAATTCCGCCGCCTTTTACATTGACATTAATATCAACACTATTTGCATGCTCTCCTGCAAGTATTAATGGTTCGCGCATCTTAAGCCGAAATGCTTCGGGCTGTACTGCATCTAAAAGCAATTTATTTACTCTGATTACTCCTGAGCCAGGTCTTGCAACAGCTCTTGCAATTGATTTCTTGCGCTTTCCTGAAGCTAAAACTATCTTCATGCTTTCCCTCCAATGCTTTTACATAGTTCTCCAACTGAAATTCTTCTAAGTGTTGGTAATTTTGAAACTTCTGCTCCTTTTGCAGACACTGTTTTTTGGCTTGCATAAGACTCTGGAACTCCTGCATAGCACCTGACTCGTTTGAGCGCCTCTCTTCCTCTTGGCTGTTTATGCGG
>Ga0209542_10019232_pt1 | contig 10965 bp, 10 predicted proteins | sample RifCSPhighO2_01_FD_184028 | JGI IMG/M metagenome (GOLD analysis project Ga0209542, IMG submission 184028) | Soil microbial communities from Rifle, Colorado - Rifle CSP2_plank highO2_0.1 (SPAdes) (version 2) | ecosystem: Environmental > Terrestrial > Deep subsurface > Rock core/Sediment ...
CACACGGAAAGCGGGCTTGTGGGCGAACTCTTCGAGCAAACATCTTTCGGCTCCATTCTTGCATTCGTCCAGATGTTTTCGTTTTTTGCCCTGTTCACATCCTTCATCACCGTCGGGCTTTCCTTCGTCGATTTTTTGCGCGACGCCTTCCGCACGCCGCCTCGCGAGTTTGTCCTTCAAGCGCTGGTGCTGCTCCCGCCGCTCGCCATAAGTCTCTCCATCCCTCACCTCTTCCTCAAGGCGCTTTCCTTTGCCGGTGGTTTTATCGACATCTGCTTGTTTGGAATTTTTCCCGCTCTTGCTGTTTGGATCGGCCGCTATTCCAATGGAATGGAAGGCCCGTATCGCGTGGCCGGAGGCAAGGCTTTTTTGGTTTTTATGCTGGTGCTGTCGATGGCTTTCTTGCTGGTGCGGCAGATCAGTACCTAAACACCATCTTGGGATTTACGTACAATTTTCCAAAGCCGTGGAGCGCCATCGAGGCGTGAAGCGGCACGTGTTCGCAACAGGTGGGCGTTCGAAAATAGGGCGGGTGTTCCCAATGGGTATTTGTGCGAAATTGGATGGGAATTTGAGCAATGTCGGTGAATTTTTTGCGCAGCGATTGCTTGCAGTATTGCTGGAGAGGATAGGACTGCAGAGAGAGGCCGAGAACAATTTGCCGATAATATTGGCGTAACTCCTCGGTCACCACTCCCGAATAGGCAAATGGGAGGATGCTCTCGGTCTTATAAATCGCAAGTCCTCCAAAGGCCGAATAGACGGGGATCCAATGTTCTTCTTCCGCTAGGCGAAAGTGGGAGGGGGGAAGTTCACTCCACCAGAGATCTCCGAGCAACTCGGGCCCCAAAGGCGAGGACTCGCCTCGAAAGGCATACCGATCGCAATAGATGCCATCGGGCGAAATTCCATTGGCTGCAACGCAGTCCCACTCGCGCTCGCTGTTGATTGTCTCGAGAATGGCTTCGATGGGCCAGGGCGTGTCGAAGTCGAGATCGGCCATGAGCAAATAGCGAAAATCTCGGTATTCAGATCTTCTCGCCAATGCGAGCACGGCATTGCGCGCTCTCGCAATGCGCTCTGTTCTTGCGGGAGAAATCTGTTTTCCTGTGAGCGTTTCGCTGAGAAAGACAATCTTGGGATTTCGCTCGGCTGCTGCTTGCAAGATCAGAGGAGTGCGGTCAGTGGAATTATTTTCATAGAGAAGGATCGCATAGTCGGAAAAATGGGAGCCGAGTTCTTCCATCGCGCAAAGAGCATGGCTCAATGTCCCTTGCACATTTTTCCCTACGCCACAGAGAAGGATTTTCTGCGGAATTGCTCCTGCCAGGCAGTGGCAGGAGCACAGGAACAGAATCAGAACGCGCATGGGGGTGATTATTGGAGAGCTCTGAAATTTGTGCAACATAAACCGTTTCTTAACTTGTTCTTTAAATCTCGGCGAGTTATAACAAATTCTTTACACATTGGAGGTTTTCATGAACGCTACTTCTCTCTTTTCAAAAAGTCCGCCTGAGAAGAACCTCCACTTTCCGGACAAAACAGAACTGAGATGGTTTTTACATACTTATTATTATGGTACCCAAGTGCCTCATGAAATAGGAAGATATCTTAGGGAGAAGGGAATTCTTGCAGCCATTGCTCACACATTGGCGGAAAAGCCCGTTCAAGAGATGAGTTGTTTGGTAACAAAAGTTCTTCAAGAGGAGGAGGAACAACTCAGGGAGGAACTAGTGCCCCACATCAAGACAAGCGTTACGGGAGCTCTTGGAGAATGGAAAAGACAGCAATCCAAGTGGCTCCCTAGGCAATGATTTGCCGAAAGGCTTGCTTCAGGTCTTCATGGGCAGCGAGCTCTTCGATGAAGGGGCGGAAGCGATAGGTCCAATTGGTGGGGAGTTGGGTTCCCGGAATGTTGATTCGCTCGTCTTCGGGATTGGGCGAGACAAGCTCTGGAAATAGAGCCAAGGTGTCTTGCAACAGATTGATGTGAAAGAGAGAAGAAGTGTGGTGGGAGTCGCGCAAGATTTCGAGGTGTTGGTTGTAGGTGAGGGTGGGCTTATAAGTCCAGTGTTTGAACTCTGCGAATGCGCCGGCTTCATCGGGGAATTTTTTCCACCACAGCGCGAGCGGTTCTGAATCGGCGGTCGAAAGAGTGGTTAGGCTGAACGGTTCGTATTGGTTATAGGGAATGAAACGTTTATCTCCGTCCCAATTTCTTTGCCAGCGAAGAACTTTTGTCTGGCAAATCCCAAGCTCTTTGAGAACGAGGGGGACAAATTTAGGGATGGTTCCGAGGTCTTCTGCCATGGGAAGAAGAGAGGAGGCAGCGATCATTGCATCCAAAATTTCGCGGCCCTGTTTTTCCCATTCGGTTTCTTGCGAGGGAACAAAGTGTCCTTCGGTCGGTTTGGCGCCGGGAGGGATCGCCCAGATGCGAAAGTAGCCGACGATGTGGTCGATGCGGTAGAGATGAAAAAACTTGGACATGATGTGGAGGCGCCTTTTCCACCAGGCAAAATGGTGGACGCGCATAGCGTCCCAATTAAACAGAGGAAATCCCCACCACTGGCCCTGTGGATTATAGTAGTCGGGCGGCGCTCCTGCGCTCAAATGCAAATCAAATAGTTCTCGCTCCGCCCAGACGTCGGCGCTATCGGGACTCAAAGAAATGGGAATGTCGCCTTTTAAAAGAACTTTCGCGCGGCTGGCATGGTCGTGAACTTGGCTTAGTTGCTGAAAGCAGAGGTATTGCAAAAAGCAGTGAAAGTCGACCGATTCGCGTTTTTCTTCAAGAGCTGAAAAGTGGGGAGAATGAAGTTCTTGCGGCCAATCGAGCCAGTGTTTCCCGCCATACTCGTCTTTGTAGGCTTTGAAGAGAGCGTATGTTCTAAGCCAGGGGTGTTCGCGCAAGAAATGTTGGTAAGAGGGCTCTAAAAATACGTCGTCGTAACGCTGCAGAAAATAACGGGTGAGCCATTGTATTTTTTGGTGTTTTACTTCATGCCAGGCGATGCGCGAAAGCTGCGTCAAAGGGGCAAAGATCTCGAGATCTGTTTCGAGGTCGTAGAGTTCTGGCAAGTCGGCGAGAGATAAATAGATCGGGTCGAGGGCGCAAGAGGAGAGGGCGTTGTAGGGACTGGGGTCGTCGCCGGTATCGTAGAGCGGGAGTAATTGGATGACGTCGAGGCCGATCGAGTGGCACCAATCGATGAGAGGGATTAGGTCTTTGAATTCGCCGATGCCGCAGCTTTTTTTTGTGCGCAAGGAGGCGAGCGGTACCGCAATTCCGTGGTGGGGGCGAAGACCGATTTTTCTCCAATGGGCCTCTGTTTTCAAGATCGTAATCCAAATGGGTTGGATGTGGGCTTCAGCGGCGGCGGGCTGTGGAGTCCTGCGGCAATCGCGTTGTGCCAATGTTCTACGGTTTCGATGAAGGAGCCTAGCAATGCGACGAGTCGCTCTGGAGTGAGCAGATCGAATGGGTAGCGCTGAAATAAGACGAGGTGATTGGTGTGGGCTAGATAAGCGAATAGCCCTACGCGAGGATCTTCTGTGCCGTTTGCCTTGAGCGCTTCTTTGAGGACATTTTCGCGGAATTTTCCAGCTGGAAGTTCTGCGACTTTGCTCGCAATCAAGAGTTTTTCTTGAGAGGCGTCTGTTTGCAGTTGGACGATCACGCCTTTGTGAATTTGGATCGCGCAGGCGTTGTTGCGATCCGTATGCAACGACCATTTCAGCAACTTGGAAGAACTTTTGAGAAGATCATTAAATCGATCGATCATTGTTTCTCTTTTTCTTTTTCTTCTTTTTCTCTTTCTTCTTCCTCTTTTTCCAGCTCATCTTCTAATTGTTCCAAGGCATCCAGAATCGCTTTGATGAGTTCATCTCTATGCTGTGGATTGCGGTAGTAGCGGGGGGCGATTTGCTTGAGCGCGTCGCGGTATTGTGTGAAGATGATGATTTGCGCTGCAACCTCTTCTGAAATGCCTAGAAATTGGCTGAACTGGAGCAATTTTTCTGCATTCATATACCGTTCGATGAGCAGCTTGATAAACAGTTTCGATAGCAGCTCAAATCCGAGCTGGGGCGGGTAGAGAAGGCTATAGAATGAAAATTGTTGTTCGATGAGCCGCATGCGAGATTGGAAGAAGCGAAAGACGCCGAGGATGCCTTGCAGCGATCTTGTTTCGTCGATGAGCCGTTTGAGTTCTCCGCGGGGAATGGAGCTGCCTTTGGCTTTTAGATCTGCGCCGAGAGAGTGGAGGAGAAACGCGATCGCGGCGTTCATTTTGCTGTAGGGGAATTTTTGGGTCAGCTCTTCGAAGAGTTGGAGGGGTTCTCGAGGGTTTCCCGTGATGTCGCGATAGAGGTCGCGCAGCGAGGTGAGCCATTCTTTGGAAAATTCGCGGGACAGAGCGCCCATGTTGCGGCCGGCTTTGATTTCGCGCTCAAAGGTGCGGCCTATCTGCTCTTTTGCTAGTTTTGCGGTTTCGTTGACGCGTCCTTGCGTGGTCTCAATGAGAAAGTCGAGGGCTTCGTCGGCCAGAGAGTAATCGGGGTAGAGCCTGAGGACTTTATTGAGAAGCTCTTCAGGGGTATCGTCCTCGGTGATGCTAGAGCGGAGGAGAAGGAGAGTGCGGGCTTTAAATTCTGGGTTGTTTCGCTCAAATTTGCCCGCAGACTCTTCGATGTCTTTGATGAGTAGAGCTTTTTTCTCTTCGGGGACTTCTGCTTCTTCCGGTTTTTTAACAGAGGATTTGATTTCTTGCATGGGGCGAAATCGCTGGTAGATCACGAAGGGGCTCGTCGAGACGTATTGCTCGAAATCTTCTTGCGATTCGACGACCACCGCAGTTTCTGCTGCTAAGAGCTGCTGTAGGGCTTGGGCGTTGACTGGGACGGCTCGAGAAATCTGCGGATCCACGAATAGCTCTTATGTTAACTGCACTCTACCTAGAGGTTGGATGCGGATTTCAGGGATGATTTCCTGATAGGAGACCACGGACATTTCCGGGAATTCTCCTTCGATGAGTTTTCGGACGAATCTACGGACGTCGATCGCAGTGAGGAGCACAGGCGGCTGGCCGCCGGGCGGAGTCGGGGCGACGATATTGCGCATCGAGTGCAAGATGAGCTGCACGGAATCGGGGTCGAGCGCGAGATAGGAGCCGGCCGATGTTTGTTTGATCGCTGCGCGAACCATGTCTTCGATTTCCGAGTCGAGGAGATAGACGGAGAGGACGCTTTGGCCTTGCGAGTATTTGTAGCTGATGTAGCGCTTGAGTGAGGAGCGGACATATTCGGTGAGAAGCACGGTATCTTTTTCCGACTGGCCCCATTCGCTGAGCGCTTCGAGAATCGTGCGAAGGTCTTTAATCGAGACCTGTTCTTGGACGAGCCGTCGCAAGATTTCGGTGAGCTTTTGCAAAGGCACGAGGCGGGTGACTTCTTTGATGAGGTCGGGGAATGATTTTTCGATGAATTCGAGGATCGCGCGCACTTCTTGGATGCCGATGAAATCGCTGGCGTATTGGCGGTAGAATTTGGATAGGTGAAGGATCATCACTTCAAGCCCGGTCCAATAACGGATGCCTGCTCTTCCTAAGATTTCTTGGTATTTCTCATCGACCCAAAGGCTTGGCATCCCCAGTGTCCCTTGCGAGATGATGAACGGGATGTTGTAGCGGCGCAGCGTTTCTTCGGTTTCATTGGTGAGGAGGTGTTTGAGGATGATTTTACCGCGCAAAATAGGCACTTCATTGAGATGAATGGCGTATTCGTTGGTTTCGAGAGAAGGCGAGTCGGTGCGGACGTGGACGCCGGGAAAGCGCACTCCGAGGTCTTGGTAGAGGGCGTGGCGCATTTTGGGGATCATCTGGTCGATGAAGGTGATGCCTTGCTTGTCTTTGCGAATGAGCAGCGACAGGGCAGAACCCACTTCTAAGACGACGGGGAGCGTCAGGGCGTAATCTTCGGCCGTTCCGCCGGATACTGCATGGCCGGGGACGTCTGTGTCTACGGAGCTGATGCCGGCCGCTGCTTTTGCGGATACTTTTTTTGCGCTATGCCAGAAGACAAATCCGATGAGTCCGACCAGCGGGGAGAGAATCAAGAACGCCCAGGCCGGAAACCCGGGGATGGCCGCCATGAGGAGGAGGACGCCGCCCGCAATCATGAGGGCTTTCGGTTGGCGCAGGAGCTGTTCGGAGATCTCTTTTCCAAGATGCGCGTCTTTCCGTTCGCTGGAAACGCGCGTGGTGACGATACCAGCGGTGATCGCGATCATGAGCGCGGGAATTTGCGAGACCAGGCCGTCGCCGATGGACAGAAGAGAATACACTCGGGCCGACTGGCCGATGGTCATTCCATGCATCACGACCCCGATGATCAGGCCGCCGATGATGTTGATGACGGCGATCACAATGCTCGCAATGGCATCTCCTTTGACGAACTTCATGGCGCCGTCCATGGCTCCGTAGAGTTGGCTCTCTTTTTGCAGGCCGAGGCGCAGCTCTCTCGCTTGCTGCTGGTCAATGGTTCCTGCGCGCAGGTCGGCGTCGATCGACATTTGCTTGCCGGGCATGGCGTCCAACGTAAAGCGGGCGGCGACTTCAGCGACCCGTTCGGCGCCTTTCGTCACGACGATGAACTGCACAATCGTGATGATGAGGAAGACAATGCCCCCGACGACGTAGTTGCCGCCCACGACAAAATGGCCGAACGAGTTGATGATTTCTCCCGCGTAAGCATGCAAGAGAATCTGGCGTGTCGAGGAAATGTTGACGCCGAGGCGGTAGAGAGTCGTGATGAGCAAAAGAGAAGGAAACATCGAGAGGTGAACGGCCTTTTGGATATAGAGCGCGACAAAAAGCAGGATGATCGAAACGGCCAGGTTGATCGCGATGAGGACGTCGATGACGTGCGGGGATACGGGGAAGATCAACATCATGATGATGGAGATGATGAGCATCGCCAAAATCAAATCGCTCGAACCGGAAATAGTTGCAAGAGCCCGCTCTCCGCCGAGGAGCCGAGTGACGTTGTTGAGAAATTTATTCACTTGCGAAGTTCCTCATTGATATCTGGGTTCTCCTCCAGGGATTTGATCCATTTAAGGATTTCAGCCACTGCTTCATACGTATCCTCAGGAATATAATCCGATATTCGCCCTTTCGTGTACAGTTCTCTTGCTAAATCTACATTTCGCATGATTGGGATTTTGTTTTCGATACCTATTTTTATGATTTGCTCCGCGATGACCCCGCTGCCCATGGTGAGGATGATTGGAGCGGGCTCTTCCTCCGGGTTGTATTTGAGGGCGACTGCAATATGCGTGGGATTGGTGATGATCGTCCTTGCTCTTTTGGCAGACCGAGGTCCTTCCTGATATGCAATCTCTCGGAAGAGTTCGCGCCGCTTTGATTTGATCATCGGATCGCCCTCGGTATCTTTGTACTCCTGCTTCACCTCGAACTTTTCCATTTTCATCTCTTTGGCAAAGTTCTTTTTTTGGAATGCCAAATCCAACAGCGCCACGATCAAAAAGAAGATTCCCACTTGGATGACAACTTGTATAAGAAAGTCGTTGACAATCAGCGCACTAGCAAACAGCGGCAGGACCACTGTGGAGATGATTTGCGGCAAACTTTTCCAAATGATCATATAAATGATGATTGCAGCTCCCGTGATCTTGGCAACCGATTTGAGCAGTTCGATCAACACCTTGAGTTTAAATTTCTGCTTGATCCCTTCCACTGGATTTAATTTTTTGAGATCGAACTTCATGGGCTCGAAGGAAAACACGGGACCCACCACGAGAAAACTGACTAAGACCCCCACAAAACAGACGACGATCATCAGAGGCAAACTCGCGATTAAAATGATCTCTAAGCCCTGGTAAAAATACCCTGGCGCCTTGGTTTCGAAATCGAGCCCCGTCTTCCCGACCTCGCGAAACATCGCGATTAAAAACGCGCCGATTTGATTGAAGAAAAACGACATTGAGGCGAGCGCTCCCGCCAGCGAGACGATGAAAGTCATCGCGGCTGGAATGTCCTGCGCCTTGGCCACCTGCCCCTTTTTGCGGGCATCTTTCAATTTCTTCGGGGTTGCCTTCTCGGTCTTTTCTGCCATGCAATTACTCTAGCTGACCTTTAAAGAGGCGTCAAGCTCGTCGCAACAAAGCGGCCAAAGCCGCTTTGCTCGCGACGAGCGGTGGAAGGAATGATGTATCGTAAAATAGTCGCGACTAAAATACGATGCATTGTAAAATGGTCGGACTCCCATTTAGACACCCTCTTAGTCTGATGAAATGGATTTTGATATTCACCTGCGTATTCTTGAGTGCTCAGCAAGCGCACGCCGAGAAAAAACGGAATCTGAAAATTCTCGTCCTCATCATCGCTTCCGATCAAGTTCCTCTATTTGAGGAGTTTCAGAAAACTTGGCGCGCCTACATGCAGGAGGATCCTGAGCATGTGGAGGCCTATTTTATCAAAGGTGATCCGACGTTAAGCCAATCCTATGAAATCCGAGGGGACACGATCTGGTCTAGGACAGAGGAGGGGTATGTTCCGGAGAGCGCCGGCATCTTGAATAAAACGATTCTCTCCATGAAAGCTCTCCTCCCCAAAATCCGGAAGAGCGATTATGTATTGAGAACAAACCTGTCCTCGTTTTTTGTGTTTCCGAGACTGCTGAAGTTTTTAGAAAAACTCCCTTCGGCCCGCTGTTATTGTGGCTCGGCCACAGCAGGAGGGAGCACCGTCGCCTCCGGCTCCGGGTTTATCCTATCTCCCGATCTCGTGGAACTGCTGGTGGCGCACCGGAAGAAGTTTTTAAACAATGCCACCATGGCAGATGATGTGTTGATCGGGCGCTTTTTGCAGGAAAAGCGGGTCAAACTGCACACCTTCCCTCGCCTAGATATTCTCGCGTTAGACGATTGGCTGATGCTGAGAGATCGAATTCCCTCCGACGTCTTCCATTTTCGGGCTAGAGTTTCGGACCGCTCGAGCCAGGTCTTCGCCGAAGACATCTCCATCCATGCAGATCTATTGAAAATATTTTATGGCAAGAGCTTGTGATCCGAAGTGCGAGTGAGGAGCGGACTTGTAGTCATCGCGCGAGCAATAAAGAATCCGACGACAGGGACATCGGGGAATGTAGCTTTTAGTAGGTTATGAGCCGCTCGATAATGAGTGCCTTTGGTAAGTAGGTCATCGAAGAGCCAAAGTTCTTTTGGCTTAGGAGATAAAAGCCTATCATTGAGGAAGTAATTTTTTAGAAGATCAGATGGTTTTCTAGGTGCGTTTTTGGCTGTATGGAGCGGTTCTCTTGTTTCTCTTTGCAAGATGAGTTCTCGAACATCTCCTTGAGGCAGTATCATTTGTAATAGCTGATGGTTGCGGTCATCGTATTGAGGAGAATTTTTGGCGGCTGAAGGCGGAATTGGAATGAAAGTAGCATCTCTAGCTCGATTGGCTAAATAAGCTGTATGCGAAATAGCAAAGTAAAACCACTGAGCTGCTTTAAGAATCGCTCCTTTTTTGTAATCCCAATCCGGCAATCCTTTGCGATCTATGGGCTTTTTGTAGTTGAGAATCAACTGATTCGTTTGGCTATGGGCATGACCTGCTCCCGTTGTGTATTCTCCGAGATAGTAAATTTCATCGTCTTCTTCGAGAAAGGAATGAGAGCGTCGGATCAGCTCATCCATTCTCTTTAGAAGCAAGGGAGAGGTGCTTGCGGATTTCATCATATTCTTTAATGCGAAGGGCGCCTTTTTTTTCGAACTTGGCAGGCCAAGTGAGATTTGGATTTTGAAAGTTGTTTTCAAGAATAAATAATTTTCTCCCCTGTTCTAGGGCGGCTCTGGCTTGGATTAATGTCCCTGATGTTTCTCCCGCCTCGACAATGATCGTCGCTTGTGTGAGAGCCGACATAGTCACATTTCTTTCGGGGAAAAAGAACCGATTTTTCTGGTAGTTTTGATGAGAATAGCGGGAAAAAGGAACTTGGCTGATCAATAGGAAACGATTAGCAATGGTGTCTTGCAGTTCTCGGTTTTCTGGAGGATAGTAGTGATTGAGAGGCGTTCCAATCACAGCGATGGTGAGCCCTTCTTTTTCGATCGCTGTCGTATGCGCCGCCGTATCAATTCCTTTGGCCAGACCAGAAACGACAACAATTCCGTCCTGGACTAATTTTTTCACGAGATGCTTAGTTCTCTCAATTCCGTGTGGAGTGGGATGGCGAGTTCCTACAACGGCTACGCTGGGCAAATAAGTCAGTCCCCAATCTCCCTGGTAATAGAGAATTTTCAGAGGATATCGCGCATCTTGCAAACGCTCGGGGAATTCACCATCTCCATACATTCTCACGCCGAAGTGCGGCAGCTGGTCGATGATGGGAAACAGTTGTTTTTTATATTCATCCAGCGTGTGGCGCTCGATCTTCCCAGACGCAAGACAAACGGGATAATCACTCAATTCTTTTGCCAATGAACGAAATGAAGTTGTCGGGCGATCCCACAATGCTTCATAGGCGAGAAATTCTTGGAGAGGGGAAATGGCTTTATACATGGGCATGTGATGCATTATTCTGCCACCTTTAGTTTCATGTCAACTCGCTTGCATTGGCTTTGCGTTCCAGCATTTTACTTCGAGGGAGTCGGGCAATAGCAGGAGCTCGCAGAAGTGGCCGGTTTTGACCTTTAGCGTTTCCATCAGCCGCTTCTGCACTAGGCGCGCCCAGTCTTCTTTCAGAAACGAGTAGAAGAGGCGAATGAGGCCGTTGCTCGTGACCCCAATGACGAGGTCGCCGGGGACGTGAGTAGTTCGCAAAGCAGCGAGCCATTGCTCCAGACCGCGCAAACAAGTTTCCTCTGCTCCGCCAAAGATCCCGTTTGCCCACGTCGCTCGGGTCGTCCAGTCAGTGTACTCGCGAGGCCAGCGCTGAGCG
>Ga0209542_10019234_pt1 | contig 10964 bp, 10 predicted proteins | sample RifCSPhighO2_01_FD_184028 | JGI IMG/M metagenome (GOLD analysis project Ga0209542, IMG submission 184028) | Soil microbial communities from Rifle, Colorado - Rifle CSP2_plank highO2_0.1 (SPAdes) (version 2) | ecosystem: Environmental > Terrestrial > Deep subsurface > Rock core/Sediment ...
ATTGTCCTCTCTGTGCCGTCGGCCACGATGCGAACAAGGGAAAGATTTGGAGTTTTGGTGAAATGGAAGCCGATCATGTATCAGCTTGGAGCAAGGGTGGCAAAACAACTGCCAAAAATTGTGAGATGTTGTGCAAAACGCACAATCGAGCAAAAGGAAATCGATAATTTTTAAGGATATAGAAAAAATGGAAAAACAGGTGAAAAAAAATCAACACATCGTACCTCAAATACATTTGAGAAAATTTGCCCTCCCCAACGATAATAATAAACTTAAGGCTTTTGACTGTGACCAAATAAAAACTTTAAGTAAAGACCGATCAATTAGATCTGTTTGTAGTGGACCTTTTCATTATTCCCTCGAACCAGGCACAGAAGATAAGTACAGTCAGGCAGTTGAAGATGCATTTGGAAATCTAGAGACTTGGTATGGAGATAATATCGAGAGAATAGAACAATCTTTTTTAAAGCAAGAAAAATTGAGTGACTCCGATAGATTTGGTCTTTCGTGCGTAATTGCAAATTTTTTCTTTAGGGGCCAAAACTTTAGACATGAATCGCTAAATGCACTTAAAGAACTAGTGGCCTGGATGCAGCCGACAGTTAGCGAGCATATTTATAGCGAAGTTTCAAAAGAATATCCCGACATATTTACGGACAAGAAAAAGGATAGAGAAATTGCAGACAAGGTAACGCAAAACGAACTACAGAAAGTTGCTGGTAAAACATCCCACGCAACACAGAGAGCTTTTGATGTCGGCCATGCTAATACGCTGACGCATAAGAAATGGGATATTTTTCTAAATAAGACAGACTATCCTTTCATAACTAGTGATGAGGCAGTCATTGATTTAATGGACCCACGAATTCCAGAAAATTATATGTTGCGCGGGGCATGGTTGCTTAAAACACAAATTTTTAATCTATCCCCGAAAATTTCTGTTGCTCTCTCTTTTCCTTTCACAGAAGATCTGCATGGGAAAGTAGAATATCGAGAAGTGAATAGCAAAAAAGATATTTTTAAGCAGAATTTGTATTATGTGAATTTTTCTCATAAATACGCATATGCACCAAATACTAATTTCTTTACAGATTTAATTGCTTTTGAAAATAGAAAAAAATAAATTATGGAACTAGAATCAAAACAACCCCATACCAGTTCGCTACCCCAGTACCACAGCAAAGCTGGCTACGGGGCACAGCGGGGCAGGCGAAAAGTCTTCGTGGCAATGTCCGGCGGAGTGGATAGTTCCGTTGCGGCTTTGCTTTTGCAAAAAGATGGTTATGACTTAGTCGGCTGTTATATCAAAGGCTGGTATCCCGCCTCTTCGGCGGGCAAGCCGCAATCATTTTATTGCACATGGAAGGAAGACAGACGAGATGCGATGAGGGTGTGCGCTCAATTAGGCATACCGTTTATAACCGTGAACGCGGAAAAAGAATACAAGAAAGAAGTGGTTGATTATATGATAAGCGAATACAAAGCCGGCCGGACGCCCAATCCGGATATTATGTGCAACAAAAGCGTGAAGTTTGGCGTTTTCTTGAAAAAAGCTTTGGCGATGGGGGCGCCTGCCTGCCGGCAGGCAGGGGTTTATATTGCCACCGGCCATTATGTAAATCTCAAATCTCAAATCTCAAATCTAAAATCTGCTTATAAATTAATTATTGCGAAAGATTTAAATAAAGATCAGTCGTATTTTCTTTGGACATTAACGCAGGAACAATTAAAGTATTGCCTTTTCCCGCTCGGCGGTTTGCTAAAATCGGAAGTGAGGAGTATCGCCAAAGAGAACGGCTTGGCCACGGCGGAAAAAGAAGAAAGCCAAGGAGTATGTTTTATCGGCGAATTCAATATGGAAGATTTTCTTAAAAAATACATCAAGCAAAAAAAAGGAAAAGTCGTTACGGCTGGCGGAAAAATAATCGGAGAGCATAACGGTTTTGCTTTTTATACCATCGGACAACGACATGGTTTCGGATTCGGCGGGGGAGAAGGCGGCCCTTATTACATAGTGAAAAAAGATTTCAAAAACAATCGTTTGATTGTGGCGGAGAAAAAAGACGAAAAAAGTTTCAGCCGAAAAGAAGTTGTCGTTGAAAACGCAAGTTGGATTTCCGCCGTTCCGAAAATCGGCAAAAAATATCAAGCGAGGATAAGATACCGCCAGCCGTTGGAAGAATGCGAAGCGGCGGAAGTTTCTAAAAATTCAACAAAAATTATTTTCAAAAATTCCCAAAGAGCGGTTACGCCCGGGCAGTCTTTGGTAGTTTATGACGGAAAGGAAATGCTTGGCGGAGGAGTAATACAGTCTTAAAAATCAAATAACCGAAATTACAGTATAAAACCTCCAGGCAGTAAACTGTAATTTTAAAGATTAAAAATTATCGCCCTCCTACTTTTAAAACCGTCATTATTGTCTTGAGGATGATAATCACTTCCAGAACCAAAGAGCGGTTTTTGATGTAATAAAGGTCGTATTGGAGTTTCTGCATTGAATCATTAACGGAAGAGCCGTAAGGGAAATTTATCTGGGCCCAGCCGGAAAGTCCCGGTTTGACGATATGCCTCATTGAGTAATGGGGTATTTTTTGGGACAATTCATCCGCGAATTCCGGCCTTTCCGGACGGGGACCGATAAAAGACAAGTCGCCCTTGAGCACGCTTAATATCTGAGGCAGTTCGTCCAGTCTGGTTTTTCTTAAAATTTTTCCCACGGCGGTTACGCGCTTATCGTCTTTTTCCGCCCATTTCGCTCCGTCTTTCTCGGCGTCTTTGGTCATTGAGCGGAATTTCATTATTTCAAAGATTTTTCCATTTTTGCCCAGTCTTTTTTGCTTATAAAAGACATTTCCCCGACTGGTCAGCTTTATGGCCAGCGCCGCAAAAGGCGCGAGCAAGGCGAACGGAACGAAAAACAAAACAGCCAGAACTATATCCAGCAAACGTTTGATTTGTTCAAACTTTCTTTTGTCCAGCTCAATGACATTTTCCAAAAACCAGCTTTCTCCGATAAGCGGAACCGGTATTTTGCCGGTGGTTGATTCGTAAAAACGGTAAAATTCAATGACGGTTTTGCCTTTCATCACCATTTCGTAAAGTATTTTCGCCGACTCTTCCGAAATTTTTTCTTTCCCCGGTATTATTATGAGGTCGGCCGAAGCGAGACTGCTCGCCATTTCGTAACCCAATTGGGGGCTGGCGGAAACGAATTTGGCGAAATCGGAAATTTCTCCGGAAGAATCAAAAAAGAAAATTTTTATCTTGGAACCCTTGGTTATTATTTTTTGATAAGCCATTCTCCACAGCCAAAGAAAAACGGAAGCGACGACGGCGTCAATAAAAAGATTTGTTTTTGGGGTTATTCCGAATGCGGGGATGAAGTAAAACATCAAAACGGCGATTCCCGCGCCGAAAGCCATAGTTTTAAAGATGTAAAAAATCTTGGCCGGATGGACCGATTTTTCCACATCGTAAAGTCCGGCAATGTAGAAAATAATCACCCAAACCAAATTGACGAAAAGGAACGGCAAATTGTGGTCTTGCCATAAAACTTGGGACGGGAATGACCCATATCTTATTATTAAGGATAAATATAACGCTCCATAAAGAAGGGCGATATCCCCCAAAAGAAGCATTATTTTCCCGGGCTTATTGCCTTTAATCATATTGTTGTGCTATTATGCTAGCACATTGATTTTATGAGTAAAAGCCTGAATTTAATCAAGTATTTGCTTTACGTTGGAATTTTTGCCGTTCCATTTTTAGCCTTTATCGTTTCCAGCTCAATGTTTTTCCCGTTCATAACAGGGAAAAACTTTTCTTTCCGAATAATCGTGGAAGTGATGACCGCTTTGTGGCTGGTTTTATTGTTGTTTGACGCCAGATATAAGCCTAGAAAAAGCTGGGTGCTGGCTATGCTGGCTATTTTTGTCGGCGTCGTGGCTTTGTCTTCGGTTTTTGGGGAAAATTTTTACAGAAGCTTCTGGTCCAATTACGAAAGAATGGAAGGGTTGGTCACTTATCTCCACTTGCTCGCCTATTTCCTTGTCTTGGCGGGGACGATGAAAACGGAAAAAGTTTGGAACAGGCTTTTTCACACCACTTTGTTTGCCAGCGCCATTATCGCTTTTTATGGCGTTTTTCAGTTGTGGGGGGTATTTCAAACTCATCAAGGCAACCGCCTTGACGCCACTTTGGGCAACGCTTCCTATCTAGCCGTCTATATGGTGTTTCATATATTTTTGGCTCTGGCGCTTTTTTATCGGGCGAAAGATTTCCGGAAATGGATTTATTTTTTCGTCATCATTTTGGAGTCGTTCGTTCTTTACCACACGGCGACCAGGGGAGCTATATTGGGCATTATCGGTAGTTTATTTATTTCGTGGCTATTGATTGCCATTTTGTCTTCTAATAAAAAAACCAAGTTAGCGCATATTTCTTTATTGGCGGGGATGGCGATATTAATCGGCGGTTTTTTGTTTCTAAAAAATGCGGATTTTGTGAAAAATAGCCAAGTGCTAAACCGTTTTTCCGGCATTTCTTTGACCGAAGGAACAACGGAATCCCGACTGACCATTTGGAAAATGAGCTGGCAAGGCTTTAAAGAAAAGCCGGTGTTCGGTTGGGGGCAGGAGAATTTTAATTTGGTGTTTAACAAATATTACGAGCCGATTTTATACAAGCAGGAGCCGTGGTTTGATCGGGCGCACAATGTTTTCTTTGACCGGCTAGTCACCAACGGTATCTTCGGGCTGTTGTCTTATTTGGGATTGTTGGGCGCCGCTTTGTATTATCTTTGGGCGAACAGAAAAAAGACGGGATTGTCTATTGAAGATTCGGCTATTTTCGGCAGTATGTTTTTGGCTTACTTTTTCAACAACCTGTTTGTTTTTGATAACTTGATAAGTTTGATTTTATTCGCAACCTTTCTGGCTTACACTAGCTTCCGTTCAAAGACCAACGAGTTTTTGGCGGTTAAACCGCCAATTGGCGGTTTAACCGCCAAAAACGATTACGGCAAGGCCGTTTACGCCGTTATTATCGGCGCCGCATTTATTTTTATAATTTACGCCGTCAATATCCCCGGCCTTCTGGCCTCCAAAACGATTTTGAACGCTTTCAAAGCGGCGGGCGGCGGCAACGCTCAAGGCGCTTTCGCGGAATTTCAAAAAGCCATTTCTTACAATTCTTTCGGCAGTATGGAAGCCCGGGAGCATCTTTCCAGTTTCGCCATGCAGGTCTACGGCAATCCCAATTTGGACAAGGAATTCAAGGACAAGGTCGCGAATTACGCGATAGATGAATTGAAAAAGCAGAACGAGCAATATCCCAACGATATCAGAGAAATGATTTTCTTGGCGGCGGTTTACAATAAAACCCAAAAATACGAAGAAGCCGTAAGTTTGCTCAATAAGGCCATTGAAATCGCTCCTAAAAAACAACAGTTGTATTTTGAGTTGGGCACATCCTACTTGAACAAAGGCGATAATGAAAACGGAATGGCGACGCTGAAAAAATCTTTTGATTTAGATCAAACTAACGAAGAGGCCAGGAGAATATACGCCGTTTCGGCCATCTTTGCCGGCCAAGACGCTTTGGCCGAGGAGCTGATGAAAGAACACGGCGGCGTCGTTCAAGACGATGAAAGATTTTTGAAGGCCTACGCCCAGAAGAATAATTTTGAGAAAGTAACGGCGATTTTGAAAGTGTTCATAGACAAAAACCCGACCAACATCCAATACCGCTTGAATTTGGCGGCGGTCTACTTGCAGGCCGGATATAGAACCAAATCAATAGAGCAGTTGGAAAAAGCGATTGAAGCCATACCCGATTTTAAAAAGCAAGGCGAATTTTATATAAGCGAAATAAAGGCGGGAAGAAATCCGTAAACTTAATTATGGCCGACGAAGAACTAAAAGTTTTATTAAGGGAAAACATAGAAGTAAGCAAAGAAAGCCTTAAAATTCTCAAGAAAATAAACAGAGGCAGAATTTGGGGGAATGTTTTCAGTGTTTTGAAGTGGACGCTCATAATCGGTCTTTCTTTCGGAACTTATTATTATATAGAGCCTTTTCTTTCCCAATATCTTGATACATTGAGAGGGATTACTTCTGGTGTTGAAAATATCGGCAAAATAAGCAATAATATCAATTCGGCGGTCTCGCCGGACTTGTTGAAGAAGTTGCAAAATTTGATGCCTAGGTAGCTCAGCTTGCCCCGCCTGGCGGGGTGAAGTAGAGCGCAACTCTGAAAAAGTGTATTATACTTACATTATAAAAAGTAAAAAAGACGGCAGTTTTTATGTAGGTATTACTGAAAATACAGAAAGAAGATTAAAGGAGCACAATTGCGGAAAATCAAAATATACTGCCAAGAAGATTCCATGGATATTGTGGCATATCAGACAATCAGATAACATGAAAAACGCCCGTAAAGAAGAAATATATTTGAAAAAGAAAGACAGGAATTTTAAAGATGATTTGAAAAATGTTTTAAATGCCGAAGTAGCTCAGTGGTAGAGCACTTCTCTGAAAAAGAAGGGGTCGTGAGTCCGATTCTCACCTTCGGCAAAAAAGTTGTTGTAAGATTTGCCATTAGTTGGTACAATTCTATTATGGAAAAATATCCATTGTCAGAATCTTCGCCAAAGCAAGAGCCATCGTTTGATGAGATGGTTATTTTAGCCCAAGCACTCGATGAAGCGGTAGACAAACGAAACCTTTTTATTTTGAGGCAGGGCGGTTTTGATACATTTGCGGAAGTCGGTCAGCATGTGGAGGGTATGCGAGCCGAGTATGACAAAATGGAAGACGAAGTGTCTCGCGCGCGAGAAGAATTTGACAGCAAGGTTTCCGACAAAAATGAGTTTTTCAAAAAGTTAAGAGAGGGGGGAAACAACGATCTTGCGGACAAAACAGAAAAAATGTTTGGGGTAAAAAAAGAAGGAATTTTTTCTCGCATTTTCAAAAAATAAAAGATTTTAAACCCTACTCTTCCTGCACTCGTATTTTTTTGACCGGAGCTTTCCGGAGGAAAGGGAGGCGGATGGTCAAAATGCCGTTTTTTGTGGAAGCCTCCGCATTTTCGGAGTCTATTTCGTCGGACAAAGAAATTGTCCGGCTGAAACCGCCCCAGTAAAGTTCTTGGCAAACGGCGTCTTTTTTTTCCGTCAGACGATTACTTTCCCTTTTTCCTCTTATCGTGACGGAATCTTTGTTTATGGAAATATCCAAATCGTCCGGCTTTACTCCGGCCACGATGGATTGGATAATTACTTCGTTTTCGCCTTGAAACACATCAACGGCCAATTGCCCGTCTTCCTCATCGTAAGTTTTTTCTTCCGAGCCGATGTTTGACAAGTTATAGTTGCCGCCTTCTTCATAATCCGTATTTTCCGGCATTGACCCGGTCAGCCTCTCAAAAAAAGATTTTTTTTCTTTTGACATAAAAAATTATTTTACTTAACGTTATTTTTGACCTTTTCTAAAACAAAAATTAAAGCGATTATGATAAGCCAGAGAGGAATCAATACTTTCAAAATGTTTCCTCCTCCGCTTTTTATTATAAGATAGTTGAAAGCAAAGTGCAAAAGTCCGGCTATAACTATTCCGACAAAAGTGTTTCTTTTTAGATTTTTCCTGTTTTTTCTCAAAGAAAAAGCCATAAAAGCGCCGACGATAGCCGAAGAGGCGGTGTGTAATAATGTCGCTCCGATAAATCTCATATTGCCGATATCCAAACCCGAAAGTATTCCGCTGTTATGAAAAGTTTTTATGATAAAAAGCGTGTTTTCCATGCTGGCGAATCCCAGAGCCGCCGTGACCATATAGATTATGGCGTCAACCGGTTCGTCAAAAACCGATTTGGAAAAGGCCGTTTTCTTAGCGGCGAAATATTTCAAAATTTCTTCTATAAAAGCCCAAGCCAGAAGGGAAAAACTTCCGGCCAGTCCGGCCTGAAACAAAGTAAAATACTCAAAAACCATAGCTATGGGGACGACAATCATTCCGGCGATAAAAGTGTAAATCAGACTGGCTCTCGGTTCCGGGTGACTGTCTTCTTTGAGCCAAAACCAAAGCCACAACAAGGAAGGAATGAATCCGCCAGCGATGGCAAAAAACAAAGTTGAAGCCGTTAAATTTTGGGCCATTTTTCTATGATTAACATTTTTTTATTTTTATCCGGCATCATCGACCAAATTTCCTCGGTGATAAAGGGCATAAATGGGTGGAGAAGTTTCAACGCGCTGGCCAAAATTGAAGATAAGGTATTTCCGCGCTCCTCGCTGTTTTTCGTTTTAGAATATTCTATGTATTTGTCAGCGTATTCATGCCAAATAAAATCATAAAGATTATGAAGAGCTTGTCCGAAGTTATAATTATTCACATTTTCCGTCACTAATTTAATAATTTGTTCCAATTTTTCATAAATTTCTTTATCTTCTTTTGATAAGTTTGAATTTTGCCCGCCGTTAGACGGATTGGAAATGACAAATCTTGCGATGTTCCATAATTTGTTGGCGAATTTCTTTCCGGCCAGCAAGTGGGATTCGTCAAACTTGATATCCTGTCCTCCCATCATCTGGTAAATCAAGCCGAATCGGACGGCGTCGGCGCCGTATTTATCAATCAAAACCAGCGGGTCAATTCCCGTGCCCAGAGACTTGGACATTCGGCGTCCGTCCTTGGCCAAAACCGTTGGATGGATTATTATATTTGAAAATGGTTTTTCATTCGTAAATTCCAATCCGGAAAATATCATTCTAGCTACCCAAAGATTAATGATGCCTCTGTCCGTGGATAAAACTTGAGTGGGGTAAAATTCTTTTAAATCTCCTGCTGGTTTTGGCTTGCCCGCCGAAGTTCCAACGGAGGTGGGCCAGCCCAATGTGGCAAACGGCCACAAGGCCGAAGAAAACCAAGTGTCCAAAACATCGTCAACGCCGTCTAGTGGAATCTTGTGCCCCCACCAGATTTGTCTGGATACGCACCAGTCTTTGATGTTGGACAGCCAGTCCAAATAAACTTTTTTCCATTTATCGTCGTTGAATTTTATCTCGCCATTTTTTACCGGTTCAATGGATTTTTTAGCCAACTCTTTCATTTTCAAAAACCATTGGACGCTCGGGCGGGGTTCTATGGCGGTATTGCATCGGTAACAGATTGATATTCTGTTTAGATAATCTTCTATTTTTTCTGTTGAGTTTAGTCGCATAAGTTTTTCTACCACTTTTTCCCGAGCTTCTTTTGTGGAAAATCCTTCAAATTCTTTTCCGGCTTCGGCGGTCATTTTGCCGTATTGATTGATGATGACGATATAAGGCAGTTTGTGGCGTTCGGCAATTTCGGCGTCGGCCAGACTGTGGGCGGGAGTAACCTTAACAGCTCCCGCGCCGAAATCTTTATCAACGCTTTCGTCGGCGATTATTGGAATTTCCCTGTTTTGAATCGGCAGTATCAATGTTTGACCGATTAAGTTTTTGTATCTTTCGTCATTCGGATTGACCGCCACGGCCGTGTCGCCGAGCATCGTTTCCGGCCTAGTGGTGGCGACTGTTATAAAACCGTTGCCATTTTTTAGCGGATATTTTATAAAATACAGTTTTGATTGCTGTTCCAGATATTCTATTTCCAAATCGGACAGGGAAGTTTGGCATCTCGGACACCAGTTTATGACTCTTTCGCCTTGGTATATCCAGCCTTTTTTATGGTAATGCAGAAAGGCGGTTTTTACGGCCTCGCTGTATTTTTCGTCCATCGTAAAACGGGTTCGCGACCAGTCGCAGGAAGAGCCTATTTTTTTAAGCTGGTCTAGAATTATATTGCCGTATTTTTCTTTCCATTCCCAAACTTTTTCCAGGAATTTTTCTTTGCCCAAGTCATGGCGGGAAATTCCTTGCTTCTTCAAATCTTTTTCCACCACATTTTGAGTGGCTATTCCGGCGTGGTCGGTGCCGGGAATCCAAAGCGTTTTATATCCTTGCATTCTTTTTTGCCGGATAAGAATATCTTGAATCGTGGCGTTCAAGGCGTGGCCCATATGCAAGGTGCCAGTCACATTGGGCGGGGGTAGGGCAATGGTAAAAGTCTGGCCGTTTCTTTCGGTCAAATTATCGGGATTAAAATACCCGCTTTTTTCCCAAAGCTTGTAAATCCGCCCCTCGGTTTCCTTCGGCTCGTAAGGCTTCAGCAATTTTTCATTAACTTTGCTCGTTTTCTCATCGCTCATATCGCCATTTTAGCAGAAAACTAGGCCATAATTAAGGCTTGACAAATATTATGTTTCGTGTATACTATCTTTGTTAAGTTCCTTTTTACTTTAAGACTATTTTAGTCGCCGACTTCTGAACGGATTTCAGAGAAAGGAGAGATAAAAATGAGAGGTCTTATAACGGCAGAAAAAATCGCTGGTTTAGTTAGTGATTATCACAACAAAAAGAGCTTGCTCATAAAAGCAAGCAATGTGGTTAGGGGAAAAATAGTAAAATTTAATATTTTCCCCGTGGACCTTGCTGAAGTTAGGGACTTTTTAAAATATTCAGATGAATCTGAATGTTGCAAATATGAAGTTATTTCGGAGGGGCAGCTGAGAGAGCTAAGAAACCATCCGGATTGTTCAAACAGCGAGGCGATTAATTTGTTCTGCACAGAGTTGTTAAAATTATCGTCAATTCGATATAAGCTGTAATCTTTCCAGAGGCAAAAGGTAAGGCTGTTGTTTTCGTTAATTCTCGAGCAACAGCCTTTTTCATTTGAGCGTCTTTCTGTTAAAACATTAACTCGAGAAATATAAACCAAAAACAAAAGGCGAATGTAAAAATAAAAATTTTTTACTTCTGTAAAATCTTTATAGTGTAATCAATAAGATAGACATAAAGAGGCTCCATTTTTTCTATGAATTTTTTAATTTGGTTGAATCTCAAGTCAAGATATTCATGCGCCAGAACATTTCTAAGCTTGGTA
>Ga0209542_10019235_pt1 | contig 10964 bp, 8 predicted proteins | sample RifCSPhighO2_01_FD_184028 | JGI IMG/M metagenome (GOLD analysis project Ga0209542, IMG submission 184028) | Soil microbial communities from Rifle, Colorado - Rifle CSP2_plank highO2_0.1 (SPAdes) (version 2) | ecosystem: Environmental > Terrestrial > Deep subsurface > Rock core/Sediment ...
CCGAAGCTTCAGCGAAGGAGGGCCACCTTCTTGATTTTACTCCCGGTTCACCGTTTAAATAATCTATCTCTAGACCAGAGTCATCAGCAACCGTTGGAATCCCCGACCATTCAAAATATTTTTTTGCTTTTAAAATTGCGTTATCTTCAAACGTCTTTCCGGTTTCTTCAACGTCGGGAGCATCAACGAGTTCAGAAAAAGAGATCGCCTCAAAACCACTTCCCAGAAAAAACTTAATCTCGCGGACTTTGCCGGGATTTTTAGTAGCAATAAGGATTTTCATTGAAAAACTCCGGCAACCACATCCACTGCTTTTTTGTCTAATGCTTCTACTATAATCCTGCCGACAGACGGTTTTTTAATAAGACCGGCCAAAGCTTTAGCCGCTTTTATTTTATGCTGATCGGTGACTATTCTTATTGCATTACCCAGTAAACCTTTAAAAATACCGGGAAAAGCCAATATGTTATTAATCTGATTGGGAAAATCTGAACGTCCTGTAGCAGTAATTTTTGCTCCGCCTTTTTGAGCCTCATCAGGATAGATTTCAGGAACCGGATTAGCCAAAGCGAATACGATGGAATTCTTGGACATTGTCGAAATATCCCGGGTGTTCAGAATTCCGGGAGCACTTACACCGATAAAAACATCGGCGCCGGCAATAGCATCTTTTAAATTACCTTCCAAATTCTGTGGATTTGTAATCTCTGAAATTTCTTTTTTATGCGAACCCGGAGTTGTATTGCTTCTACTGATTATCCCCCTCCTGTCACATACTAAAATATTTCTCACCCCGAACGCATGCAATAGTTTTGTAACAGCCGTTCCGGCCGCACCCGCTCCTGAAATTACCAATTTTATTTTCGACGGTTTCTTTTTGACAACTTTTAATGCGTTGATAAGTCCGGCCAGAACAACAATGGACGTAGCGTGCTGATCGTCATGAACTACGGGAATATCCAATTCCTCTCGGAGCCGTCTCTCGATCTCAAAACATTTAGGCGCAGCAATATCCTCCAGATTAATACCTCCGAAAGTCGGTGAAATGGCTTTAACGGCTTCAACAATTTCATCCGCATCCTGAGTATTAAGAACAATAGGAAAAGCATTCACTCCTCCAAGCTCCTTAAAAATAATAGCCTTTCCCTCCATAACCGGCAAAGCAGCTTCCGGTCCTACATTTCCAAGACCCAAAACAGCCGAACCGTCAGAGACGACAGCTATTGTATTATTTTTTATTGTACAGGAAAGATATTTTTTATCTTCAATTATTTTCTTGCAAACCAAAGCAACTCCCGGCGTATATAAAGCGGGCAGAGTTTCCTTAGTTAGCTTCTTCTTAGATTTTATTTCTAACTTTCCACGTAACTGACAACTTAATTTTAGCGGATCAATTTTCATCCCGTTAGAGATAGTGCAAGCACTCACTACCACCGTGCGGTGATAGAAATGACTACCCTACCTTAACTTATAATTTTCCACACGTTCCCGCTAGGGTATCTCTAACGGGATTAAACCCGCATATCTCTTAAAATTTTAATCCGCTCCTCCAGCGGAGGATGAGTTGAAAAAAGCTTAGCAAACCAATTAAGAGCTTCTTTCCCCTTGAACGGGTTGGCTATGAATAAGTGGGCTGTGCCGTTATGGGCATATCTCATCGGCATTTCGTCCTGGCCTATCTTCTGAAGAGCATTGGCAAGACCATCGGGATATCTGGTAAGTAAAGCCCCTGAAGCATCGGCTAGAAATTCTCTTTTTCTGGAAACGGCGAGCTGGATTATCATTGCCGCAATTGGGGCAAGAATAGCGGCAAAAAGTCCGAGCAATAAAACTATTCCCCCACCCCCTCCACGGTTATCGCGATTATCACCAAAAGATCCGTGAAAAGTTGCTCTCAATATTATGTCTGAAAGAATTGAAATAAGACCAGCCATCACCACAACAATTGTTGAAACTAGAATATCTCGATTACCAATATGAGAAAGTTCGTGAGCAAGAACACCTTCAAGTTCTTCATTCTGAAGCTTTTGTATAGCACCGGTAGTTATCGCGACAGCAGCGTGTTTAGGATCTCTACCCGTAGCAAAGGCGTTTATCTGCGGAGAGTCGATTAAATAAATTCTTGGCGTAGGCAGACCAGCAGTAATACACAAATTTTCTATCATCCGATAGACATATTCATTTCCTTCGCAAGAAATCGGCTTGGCACGAGACATCGCTAAAGCAATGCTATCCGACTTCCAATAGGCGACTATATTCATTACAATACTTAGAAAAACGGCAATATATAATATTTCCGGCACCTGCCAGACATAAGAAATTATCCAACCGAAAGCCACGATAAATAGGAAAAATCCAGTCAACAATAACCAAGTTTTCCGGATATTAGAATCCTTCTGTTGATATAGGTTAGCCATTGTAACTAAACTTTCCTCATTATTTTCTCCGCCTATGCTCCGGGATAGACAAACAATGATTGAAAACCTCCGGAAACCTTCGTGAATTCCCTTCGGTCAGTTCCCGCTTTCCTGTCGGTTTATCAATCATTGTTTATACCTATTCCTCCCGCAACGGTCTCGAAAATGATACGGAAAGTTTCACTTAAGTCACCCCCCCCACCTGATAATTATGCGTCTGCAAGATGAGCATGATCATTCCATGCTACAAGTTGCCAGGGTAATCCTTCAACTTTATCATTAAATCTAAACATTGATAATCCGGTATTTTTCATTAAATTATTAAACTATGAAAATTTTAATTTTTCGAGTGCGGGCTATCTGCCTTTCGGGACAATAGAGTTGCCGGACCTGCCTACCGGCAGGCAGGTTGCTTGGTTTGTCAAAGGTCTTTCCTTGACAAAATCCGGCAACAAAGTTAGTGAGTACCGTCGCTGGAATGGGACGAACGTGTCCCGAAAGGCAGTAGCCGAGAGCGAGGAAAAATTAAAATTTGACCGCAACCGGTTCACGGGCAGCTTCTTCATTAAGCTGGAAAAATTCGGCTTTCTGAAAACCGAATGAACCAGCTATAAGATTAGTCGGAAAAGATTCTATGGCAGTATTGAGAGTCATGACATTGGTATTATAGAATCTTCGAGCTGCCTGAATCTTGTTTTCCGTGTCAGAAAGCTCGTCCTGCAATTTAGTAAACGCCTCAACCGCTCTTAGTTGAGGATATGCCTCTGAAAGCGCAAATAAGCTCTTTAATGCGCCAGAAAGCATATTTTCGGCCTGAGCATGCTCTGCCACGGTTTGCGCCCCCATAGCCCTTGATCTTGCCTGTATAACGGCATCGAGTGTGCCTCTTTCATGCTCGGCATAGCCCTTAACCGTTTCAACTAAATTCGGGATCAAATCATACCGACGTTTTAATTGAACGTCTATATCTGACCAGGCCTCCTTAACTCGATTTCGCGACCGAACCAGCATATTATATGCCCCGGCAAGCCAAAGACCCAACACTACTAAAACGATAACTACAATTATAAATGGCGACATGTTATTAGTTACTAGTGACTAATATTTAGTGACTAGCGTTAAAAAACTATTTTATTATAGCAGATTTTACTAAGCCCACAAATAGCGGATGAGGGTTCGTCGGATGGGATTTAAATTCCGGATGAAATTGGGTAGCGACAAAAAATTTATGTTCGGGAAGTTCGATGATCTCAACCAGATTACGCTGCGGATTAATACCGGAGATTATGAGGCCATGCTTTTCCAAATCTTTTATATAATCGTTATTGACTTCATATCGATGCCTGTGCCGTTCTGAAATAATATCCTTTCCATAGAGATTTCCGGCAACGCTGTTTTTTGCCAGACGGCAGGAATAAGCACCCAAGCGCATTGAACCGCCCATTTTCTTTTCCTTTATATTAACGAGCTGTTCTGGCATTGTGGTAATTATGGGATTAGAAGTTTTTGGATTTACTTCCGTTGTATGGGCATCTTTCAGACCACAGACATTACGAGCAAACTCAATCACCGCCATCTGAAGACCGTAACATAAACCGAGAAAAGGAATATTGTTTTCCCGCAGATATTGAATCGCCTTGATTTTGCCCTCCACTCCCCTTTTTCCGAAACCGCCGGGAATAGTTATTCCGTCGAAATTTTTTAATTCTTCAACTGATTTTGGGTCCCTCTCATAAGCCTCGGCATTAAGCCATGTTATCATCGGCTTCCGTCCACAGAACCAAGCCGCATGCTTTACCGCCTCAATAACAGATAGGTAGGAATCGGACAGAATAAAATCTCCCGTCCCAAAATATTTCCCGACTATGCCTATCTTGACCGGCTTGCTGGAGTTCTTAATATTTTTTATCAGATTATTCCACTCAGAAGGATTTTTTGAGCGGGCTTTTAATCCAAATTTATGCAATATCCTTTTACCCATATTATCTTTTTCAAAATTAGAAGGCACCTCATATATCGAATTGATGTCGGGAGCCGAAATTACATCCTCCTTAGCAACATTGCAGAAAATAGAAACTTTTTCTTTCCTGATATTATCAAGTGGACGGGACGAACGGGCAATTATCATATCTGGCTGAATACCAGCATAATTCATAGCTCTTGTCGCATGCTGAGTCGGTTTGGTTTTCATCTCACCTATCATGTCGGGGATCGGCATATAACTAACCAGCATAAATAAAACCTGGCCCGGCATTTTCAACTTCATAATCCTACCGGTTTCCAAGAATAACAAGTTCTCGTATTCCCCCACTGTTCCACCCACCTCAACTAAAACAAAATCAGCTTTAGATTTTCGAGCAACTTTCATCAATCGCTCTTCAACTTCATTGGTAATGTGCGGAATTATCTGCACACACTTACCTCCATATTCTAAATTACGTTCACGATTAATAACCGTCCTATAAAGTACCCCCGACGTCATATAATTATCACCGGGGATATCTTGATCTAAAAACCTCTCATAATTTCCCATATCCTGATCACACTCCATGCCATCATCAGTCACAAAAACCTCACCATGTTCAATAGGATTCATTGTTCCGGCATCAACATTTAAATAGGGGTCAATCTTAACTGCTGTAACTTTAAAACCATAGTCTTTTAATATTCTCGCCGTTGAGGCTACGGTAATCCCCTTGCCAATTCCTGACATTACTCCGCCCGCTACAAATATAAATTTAGTCTTCATTGAAATTATATTAGCATTATTTTGAAAACTTTAAACTAAAGAGCGGTCCGCCGACTGGCAGACCGCTCTTTAAAATTTAGTAACCCATTCCGCCCATGCCTCCGGGCATTTGTCCGCCGGCTGAAGAATTCTTTTCTTCCGGAATATCGGTTATTACCGCTTCAGTAGTGAGGACTAGGGAAGCAACAGAAACTGCATTGGTTAGAGCAACTTTAACAACTTTGAGAGGATCAATAATACCTCTCTCGAACATATCTACAAATTTTCCGGTTCTGGCATCGAAACCATAGCTACCCAGACCATGGGAATACAAATTATTGACGACCTCGTTAGAGCTGAATCCGGCATTCTCGACAATCGCCCTTAATGGTTTATCCAAAACAGACCTTACAATCATCTCGCCCTTAGCTACATCGCCTAAATCTTTTCTAACCAACACCTTACTATCTTCTTTCAATTTAGAAATAGCTTTAGCGCTTTCTTTAGCAGTATTAAGATCCCATATTTTTAAGACTTCAAACAAAGCTACTCCTCCGCCGGCAACAATACCTTGCTCCAATGCCGCTCGTGTTGCTGATACTGCATCTTCTATTCTGAACTTCTTTTCCTTTAACTCTGTTTCGGTAGTGGCACCAACTTTTATAACGGCAACGCCTCCGGAAAGCTTACCAAGACGCTCCTGTAATTTTTCCTTATCGAACTCTGAAGTTGATTTAATAATCTGGGCTTTAAGCTGGGCAACTCTCTTGTCAATTTCGGCTTTCTTACCTTTGCCTCCCACAAATGTAGTGTTTTCTTTTGCAGCAACCACTCGACGAGCTTGGCCGAGCATAGACAATTCTACACCCTCAAGTTTCATTCCTTTTTCTTCGGAAATCAGCTGGCCACCGGTTACTACTGCCAGATCTTCCAACATTTCTTTTTTTCTATCGCCAAATCCCGGAGCTTTAATAGCTAGAGTATTAAAATTACCCCTCAATTTATTAACAACTAAAGTAGCCAGAGCATCGCCATCAACGTCTTCAGCAACAATTACAAAATCTCTTTTGCCAGCCTTGGATAACTTTTCAAGCAATGGAACTATATCCTGAATAGAAGAAATTTTTCTGTCAGTGATAAGTACAAGTGAATCCTCATAGACAGCTTCCATCCTCTCGGTGTTAGTTACCATATAAGGAGATACGTAGCCCTTGTCTATCTGCATCCCCTCTACTAGCTCCTTAGACATTTCAGACGATTGAGATTCTTCAACCGTAACAACGCCATCTTTGCCGACTTGCTTGAAAACATCGGCAATAAGTTTTCCAATCTCCGGATCATTTGCAGATATTGATGCGACTTCTTGCAGATTATTACCAGTAACTTTTCTGGCCGTTTTTTCCAGAGCAGTCAGTACTTTTTTAAGACCGCTTTCCATTCCCTCTCTTAAGAAAACAGGGTTGGCGCCGGAATTAACCGCACTAAAACCTTCAGCCACAATTGCCTGAGCCAATACGGTTGCAGTGGTCGTACCGTCACCGGCCACATCATTTGTCTTAGAAGCAACTTCTTTTACAAGTTCCGCTCCGATATTTTCGAATTTGTCTTTCAGCTCTATTTCTTTTGCAACAGTCACGCCATCTTTAGTAATCGTAGGCGAACCGAAACCCTTATCAAGAATTACATTCCTACCCTTTGGGCCAAGAGTAACTTTTACCGCATTAGCGACTTTATCTACGCCGCGCTTTAGCGCTTCCCTTGCCTCCTCTTTATAGTAAATTTGTTTTGCCATTGTTTTTTAATTAATTTTAAATTTTAAATTACGCGATTATTCTATAATCGCGAGTATATCCTCCTCGCGTGCAATTAAATATTCCTTGTCATCAATTTTTATTTCGTCTGGACCGTATTTTTTGAACAATACAACCTGCCCCTTCTTAACTTCCATCGGAACTCGTTTGCCTTCGCCAGCTGGCGAATTTATTAATTTGCCAGGTCCGGTAGCAATAATCTTACCTTTTTCGGGCCGTTCTTTATCTACCGTATCAGGCAGAATAATACCGCCCTTTTTCCTCTCTTCTCTCATGGGCTCAAGGAGAATATGGTCGGATAGTGGTTTTATCATTTAACTTACTACTAATTACGAATCTTTACGAATATATAAATCGGGGATTGTCTTATTTGTATATTCGTAATAATTAGTAAATTAGCAGTGATTATTAGCAGTCTAGGTCTTCAAGTGCTAATTATAGTCGGATTGGAAATGATGTCAACCCCGAGTACCTGCCCGCCGGCGGGCAGGGATTTTCTAAATACCCGCTAAAAGGCGAGTAAAAGTCACTACAGGGTCAACCCCATCAAATAAAAAAGACCGCGAAAACGGTCTTAATTTTCTAAAACAACCTCAAATTGAATGAACTCATTTATTCCCTGATCAAAAATATAACCATCGGGAGAATCTGGCAAGCTCACATTAAAATAAACAGCGCCACTATCTTTCAGGGTAACTTTTCTTTCCCTCAAACCGCCCCGAATAACATGCCATCCATCTTCATCGGCAGTTATGCCAGTGGGCATAATATCCTCTGACTTAGCCATAATTTCATCGAACAATCCACTCTTGGCTCTAAAGCCCGCCTTAACAAAAATCTTTTGATTAGTTATGTCCAGACGTCGAGATAAGTTTTCCAGAAAATCTTCCGGATTAAGAAAGTATCCGGGAAGAACCCTCTGCTTTTCCTCGCCAGAGAGACTCATTAAATAAAGATTGGAACTTTGTATACTAAGCACGCCACCAACAATCTTTTCGGAGACTTTTTCAGTATCATTTATCTCTGATGTATAGCTGGGCCTTTCTACCTTGTCCCAATCTACTTTTACTGTGATTCTCTTGGCTATTGGCATCTTGTTGTTTTCATCAACGAACATAACGTCTAGAACCGGATCTTGTCCGTAAACAACTTTATTTGGAAACTTATATGCCCCCATCTTGTATGTCTGACTGGTCCCGGGAATAAAATTAACCGAAACAGACACATCGGATATTTTTAACCCATAATTATTTTCGGAAAGAGCGGCATAGATATTGGTAAAAAATACTTCACGGGCAGAATCAAAGGAAGAAGAATAGAGAGTCTGGGAACCAAACTTAGTAGAACTTGACGGAAACAATCCCTTCCATGAAATAGGCTGATGACCTTCAAAGTCGATACTGGACTCGATCTGAGTAACACTAGTTTCTTCTGCAAGAGGCGCTCCGTATTCCTCGCCAATCATTTTAAAAGCCGCTTGAACTAACATTGGGGTCATAACCGAATCGGCGACTTTAATATCGAATTTGTGGTAAGAAACACCCCTATTTTTAAATTCAAGCTTGAAATGACGAAGCCGTTTCAGCTCTTCTTTTGCTCCAATTTTTCCATAGATACCGCAGGAAGAATCATAAGTGATTGCTCCTAAAACATCCGAAGTTCTACCAGTTAATTTAAAGGAGTAAAGCTCGGAAGGAATCGTACCAATAATCTCGGCGGTACGAAAACTATAAACGACATTCTTAGAATTATAAAATGGGTGACCAAAGTTAAAAATCCTACCCTTGTCGTCAATATAGGTAATCGTCCCCGTTGCGCCAAGGGTTGATGTCTTGCCCTTTTCGTCCGTCCACTCAACCAGATCAACGACAATGGGCATACCGGGCTTGAGAACCGAACTATTTAACCTCGACTTGACCAAATCAGATCCGCCAGAACTAGTAGTTCTAACAAATTTTTGATTAGCAAAAAAATCTGACCCAGATATTGATTCATATCCAGTGGCAATCGGAGTAAACGTCTTTCCTTTATAAACAAACGATCTTACTAAAGTAGATTTTTGGCTCTCAAACTCAGCATCTTTCATCATATTAGATATCGGGGATATACCACCCCAATATTCATCGGAGAAACCATTAAAACTATATGCTACCGCTCCGATATTCTTGCCATCTACATAAGTTGGACTTCCGCTCATACCAGCAGCTATCTGATGCTTAGAGGTAAACACTATAACCTCAAATCCAGGTTGACGAAAAACATCCCTGATTACAATTTTAAGAGATTCAATCTTGGTCCCCTTCAAAACAGTAGAAAAACGAGCTTTGACAGCCTTATTCGTACTAGAATCAATGAGTCTTTGAACTTCTTCCAGGGGCATTAACTTATCGTCCGCGAAAACTGAATTAGAACTGAATATAACCAGAACAACGAAGAGAAATCTCACTACAACTTTCATTTTATCCTCTTTTCAAAGAACCTAAAGAATGTGGGCAAAGTATAAATTAATTAAATAAACCAGTCAATCCCACCCAATTTAAAAAACCTCGCAAATGAGGTTTTTACTGTTTGAGTTTACTTCTTTTTAAGAAACTTCAGAGCCGCCTGAAGCTGAGCATCTTTCTTGGTCATATATTGAAATGGCTGAAAATCATCTGCCTGTTCAATTTCGATACCGGGCTGGACTCCATTACCCGTAATATCAGCACCGTCAGGCAATTTATATCTTCCTGTAGTAATTCCCATAATTAAGCGGCTATCCAATACTACATGCTGGGGCATATCCAGACCCATGTAATCTTGAACTGTAGCCTTACCGTATGTTCTTACACCGATAGTTTCGGCAACTTTATAGTGCTTCAGGGTTCCTGCCATAACTTCGGAAGCAGAAGCCGAGAAATTATTCACTAGAACGACTATTCTAGATGGAAGTTTTGGTGAATTAGAATCTAGAGGAGGAGTCATAACTGGCAACTCCTGATCTCTTTTTTTAACGCTAATTAGAATCTTGTCCGGACCAATAAGGAAGCCGACCATACGGTTAACCGCATTAAGCGAACCACCGCTATTACCACGGAGATCAATAATAAGTTTTTTACCAGTAGCCTTGTTCAAAGCCTCTCTGAACCTAACTATTACTTCTTTATCTGGCAAAAAAGAGCGGATCTTAATGTAAGCAACATTTTTTCCAAGTCCCTTATCTCTATACACAACGCTTTCGACGATTACCTGCTGCCTGACAATACTTAAGACCTTGGGTTTCTGAAGGCGTGGATTCTTTATCTCAACCGAAACGGATGTTCCTACTTTTCCTTTTCCAAGACTACTAACCTCAAAAGTGTTTAGTCCATAAATACTCTTTCCATCAACTTTCAGTATTGCATCTCCTGCCTGAATACCCGCCTTTGCAGCCGGAGAATTATCAAAAACTTCAGTCACATAAGTATTCTTGTGAAGGCTCATTATGCGCATCCCGACACCAAAATAGTTATCTTCTTCCGAAGAGTCCTTATAAAGTGCCTCGGCCTGCTCATCAATAAAAAGATGGCTGTAAGGATCAAGACCCTCAACCATCCCTATCATGGCCTGATCTAAAACTTCAGCAAATGTTTTCTGATCAATAAAATGAGCTAAAACCTCTTGCTGAACCGTAACTAGATCATGAAGCTTACGAATATCCTCTAGGTCGTTGATTGAATAAATAAACTCTAAGAGTCTCTGCTTTTTCCACTCCAATTCAGCTGCTTCTGGGCTAATAGGAGCTTGAGTGAATACCTGCTCCTGAGTCTGCGTATCCTGTGTCTGAGAAAAGGCAAACTGACCGTAAAAAATAAAAATAAAAGCGAATAGAAAAGACAAAGTCCGCATCCTGATACTGATTTTCATCTCATTCTCCTTGTCAAAGACCTTGAGTAAATTAGTAATATGATACTAATAGTATTTTATTTAGTCAATCCCGTTAAGTCTAGCTCACGACCAGGTCGCGAGTCCTCCGCCAGCTGGCGGAGG
>Ga0209542_10019236_pt1 | contig 10963 bp, 9 predicted proteins | sample RifCSPhighO2_01_FD_184028 | JGI IMG/M metagenome (GOLD analysis project Ga0209542, IMG submission 184028) | Soil microbial communities from Rifle, Colorado - Rifle CSP2_plank highO2_0.1 (SPAdes) (version 2) | ecosystem: Environmental > Terrestrial > Deep subsurface > Rock core/Sediment ...
GATACCATGCCTTTTCCGGCATTTGAAAAGTAACGCCATCGGGCCCCATCGCAAGCAGAGTGTCAATATATTCATCAGCATAGCCGGGATCTCCAAGATGGTTTACTCCGATTTCGCAAATTATTTTCGGTTTATCCACGCCTTCTCTCATGTTGACAGGCAACTTGTCTTTTTCCGGTATCATTACAGGCCTCCTTTTGTTAAAAAACAACGTTTAAAACGTTGTTGTATTGTAAAATTAAATTAGATCCCTGTCAATTTTCCGTCTTCATTATCAAGTCGCACACTTCCCGGACGGCGCCGCGGCCACCGGCTTTTTCGGTGATATACAGCGCGACTTCTTTGACTTCCGGCTGGGCGTCCTGTACTGCTACCGGCAGGCCAACCGTTCTCATAATTGCGATATCGCCGATATCGTCGCCCACGTAACAAACATGGTCAGGGCTGATCTCCGAGTGGTGTTTGGCCAGATAGTCAAGAAGACACTGTACTTTATTTTTCACCTGATGGAAGTAGGCAAATTTTCTGTCATTTGATCCGTTGACCCTTCTTAGTTTTTCGCCTCTGACGGCTACGTACTCGCTTGTTTGACTGGTAATCATTATGACCGGAACTCCGGTTTCTATCAGCGCGTGGATGCCGGCTCCGTCCCGGTGGTTGAATCTGGCAAGTTCAATGCCTGTTGCGCCGGTCATTTGCTGAAGTTCACTGCCGAATGTTGCCGTACCGACCAATGTCGTGCCGTCGGTCATTACTCCGTCGCAGTCAAGAGCCAGAAGTTTGATGTTTCTGAAAAGATCGGAAGTTCGTTTTATTCTTTCGGCTCCCGGCCTCTTTCCGTAGATATTTCTTGTCTTCTCGATAATGCTCTCAAATTCATTCATTCTCTGTCTCCATTCATCGGGTTCAAGGGGCATATTTCCTCTAAGAAAACCAATAACCTCTCTATTGCGTTTTTGGACAGCCGTTGCGGATTCATCGGACGTATTTATTGGCAAGGGTTCGTATACACGGGGCGCTTCAAATAGCAAAGACATATCGCGTAGCCATGTTTCCAGATCAAGCACGTCGGCGCAGGAGTCAGGGTCAATTTGACTTTGACGATAACCAATTCTGCGTTTCACCGATTCAATGTCGCAGTAGTTTAATATTACCTTCAAGCTTATTCTTAAATCATGACTTCTTTCCAGCAGTTCAGTTTCTATTTCTTCAATATATCGCTGCGCGTCTGCCATTGTTGCAACAAGTGGTTTATGATGATTGTTTTCGGTTGGCAAACCCATTTCAAGAAAGATAATTCTCGGCCTCTCTACGATTAGTTTGGTTTTTAACAGATGAAGGGTCGCCTCGTTTTTAAGTACATGTTCGGAGTCAGTAAGTTTTCTGTCGCCGAATATGGCTTGACGTATCTTATCCATTTCAATAAGAGGCGCGTCTCTGTACTCCGGCAGTCCCAAAAGCCAGTTAAGCAAATAAGATTTACCGCTAAGCGTGGGCCCAGAAACAACACAGACGGTCAATTCTTGGCCGTTGTCGGACACGGTTACCTCCATTGTCAAAGTGCAAAAGAATGAATATTTTTAACACATTATAAGTAATTAGTCAAAAAAATAAAGAACCGACCCTTATTAAGGTCGGTTCTTGGTTATTTTAACATCCCCCGAACTTTTCTATCATCTCCAACATCTCCACCACTTCGAACAGTTATCGCATGTCCAATATTTTCAGTGTCTGACCGGAGTCAATGTATTCTCGGGCTTGAAGAAACTGGTCCGTCGGCATATCGCCAAAATTCAAGGGCTCATCGTTCTCTCCGTGAAGAACCTTGGTGGCGTCATCCAATTCCAGCATATACTTAAGGAACTTGTCGTCGTAAACCGGTTCCCATTCAACGCCGCTGGTATTGGTCCCTGCCGGCTGGAATGTAATGCCGAATACCCGAGTAAGCTCTCTGCGTACCCGTTCGTAGTTGATAATCGTTGTGCCGGGATACCAAGTAAGTGTGAACATCCGAGTGTTAACCGAGTCAATCGGGTGACCCATACTGGAGTAATATTCCTGCTGCCAAAGCATAAATAATACGGTTTCTTTCAAATCCGCAAGGGTCTCGGTCGGGCAGGCAAGAATCCAAGTGCAGTTTGAGTGGATGCCGTTTCCAAGCGCGTTTTGAATACCGACAATCATAGAGCGGGGGAATACGTGCCTTTCTCCGGCAACCGTTACTTCCATCATCCCATTAGAAAGTGTGTGTCCGCCCTTGCCGATTGCCTCAAGTACTTTAGGGCTGGCGCTTTCGGGACCGAATCCGATATATTTGCACCCCGCTTTGGCCATTGTTTCGGCGGTGCCATGAGTAGTGGTATTCAGGCCGGCTACTTCGTCAAGCCGGGTATGAGTTCCCCAGGAGACGATATTATTGATTAATCTTATTCTGTCTAATGTGACTGCGAAGTTATCATCTGGGAATCCGTGGAATTTTATGCCGTATCTGTCTATGTTATTGTGAAGTTCGCGCATAATGTGTTCGGCTGAACGGACTCCCCATTTGCGTTCACCCTGTGAACCTCGGAAACAGTATTTACATCCGAATGGACAGCCACGGCTGGAAACAGAGGATGTCTTTGGTGTTACATCCTCATCATCCCAAGGAATGGCAGAACTGTTGTTGGCCTGACGGCTCCATATCGGTACCTGCAGATATTCGTTAAGGACCCCGTATCCGTACACATCTTTTCTTAACAACTCCAGATCGCCGAATGGAAGAATATTCAAATCTCGCGGCCTATCTCCGGCATACAAGAAACGATGGCGGCCATTTATTTCACCGGCGTAGTATGGTGATAATTTGCCGATATTTATAGCATTTCTTAGCCCCATTTGTTTAATAGTTATGGCGTCGTAGACGATTTTAACGATCACATCATCGCCTTCAGAATGAGCTACTCCGTCCAATTCGGGTATATAGTTAAGATTGAACAGATTGTGCCGCAATTCCGTAGCCAGACCGCCGCCGCTTACTAGAAAAGTATCCGGCAGTATCTCCTTGATAAATTTCGCCAAATCCCTTTGCCATTTAAAGGTGGTTATCTTGCCGGAGAATCCGATAAGATCGGGCTGGCCATAAACGGCAATGTGCTTTTGAATATGCTCTTTTGCTTCCTGTAGCGTTTTGTGTCTTCCCCAGGGCAGATTTTCGCCCCTAGCAACTCTTTGTTCCCAAATTCCATCCTTTATCCTATATTTATTTAGGTCAATTATTGTTGCTTCTACGCCGAACTGCTGTATTGATCGAGTAGCCATAAGAAGCGGGCCTTCAGGCGTGTTGGTTGCTCTTGCGCTTTCGCGCAAAGGCATATTGATAAATAATACTTTTGCCCTCTCGATTGCTTTGATATCCAGGTCTTTGATTATATCGGCCGGATGGATGTGGGATTTAGTGCCGCAACTTTCCGTTGCCGGCTGGATCAGCGGTATGACCTTTGCCATTGAACACCTCATTTTTAAAGTTCATACGAAAACCGTATCACATACTTTAAATCTTTACAATTGTTGTTTTTATGTTAAACTATTGCCATTCTTTAATAATCACGCGATGAGTCAAAATGGACCTAACGGGTAGAACGGCTCTAGTTACCGGAGGGGTAGGACTGCTTGGTTCCCAATTTGTGAAGACACTTGTTCTGGCTGGGGCTAAAGTTGCTATTTTTGATGTAAGAACGGCGTTTCCCTCTACTCTTAGCGAGATACGGAAATACGAGTCAAGTTCTTTTGAATTGTTTCAGGTTGATATTACCAATACGGAACAAGTTAAGGGTGGTTTTGAAGGAATTTCTTCAATGGGAATGGAGACCCCAACTATACTCATAAATTGCGCCGGACTTGATACGGTGATAGGTCAGACATCTCTGGAACAGTGTGGTCCTTTTGAGGATTATTCCGAAGAAACCTGGGACTCTGTTATTGACTCTCATCTGAAAGGCGCGTTTCTTGTATCGCGGGAGTTTTTTCTCAGATTTAAGTCAAACGGACAAAAGAGCGGAAGCATAATCAATATTTCTTCCACCTACGGCTTGGTGTCTCCGGACCAGTCGGCCTACGAATATCGGCGCCAAAGAGGCGAGAATTTCTATAAGCCGGTTGCCTATACCGTGGCTAAAGCGGGGATGATCGGATTTACAAAGTGGCTTGCCGAATACGGCGGTCCCTTGGGCATTAGGGTAAACGCTCTCGTTCCCGGCGGGACTAACGCCGGTCAAAGGTTGGACCCGGAGTTTGTTGAGGAATATGAAAAAAGGACGATGCTTGGCAGGATGGCGTCACCTGATGACTATAATGAAGCTGTTCTGTTTCTCGCTTCAGATGCCTCGCGGTATATGACCGGTGCGACTTTAGTCATAGATGGCGGCTGGACCGCAAAGTAAAAACGCTCTAAGGAGCGTTTTTAAAATTATTCTAATTGATCTAATTTAATCTTGTTTATATTTAAAAATATAAACAAAATCAAAAATATTATTTAGCGCCTGTCTGTATCTGGTAAACTGTCCGCCATTTCTTTGGCTTGGACGGTATAGTCGGATGCCTTTATAAAGACCGAAAAGGGGCTCGATAATATTGGTGAAAAAAAGAATAGACCATTTTGTTTTAAAGTCATCCAAATCGGGCGGGTCTTCAAAGTGGTGGGTGAAATCAAAAACCTGGTCGGTTGTAATTTCGATGCTTAGGTTGTTTTTGAAATAAGAAACGAAACAATTCTCAAGAAAAGAGCCCATATCCATTCCGCAGATGATATCTCCCGACTTAATTTTAAATTTCTTTACGGCGATAACCGTTTTTACCGCGTCTGTTAGGTTTTTGAGTTTAATTGCGTATTTAACCTTAGGGAAAAAGGTATAGCCGTCAAAATTTTCTTTTATGCTCGGGTCATTCATATCTATCGCGTTCCAGCGCTCATGGCGCGTTATGAGCAGATTTACTTTTCGGCCGGGTGACAATTTTTTGATAAGCTTTGATAAGGAAATCATAATAAGCAGAAAACCAGGATCAACAATTATAAACCAAACGGCGCCCCTGTTTTTGTTTAATTGTTCGGCTACGTGTTTTTCGAAGGCCTCGTCCCTTTTTAATTCTATTTTGTTTTCTTTGACCGGCTGATTTAGATCTGAAATGAAGAATGACTCCGGCATTGCCCCAAGGAAGCTGTCGTAGAACGCGCAACCGTGCTTACCGAAGTGTTCTCTAAACAACCTATAAAAAACATGTGAATTCAATCCTATGCTGTAGGCTATCATTGTTGTGGTGGACTCTATGGAAAAAACATGTTTTATGCGGTTGAAATTTTTATATTGAAATATCTCGCTTACGGAACGGTCTTTTATTATTTCAAAAGAATCAAGGTTATAAAGTTTCTCATCGCCGAATGCGGTTGGATGGGATTTATAGTAAAGCTTGTAACCGGGATATTCTCGCCTTGTGTAGTCCAGACACCTGTTTACGGTTTCAATGCACCCTTGTTTGTTTTCAGGGAAAGGCCGTCTGTCAAAATCGGTATTAAAGAAAAAAACCTTGTCTCTAACGGCGTCTTTGTCGCCAGTGTTAAAAAGGTAATAAGGCGGATGTGTCTTAAAAATATTTTCCGCGTTTTCATCCACCTTCCTAAGCTTCCGAATATCGAATTTGATTTTTTTCCTTAGATATTTTTTTAGATTCATGTGGCTATAATTATGCGGTATTTTTCTTATTTTGTCATCCTGAATATGTGTATTGACATTTTATATTTTTAATGTTAGACATCATTAAAGTGTACCTTGAAAGGGGGGAAGGATGCAAGATGTCATCCTTGCCGTTGTTAGGGATCCGGGCGGACTCAATGGTATTCTGCCGGTCATCAGAGAACTGAGAGCGATTTCTATGCACGATATCAGGCTAATAGCCAACGGTACTTCTGCCAGATTACTCGCTAATACAGACGAAAATTACGAAGTTCTACAAACAGTCGACGAAGCTTTTCGCCGATATGTTCCCAATAACAAACCAAAGGCGGTCATTACAAGTATGTGTTCCAGCGGAGGGATCAATAATGGAATGATCTCTGCTTTTCGAGGTCTTTGTCCTACTATTTCTTTCCATGATTATTGGGGAATTTCGCTTTTGAGACAAGGTTGGGATAATCCGAAATGTCATCCCGACTTCATGGTGGTGAATGATGAATTGGATACTGATATTGTGTTGAGGGCATGGCCAGATTATGAACGAAGACAGTTGATAACCACCGGCTATCCTACGTCTGATGAATTTGCCATACCATTTGACAAGACAGCGCTCAAAATGGAACTTTCTTCCCGGTTAGGGGTTGATCTTTCGGTTAGGCCCATGGTTCTGGCCCCAATCGGAATCTTGCAGAACGCAAGCAAGGTTCTCTCGGAGATTGTTTATGCGTTGAATCAATTGGCTCTGGATGCTTACTTTATTCCCAGATTTCATCCTCGTATGAGCAAGGAAGCTCCCGAAGAGGTTAATCTTTGTCGGATAGTTCAAGGGGAATTCAAGGGGAATGTCTTAATAGATGATTCGTCAGCTTGTTCTATACAGGAACTTCTTAAAGCGTCAGATCTGATCATATCTGATTATTCAACTGTTTTATTCCATGCGGTCTTGTTGAGGGAACCCAATATTTCGGTTTGGTACTTGCCGGAAGTTCAGAATGAGTATCATAGGGAGTTTGGTCCAGTTACGCGATTTATGCCGGAACCGCCGTTTATGACCCTTGGGTGTACAGCGAAGGCCACAGACAGAACTTCTCTGGGCCAGCAGATTTCAGATACTCTTGATGGAAAGCTTGACATGAGAGCCAAGCAGGAGAAGCACTTTCCGCTTGATGGACAAAATGCCAAGCGGGCGGCAGAATTCATTTTATCTCTGATTTGAGGTCTATACTCCGCATTGCATTGCGGAGTATTATTTTAACAATAAATTATACAAACTTGAAGGGGAAAATAAAAACTGGTACTGTTCTTTAGTATTAATTTTTTATAATTTTCATAAAACAAAATTACATGAACGCGAAAAACCCCAAATTCGGGTGTTTGACAACTGTTAGAACTGGTTCAAGCCGGCTGCCCGGCAAATGTCTTTTGAAAATAAGGGGCAAGAGAGTTATAGACCATATTTTGGAGCGCATGAAAAGCTGCAAAAATCCAAATTTGGTTATTCTGGCTACATCAGATCTGCCCGGAGACGATGTTCTTGTAAGGATCGCTGAACAGCACGGAGTTGAATGTTTCAGGGGTTCCGCGGAAGATCGACTTGCAAGAATGCTGGGGGCGGCAGAGAAATTTGGTCTTGACTACATAATTACTTTTGATGCCGATGACTTGTTTTGTGACCCCGAATTAGTTGATTCTTCGATCAAGCAAATGCTTAATAATCCTTGCGATGTAATAAAGTCCCCCCCGGGTTTGATCTGCGGCGCTTTCACTTTTTGTATTTCTACGGCCACATTACGAGAGGCATGCCGGATAAAAGATACTGATAATACCGAGCTGTATGAAGTGTACATTCTTGATAATACTAGGTTCAAGGTGAATGAGTTAGCCGGCGCAGACCCCATTCTTTACAACGACAGCATACGAATGACATTGGATTATCCCGAGGATTTTGAGTTTTTCAGTAAAGTTTTTGATGAGCTTCAAATAGATACAAACACTATTTCGCTTAAGCGCATAGTGGAATTGTTGCAAAACAAACCCGAGATAGCCAAAATTAACTTATCTCGCCACAAGGACTATATGGCCAAGAGGGAAGTAATGAAAAAGGCAACAAGAATAAAGGTTGCATAATGGTGCGTGTTGACAAGGCGTCATTACAAATGTACATTGACTAAAGATTTTTGTCATTATGGGGAGAAAGAAGGATATGGTCAGGACAAAGGTTGTGCCCAGCAATCGCTGGAGATTTCAGGGTGATGAGCTGAAGTATGTAAAAGAGGTACTGGATTCCGGTTTTGGCAGTTCAAAATACGGCAACATGAACGCTCGTCTTGAAAAAGCGTTCTCCGAACGATTCGGAGCCAGGTATGCCGTTACTACCACTTCCGGCACGGCCACTCTTCATCAGGCCTTAGTGGCTTTTGGCGTTGGCCCGGGAGATGAGGTTATAGTGCCGGCTCTTACGGTTGTGATGTGCGGCTACGCCGTTTTATACACCGGCGCGAAACCGGTTTTTGCCGATGTTGATCCGGAGACATTTTTGATGGACCCCAAAGATGTTGAAAGAAAGATAACCCGACGGACCAAGGCAATTATGCCTGTGCATCTTTACGGTCAGGTCTGTGATATGGATGCAATAACGCGAATTGCAAGAAAGCGCAAGCTATATGTCTTGGAAGATTGCGCTCAGTGCTATTTGGGGACCGACCACAGAGGAAGGATCGGCGGTACCATAGGCCATGTGGGCAGTTTCAGTTTTGAAAACACCAAACACGTGTCTACGGGAGACGGCGGGATATTAATTACTGACGACAAGACCTTGGCCGAAAGGATGAGAAAATTCGGATGTATGGGGTTTAAGACGGTTAAGGCGGAAGGCGGTCAGGCCAAAGGAAAGGTTGTTAAAGATAATTTCCAAGATCCTAAATGGCTGCGCCATGATGCTTTTGGTTTTAATTTTAGAATGTCTGAAGCGGCGGCGGCTATTGGATTAGCCCAAATAGAAAAACTGGATTATTTAGTCAAAAAAAGGCAACAAATTGCCGCAAAATATCTTGAAGCCATACAGGAAACAGGATGCGGGTGGCTTGTACCCCAAAGAGTTCCGAATGGATACGTCAACTCTTACTATACTTTTGCCGCAAGGTACGAAGGTGAAGAAGAGCTGGGTGTTAGTTGGTATGATTTTCGGAGAAAATTCATAGAGTTTGGCGGAGACGGGATCTATGCTGCCTGGGCCTTGGTTTACAACGAGCCGGTTATGAGGCTGATCAGCGAAGAGGGCAGATATTTCAAAGACCTAAAACCCCAAGCCCCAACTCTTAAAGGATTTTTAGAAGGAGTCAGGTGTTTGCAGGCAGAACGACTGCAGCCGAAGTTAATGCAATTTACGGCCAATCAAGGCATTGAAGCAGACATGGATTTGCAAATGAATGCCTTGAAAAACACTATTTATCACTTCCAGCGTCTTACTTAAAGTTAGCGCATGGACTTGATGTCAAAAAATTAAAACCGCCGACTCGGTGGTTTTTTGCGGTAAAGCAATTTTTTAATCATTAGATTTTAATTTTGTCAAGATTGAAAAAGCATTAACAAAGCCATATGATTTTAAGGTGATAGATTTTAAAAAACTTCAAAAACCCTACTTAATTGCGGAAATAGGCATTAATCATAATGGTGACCTTAACGTTGCCAAAAAGTTGATCGATGCAGCTCATGCCTGTTCTTGGGATTGCGTTAAATTTCAAAAAAGAAACCCCGATATTTCAGTGCCTGAACATCAGAAAAACGAGCCCAAAGATACGCCTTGGGGCAAAATGACTTATCTGGAATATAAGAAAAAGATTGAATTTGAAAAGAAAGAATATGACCAGATCGCCCGATATTGCAGCTACAAACCCATTGACTGGACGGTTTCGGTATGGGACCTGGACAGTTTAAATTTTATTAAAAAATACGATATTCCGTTCATAAAGATCCCCTCGGCTCATTTGACCAACCACAAACTTCTTAAGGCATCGGCCCAAACCGGTATTCCCATCGTCGCGTCAACGGGAATGAGTACTCTTAAAGAAGTTGACGAAGCGGTAGCCGTTCTGAAAAAACACGCTTCACAGTTTGTTTTGATGCATTGCAATTCTTCATATCCCTCTAAGCTCGAAGAGCTTAATTTGAAAGTAATTCCCGCGTTGAAAAAAAGATATAAGTGTCCTGTAGGTTACAGCGGTCATGAATATGGTTTGGATTCTACCTCTACCGCTGTTGCGCTTGGAGCCAGTATAGTAGAAAGACATATTACTCTTGATCGTAATATGTGGGGGACTGATCAGGCCTCTAGTGTTGAACCACAGGGGATGGACAAATTATATAAGCAAATTAGGTCTGTCCAGCATTATCTCGGAGACGGAAAAAAGAAGGTTTATGAAAGCGAATTGTCATCTAGAAAAAAATTAAGAGGTAAATAACTCTTGTGACGATTAACTTCGAAAATTTAAGAATAATTCCGCGACTCGATATAAAGGGTACCAACGTCGTAAAGGGTGTTTTTACCGAGGGACTAAAAGTGGTGGGTGATCCTAAAAAACTCGCCACAAGATATTACAAAGAAGGAGCAGATGAGATCATGTTAATGGATATTGTCGCCAGTTTATATCAGAGGAATCTCGATTTCGATCTTTTAAAATCTGTTACCGACGGGATATTTATTCCAATAACGGCTGGCGGCGGAATTCGCTCAATTGGCGACATTGATAATGCTATGAGAGCCGGCGCCGATAAAGTGGCAATAAATACACATTTTATTAAAAATCCCCGATTTCTCTCTGAAGCTGTGCATAAATTCGGCGCACAGTGCGTCGTTTTGTCGGTTGAAGCAAAAAGAATTGGTCACAATAAGTGGGAGGCCTATACTGATGGCGGCAGGGAACGCACGGGCAGAGATGTTGTTGGGTGGGTAAGAGAAGCAATTGATATAGGGGTCGGAGAAGTCGTCATAACTTCAATAGACCATGACGGAACAAGAAAAGGTTTTGATACCGAATTGATCAGCGCTATAACTTCTTTTGCGACTGTTCCGATAGTAGCTCATGGAGGAGGAGGAAATTATAAAACATTCAGCGACATTCTTGAGTTGGCGAGACCGGACGCATTAGCGGCTGCTTCAGTGTTTCATTTTCAAGATTACACGATTAGTGAGCTTAAGAAATATTTAAGCAAGGCAAAGTTTAATGTAAGGTTATGAGCAATTCTAAAATAGTGAT
>Ga0209542_10019238_pt1 | contig 10962 bp, 9 predicted proteins | sample RifCSPhighO2_01_FD_184028 | JGI IMG/M metagenome (GOLD analysis project Ga0209542, IMG submission 184028) | Soil microbial communities from Rifle, Colorado - Rifle CSP2_plank highO2_0.1 (SPAdes) (version 2) | ecosystem: Environmental > Terrestrial > Deep subsurface > Rock core/Sediment ...
GGCCATGTCCACCACGCGCTCCCATACGGATGCCCCGCGGTCAGATTATAGTTTGCTGAAATCATCTGCTGATGCACGGAAATCAAATCTTGCATAAAATTTCCTGCCGGAATCCCCCAAACATCCCCTGAGCCTGGAAGCGTAAGCAATGAAAAGTGCAGTGCCCACGCGGCAAGATATATTACAAGCGCCGTACATGCGAATACAAAGATTTTAAGTAGCCAGATTCCAACGTTTCCCCTCCTTACGAAGGAGGGGTCAGGGGAGGTTCGTCGCGATAGCAAGACCCCCTCTGCCTCCCCCTTGGCAAGGGGGAGAAAACTCTTAAACATTTCAACGAGAAACACCAGCACTACCAGCCCCCCCGCAAGCGCTCCCGTAAACTTAATTCCCATTGATGCCCCCGCAAGCACTCCGGCAAGCATAATAAACCACCAAGAAAATTTTTGAAACTCTTTTTTCACTGAAGCAATGCCTGCTGCCAGAGCACCGAATGTCATTACAAGCAGAATATTATCCATAAGCACAAAGCGCGATTCCGCGATAAGCGCGTTATCTAGTGCAATAGCCATGCCCCCTAATGCAGCAAACTGCCTGGAAACGCCTATGAGGCGAAGCAGGCTATAAATAACCCCGGACAACAATACTCCAAACAATGCCGGAACGAGACGGATGCCTGCAATCGGCACGCCCGCAAATGGCTGGCCGATAAATTCAAACGAAAACAGTCCATTATATCCAGAAAGATACGCACCAGCCGCAATAATCAACTTTCCAACGGGAGGATGGATATCAAAAAAGCGCTGATGCGTGCAGCAATACGATGAAATAAATTTTCCAAAATGCACCTCATCGAATACCACTTGGGGTATATAGGATAAAAATAATACCCGAGCGCATAACGCGACGATAAGAATTCCTAAAAAAATGATTGCATCTTGTTTATTGATCATAGATTTGTTTTAAGGTTGCGTAACTGCACTTGAGATTGCACCACAACGGCTGCCGGATCCTGGGCAGTGTCCGCATCGATAGTAAGCGTAAATGAAACATATGTAATATTTACAATATTAGCACTGTCTACTTCTAATGGGTCGGCTGGGTAATTGCTTCCATAATAATAAAATACCGGATTTGCGCCATTCCGAATAGACCGCGCAACAATACTCGCCTGCTCTTGCGACGTATTATACGAAATGGGGATACCACTTGGTTGCGTTATCCCCCGGATGAGATCCGTACCTATAAGCTCATACCGAATACGTTCAATTGATGCATCGCTGTCTGCATTTGCATAAAAAATAAACCGCTGCGGGGAAGCCTCTACAATAGGGAATGCACCAGTATCCGATGTTTGAGCAGATCGTATTTCATGACTGATCCGCTGTAACTGCACACGAGCCGTTTCATCAGCCAATGACTGAAGAAAGGTTGAACGATATACCGGCAGAGCGCCTGCCATGAACCGAATGAGTCCGGCAATAAGCAAGCTTGAAATAGCAATAACAACGATAATTTCTACAAGCGTAAACCCTGCCCGCTTCCGAAAATCATCGTTCATATTATGCTCCTGCCAAGTTAACAACATATTGCGTTGTGTCTATCACCGTTGCCGTCCCTGTAAATAGCTGGTACCCAGACGCAGTAACGGTAACTGCATAATCTTCATTGCTGGGAAGGTCGCTGAAAAATACCTGCCCCGTTGCGCCTGTCTGCAACGTTTGATCATACGCACTGCCCACCACTTGGACTGATGCATCGGGCACCGGCAGTCCCGCAGAATCCAAGACTGTCGCATGTAACGAAATAGGCGTGTGCGGCACCAGCGTCACTGTCAGCGTAACGTCTGAACCCGGATTTATAGTCATAGGCACCGGCAAGCTCGTATCTTGAATGTCATATCCAGTTATAGCGCCATCTATCGAGAAACTGTAAGAATCCCATGTCATATCCTGATACGAAGCAGTTCCAGCTGCATCAGTGCTGTCTTGATGCGAAAAAAGATATACTGGCGCCGCCAAGGCATCGGTACCAATTTTCTTTGTACCAATAATACTGTACGCAACATCTCCGATAGGAGCACTATCCTGGTCAACGGTATTAATTGTAAGTTTGCTTGTACGGTCTATGGCGAATGTTTTATTTGTTACTGCTCCGGCAATAGTAGTCAGTTGAGAATGATCCACATCCGGCGTAAAATCTGCCGAAGACGGATATGTTTGTTCCGTGGTATACCCCTCGCCTGACACAGTAAGCTGGTACGTTCCTGCAGAAATGGGCAAACCTGGTATCACAACCTGCCCATCTATACTCGCGTAGGTGGTAAGGTTGATAGCAGGAGATACGGAATCGTTGACCAATCTCACCACTGCCCTCGATACGCCCGACCCCGCCGCATTAAGCGCCTGAAATACGAGCGTGCCCAATGAATCTCCACCCTCGATGCCGTTCGGCGCAATTTGCGCAATGAGCAGCACAGAACGATTCGTAATCGTACTATCCCACGTAACTTCCACGCGCGCTTGCTTGTAATCCGTATTTACTGTGTCGAGCGGGCTGCTCGTTGCCGTACCATCATATGGATCGTCAATATACCGAATATCCGTGGTAACTGTGTACGTCTGGCTATTGCGGTCTACTTGCTCTGTTTGCGCGATCGATCCCGCCGGTATTCCACCTACCGTCCCAACGCTCGCATACGGCAAATTTCGAATCATTTCCATTTTTTCATTCGCTAATCCCGTTGCAACTATTCGGCGCTGGCCGTCATGGCTTGCCTTTAACGTAAGCGTCATTAATGAGAAAATACCGACTACGATTGTTCCTAAAATGAACGAGGCAATAACAACTTCTATTAAGGTAAAGCCGTTCGATGTCATGCCCGACTCGATCGGGCATCCACGTTGGACGCGCTTCCAAGTTGGCATCATATAACATTTACCAAACTATAGATCGGCGAAATAATGGAAATCGCCAGCGCACCGACAGCTAACCCGATAAGAATCATCAGCACCGGCTCCATAATAGACGTCAAGTTCTTCATCGTCTGGTCTACTTCTCCTTCATAAAAAGATGCAACTTCTTTAAGCACTTCAGCCAGCGCCCCTGTTTGTTCTCCAACGCTCATAATACTCACCACAAGAGGAGGAAATAAGCGCTCATACCCAGCAAAATATTCACTAAGCAATTTTCCTTGCCGCACATGCGCTTCAGCCCCAAGAAATATCTTCGCATACACCGGGTTAGGCGTGTTATTCCCCATAATTGCCAACGCTTCCGTAAACGCCACTCCGCTGGCCAAGAGAGAGCTCAAGTTTCTGCTCGCTCGGGCGATATTGATTTGCTTGATAATCGGCCCGACAACCGGCATGCGCAACAATAACCATGCAACGCCCATTCTTCCGGTGCTTGTTTTCATGATCATGCGAAGCGCAATAATCAACATAATTATTGCAAGCCCGACAATATACCAATACGTTGAAATAAAAGAGCTTGTTGCAAGCAATACGCGCGTCATGAGCGGAAGCTCCACTTTAAAGCCCCTGAAAATATCAACCAGCTTCGGCACTACGAAAATCATCATGGCAGCACCTACGGAAAACAGCGCAGTGATAATAACGATCGGGTACATCATGCCCCCTTGGATTGCACGGCGGAGCTCAAACTCTTTTTGTAATTGCTGAGCTAAAATTTCAAGCGTTTCCTGCAGCTTTCCCGTCGCCTCGCCAACTCCCACAAAACTAACAAATAAATTCGGGAATGCTTTTGGGAACGGCTTCATACTATCTGCCAACGTTTTCCCTTTTTCAATACCCTCTTTCACTGACGCAATAGATCGAGCCAGTGTTTGGTTTTTTGTTTGGCGCTGAAGGGTATCAAGCGCATTTTTTACATCTAGCCCAGCACGGAGCATGAGCGCAAAATATCGGGCAAACAACACACGCTCTAATACGGGGACATGAGAAAATAGCGATTCAAACGAAAGCGCATGCTTCTTCTTGAGCTCAGAAAAGGAAGTAAGCAACACCCCTTCTTTCATAAGGTCTTGCCCGAGAATCGTGTGCGACACAGCTTCCCGGATATCACTTACACGCTCCCCCGTGCGCTCATTTACCCCTTTGTAGCGAAAGGTTGCCATATTATTCTTTTGCAACTCGCAGCACCTCTTCTAAGCTGGTAATACTCTGCGCAACTTTCAATATTCCATCCTCAAGCATGCTTACCATCCCCTGCTCTTCGCGCGCTTTCACCTCAAGCTCGTGAGCAGTCACGTTTCCTGTGATCATTTTCTGCAGCGAAGGTGACATTTCAAACATTTCATGAACTCCTATGCGGCTCTTATACCCTTCATGGCACCTGCTGCATCCCACTGCTTCATAAAAAGAAACTTGCTCCCACGCATCTTCTTTTTGCGCGATCCCTTCTTGTTTCAACAGCTCGAGCATATGGTCAGCATCTACGATATCTTGAATGCTGCTTTTCATCGCATCATTAATTTTTACCTCTTTTTTACACGAAGCGCACAACTGGCGCACTAGGCGCTGCGCAATCACAATATTAATAGTAGATGCCAGCAAAAACGGTTCAATCTTCATATCCATCAAGCGGGGAATAGCTCCCGTTGCGCTGTTCGTATGCAGCGTAGATAACACCAAATGCCCAGTTAACGCTGCATTTACTGCTAATGAAGCAGTTTCTTCGTCGCGAATTTCTCCGACCATAATAATATCCGGATCTTGGCGCACAAGCGCTCGAAGCCCGTTAGAAAATGTAAGACCGATTTTCGGCTGTACTTGCGTTTGGTTAATTCTCTTCATGCGATACTCGATTGGATCCTCAATAGTGCTGATGTTCACATCTTTTGTATTCAATTCGCGCATCGCAGCATACAGCGTTGTTGTTTTTCCAGATCCGGTCGGCCCCGTTACAAGGATCATGCCGTTCGGCTTTGCGATATTGTCATGAAACATATTGAGATCTTTTTTTGACAATCCGATTTTATCGATCGTCAGTCCGTTCCCCGACTCATCAAGCAAGCGCATCACGATTTTTTCTCCGTCGAATACGGGAAGCGTAGACACGCGGAACGCAACATTATAATCATCGCTCTCCATTTTAAACCGGCCGTCTTGCGGAAGCCGATGCTCGTCTATTTTCAAATTGCTCAAGATTTTAATGCGCGCTACCACGCCAGCTAATACCGCCTTTGGAAGCACCATCATGTCATGCAAGATTCCATCGATTCTGTAGCGGATCACCACAGCAGTTTCCGTAGGCTCAATATGAATATCCGATGCGTCTTTTGATATCGCGTGGCGCAGTACAGCATCCACTATTTTTATAATAGGCAAATCTTCTGCAACCTTCGACAAGTCGGCGTCGCGCGCGTTTGCCTTTACCCCCTTCGCCTCTTTTAAAACTTGTTCAACATCCGCCTCTAATGAACCCGCATATTTTTGCAGAGCCTCGCGAATAGCAGCCACGCTTGCAACGGCCACAATAATCGGCACGTCAACTTTTTTATGAATAAATTCTACAATTTGCCGATCGGCAGGGTTTTCAATTGCAATCTTCACCCCGCTGTCATCTTGATCGTATGCAATCACCATATGCTCGCGAGCAGTGGATTCAGGAATAATATCCAGAACTTCTTTTTTAATTTGCACCGAGCGCAAATCGACATACGGAACGCCGGATGCTTGCGCATACGCTTTTGCATAATCCTCGTCTGCAACTCCGTACTCCATTAATGCATCGTGCAGCGATGCTTTCCCGTCTTTCAACACAGCAAGCACCTGCGCACCCTGCTCTGCGGAAATCCTCTGCAACTCTACGAGTGCGCGTAATATGTTCTCATCAACCCGCTCTGCCATACTGGTTAGTATAGCATAGGGCTAGATAAGATTAGATGTCATCCCGGGCTTGACCCGGGATCCAGAAATCTCATATTGCAATTTCTTCGCATTCCCATGAGTCAGCAGCCCCAAATACGATTGTATAGTTTCACGCTTTGGACTCTCTTGTATCCGTTTTTTCATTCGCCTTTCCGTTACAGGTCTCAACACTCTATGATCCGGAAAATGCACCCATCCCAAGAAGTCAATTCCCGAAGCAAGCGTGCCAATAGATACTTTGTTAGGGTGCAGCGCAAGTTTGAGGAGAATTGCAAGAACATTCTGAATGTTAGATATTTGCTGTTCTAGTAAAACTTTATCATGCGAAAAAATAACAAAGTCATCCGCATATCGGATATAGTACTTTGCTTTTAAGTAGTGTTTTACGTAGTAATCAAATTCATGCATGTAGATATTCACGAGAAGCTGTGAAGTCAGATTGCCAAGCGGCAAGCCTTTACCAAGTTTCGTGGAATAAAAGCTCGTGATAATTTCTTGCAATAGCTGAATAATATCCTGATCCTTGATATACGTTGATAAAATCCCGAGAAGAATAGTTTGATCAATACTAGCAAAAAACTTTTTAATATCGCACTTGAGCACCCAGCACGTTCTCGTGTTGTTTTTGCTCACTTTCTGGCTGTATATTCTAAACTGCTCAAGTGCTTTATGAGTTCCTTTGTTATTTCTGCAAGAATACGAAGTATATATGAACGCAGCATCAAAAACGGATAAAGCATGCGATATATCGCATGATGCAGAACGCGATCTCGCACACTGGCTTTGTGAATGTCTCGCGGCTTGGGATCAGAAATACGGAATGCGTGATACGGACCATGCTGATATGTTCTGGCTCTCAAATCGTTATGGAGATTGATGAGATTTTCCATGAGATTGCGTTCAAACTGCTGTACGTCCTTGCGCTTTCGTTTGCCTATGCGAAATTCTTGCCACGCAGCAAGCAAGTTTTCCAGAGAAATGATATCATCGTAGCTATGCCAGCACTGAATTCTCGACATGCTCGGAATGGTACCCCCCCCCCCCCCCCCCCGGCCGATTTTGCCACTTTTAGGGCGAATCAAGGCTGTTTACGTTTTGTGGTACGGATATTACCAGACAATTCCTAAAGTACACCGATATTCGCTCGGTCAGCGCGTCGATACGTTATTTGTAGAAATTATCGAGGCAACTGCAATTGCAGCATATCTTCCAAAAGCAGAAAAAATGCCATACGTGCGCATTGCAATACGAAAATTGGATACGGTAAAAATATTGCTTCTCATTATGTGGGAGGTGAAATCGCTGCAAGACAAGCAGTACGTCGTACTTTCCGAACCGCTGGATGAAATAGGGAGAATGTTCGGCGGGTGGGCGGGCCAGCTTGTAAAAAACTCCCCCGCCAAGAGGGCGGGGGAGAAATGAAGAGAGTTGCGGGAACACCTGACACATTGCCAGCGTTCCAATCATTGTCGAGCCAATTGTAGTTCCAGTTCCACTCATCTGCATTCCGATAGAGATAGAGCACATACCGGTTGCCGTTCGGGTTCCGAAGTTATGTGCAAAGCGCCTTCCAATCCACTGCCGCGCGAATACTCGCATTCGGCTGTATCGTATGTAGTATCTATATATACTCTAGCGCTTTGTACCAAGTATCTTCATTTTTTAGAAGTTTCTGCGTATACCGCGCTATCGCAAACACATGGTCGACGATACTCTGGGTATACGGATACTGGATTCGGCAGCGGGAAGTGCATGACCGCCCGCGTATTCGCCTACTACCACTTTGTATGATACATAATGTAAAAAAAGAAGCCCAGTCGTTTAGAAAAACGAAAGGGCTAAGTACGAAGAGCAAAGGATCTAAAAGATCCAAAACTCTAAGCGTTTGAGGGCTGACTTGCGGGAACACCTGACACACCGCCAGCGTTCCAAGCACGGCCGAGCCAAGAGCAGTCCGCGTCCCACTCATCTGCATCCCGAAAGAGATAGAGCACACACCGGCTGCCGCGCGGGCGCCGAAGAACATCTCGGAAGAAGTCCATGAAGATGATACCGTGAGTACGATATAGCCATTCTAAGACACTATTCTCTTTGTTCTTCTGATAATCCTGCCACAGGGAGAAGAACACCTTGGCGCCGAATGGAGTGTCGCCGCTTGCGTTGATACGCTTCAGCTTTTCCTCTCCGGTGATGGTTGTCTCACCTTCCTTGAGGTAGTGCTCGAAGCGGACCTTGCACCAGTCGATATCCATACGCACATCCTTGCTCTCACCGTCCTCGAACTTCCAACCGCTGCCGATGAAGGAGGCTGGATCAAAAGGCTTGGTGCAGGGGAGGATCCTCATAATCTCCTTGAGAGAGATTTCGAGTTCGCCACGCTTGAGCCGCCGAACATTTTCAGGGCCACCAATAACCTTCACCAGGAAACCCCAATCACCGCCGGTCAAATCGCACAGGTCTTGCATTGGACTTACCATGATACGGTTCCTTTCGGGCTTTACATCGCCCAAAAAAGGTCTTTGCTTCTGATACCCCCGAAGCTAGGGTCTTCACAACGCTACTAGGTTGTTAAAGAGCAATTTTTCTATTGTACTCCTATTCACTGATTCTGTCAAATTCTTCTCCTATTCATACGTACAATATAGCTCAATAGAGCACTATTATTCCGACCACTTTGCGCTACTTTACTGTACGATAATCCTTCCTTTGAACGTTGGGTGCAAGTGATCGTGCATGCCAAATGATCCGGCAGTTGCAAATGTAAAGCGGTAGATATCTCCAGGCTCAAGCCCGCGTTTTGCATCAAATCCAGGTAAATCTGTATGAGTCGGGTGCGGATCAGATGCCGGCCAATGCAGCTCTTGCCCTTTATTTACAAATGTTACAGTTGTTCCAGCTTTAACCGTAATTTCGGCAGGAGAAAATCCAGTGTCTGTTATGGAAATGGTCGGATTCTCCGTTGCCATCGCATCCTCGCTGCTCATCGCATCCGGAGGCACGGCAACAACGGGAGTTGTTTCCGGAGCTAATTGAATGAGCTGCCCGCTTGATTGCGCGGCATCTACGGCAAGAGTAGGGCTGGGCTTAATGCTTGCAGCCTCATCGTCAGCTCTGTGGCTGAACACGTATGCTCCTGCGCCAATAAGAACGATAACGATAACGAAAATTGAGATTGTAGTTGATGGTTTCATGATTATAGTATACAGCTCAAATGCATTAAGCTCCACCTCCCCTAGCCCCTCCTTCGTAAGGAGGGGAATACGTCGTCGTTCTCTCCCCCTTACGAAGGGGGAGTTGGAGGGGGTTGAGTAGTCGATGTGCTATACTTTCGCCATGCCCCTTCAAGAAGATTTGCAATCGATTATGCATGGAGAAGTTGCATGCGACGATGCGGCAAAAACAGCAGCCAGCCGCGATACCAGCCTGTTTCAAGTGCTGCCCAGTGCAGTGGTGCATCCGATGAACGTTCATGATATTTGCGAACTTGTACGCTATGCTTCAACCCATCCCGAAACTTCCCTTACTGCCCGCAGCGCCGGCACCGATATGACAGGCGGCCCGCTCACCGAAGGAATAGTAGTAGATATGACGACCCATTTTACGAGAATCGGCGAAATTCACGAATCTTCTATAGTAGTGGAACCTGGCGTATATTATCGAGACTTTGAGAAAAAGACACTGGCGCACAATTGGCTTTTGCCGTCGTATCCGGCATCAAAAGACTTATGCACCGTCGGCGGAATGGTCAATAACAATTCTGGCGGAGAAAAAACGCTCATGTACGGAAAAACAGACAAGTATATCGAAAAACTTTCTGTAGTGTTATCCGATGGCAACGAATATGAACTGCGCCCGCTTTCTAAAACAGAACTGGATAGCGCAATGCAAGAACAAACTTTTTTAGGCCAAGTCTATCGCGATATGCATATACTGCTCGAAAAAAACTATGATGCAATCCAGCAAGCAAAACCGCACGTATCTAAAAACTCCGCAGGGTATGCATTGTGGAATATATGGGACAGAAAAACATTCGATTTAACTAAGCTGTTTGCAGGATCCCAGGGCACCCTCGGCATTACTACGGAAATACAGTTTCAGCTTGTACGTCCCAAAAAACATGCGGCCATGCTGGTGCTTTTCTTACACTCGCTAGAACCGCTGGCAGAGCTTACGAACCACATCTTAAAATATCAGCCTGAAAGCTTTGAATCGTACGATGACCACACGCTTTCCGTTGCTCTCCGCCTTTTTCCCAGCTTTGTCCGAAAATTAAAAACAAATGCATTTGCACTCGGACTGCAATTTTTGCCGGAAGCGTTAATGCTGGCGCGCGGAGGGCTTCCAAAATTGATTATTATGGCAGAATTTACGGGCAACGACGCTCATGAAGCCATCATCCGTGCGAAAGCAGCGCAAAGCGCCACAAAAAAATTCAATATCTTATCCCGCATTGCCACTACGAAACAGGAACAAGATAAATACTGGACCATCCGGCGCGAAAGCTTCAACTTGCTGCGACAGCACGTCCATGGCAAACACACGGCGCCGTTTATTGACGATTGCATCGTAGAGCCGAAATACTTGCCGGAATTTCTGCCCAAACTGGCTGCTATTCTAGATAAATATAATTTAGATTACACGATTGCAGGCCATGTGGGCGATGGAAATTTTCATATCATTCCGCTCATGGATCTGCACGAAGAAAAACAGCGTGAAATTATTCCTAAAGCATCCCAAGAAGTGTATGACTTGGTATTTTCCTTTCACGGATCGTCGACAGCGGAGCATAACGACGGGTTAATTCGCAGCTACCTGCTCCCGCAAATGTACGGAAAAGAAATATATAACTTATTCGAACAAACTAAAACAATATTCGACCCGAACAATATTTTCAACCCCGGCAAAAAAGTGAACGCAGACTGGGACTATTCCCTCAAGCACATTGAGGCGTATTAATTACAATACTCGCAATCCTTCTTATGGCACCCGCTTGCGGGATCCATAAAGCGAAGTTCTTGAATTTCGCCCCAAACCCTCTGAATTGTTTCTACTAGCTCTTTTGTATCAT
>Ga0209542_10019239_pt1 | contig 10962 bp, 13 predicted proteins | sample RifCSPhighO2_01_FD_184028 | JGI IMG/M metagenome (GOLD analysis project Ga0209542, IMG submission 184028) | Soil microbial communities from Rifle, Colorado - Rifle CSP2_plank highO2_0.1 (SPAdes) (version 2) | ecosystem: Environmental > Terrestrial > Deep subsurface > Rock core/Sediment ...
CTACTTCTTTTCCATCGTCAACCAGCACAACTCCCCCTTTTTTGTCGGCGAGATTTTTAAGAGCGCTTTCTACTTCGGCTCCGGTTGCACCGAGCATTTTTTGAAAGTCGGTGCGACTTAAGGGCCTGCCAAGCGCAAACAGCAATGCCTCGATTTTATCTTCCATAGTTGGGGGTCGAAACAGAATCCGACTCAAGGGTAATATCCCCGAAGTGCGCCTCCTGCTCGGCTTTTAGTATACCCTGCTTCACCAGTTCGAGCAGGGCCAAAAAGCTTACAATAAGGTGCTGACGGACATCCGATGTCCCAGGGACATCGGATGTCCGAATCATCTCCCTAAAGCTCATTTTAAAGGCCTGCGATATGCGCGCGGCCATAGTGTCTATCATCTCCTCGAGCGAAATGATCTTTTTGACCTCCACTTTAGGGAGCACGAGCGTCGCGGGGAAGCCGTCTATCAGCGCCTGCGCGGCCGCGCGCAAACTCCCGCCCGTGACCGACGGGTCTGGGATGTACAAAGGCTCCAATTCCTGCGGCCGGCCTTCATAAAACATCGGAAGGTTTAACCTTCCGATTCCGTGCGAGGCCTCTTTAATAATTTGGTAGAGCGCGAGCCGGTACTCGAGCTCTTTGATGTCGCGCGATTCGTCATCACTCAAGTCGAGCGACGGCAGGAGCGAGCGGGATTTAATCAAAAGGAGCGTCGCCGCAAGCGCGATAAACTCGGCGGTCTCTCCCACTGGCAAGTGGGGCATGGCGTTGATGCGGGCAATGTACTCGTCGCACACCTCGGCGAGCGATATGTCGTTGATAAGGAGCTTCCGCTTCTCAATTAGCTCCAAAAGCACCTCCAAAGGACCTTCGTAAACCGGCGTTTTAACCGTAATGGGCATTTGCCCTTATTTTACCTTACAAATTGTGTGATTGACAAACAGTGACTCAAGCCGCATAGTTTTAGGCGAATGACCTTTCCGGCTCGGCAGGTCCAACCCAGGGGGATATGCAATGCGCGACACAATCGGCAAGACTATTTTGGGAGGCATCGGTGCAGTGGTCGCTCTCTTACTACAAGGAGCCTATCTGCTCGGTTGTTTGCTGGGTAGTTTGATTTTCCTTGCGGGGCTGGGCGTAGCGGCTGGCCCATATGCAGAGCTGCTTGTTCTCCCCGCCATCGCTTTCCTGTTCCACGGCCAAAACATCTTTCCGGCCGACTATCAGGAGCCGCTCGCGCTGTTTGCACTCGGCGCAATAATTATCATTGCAGGGGCAACCTTAACTGGTTTCTGCCATCAGCGGTGGCTAGTTCACCGACTTCATTGGCCGAAGCTGCCACGCTCTGTCGCCCAATAAAAGCTCCATCTCACAAACAGAAAGCCGCCGGCACTCCCGGCGGTTTTTTCAAATCTAGGTATACTTACAAATGGAAGGAGGTGATGAGGCTTGGTTTCGTACTTCAAACAACTGTCCCCGGAGTTGCGATGGGCTCAAGAGGCCTTCAATAAAAAGAAGTCCAAAAAGGGTCGGAATAAAAAACCGAGGAAGGCGATCGCGGTCCCTTTGTCCCGGTCAAAGCCCGCATCTGCGGGTCCTCGCCGGAACGGTGTACCCCGCAAACCCAATGACGGATACGAACAAGGCATGGCTGCGGAAGAACGTTTCTTCCGCATTTGCGCTGAGTTCAAGGCCAAGGGAAGATTTCCCCATTGGTTGCTCGAAATCGTCTTCGCTAGTCACCAGGACGATAGCAACGGGACTGACGGGGTTGCGGTGACAATCACAGAGGATTTCCTTATCCCAGTTCAGGTTAAAAGTTCCTACGCTGGGAAAGAGAAATTCCGCGAGTACGCCGAGTGGCGGCACATTGTGTGTATTGTCGTCAACTTTAGGCGCTCAGATGAAGAGATTTTTGCCGAAGCACTCGACGAGCTCTCATACATTTGGGAAATGATGCAACTTACAAAAACGGCGGCTGAATAAGCCGCCGTTTTTTTATTCTTTATTTTCGCTCAAGCTCCCGTCGATGCGGTTCATGTCGCGGGGGAACATTGTTGCCTCGCGGATGTTTTTGAGGCCCAGGATTTGCATCGTCATGCGCTCCGCGCCGAAGGCAAACCCTCCTTCGGGCGGAGCGCCGTAGCGGAAGGCTTCCAGGAACATTTCTATCTTCTTCGGGTCCATCCCCCACTTTGCAACATGGTCCATCAACTGTGCGTAGTCGTGTATGCGCCGCCCGCCGGAGAGCCACTCCACGCCGCGGCACAGCAAGTCCACCCCCTCGTTGAACTCAGGGTTCTCCGGATTAGGGTAAACGTAGAAAGGCTTTTGTTTCGTGGGGTAGCCGTACACAAACACAAAGTCTGAGCCGGTCTCTTCTTTAATCATCTCGCATAGCTTGCGCTCCTGCTCGGGGTTGAGGTCTTTGCCGGCAGGAACTCCTAGTTTGGCAAACGCCTCGGTCAGCGAAAGCGTCGGTGTTTTGTCTGTCATCGCCGGCAGTGTCGCCTGCAGTAGCTCAAGCTCTTTGGCGCATTTGGTCTGTACTTCGAGCAGAATAAAGCGCACGGTCGCCTCGGCCATGTCGCGGACGTCTTCCCACGACTTGATAAAACTCATTTCGGCGTCGAGCGACACCACTTCGGTCAGGTGCCGCGTGGTCGAGCTCGGTTCGGCGCGGAAGATTTTGTTGACCGAAAAGACGCGCTCAAACGCGGTCATCACAATTTGTTTGTAGAGTTGCGGCGACTGCGAGAGGTACGCTTTTTTGTCAAAGTAGTCGACTTCAAATACCTCGGCGCCGCCTTCGGCCACCGCCGGCACTATTGTGGGCGCCTGGAACTCAAAAAACTCTTGCGACTTCATGTACTCGCGGAAGGAGTCGATGATGACGGCCTGCACTTTAAAGATTGCTTGCACTCTAGGGTGGCGCAGCACCAGCGCGCGGTGGTCGAGCTCGGTGGTGAGGTCAAGGTTGTAGCCGGTCTGCGACATGTCAAACGGCAGAGGCTCGGCTGCTGCCAGCACTTCGATGTTAGTGACCTCAAGCTCGATGTCGCCGTTTTGCACTTTTGCGTTTATGTTCTTTTCCGGCCGGGCGTTGACCGTGCCGGTGACCGACACCACATACTCGTTGCGCACTTCTTTCGCGGTCTCTATCGCTTCGGACTTTGGCAGGACCACCCCCTGCACGCTCCCGCTCCTATCTCGAAAATCAAAAAAGACCATCTTCCCCTGGTCGCGCCGCACACTCACCCATCCCTGGATGTTCACCGCCTCACCCTTATGAGTAGCCAAATCGCCAATAAGTGTCCGTTCCATATAAAATGTCGCCTTAACTATAGCAAAAAAACACTTATCTGACTTGGGCTTTTATACTTGACAAACCTATTTGCTATGCTAAAATCCAAAGGTCAGGTCTGTTCATCGCACGGAGGGTTTGCCAATGCCGTCCATGACACTCTTCGAGAAGTTTCTTCTCGTCGCTGGAATTGCTGTCGCCGTCGTTGCCGTTATTCAAGGGTTCAGCACTCCTGAAGCCGGCAAAAGCTTCAGCAAAATCTTTGGCGTGCCACCGGCTGTTCAGCAGCAGTCGAAGTAGCTGCCGATCGCTGCCCCCGCCCGCCGACGTGGTATCCAATCCACGCGGCGGGTTTTTCTTTTCCCCGTTCTTTATTGAACCATTCGCGCGAATAAGGCCTATAACGTTCGAATGAGACTAGTCCAGCGACACCCCTATCTTTTCGCGCACGATTTTCATTTTTGCCGAGGCTTGAGTGCGGGCTTTTTCGCCGCCCTCTTTCAATACTTTTTTTACCTCATCATCGGTTATGGCCGCACGCTTTTCGCGCATCGGGCCGAGGACTTTTTCTATATCGTCAATCAGCGCCTCTTTCAAAATTTTATATTTGCCTTTATTTTCTGCATACAGCGGCTCAAGTTCAGTCTCACTTCTAAAGTTTTTGTGGATAGCGTACACGTTCTCCGGCCGCTCGCCGGTGGAATCAGTGACGATGTTCATCACCGCCGCGGCGACGTCCTCTTTGGAGCCGAAGAGTGGGATGGTGTTGCCGTAGCTCTTGCTCATCTTTTTGCCATCGGTGCCGGGGATTACTGCTATCGATTTTTGTATCAGCTCTTGCGGCTCTTTAAACATCGGGCCGAAGGCAAGGTTAAACTTTGCCGCCGCCTCGCGCGCGTACTCCACGTGCTGGCGCTGGTCCTCGCCCACCGGCACGACGTCGGTGTCGTACAGCAGGATGTCCGCCGCCATCAGCATCGGGTAGGTAAAGAGCCCAGCGTTGGCCTCAAGCCCTTTGGCCACTTTGTCCTTGTAAGCGTGCGCCTGCTGGAGGAACGGCACCGAAACGAGGCAGTCGAATATCCATGCAAGCTCGGTATGCTCGGGCACGTCGGATTGTTTAAAAATAATTGCTTTCTGCGGGTCAACACCGGCGGCCAAATAGTCGGCCACTACATTTATGATGTTCTCGCGCAGCTGCGCCGGGCGGCGCAATGAGGTCAGTGCATGATAGTCGGCGACCATAATCAGACCCTTGTTGTCTTTAAAAAGCTCCACCATGGGCCGCAAGGCTCCAAAGTAGTTGCCGATATGCAGAGCCCCCGAGGGCTGCATGCCCGTAAAAAGCCGTTTGCTCATATCCCCTCCTCTCTTAATTTTTCTATCAAACCGCGGGCGGTGCGCGAGAGTTTGTTGGGGAGTGTAATGCGGATCTTTACCAAAAAGTCGCCGCGCTTGCCGCGCGCCGAGGGGACTCCTTTGCCTTTGATGGTGAGCGTCTCTCCGTGGGTGACGCCCTGCGGGATGTCCAAAACCTCGCTCCCTTCCAGGGTTTCTATTTTATAGCTGGTGCCGAGCAGTGCGTCGGAGAGTTTGACCGATATTTCGGTCAAAATATTCGGCCCGTCTTTTTTAAACCGCGCGTCGGGCTGGACGTGCACTTTGACGTACAGGTCGCCGCTCATGCCGCCGGCCACCGCCTCGCCGTAGCCTTGGAGCCGTATCATCTCGCCGCCGTTGATGCCGGCGGGCACTGCTATCGCTATTTCCTCCTGTTTTTTGTATACGCCCTCGCCGCGGCAGGTCGGGCACTTTTCTTTAGGCACTTTGCCTTGCCCCTTGCAGTACTTGCAGGGCTGGACCATGGTGACGGTGCCAAAAAAGGAGTTGCTGGTTTCGTGCACCTTGCCCGCGCCGTTGCAGTGCTTGCAGACAAGCATCTCCGTGCCCATCACCGCGCCCGAGCCCTGGCAGGAGTCGCACACGCCGGTCTTAGCCAAGAGCACGCTGCGCTTGACCCCAAACACCGAGTCGCGGAAGCTGACCTCGAGGTCGATAGAGATGTCGCGGCCGCGGCGCATGCGCATGGCGCCCTCTTGCCCGCCAAAAAAGTCGCTAAAGATGTCCCCCATGTCGAACCCGCCTTGGTTGAAGGCGTCTTGGAATTGGGAGAAGTCAAACCCCGCACCGCCAAATCCGCCGCCTGCCGAGGGGCCCGCTCCGCCCCCAAAGACGCGGCCGTAGCTGTCGTACTCGGCGCGCTTTTTGTCGTCGCTCAAGATTGAGTATGCTTCGGACACTTCTTTAAATTTGTCGGCGTCGCCCTCTTTTTTGTCGGGGTGGAATTTGTGCGCCAGCTTGTGGAACGCTCTTTTTATGTCGTCTTTAGTAGAGGTCTTTGTAACTCCCAACAACTCATAGTAATCGCGCTTATCAGCCATACCATTAGTCTACAGTTTCTGCCCCGTCTTGCAAGAAACTTTAAAGTGAAGAATTTAGGTACAACAAAACCCCCGGAGTATTTCATCCGAGGGTTTGCACAGGTTGTATTGCAGAGATGTTAGTTGAGCCGCGCTCAGACGAGCATGAGCGTTCCAGTCCATGTTGCCCGATCGTTGTACTTGAGCGGCTCCTGATGGATACGAGCGACTCGGCGGTCCTTGGCATCGAAGATCTCGATGTCGAAGGGGCACTTGCAGTACGCGACGTTGCCGCCAGATCTGCGCCACCCAGTCGGCAGCTTGACCGCGACATAATCGCGGAAATTGAAGCTGATGGACATCGGGTCGACCATGCCACTGAGCCGCCCAAAGGGCGCGTGGTCGAAGAAAGCGACGCCGAGCTTCTCGAGGACGGCACGTTGCTCGACGGTCGGTTTGGGAATACCGACGCACCCAAGCACCACGAAGTCCCATTCGATCGCGAAGTCCCCCGTTTGCACCAAGATGGCGCCGTTGGGCAACTCATACTCGTGGAGCCAGTGATCGTGGGCATACCCGTTGAACGAGACGACTTGCCCGTTGGTCGCCTTGGCGACCTTCACGAACTCCTCCGGGTAGTCGTCGTACTTCAGGCGTTTGCCTTCAACAAAGACGGCGTATTCCTTGCGTACCGGCGCATAGTCGGCCGAGAAGGTCTCAACCGGCACGAAGTGAGCGTCGGCGCGGATGGCGTCGTACTCAAAGCCACCGCTTGGCACGCCGTCCTTGGCCGGGTCGAAGATGTACCACTTCGCCCGCATGGGGACACCGCCAAACAAGAGCTTGAGTGGTGGTAACAAAGCACCGGCGTCATCTGTCTCGGGGGTTTTGATTCCCGGCGCACAAACGTAAGCCAGCATTCCAACCGGAACTTGGTCGGGCTTGAGAAGGAGCGCTTGCGTCTTCATTTCCAGTCCTCCGAGTAGAGCTCTTCGAAGTCAACTAAACATCAAAGAGCTGGTTAATTACTGACGTATAAGATACACCATGTAGGACTATTTTGTCAAATGGCACAATAAAAACACACTAACTTTGCGCTATAGCGTACAACTAGTGCGTTGCCAATTTCATCCTATAGGTAGAGATGGTGATTCTCAAGGGTAGTCCTTGAGAATTTTATTTTTGTTCCGGGTTGTCTTTCGGTGCGGACTGCGTTCCTGGAGGCGGGGGTTCATTAGGAGGAGTTTGCGAGCCGGATGCTTTCTGCACCGCTTCGTAGACCTTACTTAACTCAGTAGTTAACTCTGTAGTTGCGGATTTTATTTTTTCCAAGTCGTCTCCGCCTTTGACAGACTCAAGCGCAGATACTTTTTCGTTTATTGCAGTCGCAAGCTCCATCGGGATCTTTTCTTTGTTATCAGTCAGCGCCTTGCGTGCGGCGTAGACCGCCTGGTCGGCCATGTTGCGGGCTTCGACCAGCTCCACTTTCTTTTTGTCGGTATCGGCGTTGGCCTCAGCCTCTTTGCGCATGCGCTCGATGTCCGCCTCGGCCAAGCCCGAGCTTGCCTCGATGCGGATAGACTGCTCTTTGTTGGTCGCTTTGTCTTTGGCTTTGACGCTCAAAATGCCGTTGGCATCCACGTCGAAAGTTACTTCGATTTGTGGCAGGCCGCGTGGCGCGGGCGGGATGCCGTCGAGCACAAAGCGCCCCAACGACTTGTTGTCGCTTGCCATCGCGCGCTCACCCTGCGTGATATGGATTTCTACCGAAGTTTGATTATCCGCCGCGGTCGAGAAGGTTTGTGAGCGGCTGGTCGGGATGGTCGTGTTGCGCTCGATTATTTTTGTCGCCACGCCGCCCATCGTTTCGATACCAAGGCTCAAAGGGATAACGTCAAGCAAGAGCACGTCGCGCACCTCGCCGCCCAATATCCCGCCCTGTATGGCGGCGCCGATGGCAACCACCTCGTCGGGGTTGACCGACATGTTGGGCTTTTTGTTGAAGTACTTTTCTACCGCGGCCTGCAGCGCCGGCATGCGGGTTTGGCCGCCGACCAGTATCACTTCGTGGATGTCGCCGATTTTAAACGGCGAGGCTTCCATGGCGCGTTTGGTGATGGCGAGCGCGCGGTCGATGTACTCCTGCGTGAGTTCTTCGAGTTTTGACCGACTCATTTTTATAAGGAGATGGCGCGGCCCCGACGAGTCGGAGGTGATGAATGGGATGTTGACCTCGGTTTCCATCGAGGTGGAGAGCTCTATTTTTGCCTTTTCTGCGGCCTCATCGAGACGCTGGCGGGCCAGAGGGTCGTTGCGCACGTCGATGCCGGACTCTTTTTGGAATTCAACCGCGAGCCAGTCGATTATTTTTTGGTCGATGTCCTTGCCGCCCAAGTGCGCGTCGCCGTCGGTTGAGCGCACTTCTATGACATCGGCGCTGACCTCAAGCACGGAGACGTCGAAGGTCCCGCCGCCGAAGTCGAACACCACCACTTTTTCATCTTTTTTTCCCGACGCTTCGGTCGGGACCCCGACCGCCTCGCGTCGGGGCTTATTCTTTCCAAACCCGTACGCAAGCGCGGCGGCGGTGGGCTCGTTGATAATGCGCTTGACGTCAAGGCCGGCGATTTTGCCCGCGTCGCGGGTTGCGGCGCGCTGCGCATCGTTAAAGTACGCCGGCACGGTGATAACCGCCTCGGTGATGGGCTCGCCCAGGCGCTTCTCCGCATCGGCCTTAAGCTTGCCGAGTATCATCGCCGACACCTCCTCCGGGCGCATCCAAGCCTCGCCCATCTTTACCTCGATGCCGCCGTTTGCCGACTTGCGCATCTCAAACGGTACGGACACCTTGTCTTTTTGGACGTTAGCTTCGTCGAAGTTGTGCCCGATGAAGCGCTTGATTTGGTAGACAGTGTTTTTGGGGTTGGTGACCGCTTGTCGGCGCGCAATAAGGCCCACCAGCCGCTCGCCGGTCTTGCTCAAGGCAACCACCGACGGCGTGGTGCGCGCGCCCTCCGAGTTTTCAAGTACTCTCGGCTCGCCGCCTTGCACCACCGCTATTGCGGAGTTAGTCGTGCCCAAGTCTATGCCAAGAATTTTTCCCATAGTAATTCGTATTTTATCGAATAAATATCAAGTATCAAGTTCCAAATAACAAACAAACTTTAAGTATCAATTTTTAAATTTTAAACTTTAGAATTTGATATTTGTTTGACATTTGATACTTGTTTTTTGTTACTTGTCATCATATGATGACTTGTGCCGGTCTGATAATCCGCTCGCCCACACTATACCCACTGCGCTCTACCGACTCGACTTTATGCTCCTCCCCCCGCTTGGCCAGCGCTTCGTGTCTGCGGGGGTCAAACTCCTCTCCCACTGCCCCAAACCGCTCTACCCCAAGACTTTTTAATGCATACAGAAACTGCTTTTCCAATAGCTTTAATTCAGCGCTATCGGTATGTTTGACAGAGAGTTCTAAAACATCCAGTGCGGGGATCAGTGTTTCTATCAGTTCGGCCTTCGTCTGCTCCCCGCGCTCGCCGTGCGCCGCGGCCTGTTCTTTTTTGTAGTTGACCAAGTCGGCGCGGGAGCGCTGCCAGCCCTCGAGGTACTCCTGTTTTTCGGCCACGGTCTTTTTAAGCCTTTCTCTAAGGTTTTTAATAGCAACCGGGCCGGACTCCGTTTCCTCCTCCGGCACAAATTCTTCTTCTGTACCGTTCATAATGTTTATATTAGCGTTTAGACCACTGCTTGCGCTTGCGAGCTTTGACCAAGCCCGGCTTTTTGCGCTCTTTGGCGCGAGGGTCGCGCCGCAGAAACCCTTCTTTCTTCAAAGCGCCGCGCAAGTTGATGTCGTACGCAATGAGCGCGCGCGAGATGGCATGGCGTACGGCAATGGCCTGGCCGGCAATCCCGCCGCCCCTGGCAACCACTGTGACCGCAAACTGCGTTGCAAGGCCGACTTTAAGAAACGCTTCGAGCGCCGCCATCTGGAGCGCCGGCGTTTTAAAATAATCGTTGACATCTTTGCCGTTGATGATGACGGACATTTTTGACGCAGGGGTCAGGCGCGCGCGGGCAATAGCCGTCTTGCGGCGGCCAGTCGCGGCGATCCACCTGCCTTGACTCGACGTCTTAGGCGAGGCAGGTCTTTCTGCAGTTTTTTCTTTGGTAGTAGCCATCTTGTTTATTGAAAAGAAATAAATTTCTTTTAGTTTTGTATCGTCAGCAATTTGATGCGCTTGGCCTGCAGCTTGTTCTTGGGGAGCATGCCGAGCACGGCGCGCCGTATCGCCTCTTTGTGGCCGCGGCGAGCCTTCTTGCTCTCCCCGGCAGCGGTCAACATAGCATAGGTCTCGATTTTTTGCCCGCCCGGGTAGCCCGAATAGCGGACGTACTCTTTTGCCTTTTCTTTATTGCCGGTCAGCTTGACTCCTGTGGCGTTGGTGATAGTCACCTCTTCGCCCACGATTTGGTGCTTCACAAAACCGATTTTGTGCTTGCCCATGAGCGCCTTTGCGGCGGCGGATGCCACGCGGCCCAGTGTTTTGTCTTGTGCGTCGATAGTAATCATACAGTTATACAAACTCAATTATTGCCATCTGCGCGGCGTCGCCTTTGCGCGGGCCCATTTTGGTGATGCGCAGGTAGCCGCCGGTGCGGTCTTTGTACGCTGAGGCTGTTTTGAGCAGCTTGCCCGCGGTGCGCGCATCGCCGAGGCTCGAGATAAGCAGGCGGCGGTTTGCAAGCGTGGCGCTCTTGCCGCGGGTGACCATCTTTTCCACCACGGGGCGGATTTCTTTGGCTTTGGCGAGCGTCGTCTGCATTTTGCCGCGCAGTATGAGCGAGCGCGCAAGTGACTTGAGTAAGGCCGCCCGTTGGCCCTTCTCTCTCCCGAATTTTCTGTTTACATTTCCGTGTCTCATTGTGTTTTGGTCATCCGATGACCCGGGGTCATCGGATGACCAGGTTTTACTTTAATACTATGCCAAAGTTGGCGAGCGCGCGCTTTATCTCCTGTATCGACTTCGGCCCCAGGCCCTCTATCTCGACCAAGTCCTGCTCTTTCTTGCGGGCGAGCCCGCCGACGGTGCGGATGTTGGCTTTTTCGAGCGCAGAAATAGTGCGGCTCGAGAGTTCAAGGTCCTCGATGCGGGTCTTCATTGCCTCGGCAGAGCTTTCGGCATTGGCTGCGACCGCCTCGCCCGCGGCGGCCTCTTTGGCCGCCACCTCTTCCTCGCGGAA
>Ga0209542_10019240_pt1 | contig 10962 bp, 11 predicted proteins | sample RifCSPhighO2_01_FD_184028 | JGI IMG/M metagenome (GOLD analysis project Ga0209542, IMG submission 184028) | Soil microbial communities from Rifle, Colorado - Rifle CSP2_plank highO2_0.1 (SPAdes) (version 2) | ecosystem: Environmental > Terrestrial > Deep subsurface > Rock core/Sediment ...
AAAAGGTTATTTAGATATGAAATATGATAAAGAAAAAGGAGAAATTATTTTAGATAAAGTTTTGAATAATCTTGATAAGTTTGCTTCTGATTTTTTTAAAATTGCAGTTAAGTATACAGATTGCGTTATAATCTCGGGATATGTGTCTATTTTGCTTGGAAGATCAAGGGCAACAGAAGATGTGGATATTTTTATTAAAAAAATTTCCAAAGAAACTTTTTATCTTCTATATCACGATTTGGTCTCAAATGGGTTTTGGTGCATCAATTCAGACAATCCTGAAACTCTTTTTGATTATTTAAAAGAGAATTTAGCAATAAGATTTGCCCGCGGAAAGATTCCTTTGCCAAATATGGAAGTAAAATTTCCAAAAGACAAATTAGATGAAGATGCTTTTGAAGATTCAATTCGTGTTAAACTTCCGGATGGGGAAATTAAAATTTCCTCTCTTGAAAGGCATATTGCTTTTAAAAGATATTTTTTAGGTTCAGAAAAAGATAATGAAGATGCCTTACATATTGAGGAATTGTTTAAAGAAGATATTGATTTTGAAAAGATTAAAAAACTTCAGAAACTTATTAAATTAAGAAAAAATGAAAGATAAAGAGAAATATAAACAAAAGGCAGAAAAAAGCCAAATGAAAACAAAGGAACAAAAGGTTTTTATGAAGCCCGGAAAAAATAATAAAGAAAGACAGAGAGAATTTTATTAAATATTGGGCAAATTATATTAAAACACATTCCGATAAAGAATGGAGTTCTCAGCAAAAAGTTTTAATTGATAGTCAGATTAGTGAATAGTTTTCTTTTTTTCTTTTTAAATTTCCAAAGAATTTTTAAACAACTAAAGATTTAGTTCATCATGGCAGAGGTGGATTTTAAAGCCATTGAAAAAAAATGGCAGGATAAATGGGAAGAAGAGGAAGTTTTTCATGTTTTGAATTTTGTAAAAGATAAAAAAGCGCCCAAGGGCATGACCTCTTCGAGGCCTAAATATTATGTTCTTGAAATGTTTCCGTATCCGTCGGGAGAGGGTTTGCACATGGGGCATGCTTTAAATTATACAATCGGAGATGTTTTTGCAAGGTTCAAAAGAATGCAGGGATTTAATGTTTTATACCCGATGGGTTATGATGCTCTTGGACTTCCAGCAGAAAATGCAGCAATTAAAGTCAATACCCATCCGGAAAATTATACTAATAAATCAATTTCAAATTTTATAAAACAGCAAAAACTTCTTGGGCTGAGTTATGATTGGAGTAGAATGATTAATACAGCGTCTCCTTCTTATTATAAATGGGACCAGTGGATTTTTCTTAAAATGCTTGAAAAAAAAATTGCTTACCGAAAAAAAGCCCCTGTAAATTGGTGTTCAAAATGCAAAAGTGTTCTGGCAAATGAGCAGGTTCACGACGGAAAGTGCTGGAGACACGAAGATACAAAAGTTGAAATTAAACATTTAGAGCAATGGTTTTTTAAAATCACCAATTATGCGGATGAATTGCTTGATAAAATTGATGAATTAGATTGGCCTCAAAGAACTAAAGCAATGCAAAAAAATTGGATTGGAAAATCTTATGGGACGGAAATTAAATTTGATGTTAATGGCAAAAAATGGCCAATTTTCACGACGCGACCGGATACAATTTATGGAGTAACTTTCATGGTTATTTCTGCGCAGCATCCGGAACTAATGGAGCTTGTTTCAAAAGAACAAAAAAAAGAAGTTGAAGAATTTTTAAAAAAATTAAAAAGTGTTTCAGAAAAAGAAATGGAAAATTTAGAAAAAGATGGAGTTTTTACAGGAAGCTATGCAGTAAATCCAATTAATAATGAAAAAATTCCAATTTATGCAGGGAATTTTGTCGTCGCTGATTACGGGAGCGGAATGGTTATGGCTGTTCCTGCGCATGACCAAAGAGATTTTAAATTTGCTGAAAAATACGGGCTTAAAATTAAAGTTGTCATAGAACCTAAAGAATATGAAATCTATGAAAGAAATGGACAAATTTCAGAGGCTTACACCGGTCAGGGAAATTTAATTAATTCTGGAGAATTTAGCGATTTGGAGAGTAATGATGCAAAGAAAAAAATTACAAAATTTTTAGAAAAGAAAAAATTGGGCAGAGAGGTTGTTCAATACAAATTAAGAGATTGGTTGATTTCTCGCCAGAGATATTGGGGAACTCCAATTCCAATTATTTATTGCGAAAAATGCGGAGTTGTTCCGGTTTCAGAAAAAGACTTGCCGATTATACTCCCAAAAAAAGTTGCATTCGGAAAAGGAAATCCTCTTGCTACAAATGAAGAATGGATAAGAACAAAATGTCCAAAATGCAAGAAAGAAGCTAGAAGAGAAACTGACACAATGGATACTTTTGTTAATTCTTCATGGTATTTTTTAAGATATTGCGACCCAGATAATGAAAAAGAAATTTTTGATAAGGAAAAAATAAAATATTGGATGCCGATTGATCAATATATTGGTGGAGCAGAACACGCATGCATGCATTTGATTTATTGCAGATTTTATACAAAATTTTTAAGGGATTTGGGATTGTTAAATTTTGATGAACCTGTGAAAAAATTATTTCATCAAGGGATGCTGCATGGAGAGAATGGAATTGTAATGTCAAAATCTGCCGGCAATGGAGTTTTGCCCGAAGAGGTTAGCAAGAAATATGGAATTGATACTGCCAGATTATTTTTAATGTCACAGGCTTCTCCTGATAAAGACACTCAATGGAACGAAGCGGGAATTGAAGGAACATATAAATTTATAATAAAAATATTAAATTACTTTGAGAATATCAAAGTTGGAAAGTCAGATGCAAAAACTGAGAGTAAATTAAATAAAATAATTAAAGAAGTTACGGCTCAAATTGAAAATTTTAAGTATAATCTAGCAATAATTAAAATTCGTGAATTGTTTAATTCTTTTCCTGAAGAAACTTCTAAAGAAGTTTTAGAAAAAAGTCTTAAATTATTACATCCATTTTGTCCGCATATTACAGAAGAACTTTGGGAAAAAATAGAAAATAAAAAATTTATCAGCTTGGCTGAATGGCCAATTGCAGAAGAGAAAAAAATAAGCGAATTTTTTGACAAGCAAGACGAAGCATTAAATAAACTTGTTTCAGATATTATAAATATTTTAAAAATTGTTGGAGAGCAAAAAAAAGATGCGTCTAAAGTTTATATTTATGCAATTCCCGGAGAAAAAGATTTTTATGATTTAGAAGAATTAAATAAAAGAGTTGGAAAACAGGTTGAAATTTACGAAGTTTCAGATAAGAAAAAATATGATCCAAAAAATATTTCAAAAAAAGCGAAACCTGGAAAGCCCGGGATTTATATTGAATGAAAATGAAACGCAAAGAACTGATAAAAAAATATCTTGAATTTTTCAAATCAAAAGGCCATAAAGAAATTCCTAATGCTTCGCTTGCGCCAAAAGAAGACCCAACAGTCTTATTCACAACAGCAGGAATGCATCCATTAGTTCCTTACCTTCTTGGACAAAAACATCCTCTTGGAAAAAAACTTGTTGGAATTCAAAAGTGTATAAGGACGGGAGACATTGATGAAGTTGGAGATGAAACACACCACACTTTTTTTGAAATGCTCGGAAACTGGAGCTTGGGAGATTATTGGAAAAAAGAGGCAATTGAATACAGTTTTGAATTTCTGACAAAAATTTTGAAAATTCCAAAAGAAAAAATAGAAGTTAGTTGTTTTAATGGGGATAAAGATTCTCCTAAGGATACAGAATCAGAAAAAATCTGGAAATCTCTTGGAATTAGCAAAATAAAATTTTTAGGAAAAGAAGATAATTGGTGGGGCCCAGCAGGAGAAACAGGCCCGTGCGGTCCAGATACAGAAATGTTTGTAAATGGTGTTGAAATCTGGAATGATGTTTTCATGGAATATAAAAAAGTTAATAGACTAATATTAGTTGATGGAATGCATTGTCTTTATGATGAAAATTTCAATATAAATAAAGAGCTATTAGGATTGATAAATAATCTTAATACTCATACTGTCTTAACCGTTAATGGATTTAGAGAAAAGGGACTTAATTTAGTAAAAAATTACGATAAAAATTATGATACTAATTGGGAAGCTTTTTCATTAGAAGAAAAAAAGATAAAGAAAGATAGTTCGGAATATTTCGAGGTATTATTAAAAAAGTTTAATCTTGAGGCAGAAGAGGTTATGTATTTTGACCACGATAAAAATAACGTGGAAACAGCAAAGAAATTAGGAATTTTGTCTAAACATTACACTGATATTAAATCAATAAAAAATTTTGTAGAGGATAACCTTTGGGACTTTTTACCACTCCAACAAAAAAACGTCGATACCGGAATGGGTGTTGAAAGAACTCTTGCTGTTTTGAATAATTTAAAAGATAATTATCTAACTGAAGTTTGGAAACCAATAATAGAAATAATTGAAAAATTATCGGAAAAAAAATACAAAGGAAATGAAAAAGCAATGAGAATTATTGCAGACCATATTAAAGCCTCTGTTTTCATTATTGCAGACGGAATCGTCCCAGGAAATAAAGAGCAAGGATATATTTTAAGAAGATTAATTAGAAGAGCAGTAAGGTATGGAAAAGAATTAGAAATAAAAAATTTTACAAATCAGGTTGCAGAAATAGTTTTTGAAATTTATGAGAATTATTTAGAATTAAAAAAGAATAAAATAAGAAGTTTAGAAGAATTAAAAAAAGAAGAACAAAAATTCAACCAAACTCTTGAAAAAGGCTTAAATGAGTTTAATAAATTAACAAAGAATAAAAAAGAGTTAAATGGAAAAGATGCTTTTTTATTATATCAAAGTTATGGTTTTCCTCTTGAAATGATTGAAGAAGAAAGCAAAAAAAATAAAATAAAATTTTCAAAAAAAGAATTTGAAAATGAATTCCAACAACATCAAGAACTTTCACAAACAGCGTCAGCTGGAAAATTTAAATCAGGATTAGCAGACACTTCAGAAAAAACAACAAAACTTCATACTGCAACGCACTTGCTAAATGAAGCTCTTAGAAAAATTCTTGGTCCTGAAGTAAAACAGCGAGGTTCTAATATAACTTCTGAAAGGCTTAGATTTGACTTTACATTTGATAGAAAATTAACTTCAGAAGAAATAGAAAAAATTGAAGATTTAGTGAATAAAAAAATTAAGGAAAATATTGAAGTTGCAAGAGAAGAAATGCCTCTAAAAAAAGCTTTGGAATCAGGAGCTCAAGGAGAATTCGGAGCAAAATATCCTGAAAAAGTTTCTGTTTATACAATTGGAGATTTTTCAAAAGAAATATGCACTGGCCCCCATGTAAAAAATACTTCAGAGCTTGGAAAATTTAAAATTATTAAAGAAGAATCTTCAAGCGCAGGAGTGAGAAGGATTAAATCGATATTAGAATAAATTTATCTCTCCAATTCTCTCAACTTTTTTTGAATTTCTTCCAGCTGTTCTTCTAAATTATCTTTTTTTGAGCTGATTTTAAATTCATTTTTTTTATTTTCTATTCCAAGAAGTATTTTTGGAATTTTTGGCTTTGGAAGGATTTCTTCAAGTTTTTTTATTTCAGTTTTTGTTTCTTTTAATTTTTTAAGCAATCTTGTTTTTAATTTTAATTCATTTGTTCTTAATAGCTGATACTTTTTGATAATCTGCAAAATTCTTATTAAATCCGCTTCTGTTGAGAGAATTTCTTTTTTTGAGTTAATTAACTCATCGCGATTAAGTCCTATGTGAATTAAGTTTTCCGCCATTTTAATTTTATTCTAACTTAGAAAAAATATCTCTTTCAACTTTCTCTGTTTGATTTTTTATTGTTTGTATCTCAGCCATCCAATAATCCAGTTCTTTTTCTTCTTTTTCTTTTAGTTCTTTAATGTCCTCAAGTAATTTTTCCATTTCAGAAATTTTATTTTTTGTTAATTCAAAAATTTTTAGACTTTCTTCAAATTTGTCAATTTTTATAAAAACCTGTCCACTTTTTTTTATTTTTGGTTCCTGCCAGCTTCTTAATTCAAATTCTTTTGAGGGTCTTTCCATTTTATAAGGAAATTCCATTTTATTACTCTGTTCTCGACTTTCCTCTCGTCCCGTCTCGTAATTATTTTTATTAGTTATTCTCGTCAAAACGCTCTGCTCACGACCCCGCTCGGATTTTTCAAATTTACCTTCGGGATTTAATCTCGCAAAATCGCTCGGTTTCATCTCAAGATGTTTGGGCATCATTTGTTCTTCAGCAAATTCATCCGCTTCAAACATCTCCTCTTTTTTCCCAGATATAGCATTCTTAATTGTGTTTTGAGAAAATTCATTATTTAAGGAATTTGTAGAATATCTTGGAATTTTTGGAAGAGTTGTTTCGAATTCAGATTCTTCCGGCAATTCGGGTAATTTTGGAATTTTTGGAAGTTCTGGTAGATCTTTAAATTCTTTTTTCACTCCTTTTTTTTTGAATAAACCCATTTTAAAATGATTATCTTGATATATACAATATGCAATACAGGTTTAAAAACTTTGTTTTGTCTTAAAACCCGCTACCGAAAGGTATTTAATAAATTTAGTTTTAATAAAAAAATGATTGACACTTTTCTCAAAGAGGTTATTGAGTATGTTGCAGGAAAACTTGCAGAGAATATTACCAAAATTTTGTCTACAAAAAAATATGTAAATGAATTCTTAATTGCTAAGAAAATAGATTTAACAATTAACCAAACAAGAAATATTCTCTATAAACTTTCTGATTCGGGTTTGGTTTCTTCAATTAGAAAAAAGGACAAAAAAAAGGGATGGTTTACTTATTTTTGGAAAATTGAAGCTTTGAAATCTTTGGAATTTTTGAGTCAAGCTTTATTAAAGCAAATCGAGCAGATAAACCATCAGATAAATAGCAGAGAATCAAAACAATTTTATATTTGCGAGAGATGTAATCTTGAATTAGCTGAAGAAAAAGCTTTGTTATATAATTTTATCTGCAATGAATGCGGAGAAGTTTTTAAGATTAAAGATAATTCTAAATTGCTAAAAGATCTTAAAAGGAATTTAGAAAAGGCTAAAAATAAACTTTCTTTGGTTAATACAGAAATTGATAAAGAAAAAGAAAAAATAGGAAAACAAAAGTTTAAAGAAAATAAAAAATTGAGTGAAGAAAAAGCTGAAGAAACAAGAAAAAAGAGATTAGCAAATAAGAAACTTAAAAATAAAAATAAAAATACAATTAATAAAAAACCTAAAAACAATAAATCTGTTAAGCATAAAAAGAAAAAAATAAAGGCAAATAAAAAGGGGTGAAGATTTTAGATGAAAACATATCGTTCTGATTTAGATGGAAAAAAAAGTTTCTTTTCAAGTTTAAGCGTAAACACAATCTTAATTTTGATTACAATTCTTATGTTTTTTGTTTTTAGTCTTTTGATTAAATTTAGTGTTTTACCTATCGATGATGTTGCTATTAAACCTTCGAATATTCTTGAAGGAAAATATCTCTGGACTTTTTTAACAAGCATGTTTATGCATGGCGGATTTTTTCATCTTTTTGTTAATATGTTCTCTTTGTTTTTTCTTGGAACTTTTCTCCAGAGAATTTTAGGACAAAAAAGGTATTTGTGGTTTTATTTAATTTCGGGACTTTTTGCAGGAATCTTTTTTGTTTTAGCCAGTTTAATTCCAGTTCAATTTTTTTCTGCAGATTTTGATGTTTTTGCAGTTGGCGCTTCAGGCGCTCTTTTTGGTTTAATTGGTTTAATGATGCTCCTGACTCCTAATCTTCCTGTTTATATTATGTTTATTCCAATTCCAATAAAAATTAAATATGCTGCTCCGGGAATGCTTGTTTTATTGTGGCTTATTTCTGTTACAGGAAATATTCCAATAGGAAATACTGCTCATTTTGGAGGATTAATTGCTGGATTAGTTTACGGGCTTTATTTAAGAAACAGATATAGAAATAAAGTGAAGGCGCTTAGTAAATTTTTTAGATGAGTACAAATATGAAAATGAAAAAATTCTCTTTAAAAAAAGAATATCTCAAAAGTTGGAATTATCTTAAAAGTTCTAAAAAATTTATCTGGATTGTTCTTTGGATTTTTCTTGCATCCGCATTAATTGGTTTCTTTATTCCTGCTCCTGAAATTCTTTCAAAACAAATCTTTGAATTTGTCAAGGAAATTTTATTAAAAACTGATGGAATGTCACAAAGCAAATTAATTAGTTTTATTTTTTTAAATAATATTCAAAGCAGTTTTTTGGGGATGGTTTTTGGAGTTTTTTTAGGAATTTTTCCTGTAATTTCTACAATTGCAAACGGATATCTTCTCGGTTTTGTCGCTAATTTTGCTATTCAGGAAAATGGAATTTTTTCTTTATGGAGAATTTTTCCGCACGGAATTTTTGAACTGCCTGCCGTTTTTATTTCTTTTGCATTAGGATTAAGAATTGGCGCAAGCGTTCTCAATAGAAAAAGATTTAGTAAATTTAATGAAAATTTTATTTCTTGTTTAAAAGTATTTGTTTTAATCGTAATTCCGTTATTAATTATTGCGGCAATTATTGAAGGGAGTTTGATTTTTTTAGGGGCTTAATTTTTCAAATCACTAATGCCCAAGATAACCAACATTAATCCTATTAAAAGAACTAACCAAACTATTCCGCCTTGCAGAAAAGCAAGCGCTGCCGCACCCCAAGAAGGAAGTCCGAATGCTCCGTAAACTCCTGCGGCTAAAAGAATTAAACCAAATAAAATTGAAACTAATTTATTCATTGTATAATTTTAAGACATCTTGGATTTAAAAACATTTTGATTATTTATTATCCAATACAAAACTATTAAAAATCGCATTTTAGTGTCTTTTTAATGGATAAAACGAAAATTGCAAGAAAAAACATTTTAAGAAAAAGTGAAGAAATTAAAGGAATCCCAATAAGAGGTTATGATTTTGATGATGGAATTAATTATGAAAAAATTATAAAAAGCTATTCTTCAACAGGAGCGCAGGCAAGCAATTTGGGAAAAGCGATAGAAATTATAAACGAGATGGTCAAAGAAAAAGCATTTATTTTTTTAGGATACACTTCAAGCATGGTAAGCTCGGGGTTGAGAGAAATTTTTAGGTGGATTGTCAAACACAAAAAAATAAATATAATTGTTACAACTGCCGGCGGAGTTGAAGAAGATATTATAAAATGTCTTGGAGACTTTTATCTTGGAGATTTCAGGGCTTCCGGGGCAGAATTAAGAGAAAAAGGAATTAACAGGATTGGAAATATTTATGCTGCAAACAACCGCTATATTGAATTTGAAGAATTTTTTCAGCCGATTTTAAAAGAGTTGTATGATGAACAGAAAAAAACAGGAAAAATAATTTCTGCTTCTGATTTAGTTTGGAAACTTGGAGAAAAAATTAATAAAGAAAAAAGCATTTGCTATTGGGCTTGGAAAAACAAAATTAAAATTTACTGCCCCGCAATTACTGACGGAGCAATTGGAGATAATGTTTATTTTTTTAAATCTAAAAATCCTGAATTTAAGATTGATGTTGCTGAAGACATCAAAGAAATTAATGATTCAACTATTGGACTGAAAAAATCAGGAGTTATTATTCTTGGTTCGGGAATTGTGAAGCATCATATTTTAAATGCAAATATGTTCAGAAACGGCGCAGATTATGCAGTTTATATTAATGAAGCAGAAGAGCATAATGCAAGTGATGCAGGCGCTTTGCCGGAAGAAGCGATTTCGTGGGGGAAAATTCTGCCAAACGCAAAACATGTAAAAGTTTTTGGAGATGCGACAATTATTTTTCCTTTATTGGTTGCGCAGACTTTTGCAAAGGATTAAATATCTTTTTTAATTGGATTTTTTATGCTAACAACAAAACAAATTGACCAAATTAAAGAACATCTAAACAATGCCCAAAATCCCCTGTTCTTTTTTGACAATGACCCCGACGGATTATGCAGTTTTATTTTATTGCAGAGATATATTAAAAGAGGCAAGGGATTTCCAGTAAAATCTGCTCCGTTGGACAAAGATTATTTTAGGAAGATTAATGAATTTAATCCCGATTATCTTTTTATTTTAGATATTCCGACAGTTTCAGAAGAATTTTTTGAAGAGATAAAAAAAATAAATCTGCCCGTTGTCTGGATTGACCATCATAATACAGAAAAAAATAAAGTTCCGGATTTTGTAGATTATTATAATCCTCTTCTTGGAAAAGACTTTCCTAGTTCAACTACTTATTTGTGTTATGAAACAACCAAAAAGAAAGAAGATTTATGGCTTGCAATTGTGGGAAGCATTTCTGATAATTTTGTTCCTGAAATTTATGAAGAATTTAAAAAACTTTATCCTGACTTGTTTATTAATTCAACAAATGCGTTTGAAATTTTGTATAATTCTAGAATAGGAGTTGTTGCGCATCTCTTAAACTGCGGTTTGAAAGACAAAACTACAAATGTTGTTAAAATGATTAAATTTTTAATGAAAGTTAAGAGTCCTTATGAAATTTTAGAAAAAACTTCTGAAAATCAAGAGATGCACGAGAAGTATCAGATAATTAATAAAAAACTTAAAAAGTTTTTAGAAGAAGCGCAAGAACAGGCAAAGAGTTCTGATAAATTAATTTTTTTTGAATATGGCGGAGACACAAGCATGAGCGCAGAAATTTCTAATAGTTTAAAATATCTTTTTCCAGGGAAAATAATTTTTGTTGTGTATGCTTCTGAATCCAACTCATTTGCAAATATTTCTGGTCGTGGCGAAAATGTAAAAGACCTTTTAGATAAAGTTTTACAACAAGGAAATTTTGAAAACGCCAAGGGAGGAGGGCATGAAAATGCAGTCGGCGCAAAAATTATGAAAAGCGATTTGCCTAGATTTAAAGAATTAACTAAAGAAATTACAGGGGAAATTTAGTGAAATAAAAAATTCCTATT
>Ga0209542_10019241_pt1 | contig 10962 bp, 7 predicted proteins | sample RifCSPhighO2_01_FD_184028 | JGI IMG/M metagenome (GOLD analysis project Ga0209542, IMG submission 184028) | Soil microbial communities from Rifle, Colorado - Rifle CSP2_plank highO2_0.1 (SPAdes) (version 2) | ecosystem: Environmental > Terrestrial > Deep subsurface > Rock core/Sediment ...
AGGTCATTGAATAATTGCATCAGATTTTGGAAAGAACGTTGTGCGCTATCCATAGATTCCCAGCTGAATGTAATTGGCGAACGATAGTGACTCTGTAGAAGTAATAATCTATATGCAAAAGGGTTATACCCATTATCAATGAGAGTTTGGATTGTTATACCTGTTCCAGAAGATTTTGCCATTTTATCATTTCCAATATTTACAAATGCATTATGAAGCCAGTAATTCACGAATTTTTTGCCAGTAGCGCATTCACTCTGAGCTATTTCATTATTATGATGCACCATAGCTAAATCTTCTCCGCCAGTATGTATATCAAATGTTTCGCCTAAATATTTCATGCTCATGCCAGAACATTCAATATGCCAACCGGGGAAACCTTTGCCCCAAGGAGATTGCCAACCTTGTGTTTTGTCTAATTTCCAAAGCGCGAAATCGCGTGGATTTTTCTTTTCAGGATTTTCTGTTATACGAGAATTAAGTTCAGAATTAATATTTTTTATATCCAAACCTCCTAATTTACCATAATCAGACAGAGTGCTTGTATCAAAATAGATACAATCGGATGTTGTGTAAGTGTGTCCTTTTTCTGTGAGAATAGAAATAAGTTTTATGGTATCAGTAATATGGTCGCTTGCCTTTGGCATTTTATTTGGAATTAGAATATTTAGTTGTTCAATATCATGTATAAAAACATCAGTATATTCTTGACCAATTGCTAACATATTTTGAAGTGTAACCGGCATATTGCGCGCGCGCAGGGCTTTTGTCATTTTATCTTCACTAGTATCATCATCTGAAATAAGGTGTCCAATATCAGTTATATTCATAACTTGGGTTACAGAATATCCATTATATTCCATTGCACGGCGCACAATATCCGCAAATATGAATGCTCGCATATTCCCTATATGTACACGGTCATAAACAGTTGGGCCACAATGATACATACGAACATGATTTGGTTCAATGGGTGTAAAAACTTCTTTCTTTCTAGTAAGTGTATTAAAAAATGAAAGCATATATTATAGCCATCTCTTTTTCGTAAAGAGCGCAATCATGATAAGAATTACTACAATAGAACTTAATAATACAATAATTGCATTCATTGGATAACGTTCCATCATTTCAAATGCAACAATAATATCAACTCCAATAGAAAGTGGGATAAGAATGAAAGCAAGAATTCCAACTATACGCATGATATTGTTTGTACGTGTCGTTAGTAACATATCATTTGTTTTTTGTAAGTCCTCAAGTAATTGTTTGTCGCTATCAAGTGTATTCATGAGCTCACGATAGTGTGCGCCCAATCTATTAAATAAATATTCACATTCTCTTCCTAATATTGGAGTTGCATGTCGTTCAAGTTCCGCAAGTGTTATACCTTGGAAGCGTAGAGACCGCCTGTAATCTAGTATCCGTCTATTAAGAGAGGAAAGATCTGATACCATTGCTTGTTCTTCTCCAGAGAATATTTTTGTTTCAATATTTCTTAACTGATTATTAAATGTTGCAATTGTGGCGTCTAAATTTTTATATATTGTGCGGACAAGGTGAGTAAAGAGAAAACCTCCATTCGTGCCCAAATTATCTCTATCCATTATTGATGAATACTCAATCATTTTTTCAAACTCTATGATACTTTCAATAGGGTGGTAATGGGTTGTTATAAGGGCTTCTTGACCTATTATAAAATCAATTTCATGTTCATCTGGGGTTTCTGTGGTTTTTGAATCATTCGTTGAAGGGAAGTGCAATACTAAAAAAAGACAATCTTCAAAGACGTCTACTTTCGGTCTTGGACTTGGCGTTAAAAGTTCTTCAGCTATATATGGCGCAAGATGATACTGCGCCATGATGTTCATGACTTCTTCACGAGTTGGGTTCATTATGTCTATCCAAGTTAAATTGTTGTATGTATGCACTTTCTGCATAAAATATATATACATAGTATACAGTATGATTATAATAAATACTATACTTAATTCATTTTCTGCCGTAGGCAGGAAAAGTTTTTGTTGCTTGATTTTTAACAACTATTTTGTATACTAATTCAACTATGCCAATAATTAAGAAAATAGCCCCAAAAAAGGCGACAACTAAAATATTAGTTAAGAAAATACCAAAGACACCAAAAGATGTGGCGGTAGTAAGTGTTTCTAAAGAAAAGTTAGTAGCAAAGACCAGTGTTAAGAAACCAAAGAGCAAGAAGTCCGTTGCAACTGCGTTTGCAGTAATTGAAACCGGTGGTAAGCAATATAAAGTTTCAGAAGATCAAGTTATATCTATTGAAAAACTTGACGCTATAAGAGTTGGAGATGTTATAACATTTGATAAAGTAGTTTTACTTGAAACTGGCTCTGAAACAACTCTTGGAACTCCATATATTAGTGATGCTAAAGTAACAGGTGTACTTGAAAAATCAGGATTAGGAGAAAAAATTCGCGTTCAACGTTTTCATTCAAAATCAAACTGGCATCGCGCGTATGGACATCGCCAACCATTCATGAAAGTAAAGATAACGAAAATTTCTTAAAATAAAAACACCGCTATGTGGTGTTTTTATTTCTTGACACCATCCCCAATTCTGGGGAGGGTTGGGGAGGGGGAATGTTTTTGTTATACTACAGTCATATGCGATATGTTCCTCTTATAATAATTTCAGCATCTCTTTTCTTGCTTCTTTCATGGAGCTTTTTCATTTCTAATACAAATGCGCAGGGAACAGCTGGATGTAGCACAGCAGAAGAGTGTCGTGAAAAAATTAGTGAATATACAAAAAGTATTGAATTACTAAATCAGAAAAAAGTAGAGTTTACACAACAACTGCAAACTATCGCTTCACAGAAAACCACTCTTCAAAAGGCAATAAATGCTGTAGAGATAGAACGTAGGAAAGTTGTGAATGATGTTGATATAACGAATAAGAAATTACAAAAGACAGTTCTTACTCTTTCACAAATTAAAGAAAGCATTGGTATAGCTGGTAATCATATTGATTTGCACAGAGCTACCATTGCTTATGATTTGCGTGAGTTGCATCAATTTGATGAACGATCGCTCATTGATATTATTTTTAGCGACAAGCGTCTGTCAGATTTATTTCAAGAACTTAATCATACAGAACAGTTGAATGCTAGAGTTGGAGAGCGTATAACTGAATTGCGTTTTGTCCGCGCTAATTTAGGTGAAAAACAAAATCTTTACGAATCAGAACAGCAACAATTGGAAGATTTGAAACAACAAGTTCTTGATAAGAAAAAAATAATTGAAGGGCAAAAGGCGCAACAATCACAACTTTTGCGAGAAACACAAAGTAGTGAAGCAAAGTATCAAACTCTTCTTGCTGAAAATGAAGCATTGCGTCGCGCGTTTGAACAAGAATTAGCGGACTATGAAGCTACACTTAAATTTGTCCTTGATCCTACTGCTCTTCCAAAACCTGGTTCTGCCCCACTATCGTGGCCGACTTCTGCACCAGTTATAATTACACAGCTTTTCCAAGCTAGAACTGGCCCGCATTCTGGTACAACATTTGGCCATACTGGAACTGACTTCCGCGCTGTTTATGAACCAGTATATGCAATGGCTGATGGTGTTATTGGTGGTACTGGTGATACTGATGTTGCATGTAAGGCAGTTTCATTTGGCAAGTGGATTCTGTTGCGCTTTGATAATCATCTTGCGGCAACCTATGCCCATTTATCAGTAATTAGCGTCTCAACAGGGCAGAAAGTAAAAAGAGGACAGTTAGTGGGCTATAGTGGTCATACTGGACGTTCAACAGCCCCACACCTTCATATAACGCTTTATGCTGATATTGACGCTGACGGCAAGCAAGTAGTAAATGTACTAGGGCAGGAAAGTAAGGTATGCAAGGGCAAGATGCTTGTTCAACCTCGTGCGGCAACGGAGGCATACCTTGACCCTCTCCTATATCTCCCAAAAACGACAAAAGGCATGTTTAAAGCTGGGATAAAAGAGGATTAGGAATCTATTGACTAATACATTAAAGTATGTTATCATACTATTAAATAACATTGCAATGAAAAAAATGAAAAAAATTGCAATGGCACTTGCCATTGCCATGATCTTTTTTTCTATTTTTTCTTGCGCGTCGCGGAGAGGGCATTGCTACGCGCTGAAGGTTGGGAACCACGCCCAACCAAAGGGGGTCTGGCGCTAGTGCCAGACAAAAAAAGATCAGAAAGGCCGAACCGATGTGTCGAGGTTCGGTCTTTTCTTTTACTATAAATTATGTATAATTGCATTTATTCATCGTCGCACTGCGACGATAGTGTAAACAAAAGAACAAAATTTATATGGTCACTAAATCTACAAAAGTCATAATATTCGGCCGTAAGCCGATAGAAGAATTGCTTGCTACGCAACCAAGTATTGTTAATCGTATTTGGGTAGAAGATTCTGTAAAAAATGTGAACTTTGAGAATATTCGTAAATATGCGAAACAATCTCGTATTGCAATTAATTCGGTGCCAGAACTTAAATTAAGAAATCTAGTTGGGGCTGATGCCAAACATCAGGGTGTTGTCGCAGAATTAAGTTATTTTCCATACACTGATTTTGATAAGTGGTTAAGTAACGTTGACACAAGTAAAAATCCAGCGGTCTTTCTTCTTGACGAGATTCAAGACCCCCACAATGTTGGAGCCATTATTCGTACGGCTGCCGCAGCAGGTATGTCTGCTGTTCTTATGCCAGAACATCGTCAAGCTCCAGTAAATGGAACTGTTTTTAAGACATCAGCCGGCGCATGCATACATATTCCTATTGTTCGCATTGGGAATGTTGTCCAAACTCTTTCCGCGTTAAAGGAGAAAGGATTTTGGGCTTACGCTATTATCGCTGATGGAGAGACATCGCTTTTTGATTATGACCATACAACGCCTGCAGTTTTTGTTCTTGGAAATGAAGGCGATGGTATTCGTCGTTTAACGCGTGATAAGTGTGATGGCTCATTTGTTATTCCTATGCCAGGCAATAACATTGAATCACTAAATGTTGCGGCAACTGCCGCTGTTGTTGCTTATGAATATGTTAGAAAGTCTGTGAAGTAGTATTTAGCAAGTTATTTGCGTATTCTAATCTTCTTTTGGATTTCCTTTCATGGTTAAAATGAATTTTTTATCACGTATTTTGCTTGTTATCCACGCAGGTATTACACTCCAGAAATGAATATTTCCATTACCAACCTTTCTTAAAATAACTTTTATTTTCTTATTATTTATAATAGCAATTATTCCCCAATAATAAACTTGTTTTTGAAATAAAACTTTCTTTCCAACTTTCTTTTTGTAGTAATGAAACCTCTGTATTGTTTCTTCGTATTCTTGAATTGTTGTTGTAATTTTAACTAGATATGTAACATGTCGTAATAATTGGAATCTCATTACTTGGGACGGTTTATCTCTTATATTCCCATGACTTTTGTAAATTATATGTTTAAAACCTGCAGATTGGAATAATATAGTATTTTTTAACGCAGGACAAAAAATATTATAGATTGATTTATAATACGTACGAGCATTATTACGAATTTCTTTATAATTCGAAGTAGTAGTCATACAGTCTTCATCGGCTAGTTTAGTATAACATATTTTAAAAAACAAAAAAACCATCACGTGGATGGATTCTTTGTGGTGCCTGCTTTCAGCTTATGTAATAGCCAAACAGAGCTTACGCTCCACAAGCACATTCATAATATATCATGGATAATTACATATGCAAGTTAAAATTTATATTTAGTCAAACTACTAGACACTAGATTTTCCGTGGATATGTTATAATTAAATAAGAATTATGGTTGAGAATCCACAAGACATTACATATATTGGTGAAACAGATTTCCGTAATGCGCGGAAGAAATTTGGTATTAAAAATACTGATCGCTTCCGCCATATTTATATTATTGGTAAAACAGGCACTGGAAAAACTACATTGATAGAAAATATGATAGCGCAGGATATAATACGTGGAAATGGCGTGGCGTTTCTTGACCCTCACGGTTCATCAGCTGAAAAAATGCTTGATTATGTTCCAGAGCATCGTGTTAAGGATGTTATATATTTTGCTCCGTTTGATATGAATTATCCAATCTCATTCAATGTGTTGGAAGATGCAGGAGGGCCGGATGAGAGACATAAAGTTGCTAATGGTATTTTGTCTGTAATGAAAACAATTTGGGTTGATGCATTTTCAGGACGTATGGAATACTTAGTGCAGAATGTGCTTTTGGCGCTCCTTGAATATCCTAATGCTACACTACTAGGATTTAATCGTATGTTGACGGATAAGGAATACAGAAAGCTTATTGTTGATAATGTTAAAGACCCGTCAGTGCGTTCTTTTTGGATTGATGATTATGGTAAGTGGGATGATAAATACCGCAGAGAGGCAGGCGCGGCAATTCAAAATAAAATAGGACAATTCACATCTAATCCAATTATTCGAAATATTATTGCTCAACCAAAATCCTCATTTAATTTACAAGAAATAATGGATAATCAGAAAATTTTTATAGGGAATCTTTCAAAAGGTCTCCTTGGAGAGCAGAATGCGCAACTTCTTGGAGGGATGTTATCCACAAAAATATATTTGGCAGCTATGTCGCGGGCCAAACATCCAGAAGAATATATTGAGAAAAAATTACCCGGCTTCTATCTTTATGCGGATGAATTTCAAAACTTTGCAAATGAATCATTCGCTAGTGTTTTGTCAGAAGCTCGTAAGTATAAGCTTTCACTAACAATGGCGCATCAGTATGTTACTCAATTAGTAGAAACTGTGCGTGATGCCGTAATTGGCAATGTTGGCACAATGATTGTGTTTCGTATTGGGCCACAAGATGCGGAATTATTTGAAAGGGAATTTGCTCCAGAATTTGTTCAACAAGATATGGTTGGGCTTGCATTTGCTCAAGTATATATGCGTCTTTCAATTGACGGTATGACATCACGCGCTTTTTCGGCTCGCACATTGCCTCCAATTGCAAAACCAGCGATATCTATGAAAGAAAGAGTATTTCTATCATCACGTGAGATATATGCGCGTCCTCGTGCAGAAGTTGAAATAGAAATTGAAGAATGGTTCAAGCCAATTCCAAGCCAGAAGCAATTAGACCATCAAGAATATCTTAAACAAAAGCGCGCGGAAGTTGAGGCTACTGGAGGTGTTTGGGTAGAAGAAGAAGCGGACAAACTTTACCCAGCTCCAGTTGAAGATGAAGAAGATCATCGTGGATATAATAAAAAGTCATTTTATAAATCTCAATCACAATTGCCACGATATGGAGATAGAGATCGTCCATCTGGTTCTGCTCAATCAAGGCCATATTCGCCACGACAACGTTATACTCCTCCGATAGAGAATGCTCCTCAAAAACCTTCTAAAATTATAGTGTCTCCAGAATTACAAGGTTTAATAAATACTTTAGATTCTTCTACGAAGGAAGAAAAAATCAAAGCAGTTAAAAAAGATTCTTTCCCAGAGGAAAAGAAAATAAAAGATTCTATTTCATTAGATGATATGGGAAGTAATACTAATACTGCAATTTCAACAAAGTGGCAGAAAGAAAAAGAAGCCCGTGAAAAGGAAAAAGAAAAACGTCTTATTGAAAAAACTGCTAAGCCAGAATCAACCTCTGCTCTTAAAGATATTCTTAATCGTATAAAAATAGCAACGCCTCCATCACCAGATAAATCAACAACACCACATACATCTAGAGCGACAGAGCAACAAGCGCAACAATCAGTTCAACAGCCAACATCCCAAAAAACAGTTGCGTCATCTAATCTGCTAGAGTATACTTCTCCTACAGCCACAACGGTGCATTCGGATATAGTGCCGTCTCAACACACACTCTCTAATCCTGGCACAACACAAAACGAAGTTGATACTGATGTTTTGAGGCAGGTATTGGAATAAATTAATAACCATTTTATATATTATTCTCACGGCAAAGTCGTGTGATATTCCATATGAAGAAATTGTTTTTTGTGAGCATAGCACTCATTTTATATGCGCCTATTATTGTGTATGCGGAGATTCGTATATCGGAAATTATGTATGATCCACCAAGTATAGACACTGGCCACGAGTGGGTAGAAATATACAATGATACTGACGCAACGGTAACTCTTACGGATTGGAAATTTTTTGAGAACGCAACCAATCATAGAATTGTTGAATTTCGTGGAGGAACAAGTCTTCCTCCACATGGGTATGCTGTAATTGCAGATAATCCAGCTAATTTTTTAGCCGATAACAGTAGTTATACTGGGCTACTTTTTGATAGTGCTTTTTCTCTAAATAATACAGGCGAAACACTGTCACTTATTGATGATGGAGGGAACACTCGTGACACAGTGTCATACACTGTATTAGATGGCGCAAATGGTACAGGTTATTCTCTTCAATATAATTCTTCAACATGGGTTTCGGCTTCCTTAACTCTTGGGTCAGCGTATCAAACTTTATCAACTCAAAATAATGATACAACCGATACTTCTTCTACAGATGATGATACACAAACATCAAATGATGATAATAATTCAATTGATGATACAACAAATGTAACGCAAAATGATACTACAATATATCAAACATCACTAGTTACAGATAAAAAACATACAATGAGCGCTTCATCAATAATGAGAGACATGAAGGGGTATTTTGACCCATATTATACAAGCAAGCTTACAATACCGGCGCATGGAGTTGCTGGTGTAGCTCAATATTTTGCGCTTGATATAACGCTTCATAGATATAAAGAAGAGGATAAGCTTGTGAATCATGGTGAGTATATATGGTCAATGGGCGATGGCACGACATATACTGACTACTGGAACACACATCATAATCATACATATGAGTATCCCGGTAAATATATAGTTGTAGTTGAATTCTATGACAATGGGAATATTCTTCCTAACGCTGAACCGACATTTCATTTAGAGAAACAAATTTCAATTATAAACTCAGACATTCAACTAATTGGTATTGATTATCAAGGGTCTATACATCTAGAAAATATGACGAATGGAATTTTTGATTTTAGTGATTGGAGAATATGTTATAGCATAAGATGTTTTGTAGTTCCAGAATATACATATATTCCAAAGAAAGAATCTCGCTATTTTCCTACTTCTGTAACTGGATTTAATAGTATTATTTCTGATTCATCAGCGGAAGTTGCTTTAAAGTATCCAGATGGCAGAGTTCATTCGTCATATGTACGTAGGCCACAGAAAGATATTTCTGTTGAAATAGAAAATGAAATGCTATATACAGATGATGAATCAACACAAGTACAAATGCAAGACATAAATGATGCCTCTGAAGACAACATAAATAGTATAGAAGATGAAACTCAAATTGAGCTTTTATCGCAAGAACTTTCTGATAAATTTTCTGCATCAGCAAGTGATAGTATTATAAAAACAAAATCAGAAGCGACCATACCAAAATGGTTATGGGTATTATTTAGCGCAAGTATTATTGGCGCTGTTGGCACACTAATATATATCTATCGTTTAGACATTATAAAAATTATAATACGGAAGAAGGACTAGGTATTGTAATTGTTGATTCAATTTGATTAACCTGCTTAGTTTGCACGCTTGGTTGAGTTGATTGGGACAGTGCTTGTTGCGTAGTTACATGGTATCTCTCGCGTGATAGTATTATATATATTTGTCCTATTAGAGTGTCAGTTTTTTCCATAAGCGCTTGAACCGCAATTATATTATTGGCATCATAAGCGCTCTGTAATAAACTAAATGATGTATCAATATCTCGCATAAGTTTATCAGCAGATGCAGTTGTTTCTATAGTGTTTGAAGATGAAATATCAAAAGGTAATTTAATAACTTCTAATTTAGATATGTCTCCTCCAGCTGGAAGAGATACTGGCGCCACGGCAATATCAGTGTCAGTTGGAATAGAAGGCAAAGCGGTTACTTCACTAGTAGCATCATACATAGTTGGTACTTGCAATAATGTTTTATTTAGCAATATTGTAGGTTCTTGAATAACTTGTACAGGTTGTGGCGTTGGCACTACAATTTGTACATTTTTCGGCACAAGTGTATGTAGGAAAGTAATCTCGTTTTGGAATTGGTCAATGCTATTTTTAATATAAACATCATTAGTTATAAACGATGTAGTTTCAGATGAAATTGATGTAGCCACAGATGAAATCGGAATAGTTATAGAGTTAGTGCTATCATTAACTTGTCCTGCGCCATTGATATTTTCTGATGAAGTATCTCCATCATTCTTTTGTGGGTTATCATTTGTCTCAGCAATTAGAGTATTAATTTGATTTACAGTATTTTCTATTTTTGTAACTTCTTTTATATTTTCTTTAGCAGTTGCTAATACAACCCCCAATGTTTCTTCTATAATTTGGTTTGCTTCAGCAATAGTCATATCTGTTTTTATGATATCGTCCACATTATTATTTCCAGGATCGTTTGTCGTTCCTTCATCAGTAGTTTGTTCTATAGGTGTTGTTTCATCAATAACAGAATCAGAAGAAGTAACCTCCGCTTTTTCAGTTTGTTCCACTATTGTAGAGCTAATTTCTTGGCTACCAGTAATAAGTTCATCTTTAATGGCTTTAAGCGCCTCCATGTGTTGTTCAGGGTCGGAAAAGGCAACTTTATTAGCTGTGGTTGTTGCGCGCGATGTGTGTTCATTAATTTTTTGTGCGATTATAACACTTGTTTCTGTTGTAAGTTTACCTTGGGAAGAGAGTTCTTTTGCTTCATCAAATCGTTTATCTGTTAGGGTTATCTCATATGATACTTTAGCGGCAGGAGTTGGCTTTAGATTTGACTTTATAGTTTCAAAAGCAAGTTTTGCGGTATATAAAGCATCGCCAGGTAGAGCTTGTTCTGAAGCGCTTGCTAGTCCTGTCCCGCCAATGAGTAAAACAAT
>Ga0209542_10019242_pt1 | contig 10962 bp, 8 predicted proteins | sample RifCSPhighO2_01_FD_184028 | JGI IMG/M metagenome (GOLD analysis project Ga0209542, IMG submission 184028) | Soil microbial communities from Rifle, Colorado - Rifle CSP2_plank highO2_0.1 (SPAdes) (version 2) | ecosystem: Environmental > Terrestrial > Deep subsurface > Rock core/Sediment ...
GAAGCGGGTACCCGGCGGCTCATCCGGCGGCTCGGCGGCGGCAGTCGCGGGCGGCTTTTCCCTCGCGGCTCTCGGTTCCGATACGGGCGGCTCCATAAGGCAGCCGGCATCGTTTTGCGGAGTGGTCGGGTTGAAACCGACATACGGCGCTGTTTCACGTTTTGGACTCATTGCGCTCGCTTCAAGCTTGGACCAGATAGGAACGTTGTCAAAAACTGTTGAGGACTCGGCTATTGTTTTTGACGCGATAAAAGGGAGTGATGAGCATGATGCCACAAGCGACAAAAACGAATACGGCGCGACTGCTTTTTTTGATGATGACTCTGCCAAAAAATTAACGATAGGTGTTCCGAAAGAATATTTTTCCGGTGGAATGGAAAAAGAAACCGAAGCGGAAATAAATAACGCGCTTCATGTATTCAAAAAAAACGGATTCACCGTCAAAAAAATATCACTTCCGCACACGAAACACGCGCTATCCTGCTATTACATAATTATGCCGGCTGAAGCCAGTGCTAATCTTGCGCGTTTTGATGGAGTGAGATACGAAAGAAACCAAGAAGCGGAATCGTTGCCGGAAATCTATAAAAAAACGAGAGGAAGCGGCTTTGGGAATGAGCCGAAGCGCAGAATTTTACTCGGAACGTTTGTCTTATCTTCGGGGTATTACGATGCTTTTTACGCCAAGGCGCAGAAAGCAAGACAGCTTATCGCGGATGACTTCAAACGGGCGTTTGCTCCGGCGGACTATGGCGTTGATGTAATTTTTACCCCGACATCACCGACACGCGCTTTCAAGATTGGAGAAAAAACAGAAGACCCTGTTTCCATGTATCTCTCCGATATATTTACTGTACCAGTGAACCTTGTCGGACTTCCGGGGCTTTCTATTCCGGTAAAAAAGTATGTTGTCGGAAGTGGGGAATTGCCCGTAGGTTTTCAACTTATCGGCAAGCGGTTTCACGAGAAAGACATCCTAAATCTTGGGATGTGGTATGAGAGGGAAGTAGGAGAGTAATTTTTAGTTTGAAATTTACAATCAAAACAAAAATGAGATAACATAAGGTCATCTTATTTTGTTATTGCGCGGGCGACCGGAAGTTGAACAAAATTCCGCTTCTCGCGTAATTTTTTGAAACCCAGCGGTTTCAATACTTCCGCCACAGGAAAACTACCGTTTTCCCGACCCCTTTCCCGTTCAAGTCAGGTCGTAACAATCAAAACAAAAATGAGATAACATACGGTCATCTTATTTTGTTATTGCGCGGGCGACCGGACTTGAACCGGCGACCTTCCGCGTGACAGGCGGACGCTCTAACCAGCTGAGCTACACCCGCAATTTTAAAAAATTTTCAAACACAACCATTTTCCGCCGCAGACCATAGCTTATTTGGAGTATTATACATGGTTTTGTAAAGTTTTAAAGACCCGAAAAACTTAAACAAACACAACGCGCTTAAGATGTACGACGTCGTACGTCATACCGTTTGTCGACGTACGAGATGTGTACGACGTCGTACATCGTACTGTTTGTTTCCAAAACAAATATAAATGCGCTTGGGATAGCTATACAAGATTATTGTATAGCTGTTCCAAGCGTGAAATATTTTTAATACTATGATAAATCCACGGCCGTGGATTTATCATAGTAATTGTATTTTCACAAAAGCTTTCCGAAATCTATGGAAATCACTCATTACATTTTTTACACGATCGTGTAAAAAATGTAATGGATGTTTTCGTGAACGCACTTTTTAACCCAGTGGGAAGTCCACGCCTGTAAGGGCGGGGAGATTCACGAATGGAATATATTGATTCTTTGATTCGCTAATATGAGACGATAGTTTTATATTAGCGAAGTGTGGAAAATCACAGCGCGCAAACATTATGTGCCGTACGGGTATATTGATTGAAAATGGTAAATCGGTATAGAATTGAATGAAGATAAGAAACAAACGAATATGGACTTCGCAAAACGGGATTTGCCGAAAAAATCAAAAAATCTTTCGGAGTGGTATAACAAAGTGATTTTGCTCGCGGAGCTTGCCGACTACGGCCCGGCGAAGGGGACAATGATTTACCGCCCGTACGGTTTCGCGATTTGGGAGCTTGTCCAGAAAGAAATGGACAAACTGATAAAAGACAAAGGCGTCAAAAACGCATACTTTCCGCTTTTCATTCCGGAATCGCTTCTCAAAAAAGAAGAAACGCATGTTGAAGGATTTTCTCCGGAACTCGCGGTTGTAACCATGGGAGGCGGAAAGGAATTGAAGGAAAAGCTGATTGTACGTCCGACAAGCGAGACCATTATGTATGACGCTTACGCGAGGTGGATACATTCATGGCGCGATCTTCCGCTCGCGATAAATCAGTGGAATAATGTAGTGCGGTGGGAAAAGAGAACGTACTTGTTTTTACGGACTACGGAATTTTTGTGGCAGGAGGGGCACACAGCGCACGCGAGCCACGATGAAGCGTGGGAAATGGTTTTGTGGGCGATAAATATGTATTCGAAAGTATATCGGGAACTTTTTGCCTTGCCCGGATACATAGGACGAAAATCAGAGGCGGAGAAATTCGCGGGGGCCGATGTTACGTTAAGTTATGAATCCATGATGCCGGAAGGAAAAGCGCTTCAGAGTTCGACCGCGCACGATCTCGGGCAGAATTTTTCCAAAACATTCGATATTAAATTTCAGAATCAGGACAGCGGCTCGGAGTACGTTTGGCAAACAAGCTGGGGACTTTCAACGCGCTCGATAGGCGGACTTATAATGGCGCACGGAGACGACGCCGGGTTGCGCCTTCCTCCGCGGCTTGCTCCGATTCAGGCGATTGTTTTGCCTGTAAAGCCGGAAGAGAAAATTTTGAAAGCGGTAAATGAAATCGCGGGCGTTTTAAAGAAATCAGGGATAAGAGCGGAAGCGGACGTTTCGGATAACGAAACTCTTGGATTCAAAATTAATAAATGGGAACTCAAGGGAGTTCCGCTCCGGGTTGAAATAGGCGAGAAGGAAATTAAAAACGGTTCAGCCACGCTTGTACGCCGCGATACCGGTGAGAAGATAGTGGTGAATATAGACGAACTCACTGCAAAATCCGGGGCTGTTTTGGAATCGATACAAAACAATCTTCTTGAGGAGGCCGAGCGTTTTCTTAAAGCAAACACGAGAAGTGCGGATAATTACAGCGCTTTCAAAAAAATAATTTCCGGAGACAGAGGATTTGTTTCGGCGTTCTGGTGCGAAAACGCGGAGTGTGAGAAAAAAATAAAAGAAGAAACGAAAGCGACCACAAGATGTCTGCCGCTCGATTTGTCGGAAGAAAACGGTAAGTGTGTGTACTGCGAAAAACCGGCAAAACACAGGTGGCTTTTCGCGCAAGCGTATTAGACAAAACGATTTTGTTTTTGATATCTAAAATATTCGAGAGTCGCCTTGCATAATCCTAATATTTCATATTGAAGTCGGGAGCTTTTTTCAATTCGTAATACAAAAGTTCCAAAGTAAAAATCGCGATTCTCATATACCTTTTTGTGTTTTGATTTTATAAACACGGTTTTTCTAAATTGCGATACGGGTATGTTGGTTGTTTTACTCCAAAAGCGTATCACGGACAGTTCTCTATCTTTATGCGATTCGTTTATCATGATTCTAGGAATCACGGATTCGGTTTTTGTATTGAAAAATTCAGATAACCACTCAATCATTGATTTTATAATGTAAGGATTCGAATTTGTCATTTGAAACCTATTTCCATTTTTATTTCCTTCTCCAAGATACAGCCCTATTCCGAGCATAAAAAACCCCCTCGATATTTCGTTGGCTATTTTTTTCTTTCCAACATCCTCATAAAACTTTATAATTTTTATTTTTTTATCCTTCTGGATTTGTGATCCTATTTGTCTTCCGATAAGTCCGTGAGCCACAGATATATTTTTAAGATTCCGTGTTTGTTTTCTTGTCAAACGAATTTCCTTGCACCATTCACTTACGGAACTTTTTGAAACTTTGAGTTGTTTTGATATTTCTCCTATACTCATTCCATTTCTTCTCATTCTCCACGAATCAGTTTTTTGTTGCGGCTTAGCCATATAGTATTAATTATACCATATCGGCGGTTCGATTTAACCGCAAAAATTTTAAGAAGTTTAATTCTGGTGCCAGGGATGGGACTCGGACCCATGACCTGTCGCTTATGAAACGACCGCTCTAACCAGCTGAGCTACCCTGGCATTTGTATTTAGAATATTGTAATTATGATAACTTTTCAAACAAAAAACCCCGCTATAAACGACAGGTGACAAAAGGACTGTTGCGGGGGGCCGATTTGAACGGCCGACCTCAAGGTTATGGGCCTTGCGAGCTACCGGACTGCTCTACCCCGCAAGTACAAGTTAGCAGGGTTGGCGCGACGAAGCAAGGAACAGAAAGCAATTTTCAATTTGAAATTTACAATTTTTAATCAATCTAATCCAAAACAAATTCAGAATCAGACAAACAATACTGATATTGCCGTACTAATTATTTTGATTTATTTTCTTTGTAATTAATTCGCCAGATGGCGAATTAATTACAAATTGAAAGTTATTGTCTTCTCTACTCACTATCCGCTATAACACACAAACCTCCGCCCGATGCTGGCGCAAAGGGACAGAATATGTTATATATATAATTAAAACAAGGTCAAAAAACACAGGAAATATGAAGAAAATTATCTTATCGCTGGTTGCGGTTGCGGTTATTTCAGCCATTTACGTACCGGCGGCTAAAGCGTATACGGTCGAAGAATTACAGGCGCAAATTCAGGTTTTGCTACAGCAGGTCGCGGCGCTTCAAAAGCATTTAGCCGCGCAACAGGGGGAGACGTCGGCTTTCTGCTACACTTTCAGCCAAAATCTAAGATTCGGAGACGGCGGAGTAGGCACGGAAAACAAGGAGCAGGACGTAAGATACTTGCAGGAAATTCTGGAAAAAGAAGGATTTTCGGTGGACGATATGGAACAAAAAGGCGATTCGCAATTTTTGGAATCAACGGCGGCGGCGGTTGTCGGTTTTCAGGAAAAATACAGAGATGAAATTTTAGCGCCGTACAAACTTTCGCGCGGCACGGGATATGTTGGTGTATCCACGCGGGCAAAGCTTAACAAACTGTATGGGTGTTCCACTAATGTCCCACAACAGCCGACCCCCGCTCCGACTCCCGCTCCGACTTCCGCTCCGACTCTCGCGCCGACAACTCCTTCCGCGGGTGTGGGAATAACTGTCATCTATCCAAACGGCGGAGAGGTGTTGAAAGCGGAAACCCAGCAAACTCTCACATGGAATTCATCAAACGCTGGAACCTCGAATGTGGACGTTACTCTTTTGGATGGCAATACTGGTAATTATGCGGCGACCATAGCGAGGGGCATTCCCAATACTGGTTCATATTCATGGAGTGCGCCGGAGAGCTGGACGGGGAACATAGAATGGAAATACAAGATACAAATCAGTTTGTCCGACAATCCGAAAATTTGGGACGCAAGTAACGCGCCGTTCACATTAGTTTCTAACCGCTTAACTACTATGCCCGCCACTTCAACGCAATCGTTTATCAATATTACATCTCCTGTCGGTGGTGAAACTTGGAAAGTGGGAGAAACACATCGGATTGCATGGAAATCAAGTAATGTTAGCAATGTAAAACTTTATCTTTATGACGATAGAATTCCCAGTAGCGGAGCGATAGTGGCTTATCCAGCAGGAGGTAATTCTATACCCGCAGTTCAGGGCTACTACGATTGGGCTATTCCGAATAGCATTCTTCAAGGAAACGATGGTAAACATTTTCAGATAAAAATTCAGGATGCAAATGATTATAGATTGTATGATTCGAGCAATGGCTATTTCACCATTGTCTCTGCCACGACCGCGGCCAATGTTTCTCTTTCCTACGACAGTTCAACGCCTGTTTCTGCGAATACTATTGCCGACAGTAAGGGAGTGAGTTTGGTAAATTACAGAATAAGTGTTAATAACGGGGTTTTCAATTTACCGACTATTACTCTTGATTTGGATACCTCAAAAGCCTCGGTGAGTGACATCAGTACTATTAGTATCTACAAGTCAGGAAGTTTAATCGGCCGAGGTGAATTTACCGCTACGGGCAGAGTTGTTTTAAACTTGTCAACTATAATTCCCAATGGCATCTCTCAAGTTTGGGAAGTTAAGGCAGATATTAGTCCTTCAGCTGTCCCTGGTCACCAAATTTCTCTTGGTAGTCCTAACCTTACTTTTGCTACTCAAGCCGAGTTTAATTTTACTCAAGTGCCCATTGGTTGGAGTAATCCAATGACCATTATTTCAACCCCCTCCATCACCACCCCCTCCATCATCGTGCTTTCTCCGAATGGCGGGGAATTGTGGGAGGCGGGGAAGACATACGAGATAAAATGGATATCCTCGCCCGCCGGCTATCTAGTCTCTTTGTCTTTGGTAAAAAAAGGAGAAACTATACTCACTCATATAGAGGGTTTTCTCTCAAATAATAATTCCTATTATTGGACAGCGCCAAGCAATTTAACTATTGGTGAATATAAAATTATGGCCACACTTTCTGATAAAATAGGGACATTTGATAAATCCGATAATTATTTTAGCATTGTTTCAGCTGCCACCCAATCCTCCATTACCGTAGTTTCACCAAACGGAGGAGAGGTGTGGCGGGTTGGTGAGACAAACGTGATAAAGTGGAAAATATCAGGGTTCGCGGAACCGATTGATATTCGTATTGACCTCTACGATGATATAAATCTCCAAACATATCCGATAGCGGAGGTTGTCGCGTCGCCGTTGGTTGACGGAAGTTTCTCTTGGGCAATTCCGAGTTCAGCCACTACGGTTGAAGGCAGAAATCTGCCCATAACTCCCGGGAACAAGTTTAGAATAGTGATGTTTGCGGAGCGCACAAGCAACGGAGTGAAACAGCAATTTAGAGGAGAAAGCGGACATTTCACAATTGGTTCATCGGGTATTGGATCGAATAACAACGGCACGTCCGCGAACTTGCCTCTTTCCGCTTCTGTTATAGAATCAATGTCCAGCGCGCTTTCACAGCTCAAAGCGATATTTGAAGGAATGCGGTAAAACATTTGTATTCCGAAAAAAATTCCCGCGAAGCAAAAAACATTCCAACATTCTTGAAAATGTTGGAATGTTTTTACCATTGCCGCATCATTCGCCAATTGGCAAAATTTGACCTTAAGACCTATTTTCCAATACTATATACTTAATAATCAATTTATATGGAAATTTACGATAATCTATCGGCGGTTGATTTGGCGGCGGATTTGTCGGAGGAGAAAAAACTGCGCGCCGAGCTTGAAAAAAAAGATGATGCCGACAGCAAGAGATTGTCGCGTTTTTTGGCGCTCACAGACCTCACGCGCGCGGCAGGACACCCGATCCGCGAGCTCGCTGAGCGTATTTTCGCCATTCCGGAGTTGAAAAACTTCGACCATATACAAGTTCCGGAAATAGTGAAAGCCGACCAAAGTTTCGACTTGTTTAATTTCCCGCCGGAACACCCGGCGCGGAGCGCGTCCGACACATATTTTTTGGATAATAACCACATTCTCCGCACGCACACGACTATTATGTGGTATTACTATTTTCTGTCTCCGGAGATCATGGAAAAAGTGAAAAACAACGCGCCGCTTGGGGTGCTATGCAACGGAAAAGTATACCGCAAAGACGAAATAGACCGTTTTCATCTGAATGTGTTTCACCAGATGGACGGTATGTATCTCCACCCCGCGAGCGACAAGAAACTCGGAGTGGAAACGCTCGAAGACATTTTGGGGAAAATAGCGAAAGCGATTTTCGGCGCCGATATAAAATATCGTTTCAACAAAGATGATTTTCCGTACACGAGCCCGAGCGTGGAAATGGAAGTTGAGAAAAACGGCAAATGGCTGGAGGTTTTGGGAGGGGGAATGGTACGCGCGTCCGTTCTTGAAAAATTAGGCGTTAATCCCGACCAATATACCGGATGGGCGTTCGGTTTTGGGATGGAACGCCTCGCGATTATCAGCATGGAACTTCCCGATATCCGCCTGCTGCGTTCCGAAGACCAGCGGGTTAAAAAACAGCTAAAACTCGGGAAGCCGTTCAAGGAAGTAAGTAAATTTCCGCCGATTACCCGTGATATTTCGTTTGTCGTGGAAAAAGGATTTTTTCCGAACCAGTATTACGACCTTATCCGCGACATAGGCGGAGACCTTGTTGAACAGGTGGAACTTTTGGATTCCTACGAAGATGAAAAAAAATTCGGCCACGAAAAAATCAGTTATACTTTTCGCATAATATACCGCGCGAACGACAGGACGCTTGTTTCTGAAGAGGTGGATGAAATTCAGGATACGCTTTACAAAGAAACCGCATCGCAATTCAACGCGGAGATGAGATAGGTTTTGTATAACGCCGCGCTTGCGGCGTTTTGTTTTTTTTGCGAGAGTTAATGGGTCGAGACGCTCGTAAGTAGAGCCCCCATAGTTCAAAGGATAGAATAGCTCCCTTCTAAGGAGTAGATTGAGGTTCGATTCCTCATGGGGGTACACAGAGCCCACCCGCTTGTAGCGGGGAAATAATTTTTTTCGCCAGCTGGCGAATTCCAATTTTTAATTTTTAAACAACGGGATACAAAACAGCCCGAGAAGAATCAAACACGAAAGGCGGGACAAGCAGGAAAATGAATGTTCCTCGAGATAAAAATTTGTATTGACATAAAATAGTTATGGGTATATACTCATAATAGGCAATTGATATTATAAAGGTCGGATTGCCAAAAATAATTTATAAAATAAAAGTATGCCAAGAATGGATGGGACTGGCCCTATGGGGCAGGGTCCGATGACTGGTCGAGGGATGGGTCCGTGCGGCGGCGGGATGAGGCGTGGCTGGGGCTGCTGGGGTTGCGGTTTGAGGAGATTCATTTCTCCCAAGAACGAACTGGCCGCTCTAGAAGACGAGGAAAAAATGCTTGAAGAAGAACTGGCCGCGATCCGCGAGGAAAAAGCCGCTCTGAAAAGCCAGCAAAAATAAAAGAAGGCGCGAGAACCGGCCTCTTTGTAAAAAGGGGCCGGGTGGCCTTCTTTCAAGAGGAAATTATCATAAAATAAAATAATAATCAATTTATATATGCCAAGACCAAGGGTATGTCTGTGTCCGGGAATCAAATTTGAACCCAATACTGTTTATTTCAAACCGCAGGGCGTGCCCATGCGGCATTTACAAGTGGTCGAGTTATCTATTGAGGAGATTGAAGCGTACCGCCTACGCTACATAAACGACTTGGAACAAAAAGGAGCGGCGAAGAAAATGCACACCTCCCCGAGCACTTACCAACGAATTCTTTACTCGGCGTATAAAAAGATCGCCGACGCCCTGATAAACGGCAAGGCAATCAGAATTATTAAACATGAATAATGCGCTGTTGGAAGTTGAAAACTTGAATGTTGCGTTAGACGGGGAAAAGATTCTGGAAAATTTATCTTTTCAGGTCGAAAAAGGAGAAATCTTGACCGTCTTGGGCGCCAACGGAGCCGGCAAAAGCGTTCTTTTAAGAACTCTCTTGAATCTTTTACCGCACGAGGGAAATATTTTTTGGCATCAAAAGCAAAAAGTCGGTTATTTACCGCAAGGATTAAATCAATTGCGGGTTAAAAATCTTCCGCTAACGGTATCTGATTTTTTTGGCTTAAAGAACCAGGTACCAGCAGAGGAGGAAATTAAAAGTTTCCTAAAATTAGTGGGATTAGAAGAAGATATACTTTCAAAAAGAGCGGGAAGTTTATCCGGTGGACAGTTTCAAAGAATGTTGGTGGCGTGGGTTTTAATCTCGCGCCCTAATGTTATTTTCTTTGATGAACCGACAACCGGCATAGATATCGGCGGAGGAGAAACCATCTACTCTCTTTTGCATTCCATCTGGGAAAAAGAAAAGTTAACGATTTTTCTTGTAACACACGATTTAAATATCGTATATAAACATTCAACGAATGTGTTGTGCCTGAATCGCAAGGGGCATTATTGCTTCGGGGCGCCGAAAGAGATTTTGAATCCTGAAATGCTAAAACAAATTTTTGGCGCGGAAATCAAACTATACGAACATCACTGATTTATAATATTATGCCGATTCAATTCATTCTTACTTTAATAAGCGGGATATTCATAGGCGGTGTCGGAGGTTATTTGGGAACGCTTATGCTTTCAAAAAAGATGTCGGTGGTCGCGGGTCCTCTTGCTCATTTGGCGTTGCCGGGAGTAGCGTTGGCGCTTATTTTTGGTTTTAGTATTTCGCTTGGGGCATTTCCTTTTGTTATTTTAGGGGCGATTTTAATTTGGATTTTGGAAAAAAAGACAAAACTTCCTATGGAAAATCTTGCGGCCATTATTTTTGCGTCTGGAGTTGGAACCGCGTTGCTAATCTTGCCCATCGGTAAGGCAGAGGAAGCGTTGGTTGGAAATATAACAAAAATAACACCACAAGAAACGTTGATAACGGTTTTATTAGGCCTCCTTGTTTTTTACATCATAGGACGGATATATAAAAAAATGATGCTTATGAATATATACGAGGACGTTGCGGTGGTAGAAGGGGTAAATACAAGTTTGTATAATTTACTTTACCTTCTAATCATCGCAATTGTTGTTGCTCTTGGCGTGTATTTAGTCGGAGGATTGATAACTGCCGCGCTCATTGCCGTTCCGGCGGCGTCAGCAAAAAATATAAGTAAAGGACTCTCCGGTTATAAACTCGCGGCGGTCATATTCGGCGCTATTTCGGCGGCGGGCGGTATCGTTATTGCTAAATTTGTAGAATTACCAACAGGTCCGCTTGTCATTGTCTTTGGTGCGATTTTATTTTTAATTTCAGTCGTTTTTCATAAAAAAGCGTATTAGTTTTATGAAGAAAATTACA
>Ga0209542_10019245_pt1 | contig 10961 bp, 14 predicted proteins | sample RifCSPhighO2_01_FD_184028 | JGI IMG/M metagenome (GOLD analysis project Ga0209542, IMG submission 184028) | Soil microbial communities from Rifle, Colorado - Rifle CSP2_plank highO2_0.1 (SPAdes) (version 2) | ecosystem: Environmental > Terrestrial > Deep subsurface > Rock core/Sediment ...
ACTTCTGTTAATGGTTCTGGTCGTTCCGCTAAATACTCTTCAATTGCTAGATTCAAATTTTCTCTTTCTTCTGGAGAAATATCGGGGTTATTTTCTCCTTCTACGGATGGTCTAAATTTTTCTGGCACATCGTTTTTGGTTAGTTATTCAATAAAAGACTTTTTGTTTTTTGGATTAAAAAATTTTCTTTTCTTCTTTCCACTAAAACATGGTTCCCTCCAGAGGCGGGCAGGCGAGCCGATGTTTTTATAATAACACAAAATTACGAAGTGCAGTATTCTTGAATTAGTCCGAACGCATTTCGGCGAGGAGTTTCCCGCAAAAATCGAACGGCTTCGCCGGAAGATTTAACAATTTCCAATTTTTCTTTGGCGGCAATTCTTTAAGATAAGTTTCAATCGCAATATGAACATTTAAACCTAATGCGAATTTACCAAACTCACCATGACAACGATAAACAATGCTAACAACACAATAAAATACGATATTCCAAATCGAAGAAGTTTTCGCGCGCGGGAACCTATCGCATTTAATTCTGTATCATTAAGAGTTTTGTACTCTTCTTTTCTAATATATCGCCAAACCCTTAAAGAGTTTTTCGGTGAGTTATTTAGAAACATCGTCGGTTCGCCAAGCGCTTTCCAATTCTCTGGATGTTTTTCTTTAAGTTTATTGAGAAGTTTTCGGACACTATTCAAATAAAAAAGATTGACCACAAATCCAACAATGATGCCAATAAATAAGACGAAAAAACCAATACCACCAATAAGGGTTAATACATCACTTGTAGTCATAAGATTAGTATCAGTTATGATTAAAAAATTTTCTTTTCTTCTTTCCACTAAAACATGGTTCCCTCCAGAGGCGGGCAGGCGAGCCGATGTTTTTATAATAACACAAAATTACGAAGTGCGTGGGGTAGGATTCGAACCTACGTAGCCCGTAAGGGCGCGCGGTTTACAGCCGCGTGCATTTGGCCACTCTGCCACCCACGCTTTTAGTTTTATATAATAGCAGTTTTTTCTGCTAAGATAAAGGGACTTTATGGCAAGCATAAATGATAGCGCCTCGTACGGAGATAAATTGGCGAAAAAATCCTGGCTTATTAAAACCGGTAAAATTCCTGGAATAATTGAAAAATATAAAATTGCCAAGCTGGGGCGGATGATAGACATCGGCTGCGGCGCAGGATCGACCGCGCTATTTTTCAAAAATTTTTTCAAGGAAGTTTATGCCGCGGACCAGGATTGTTATTTGAGCGACGAATCCAATGTCCAGCTAAAATTTCTTAAAATGGATCTAAACTTTGAGAAATTTTCTTATCCGGATGGCTATTTTGATTTAGTGACGGCGCTTCAGGTCATCGAACATCTCGAAAATCCGTTTCAAATCATGTATGAGGCGCATCGGACGCTTCGCCCCGGAGGATTTTTTATAATCTCGATTCCGAATCCGTTTCAAATCACGAGCAGGCTAAAATTTCTTTTCGGAGGCAACATAGGACGCTATACGCCCGATAATAATCATCTTTTATTTTTAACGAGAGACGTTTTTAAAAAAACATATCTCGCGAAATTTGATCTCGTCGAGACCATTTATCAAAAAGGAGATATCCCTCTTTGGGGCAGACTCGGAGTTATTTTTGGAAAAAAGCGGATTGGCAAGCATCAGAAAATTCTTCCGCCGTCGGAGCTATTTAGCAGAGGAGCCGCTTATGTTTTGCGGAAGAAATAAAAACCTGCTAGAATCTAAGCGGTTATGCATGAAATATCGATTAAGGCCGAAAAACTGTTCGACTTTTTGGGAATCCCAGTAACGAACGCTTTGCTTCTCTCGACGGTTGTAACGCTGATTTTAGTTTTGTTCGGACTTTACTTGCGGAAAAAAATTACGCTTGAGCCCGCCGGAGCGCAGAATTTTATCGAACTTCTGCTGGAAAAATTGCTGAATTTGATGGATTCGGTTCTTGGTTCGCGCGAGCTTTCTGAAAGATATTTGCCGCTGATTGCGACCGTTTTTATTTTTATCATAACTTCAAACTGGTTCGGGCTTTTGCCGATCGTTGGTTCAGTCGGCATAGGAGATGGCGAACACTGGACGCCGCTTTTCCGCTCTCCGGCCGCGGATCTCAACTTTACCATGGCTCTCGCGACGATATCAGTTTTTGGAGTAAACTTGCTCGGAGCGCTGGCTTTGGGGACAAAAAAATATTTTTCTAGATTTTTCACTTCCGTAGTCGGACCACTTGAATTTTTCTCAGAATTTATTAAAATAATCTCATTCTCTTTCCGCCTATTCGGGAATGTGTTTGCCGGAGAAGTATTGCTGATAATCGTTGGGTTTTTAATCCCATATTTTATCCCTCTGCCGTTTCTGTTTTTGGAGCTGTTCGTGGGGTTTATCCAGGCATTTATCTTCTCCATGCTCACGCTGGTCTTCGTGGCCATGGCGGTTAAGGAAGAAGCGCACTAAGCAAGAGTCGTTATTGCTTAGTAATTAGCGGTTAATAATAAAAAATATATGGAGCCAGAAACAGCAAAATTATTGGCAATCGCGTTTGTGATGGGCTTGGGGACCGTTTTCCCAGCTTTTGCGATAGGCAAAATTGGATCAAAGGGGGCGGAGGCAATCGGCAGAAACCCGGAAGCCGCTCCAAAAGTGCAAACCGCCATGATTTTGGCGATAGCATTCGCGGAGGCAATTGCGATTTACGCGCTGGTCGTATCGTTAATATTAAAATTCGTCGCGTAATAGATGTTGGAACTTTTCGGGCAGCTTGGCATCGATTTCAGGCTACTATTGAGCCAAGGGGCGAATTTTTTTATAGTCCTCGCCGCTCTCACTTTTTTTGTCTATAAGCCTCTCGTTAAAATCCTAAACGAGAGAAAGGCAAAAATTGAGTTCGGTTTGAGGGGGGCTCGTGAGGCCGAAGAACGTTTAGCCGGGATCGAAGCTCTTAAAAAGCAGAAAATTATTGAGGCTGAAAAGAACGCTTTTGAAATAGTTAGGGCGGCCGAGGCGGATGCTGGATCCAGGGGAGAAAAAATTGTTGCGAACGCGGAAGCAATGGCAGAGGATCTGCTTGAGAAAGCTTCGCAAATTGAGGCGCAGAGAAGACTTGAAGCGCTCTCAAAACTTTATCAAGAGGCTCGAGTGTTAATGCGTGACGCATTGGCAAAGGCGGTTGCTTTGCGCCCAGAGGCAATTGATGGCGCTTTGATTGATGAGGCCGCCGAAGCCTTAAAAAGGGAAAAGATATGAAATATCCGGCAGAAATATACGCGAAGGCGTTTTTGGGCGCTTTACAGAGCAGCGGCAGGGAAGAAGAAAGATCTGTTATTAAGAACTTCTCTTCTCTTTTGAAGAAAAACGGCGACCTTCAAAATCATGAAAAAATTTCTTTAGAAATAGAGAAATTGATGTCAAAGAAAGACGGTGGGATATTTGTATCCATAGAAGTCGCCAAGAAAGCGGGAGCAGCAGTCAAGAAACTCGCTGGCCTCTTTTCGGAGAAAGACGTTGTAAAAATTAATATATTGCCGGAATTGCTTGCCGGAGCGAGGATATTGATTAACGGCGAAAGAGAATTCGATTTTTCATTTAAGCGAAGGCTTAAAGACCTATTTGCAAAATGAGCTACGAAATTTTAGAAAAATTAAGAAAAGAAATCTCCGGCTTCAAGGAGGAAAAGGGAGCCAGGGAAGTCGGCATTGTCTCTGAAGTTGGGGACGGCATCTTGCGCATATCCGGCCTTTCCGGCGCTCTAGCGCAGGAACTTTTATCAGTTGAGGCCCAAAGCGAAGAAATCCCCGCGCTCGCGTTTAATCTCGAGGAAAATTTTATCGGAGCGGTAATCTTGGGCGATGGAGATAAGGTCAGAGTTGGCGCGCGAGTTATAAAAACTGGGAAAGTCTTGTCTATCAAAGCCGGCGAGGAAATTTTGGGCAGGGTGGTTGATCCTTTGGGTCGGCCTCTGGACGGGAAAGGTGTAATTTTCTCCGCCAAAGGCGGAAAAGATTATTTCTTAGAAAGAAGAGCGCCTTCAGTGATCGAGCGCGAAAGCGTTTCGGTCCCGCTTCACACAGGCATAAAAGCTATCGACGCTATGATCCCAATTGGCCGCGGACAACGCGAGCTGATAATCGGCGATAGGCAAACTGGGAAAACTGCGATTGCGCTCGACGCTATTTTAAATCAGCTTCAGGACGAAGGCAGGCGCAAAGCCGTTTCAATATACGTCGCTATAGGCCAAAAAAATTCCAAGATAGCGAAAACCATCGCGATGCTTGAGGAGCGCGGAGCAATGAAAAATACTATTGTTGTTTCTGCTTCGGCTTCATCCCCTGCATCATTGCAATATTTGGCTCCGTTTGCCGGCGCGGCGATCGGAGAATATTTTATGGATTCGGGAATGGACGCGGTTATAATTTACGATGATCTCTCGAAACATGCTGATGCTTACCGCCAACTTTCTTTGCTCCTGCGCCGCCCGCCTGGGCGCGAGGCTTATCCGGGAGATATTTTTTATCTCCACGCGAGGCTTCTTGAGCGCTCGGCTAAATTAAGCAAAGAAAAAGGCGGAGGATCCCTGACTGCCCTGCCGATAATCGAAACGAAGCTTGGGGATGTTTCCTCATATATTCCGACAAATGTCATTTCTATTACAGATGGCCAAATTTACCTTGAGTCAGGACTTTTTTATCAGGGAGTGCGTCCGGCGGTAAACGTGGGATTATCGGTTTCGCGCGTAGGTTCCGCGGCCCAGACCAAGGCGATGAAAAAAGTTGCCGGGAAAATGAGGCTGGAGCTCGCGCAATTCAGGGAACTTGCGGCATTCGTTCAATTCAGCTCGGATTTAGATCCCGACACGAAAAAGAAAATAGCGCGCGGAGAGCTCTTGACCGAAATCCTGAAGCAAGCGGATTTGGAGCCAGCGCCGTTTGAAAAAGCTGTCGTAATTTTATACGCGGCGCTTTCCGGAGCGATGGACAATATACCCATTCCAGAAGCGCAAAGTTACGCTTCTGGACTTTTGGATTGGCTTGAAAAGCTCCATCGCGATGAAATTTTAGGCGCGATTCGAAAGTCTAGTGATTTTACAGATGAGGTCGAAGAAAAACTTAAGGCAGCGATAAAAGATTATGGAATCTCTGCAAAGTCTTAATCGAAGAAGGAAAGCAGTCCGCAGCATCGGTTCTATAACCAAAGCTATGGAAGTTGTGGCCGCGATTAAAATGCGCAAAAGCGAAGAAACAGCCCTTAACTCCCGGCCCTACGCGTTTAAAGTTCTTGACCTGCTTGAAAAATTAGGGCGTATTTCAGGCTTGGATAATATTTTTACCAAAACATCACCTACTGCTAAAACTTTAGTAGTGCTTATTACTTCTGACCGCGGACTTATCGGCGCTTTTAATACTCAAGTTCTGCGCGCTTTTGAGAACTTTGTCGCCCGAGATAATGGAGATTATTATTTCGCCGCTGTCGGCAAGAAAGCAGGATCGCATCTCTTAAAAAAGGGACTTGGCGCTGTAAAAAATTTTTATGGTTTCGGCGACTTCGTTAAATTGGAGGACATAGCCCCACTTTCGGATTTTGTAATGAATGGATTTATTTCTGGAGAGTGGGGAAGGGTTGTTACCGTCTCCATGCATTTCAGGAGCGCTTTGAAGCAGGAAACTCTTATTCGGGAAATTTTGCCGCTCGATTTCATGAATATTCGAAAAACTATTTTAGAGATTATCCCGGAACATGGGCGATTCTCACACTTGGCGGCTAAGCCACTAAGCAGTGGCTTAGCCGCTTCCGGGCTGGACTATATTTTTGAACCTACTCCGGGAAAATTAATAAAACATTTGATACCGCACCTGTTAAGAATGAAAATTTATCATTTGATTTTGGAGGCGAACGCGTCTGAACACGCCGCGCGCTATGTGGCGATGAAGGGCGCTTCGGATAATGCCGAAGATCTCTCCAAAAAACTTTTAATCCAGTTTAATAACGCGAGGCAAGCGGCTATCACGGGCGAGATGGTCGAGATGTCGGCGACCCAGAGCGCGTTAAAATAAATTTATGACGAAGGGAAAAATTGTTCAAATAATCGGCCCGGTTGTAGATGTGGAATTCGGAGGAGGCCAACAAATGCCGCCGATCGGAAACGCGCTTGAAATAGTTAAGCGAGGCTTGCCTGCCGACAGGCAGGAGAAAATAATTTTGGAAGTAGCTAGACATTTGGAGCCCGGAAGAGTTCGCGCGGTTTCCCTTTCTTCGACAGACGGGCTTTCGCGAGGCGCGGAAGTTTCTGATACTGGAGGATTTATCAAAGTCCCAGTAGGCCCCGAAGTCTTGGGGCGGATTTTTAACGTAAACGGTGAACTTATTGATCGTGGGAAGGATATTAATTTCAAGAAATATTGGCCAATTCGGAGACCAGCGCCTCTGCTCACGGAGCAATCCACCAAGACCGAAATTTTTGAGACGGGGATTAAAGTAATCGACTTGCTAGCTCCTTTTATAAAAGGAGGAAAAGTCGGCTTATTCGGAGGGGCCGGCGTTGGCAAAACAGTCTTGCTCATGGAGCTAATAAGAAATGTTGCCGAAGAATCAGGTGGGGCTTCAATTTTTGCCGGTGTCGGCGAGCGCACGCGCGAAGGAAATGATTTGTATACGGAAATGAAAGAGTCGGGAGTAATTAACAAAACCGCGCTTGTATTCGGGCAGATGAATGAAGTTCCGGGGGCGCGCTTGCGAGTTGCTCTTTCGGCGCTGACGATGGCGGAATATTTCAGAGATGAAGAAAGGAAGGACGTCCTTTTGTTTATCGATAATATTTTCCGCTTTTCGCAGGCGGGCTCGGAAGTCTCGACTTTGCTCGGGCGCTTGCCTTCCGCTGTCGGATATCAGCCGACTTTAGCATCGGAGATGGGGGAGCTTCAGGAAAGGATTACTTCTACAAATAAAGGGTCCATAACTTCCGTTCAGGCGATTTACGTTCCGGCGGACGACATTACGGATCCCGCTCCGGCAACGACATTCGCGCATCTCGACTCGACCATCGTGCTTGCCAGATCGCTTACAGAAATCGGAATTTATCCTGCGGTTGATCCTCTTGATTCAACTTCAGCGGCGCTCAATCCGAAAATAGTCGGCGAAGAGCATTACCGTGTGGCGCGAAGCGTCCAGGAAATTTTGCAGCGCTATAAAGAGCTTCAGGACATCATAGCCATTTTAGGCTTGGAGGAGCTTTCTGATGAAGATAAGCTTGTTGTGTCCCGAGCGAGGAAAGTCCAGAAATTCTTATCCCAGCCATTTTTCGTCGGAGAGACTTTTACTGGGCGGCCCGGCAGATATGTTCCTCTCTCGAAAACGATATCGGATTTCAAAGATATCATTAATGGCGCATACGATTCTAAGCCGGAAGATTTCTTTTACATGAAAGGCGCTCTTAACAATTAAAATTGAGACATGAAACTTACAATTTATTCTTTGAAGGGAGTTGAATTCGAAGGCGAGGCTGCGTCTTTCAACGTCCGGGCAGAGGATGGAGAAATTACGGTCCTGGATCATCATAGGCCTCTGATTACTTTGCTTGCGGGCGGAACCGCGAAAATAGGACTCCCGGACTCAAGCGTGAAAAACTTTCAGATAAGCTCCGGTTTTTTGGAAATGGATGACCGGAACAACTTGAGTATTCTCGCGGATTAGCGCTATATTTAGAGTTATGCCCGGATAGTTCAGCGGCAGAACAGATCCATGGTAAGGATCAAACGAGAGTTCGACTCTCTCTCCGGGCTCTGCTAGAATGAAAACATGTCCCAAGTGAACTTAATAAAATTTCAGTGCAGTAAATGCAAGAGGTTCAACTACTATTCCACCAAGAACAAAAAGAAAGTTGAGCGGAAATTGGAGTTTAGTAAATTCTGTCGCTGGTGTAAGAAAAGAACGCCGCATAAAGAGGCAAAGGCCTAGATTATGTCCTCATCTATAGGAATATTTGGATTGGCCGCGGCCGCGGGTTATTTTATAGTGCCTCTTTTTCTTTCTAAAGAAGATTTGGAGCACTATCTTTCCCGTACGACAAATTCCGAGGCGGAGTGGAGAGATTACCTTTTGCGCCCAGTGACGGATTTTCTGGACGAGCATCTCCATTTTATAAGCCCAAATTTCATAAGCCTGATCGGCTTTGCCCTCGTCGCATTTATTGCGTATCTTTTCAGCATCAAAGCTGATTACCTCGTCATATTCGCGGTGACGATAGTTACGGGATTCACTGATATGCTTGACGGTTCTCTCGCGCGGAACGCAAAAAGAGTGACGAAGACAGGCGTCATTTTGGATGTTACTCGGGATTTCGCGCTCGTGATCGTTTTGAGTTATTATCTCATTTTATACCAATTTTTGTCCGACGATTTATTTTTTTGGTTTCTGGTCGGGTATATTTTTCTTGGAGTCATCAGGAATCTTGAATTTAAATTCGCCTCCGGAAAATTTTCGCTCGAAGAAGATTATAAATTCATCCTTGATCGCCTGCGCCTTTTTATATATATTGTGGGTATTCTCGCTTTGATTTTAACGCCGCTTTCGGAAAATTTCAGAACACTCGGCGAGACCTTCATAATATCTTCCATCGTCATGACGTGGATTTCCGTCCTCTTCCACTCGGCGCATTTAAAAATTTTGCGGGATGAGAGATTGGGGGTGTAGTTTAATGGTAGAACGCTGGTCTCCAAAACCAGCAGTCAGGGTTCGATTCCTTGCGCCCCCGCCAGAATAATTGGTGTGTCACTATATTCACGATCGTGAGAATACTTACTTTTTAAAAACCGCCGGAGGTCATGGGGATGACGCGGCGGTTTTTTGAAAGATTTCTTGGCGGGTAGTTCGCGGTTAGGTAAAAATGGAAGCGGTTAGCCACGCCGCATATATTCCAGCTACAGTGTCATCCAACATAATTCCAGCCGGGTTTTTGAGCTTATCAAAGTATTTGGCCGGCTGAATCTTTACGATGTCGAAAAAACGGAAAGCCAGGAAAGCCGTTAAGATAGCTGGCAAGAAATTGCCATGTATCCAGAGAAGCGGGAGGCAGGCGATCAAGATGCCAAGAACCTCATCTATGACGATTTGGTTTTGGTCGCGGCTTCTCGTTTTTCCTTTCCAGTCTATTTTGGGTCCAAGCTCCCGCTCAGAGATAGGAATACTCCAGAGGCCGAGGAGAAAAAGGATCAGGATGGTCGCTAGATAGAAATATATCCGGAAAGATGCGATATATGCGAGAGGTAGCGCGGCGAGGCTTCCGTAAGTCCCTGCCATACCTCTGAAAAAAATTGGAGGGATGAGTCCGATCCCGAACCAAGTCGCTATCATAAGAGCTAATTTACGCTCCATAGAGCACTCCTTTCAAAACAGCGTTTGCCCCAAACTAGCGCAGTCTCAATATTAAATCAACTTCCTAAATTTATTTTGCTTATTTCTTTGGATTTTGCTACTTTTTGAGGGAACAGAATCTTTAACTGGAGGTGCTTTTATGAGAATAGTCGCAATAGGATCAGCCAGGGACGAAAAAAGACAGGCTGTGGAAATCGCTTTTTCACGGATGCTACCGAATGAATTTAAAGCTGATGAGTGGAAGTTCGTTTGCGTGCCCGTGGACTCGGGAGTTGGGAATCAACCAGGAAGCGATGTTCAGGGGGCCTGTGGTGCTGAAACCCGAGCCTGGGGCGCATTCAATGGCGTTCCCGACGTCGAATTCGGAATAGGAATTGAGGGATGCATCTCTGCCGTTTTTGGAAAGCATTGGTTCAGCCGCACTTGGGCAGTGGTTAGAAGTATCGAAGGGAGCGGAATGGGTTCGGGCCCCAGCGTTTGGGTCCAGCCTGAATTACATGAGTACATAAGGAAAGGAAATGAGCTTGGAGAGGTCATAGAGAAAACTTCCAGAATTCCAAACGCGCGTTACACGTTTGGTCACATTGGCCTTATGACGCGCAACGTTGTCACGCGTCTGGAGGAAGATGTCATGGCGGTTCAGATGGCCCTCGCAGCACTTTTCCATCAAAAAGGTTAAGTTCATCTTCAATGGCCTCATCCGGTGCGATCGGATGAGGCCATTATTTATGCTAAACTTATTTTCATATGCCGATTGCGAAAGAGATTAAAATCGCCGCTGTCGCGTTTCTCCTCGCTTTTCTGCTTTTCGTGCTTTATTGGCATGCGTCTAAGGAGTCGCAGCCGATTCCCGCGGAAACTGTGGCAGTGACGATCCCTGAGGGCTTTAACGTATACCAAATTGCCTCTACTCTCCAAGCTGCTGGGATAGTCCCGCGCGAAGAATTTCTGAAAGAAGCAATTGGCGAGGAGGGTTTTTTGTTCCCGGATACTTATGAATTTTTTAAGGATTCGAAGCCGAAAGTCATTATTTCAAAGATGAAGAAAAATTTTGAAGAGAAAACCGCCATTTTTACGGAAGACATAGAGAAGCAGAAAAAAGACACACGCGACATCATCATTATGGCCTCGCTCTTGGAAGAGGAAGCAGCATTAGAGAAAGATCGAAAACTTATCTCGGGAATTTTGTGGAAGCGAATTACGCTTGGGATGCTCCTGCAAGTAGATGCGGCGCTGACTTACGCGACAGGAAGATCTTCGCGTAAGCTTACAGACGATGATTTGGCGCTCGATGATCCGTACAACACTTATAAATATAAAGGGCTTCCCGCGGGGCCAATTTCGAATCCCGGGATTGGTGCGACTGAAGCCGCGATTAACCCGACCTCATCTCCATATCTCTACTATCTTTCTGATTCCAGAGGTGTTATCCACTATGCGAAGACTTTTGAAGAGCATAAACTGAATAAAATAAGATACTTGCGTTAAAGGAGGAGCAAGAAAATGCTATTTAACAAATTGATCGCCCTCGCACTGGGCGTTTTTTTCTGGGCAAATTTAACTTTTGCGAACGAAAGCCC
>Ga0209542_10019246_pt1 | contig 10961 bp, 11 predicted proteins | sample RifCSPhighO2_01_FD_184028 | JGI IMG/M metagenome (GOLD analysis project Ga0209542, IMG submission 184028) | Soil microbial communities from Rifle, Colorado - Rifle CSP2_plank highO2_0.1 (SPAdes) (version 2) | ecosystem: Environmental > Terrestrial > Deep subsurface > Rock core/Sediment ...
CGCCCAGCTTCACGGCAGCGGCGGCGCCGCTATCGCCCTCATCAATCAGCTTTTGCAACCGGGCTTTGCGGGCCGTGACCAGAGCGATCTCGGACATGGCAAACAGGCCGTTGAGAAGGATGAGGGCAAAGAGTATGGCAATTTCCATGATGGAGTTTTTGCGGGTTTGGCATGCGCATCCACAGATTCGATGTGGGTAGCGCCTTGGCAGAGAGGGATAGACGAAGCAGCTGACGTGTCTTGCGCTGATGCTCAGGAACAGCAGAAGGCCATCGAAAAAAGGGTGGCAGCGTGTGACACTGGCCCTGCGCGCAAACTGCGCGGTGCAAAAAATCAGGCGAAGGTGCCTGCTAGCCTGGGCGGCCTATGGGGTGGATCGACGACAGCAGACAGGACTGGGGCGACACCTGTCGAAGCCACATCTTTCGTGTTGGTGCCGCCTGAACTGGTTCGCCGTTGCGGCTCCAGCTGATCTGGGAGATCGCCCTTGTCGTCCATCAAGGCGTGGTCGTCCGCATCAGAAAAGGCGAGGGGTGTTCCTGGACCACTGGGCGCACCGCGCTCGACTACCTGGGGCCCCTGCGGAACAGAGACGGGCGGATTCAAACCGGCGGCAGAAAACCCCACACACAAAAGAAAGTGGAGAATCAAAACCGCGATGAAGCGCCGTAGCATGGTGCGGAAATTATAGAGACCACTCGGCTGACCGCTGGCAGACCTATTTCGGCTAATCGCTAAAGTGTGAACCCTTGAGCAAGCCTTGGCTCCTTCGCATTTCCTCGCTTTCGTGTGTAGCTGTTCGAGTCCGATTCATTCGCTAATCGGTAGCGGTGCCTATGCTTCATGCGGGCTGTGCCCCATGTGAGCGAGGCGTTGAAACCGGGCGCGAGATGTGGTTTTGACTGAGTGCCCTCGCGGTGTCGCTATGATTGCGACCAGTTCTCAATAGCCCGTTATCTACTTCATGCGCCGACTGCTCGCAGTCATCCTGTTGCTCTCTTTCTTCTGCCAGGCCTTCGCAGCGGCCCGTCAGACGGTCGTACTCGACCACGCAGGCGCGTTTGAGGCGGTTCATGCGGAGATGCACATGGACGGTGTCTCTCACCACCATGATGAACACGGTGTGGCGCACCAAGACGATTCCCAGGAGTCGATCCAGCACATGCTGGCGGACGCAGGCCCCGGGACTGCAGCACTTCTCAACTTCCCCCAGCTGTCGCTTCCTCTCGACCGCTCGCCCGCACCGGCTGTGACCGCCGAATCCGTCAGCCCGTCCCCTCATCTGGACGGTTTACGACGACCTCCCCGACTGATTTCCTGATCCACCCTTAGCGCCGCGCTTTCCACACGAAAGCGGGGTTGTTCATCGGTGCGGTACTACTTTGATCAGACGTCGATGCGTCAACGATCCTGGTTTGCCGCCTTTGATCGGTCAGGAATCACGTGCGTTTTGTTATTTCCGGGCTTGCGGTGCGTTGTGCCGCAGGCTGTGCTTTGAGCTGCGTCCTCGTTGGCGCTGCGGTTGCGCAGTCGAATACCGCCCCATCGCTTTCAGCCACGGCATCGCCCGTGGCTCCAACACTGGCACAAGCTGTCGAGGCTGCATGGCATCGCGCCACACAGGCGAGAGAAGCCGAAGGTCAGACACAGCGGGCGACTGCCGAACGGGTGGCGATCTCCAGCCTGTGGGCGGCCCCCCCCGCAGTGGAGTTTTCCTACCGGGACGACCGCTGGCAAACGTCGGCAGGACGCAGGGAAGCCGAGGCCGGCCTGGCGTGGCCGCTGTGGTTGCCTGGGCAGCGCAATGCACGCGGCGCTGCTGTGGATGCCGACGTAGAGCTGTCGCAGGCTGCCGTTCAAGCGGGACGCCTGCATTTCGCGGGACTGGTGCGGGAAGCCGCCTGGGGCATTGCCGCGCAAAAGGCCGAGTCCGACCTGGCGGATGCCCAGGTGCGATCTCTGCAGGAGATATCCAACGACGTACGCCGCCGCGTCAAAGCGGGTGATCTGGCCCACGCGGATGCGCTGGCTGCTCAATCAGAGGCGCTGGCTGCGCAATCTGCACAGTTGGCCGCACGCCAGCGTCTGAGCGCCAGCCAGTCGCAATGGATGACCCTGACGGGCATAGCCCTGGCGCCTGATCTCACGTCTGTCCCGGTTTCTGAGGGGACCGCAGTCTCACCGGGTGGGGCGCACTTCGCCGTTGAAACGCACCCGGATGCGCGTGTCGCAGCATTGACGGTGGAACGCGCTCGCAAGCGGCTGGAGGTGGTGGCCGCCACGCGGCGCGACCCTCCAGAGCTTTTGCTGCGTATCCGGCAAGACACCCCCGGGCGGGGTGAGTCGGCACAAAACAGCATCGGCGTCGGCGTGCGCATTCCCCTGGGCACAGCGAGCCGCAACCAACCGCTGCAAGCTGCCGCACTGAGTGAGCTGGATGTAGCGCTGACCACGAAACAGCGAACCGAGGAGCGGCTGGCTGCTGATGCAGCGATGGCGCAGGCTGCTGCCCACACGGCCGAGCAGCAACTGGAGGCGGAGCGCCAGCGCTCGGCACTCCTGCGGGAGCGTGCCACGCTCATTGATCGGTCTTTCAAAGCTGGAGAAACACCGCTGCCGGAGTTGTTGCGCGCGCTCGCTGCAGCTACCCAGGCCGACACCAGCTTCGCGCGCCAGCAAGTGGCTCTGGGCCTGGCCCGCGCCCGCTTCCAGCAATCTCTCGGAATCCTTCCATGAATCTCTTGAATCTATTCCCCTCTCGTTACCGCCTCTCATTGCTGGGAGCAGGCTTGGCCTTGCTGGTGCTTGCCGGTACACCCAGCTATGCCGCGCCAGGAGCGCACGGTCCTAATGGCGAGCACTTGGATGCCCCCGCTCAAGCTGGTGCCAACAGCGGCCCCGTGCCTAGTTTTGAAGCGCGCTCGGAAGCCTTCGAGTTGGTGGGCCGACTGCAGGGCGGAGAGTTGTCCATCCTGATCAACCGTTTTGCCACCAACGAACCTGTGCTCAATGCCACCGTCGAAGTAGAGACAGCCAATCTCAAGGCCCCTGCCAAGTTCCATGCGGACATGGGCGACTACGCCATCGACGATGCCAACATGCTCAAGGCCCTGGCGGCGCCCGGTGACCATCCCATGGTGGTCACCGTACTGGCGGGCAATGACTCCGACCTTCTGGACGGCACCCTCACGGTCGCGGGCACCGCGCTTGATGACCATGACCACTCCCACGACGGCAACGGTGCCCATGGGCCCTCCCGAACGGTCTGGCTGGCTCTGGCCTTGGTCGTCTTGGCGGCGGTCGGTTGGTTCTTTGGTCGCACGCCGAAGGCTGCAGGTACATCCGCCAAAGGAGGTGCGCTGTGAACTCATCGACTCAAAAAACCAAGACGACCAGCATGCTCCATGTTTTCGGCTTGATTGCCATCACGGGCATCGCGGCGATGTTCCCACCTGTTGCCGTCGCAGCGCCAGGTGCCCATGGGCCGAACGGTGAGCATCTGGATGCCCCCACGGCGGTCAACGGATCCGGTTTGATGCGGTTGCCAGACGGTAGCGTCAACGTTCCGATGCTCGCCCAACGGCGCCTGGGTATCCGCACACAGTTGACCCCGGAAACCAAGGCCGCCGCCACCATCGAGTTGTCAGGCCGTGTGGTCGTGGACCCCAATGCGAGTGGTCGTGTCCAGGCGATCCATGGGGGACGTATCGAAGCGGGACCACGCGGTCTGCCGGTTGCCGGACAGACCGTGCACCAGGGAGAGGTCCTGGCCTATGTGGCCCACCACGCCGAGCCCTATGCCCTGGCCAACCAGCAGGCCCAACTGGCCGAGTTGCGCAGTGGGCGGGAGCTGGCCGCACAGCGGGTGCAGCGGCTGCAGTCCCTTGAAGGCACGGTGCCGCGCAAGGAGATCGAGGCCGCACGCGCCGAACTGCAGAGCCTCACTGCGCGCGAGAAAAGCATTGGAGCGAGCCTGGCCGCCCGAGAGCCCTTGCTGGCTCCCGTTTCTGGCGTAATTGCCAGGGCCGATGTGACCAAAGGCCAGGTCGTCGAGGCCCGCGAAGTCTTGTTCGAGGTGATTGACCCGGCACGCGTGCTGGTGGAGGCCACCACGGCCGACCCGGGCTTGCCCATGCGCACCGGCCAGGCCCACTTGCAAGGGGTGCCTGGCGTCAAGCTGCAGCTGATTGGCGCTGCGCGCAGCCTGCGCGATGGCGTGCTGCCAATGACCTTCAGGGCGGTTCCGGATCAATCGGGCAAGGCTTTGCCGCTGGCGGTCGGACAGCCCGTCACCGTCGTGGCCTCGTTGAACGAGCAGGTCAAAGGCTTTGTCCTGCCTGCGCAGGCCGTCGTGCGCAACAGCGCCAACGAACCGGTGGTCTGGATCAAGTCCGGTGCAGAGCGCTACATTCCCCAGCCGGTGCAGTACCGGTCCCTGGACGCCGCCACGGTGGTCGTCACGCAGGGCCTGGGTGCTGACAACCGCGCGGTGGTGCAAGGGGCACCGCTGATCGCACAGATCCGCTGAACGGAGCCCACGCAATGTTCAATTGGATCGTAAGGAACAGCCTTCACAACCGCCTGTTCGTCCTGGCGGTCGCGGCGCTGCTGATGGTCTACGGAGCCATCACCGCATGGCGCACGCCGGTCGATGTGTTTCCCGACCTCAACAAACCCCTGGTCACCGTCCTGACGGAAGCAGGAGGTACGGCACCCGAAGAAGTCGAGCAACTGGTGACCTTCCCTCTGGAGACCGCGCTCAACGGCATGCCTGGGGTCACGCGCGTGCGCTCCACGTCCGGCGTGGGCCTGTCCATCCTCTATGCCGAGTTCGATTGGGGAACGGACATCTACCGCAACCGCCAGCTCGTGGCGGAGCGCCTGGCACTGGTGCGGGAGCAACTCCCAGGGGGCATCACACCCGTCATGGGGCCAGTGTCTTCCATCATGGGCGAAGTCATGCTCATCGCACTGCCGTTGGCGGCAGGCGATGGTAAGGCTGCTGCAGCGACACCCATGCAGGCGCGCGAGTACGCGGACTTTGTGCTGCGCCCAAGACTGCTGTCGATCCCCGGGGTGTCTCAGGTCATCCCTATCGGCGGCGAAGTACGTCAGTTGCGGGTGGAGCCTGATACCGCGCGCATGGCCCAGTTCGGGGTGACATTGACGCAGATCGAGCAGGCCCTTCGAGGCTTTGCGGGGAATGCGGGAGGTGGCTTCATCGACCTCAACAGCCGTGAATTCCTCATCCGCCACATCGGCCGTACCAGCCGTGTCGAGGACCTGCAGGGCGTGGCGGTGGCCTGGAAGGATGGCCGAGCCATCTTGCTGGAACAGGTGGCCAATGTCCGGTTCGCTGCCGCCATGAAGCGCGGTGACGCCGGATACAGCGGCGTGCCTGCCGTCATCGTCAGTGTGCAAAAGCAGCCTGCGGCCGATACCGTCAAGCTCACCCACGCCATCGAAGCGGCATTGGGGGATCTCAAACAGGGGCTGCCCGTGGGCTTGGCTGCTCCGAAGGTGTTGTTTCGTCAGGCGGACTTCATCGAGGCGTCCATCGGCAACGTGACCGAGGCTTTGCGGGACGGCGCCATCATGGTGGCCATCGTGTTGTTCGCCTTCCTGTTGTCCGCGCGAACCACTTTGATCTCGCTCGTGGCAATTCCCTTGTCGCTGGCCGTGACGGCCATGGTCTTCCGGCTGCTGGACCAGTCCATCAACGTCATGACTCTGGGTGGCCTGGCCATTGCCATTGGCGAACTGGTGGACGATGCGGTGGTCGATGTGGAGAACATCCTGCGCAGGCTGAAGCAAAACCGTGCCCAGGGCAATCCACTGTCCACGCTGGAGGTCGTGCGCCGGGCGAGCGTGGAAGTCCGCTCGGGCATCGTCTACGCCACCGCCATCGTGGTGCTGGTGTTTGTGCCGCTCTTTGCGCTGCCGGGCATCGAGGGCCGCCTGTTCACGCCCCTGGGCATCGCCTACATCGTGTCGGTGCTGGCATCGATGCTGGTCTCAATGACGGTTACGCCCGTGCTGTGCCTTTACTTGTTGCCGGGGATGAAACGGTTGGACCATGGTGACAGCACCCTGGTCGCCTGGCTCAAGCGGCGGGATGCGCAAGTGCTCAGCTGGTCGTTTTCTCGCGCCAAGGTGCTGATGGCTGTCGCTGCACTGGCGGTAGCTGCAGCAGCTGCAAGCGTCCCGTTTTTTCCACGCGCCTTTCTGCCTGCCTTCAATGAGGGTTCGCTGGTGTTGGGCATGGTGTTCAACCCAGGCACTGCGCTGGCGGAAGCCAATCGCATGGGGGCGTTGGCCGAGACGCTGATCGCTGAGGTCCCCGAGGTCACCCAGGTGGGGCGCCGGACGGGGCGGGCCGAGCTGGATGAACATGCCGAAGGCGTGCATTCGGCCGAGATTGATGTGGACCTGAAGCGGTCCGCCCGGGGCCGCGAGACCGTGATGGCAGACATCCGTGCCCGTTTGGCCGTCCTTCCAGCCCAGGTGGCCATTGGCCAGCCTATCTCCCACCGCCTGGATCACCTCTTGTCAGGGGTGCGGGCGCAGATCGCGCTCAAGATCTTCGGCGACGATACGGACACCTTGCGGGGCCTGGCCGAACAGATGCGCCAGGGACTCTCGGGCGTTCCAGGGCTCGTGGATCTGACGGTGGAAAAGCAGGTGCTGATCCCCCAGATCACGGTACGGCTGGACCACCGCAAGGCCGCGCAGGTTGGGCTGTCTCCTGGCGAGGCGGTGCGGGTGCTGCAGGCCCTGACGGATGGTGCCCATGGTGCGCAGATCGTGGATGGACTTCGCCGCTATGAACTGGTGCTGCGCCTGCCCGATGACAAACGCAGTCCTCAGGATTTGGCGCGTACGCTGATCGACACACCTGCGGGGCAGATACCGGTGTCTGCCATCGCCACGGTCCAGGAAACCGATGGACCCAACCAGATTGGCCGAGAGAACGGCCGTCGGCGCATCGTTGTCTACGCCAACACGGACGGCTCCGACATGGGCCGCGTCATTGCAGACATTCGTGCGGTGATGGCCAAGGCGCCATTGCCACCAGGCACCTTTCTAAGTCTGGAAGGCCAGTTCCAGGCCCAGGAGCAGGCCATGCAACTGATCATCGGCCTGTCGCTGGTGTCATTGGCGATGATCTTTCTCGTTCTGTATGTGCGCTACAAGTCGGCTGTGCTGGCCGGGATCATCATGGCCAACATTCCGCTTGCGCTAATTGGCAGTGTTGCAGCGATGTGGCTGGCGGGAGTGAGCCTGTCCGTGGCCTCCATGGTCGGCTTCATCACGCTGGCGGGCATTGCCACGCGCAACGGGATTTTGAAGGTCAGCCACTACATCAACCTGTGCAAGTTCGAGGGTGAGGTCTTTGGCCAATCCATGATCGTGCGTGGCTCGCTGGAGCGGTTGACCCCGGTGTTGATGACGGCGCTGGTGGCTGCCTTTGCGCTGACCCCGCTGCTGCTGGCGGCCGATGCACCTGGTAAAGAAATCCTGCATCCGGTGGCGGTCGTGATTTTTGGTGGACTCGTCAGTTCGACCTTGCTGGACACGTTGCTGACGCCCGTGATGTTCTGGCTTTTCGGCGAAAGTGCCACCCGGCGCTTGATTGAGGGCAGCAGCGCGCAAGCCGAAAGCGAACCCATAGGCCAGGAGGCCTTCTGATCCCAGGCTCCAGCTTAATTCTCACCCACTTTTTGATAGGCCTTGGTGCGCTGCCTTTTGAAGCGCGCCAGTGAAACAAACTCAACGGAAGGAAACCCAAATGACCATGAAAAAGAACTTCTCCCAACTGCTGGCAGCCACCGCAATCGTGATGGCATCCCTGACAAGTGCGCCTGCTGCAATGGCCCATGGTGCAGCCGAGCCTGCTCACGGCGGCGTGGTGCAAACCGCCTCCGACCTGTCGTTCGAGTTGGTCGCCACCGCTGACGGCGCGGCAATCTACATCGTGGACCACGACGAGGATGCGGACGCATCCAAGTTTGGCGGCAAGGTTACCGTGCTCAACGGTACCGAAAAGGCAGAGGCGCCCCTGAAATCAGCAGGCGGCAACAAGCTGGAGGCCAAGGGCGTGAAGTTGGTCAAGGGCACAAAGGTGGTTGCGCTGATCACGACCAACAGCAAAAAGACCGTCACTGTTCGATTCACGGTGAAGTAAGGCCCATGGCGCGCGGCTCTCTGTCCTTGCCTGCACTGCAAGGCGGTCTGCTGGCCTTGCTGGCCGCAGCCTTGTTTGGCATCAGCACCCCGCTGGTTCAACGGCTGGGTGCTGGGCTGGGGGCGTTCACGACGGCTGCGCTGCTGTATGCAGGGGCGGCTGTCGTTGGTGCCTTGTCCCTGCGGACCGCTGCCCACGAGGCAAGGTTGCAAAGATCCGACGCCTGGCGCCTCATCGGCATGGCGGGGTTTGGCGCTGCCCTAGGTCCTGTCGCCCTGTCCTGGGGTCTGCAACACACGAGTGGCGCCAGCGCGTCGCTCATGCTCACGCTGGAAGCGCTGTTCACAGCCACTCTGGCGTGGTGGTTGTATAGCGAGACCATGGACCGCCGTGTGTGGGCAGCCATGCTTCTTTTGCTGGCCGGTGGCATGGCTTTGGTCATGGACCAGGGCCTGCAGGGCGGCACGCAGCTGCTCGGTCTGCTTGCCGTGCTACTGGCGACGGTGGCCTGGGGCGTGGACAACACCCTGTCCCGGGGACTGGCCGAGCGCGATCCCAGCCAGGTCGTAATGGCAAAGGCCTCGCTGGGAGCCGCTGCGACAGCATGTCTTGCCATGGCGTGGGGCGAGCCTTTGCCCACCCTGACGGCAGCTCTAGGGCTCTTTGCCGTGGGGGCCACGGGGTATGGCTTGAGTCTTCGGTTCTACCTTCTAGCGCAGCGGGCTTTTGGGGCGGCGCGGACTGGCTCCGTGTTCGCCTTTGCACCTTTCATCGGTGCGGCTGTAGCGTTCGGCTTCGGTGAACGGTCTGCGGGGTGGCTGATGCTGCTCGGTGGTCTTCTGATGCTTGCGGGGGTGCTGCTGCATTTGGCCGAGAGCCACGGGCATGAACATACGCACGAGCCGATGGAGCATGAGCACGCCCACCGTCATGACGATGGACACCATTCGCACGTTCATGACGTGATGCCCACGGGGAGCCACAGCCATGTGCACTTCCATGAGCCGGTCACCCACGCCCATCCCCATGCGCCGGATGTTCACCACCAGCACAGGCATTGACCAGACCAGATGTCCCGAGACTGTCGCAAAGGAACTTTGACGATGAAAAACTTGATGCTGTCGATTGCTACTGCGCTGGCTTTACTGGTGCTTTCAGGCTGTAGCACCCCAGTCTATGAAAACCAATACGCTGTGTCCGAAGGCTGGAGAATCGGCAAGGTCACCAAACTGGTCACCGCAGAAGAACTCTTGAAGACAGGTAGCCCTCGCTGCCAGGGAATGGAGATTCGCCCCAATGACCGCTTTGCATTCATCCAAAGGCAAGTGACCCGAGCGCGCGGGCACTTCGCCAAAGTGGACCCGGGCACTGGTATAGCAGTGGGCGACGAGGTTTACTTCAACGCGTGGAAGTGTGACCAACCTCCAATAGTGCCGAAGGTCCCGCGTGGGGCCAAGGCGGGGAAAACGCCGTAGAGACTGACGAGGGGCCTCAACGAGACGGACTCTTTCTGACCGTGCCTGCGTACACCACACTGCCCGCATCGCGGTACTGCAATTCCTCCCCCACGCGCACCACGTCAAAACAGACGGGCGAGACCTTGCTGACCTGGGCAGCAGCAGGCACAGTTGTTTGTTCTGCGTGCTCCAGCGTCCGGCGCGTGTGCGGCCGTTGTCTGAGCGTTCTAGGCGACCATCCAGGAAGTAGTCATGCCCCCAATGACGCCCGTCGGTGTCATGGAGTCGAGGCGCGAATTGGGTTGCCACATTTGCCGAGCCTGTTAGCCTGAACTCCAGTATGGAAGGGCTTGCACGTCCGGTATGTGGCTCAGACCGGAAATCCGTGCTCTGGCACCAGAAGACTGCTACCGCTGCAAAGCGGCCAACCAGATCAAAGCAGACTCGTCACACATTCACACTCTGCACGCTATTCAAAACGGCGCAGGCGACTCCACCAACACCACAGGGCCAGGCCCCGCATACAGCACTTCACCCGAGTGCTTCACCGTCACCCGCCAGACCTCACCCTCCTGCGTGACCGCATACGCCTCCGCCTCCAGCGGTAGCACGGTCTCTGCCGGGAACACACCACCGACTCTGCCCGGTGGTGTGCACATCAAGGTCGGGTAGTTCCAGGGCGGGTTGATCGGCATGGCGTGTCCTCAGTGGATCTCCACCCTCACACCAGCCGCACTTCAAAGTACGCTCCATCTCCTTCGCCTAGGTCCCTGAACCCCGCCTGCTTGGCTGCCGCACTGGCCTTTCCCCAGGCCTTGAGCAAAGTGAGATCCCCAGGAGACACCACCTCGGGCGGCGACTCTTCCAGGCTGTGCATGGTGTCCAGGGCGGCTGCGACCTGCTCGGGGCCGCCGAGCTGCTTTTCCAGAGCTTGGGCATACCGGGTTTCTGCTGCAATCCGCTCCTTGGCAGGGATCTCTTCGGGGTAGTCGCGCAGGGTGACGACATAGGTGGATTCGATGACTTGCATGGCGCTGCTTCTCCTGTGGTTGAATACTGGATAAATATACAGCTTTTGCCAAAAAAGCGCATGTAGGATGAACCCAAGGAGGCCTCCCCATGGAGCACTCTTTCGCCCCCCACGTTCCTGGTTTCAATCCCTTGGTCGGGACCGCCTCCTGGTCGGACAAGATGTTGATTTCCACGCAGAAGTGACCCACTAACCCCCGGGATTTCCATCCAAACCTGACCCACGTACTAACCCTAGCCTGCTGCTTTGTTGAGCAGCAGGAGACCAGGAGTGATAGACGTGGCAACAC
>Ga0209542_10019247_pt1 | contig 10960 bp, 5 predicted proteins | sample RifCSPhighO2_01_FD_184028 | JGI IMG/M metagenome (GOLD analysis project Ga0209542, IMG submission 184028) | Soil microbial communities from Rifle, Colorado - Rifle CSP2_plank highO2_0.1 (SPAdes) (version 2) | ecosystem: Environmental > Terrestrial > Deep subsurface > Rock core/Sediment ...
AATGACGCCTACTTTGCCATTGGAGCGTGGTGGGGCGGAGGGTCAGTGGATCGTTTTTGGGACGGCCTGATTGATAATGTTCGTGTTTATAACTACGCACGTACATCTACCCAAATTGCCTGGGAATACAACCGAGGCAAGCCTGTTGCTTACTGGAAATTTGACGAGTCCAGCTGGACCAACAACTGTGCCACCGATACTGTATTTGATTCCTCCAGTTGGGTAAGTCATGGCGATTCCTGTCCCAACGGCAGCGGTCAAACTACTCCGGAAGCAGGCAAGCGCAATAATGCCATTCATTTTGACGACTCCGATGACTATATATCGGTAGCCGATGCCAATAATTTGGATCTAACTAGCAGCATCTCCATCTCAGCCTGGGTGAATACCGACGCCAACGAAGCAGACAATGTGATTATCAGTAAGGGTACTTCCTACGAAGTCGGTGTAAATGCCGATGGGGATACTTATTGGTACAATGGCAGCACCACCGAAGACGACGCCAGTACCAAAGTCCAAAGCGGCGCCTGGCATCACGTGGTCATTACTGATAACGACACCACGGTTACCTATTATGTAGACGGGATTCAAACCGGTACCGACTCGAGTGGTATTGGTGCTGACAACGCCACCGCTTTGTATATTGGATACGACGGCACCAATTATTTTGACGGCCTCATCGATGATGTTAAAGTTTTTAACTACGTTCTCACCCCCCAGCAAGTAAGAGATAATTTTGACCAAGGCAGTCTTTTCTTCGGACCAAATACAGGGTCACCATAGCGATACCAACATTTAAATTAATGGTTTTGAATATATTAATTACACACTAAGGAGATTATGCAGATAAATGAAATTCGGGGCGTTGACAGAACAGCAATAACTCGCTTAAATAAACAGGCGATGAATCAAAGGGGGGCAGTTAGTCGGATATTCCAAACTATTATCACGAGCGTGAGTTTGGTGTTGGTGGTGCTTTTTCCTATTTTCTTTTTGGACACGACGCCCAACATTTTTGATACCAATAAACTGTTGTTATTAAGCGTTGGTACTATTCTCATCTTAACGGCTTGGCTGGTGGGGATGGTGGTCAAACGTCATTACAGCCTGACATTAACTCCATTTACCCTACCAATAGTGGCTTTGGCAGTAATCCATTTAGTTTCAAGCTATACCAGTTCGACTAGTGCTGTCGAACACTTGATGGGTCGGGGACTGTTGTTTCCGGTTTTGGCGGTATTGTTTTTGATCCTGACGTCAGCAGTCAACCAGCGAACGACTGGGCAAAGATTACTGTATGGCTTGGTGACGGCGGGGGTGATTTTGAGCTTTGTGGCGATTTTCCAGGGGGTGGGCGGATACGTATCGACGGCCATTAATCAAATTTTTGGGACTAAATTATCGACAAATGCGAATTTTTCGCCAGCCGGTTCGCTACTGGCGTTTATAACCCTAGTAGTACCGGTCCTAACGGTCACTATCAGCATGGCTTTAATTCGTAAAGATACTATAGAGAAAGTGTTGCTGTTTCTGGTGTCAGCAGTGATGGCCGGAGCGCTCACCTTAAGCATTGTTTTGGCCATTCCAGGCAAAGACACGGCGGCGGTGATATTACCCTACCGAACCGGTTATGCCATTATGCTGGAAACCTTTAAGCAACCGCTGACTAAGGCGCTTTTGGGTTATGGACCAGAGGCTTATGTCAACGCCTTTAGCAAAACCCGACCGGTATCTTTTAACCTAAATGAGCAGTGGAACGTTCGTTTCGGGGCCGGGAGCAATGAAGTTTTTACCTTGGCGACGACGACGGGGGCGCTGGGGCTAGCTGCGTGGCTATGGCTAGTGGGAGTCGTAGTCTGGATGCTAATTAAGGGTACAACCGGCAGTAAGACCGTGAAACTAGCGACCGGAGTGACCATTTTTCTGCAACTTTTGGTACCAGGAAATAGTGTCCTTATTTTTGTGACTTTTATCCTGTTGACGCTATGGGCTATCGAACTCAAATTAGCTGAAGATAGCCAAGTAAGAACGGTGGTGGCAACGATTCAGGAACGCCAGGAGGGACGACAGCGGCTAATGACGGCGGCTGGAGTGATAGCTCCGGTGATAAGTTTGATTCTGGCTATCGGTGCCTTAGTGCTTTTATGGCCGATAAGCCGGATATACAGTGCGGAGATGGTGTTTCGCCGCTCGATTAGTGGCGGCCGTGATAATAATGCCGTCACTGTTTACAACCTGCAACGGGAGGCCATTACCAAAAATCCAAATCTCTCCTCTTACCGTCGAGCCTATGCGGTTACCAACCTGGCTATTGCTAACTCGCTGGCACGGCGAGCAGATTTATCGGATCAAGACCGGAACACAATCGTGCAATTAATCCAGCAGGCCATTCGGGATGGTAAAGTAGCGGTGAATCTAGCGCCAGAGACAACGGCCAATTGGGAGGTATTGACCACCATCTACCAAAACTTAATTAATGTGGCAAATAATGCCCAGCAGTGGACAATAGCCGCTTACACCCAAGCAATTCAGACTGATCCCATTAATCCGCGGTTACGATTACAGCTCGGAGGAGTGTTTTACAGTTTAAACCAGCCTGAACAAGCGATTCGTTTTTTTCAGCAGGCAGCCGAGTTAAAACCCAACTGGGCCAATGCCTTTTATAACCTGGCTACAGTTTATAAGGGCAAAAAGGATCAACAGGCGGCCTTAACTTATTTAACTCGGGCGGTGGCGCTTCTAGAACCTGATTCGGCCGATTATGTCAAAGCCCAAGAGGAATTGAATCAACTGAGAGAGTCGCTCAATTTGGAAGCGGCAGAAGCAACGCCTTCTGGGCAACTGACAACGCCTGAACCGCTGCCTTCGCCTTTGCCTGAAGGAGAGATCACTTTGCCGGCCGAAGCTGCGCCAGAAACCCAACCGGGAGAGGCGACAATCCCTACCCCACCGGCAGGGACGGCCACGCCGGTGCCTTCGCCAACACCATAACTATATATAGTATCTCTTTTCAGCTGGGGTAATTTAGGCTACACTCAAGTCATGCGACAAAACCTAGGGCGATTGGTTCTATTTTTGGGTTTGGTGTCTACACTATGGGTGGTTTTTCCTACCCAGATTCGGGCCCAAGGCGCTTTGAGTATTTCCAATATTACCGATAACCGGAGCCAATACCCGCCGAATAACCAAATCCCCAAATATGCCAAATTTGAAATTAGTTTCCAAATCCAAAATACAGTTGCCCAAAACCTCAATTTTAGCTATACGCCCCCTAATCCCACGCCTTATCCTGGAGCTGAAAATTACCCTTACGACCAGGGTATCACCGTCGATGCTCAATTTCTTCCCCCGGGTCAAACTGTCTGGATCAACCAACCGGCTTTCTATTATCAGGACTTTTTAGACGAAACCCATACCACTCAATGGGGCTCTGACTGGTATTACCCGACTAATAATTTTTCCTGGAAGGTGCGCTATGCGCCTAATCAAATCGGCACCTGGCAATATCGGCTGACCGCGACCGATGCCTCAGGCACCACCACTTCAGCCACACAAAATTTCACTGTTTCTAATTCATCAAGTCACGGCTTTGTAAAAGTAGCTAGCGGCGACCGGCGTTATTTTGAGTTCGACGACGGCACCTATTTCCCCGCTTTAGGCTATAACATGAATTATGACCACATTGGCTGGATCAATCCTGAATACGACAATCCCAATAACTCTGGCGATAATCCCGATCATTTCCGGGCCATGGGTAGTAATGGTATTCAACTAGTTCGAATTTGGCTGTCTCAATGGTCAATTTTCGGATCCCACTGGAGCCCTTGGCGTGACGCGGCCAGTAATGATAATGATCCGCCCTGGACTTGGCTACTATACGATCCGGGGACAAACCCTTCGACTGAATTTTCCTTTCAGATAAGCTCTAATCCTGCCCGCTGTTTTACCTACGGCTTAAATACCCCGCATCCTGCCGTCAAACCTAATACTAATTACCGAATTCGCGTTAGTTATAAAACCTTCGATCTATCCGGTCCTGCTAATTCCGGCTTTGTGGTCAAACTCACCAACGTTACCGAAAACTGCAACTCGCCCTCTACGGGCACTAAGATCACTCCGGTTATTTCCACCAACACCAATTCTTGGCAAATTCTTGAAAGCAACTTTACCACCAGTGCCAATCAATATTTTCTTGATTTTATTGCTTTGGTCTTAGAAAACGTGACCGCAGGCAGCGCCGAAGTCCGTTATATGTGGATTGAAGAAAATTTGGGCAATAACCAATACGGCCCCAATGTCCTGCCTAAACCATTCATGGACCATCACCGCTACTTTGACCAACGAAACTCGTTTGGTTTTGACAAAGTGGTCGATCAAGCTAGTGCCAACAACGTTTACTTACGGCCGGTAACTCTTGACTGGCGGGAAGATATCCTCTCTAGTTTCGGTTGGGATGGTCTCCACACCGATTCTGGTAATCCTGCCTATTTGTATGGTTCAACTGACCGTTCGCTGACGCGCAGCCGTTGGCTGGAACAGCAATGGTGGCGCTATTTGCAGGCTCGCTGGGGATATTCTACGGCGATTCAATCTTGGGAGTTTGTGAATGAGGGTACACCCGGCACAGAACACGCGGTGGCGGCTGACATCATGGGCCAATACTTCCACCAATTTACGCCGAAACACCTTTCCGCCACCTCGGTCTGGAGCGGAACCACTTCCAGTTGGAACCTTAACAACTATCCGGGTATCGACTTTGGTGACGTCCACTGCTATATCCGCCTGGCCGGTTCGGCCTGTATTCCTCTGCCTGACTTTTATGATGCTAGCCAAGCGACTATCGACGCCAGCAACCAATGGGGATCTACTAACCCCGCCCGCTGGCCGGTAATTCGGGGGGAAACCGGTTTTGTCGATAATGACAATCTCACTCCTAACCTGAATCTTCGTAACGATACCAATGGAGTTTGGCTCCACAATTTCCTTTGGGCAGGTCTAAACAGCAATTCTTTGATCGAAGCCTACTGGTTTGAAAATTGGCACATTTATGACTGCCCGGGTGGAGGCAACTGTGGCCCGACTCTGCCTTTTGACCACCGGGCCAAATTTAAACCCCTGGTTGATTTTTTAAGTAATGTTCCGCTTAACCAGGGTGGATATGGCGATTCTGGCGCTACTGCCAGTGACATCAATGTTCGAGTCGTCGGCCAGAAAAATACATCCCGAAACCTGGCCCATCTTTGGGTCCAAGACAAACGTCATACCTGGTGTGCTGCAATCGGTAATGTTTCCGGCTGCACCCAACCTAATTGGAATGATGCTACCAGCAACTTAACCGGTACCGTCACCCTTGGCGGCTTTACTACCACCTCCCCCTTAACCATTGAGTGGTGGCAGTTTAACCATACCGGCACGCTGACTAAAACCACTACCTCCCAAGCACCCAGCGCTGGTCAGCTGACGTTCAACCTTGCCTCTCTCCCCTCAACCGTCACTGATGTGGCTATCAAAATCGGCGACTATACTTCACCGACGCCGCCGACGCCCAGCCCCAGTCCCCAACCGGTGACTGACTTGGATGGAGATAACGATACGGATCTAAGGGATTTATTGCAATTTTTAGGCTTCTTTGGCGGTACTGGTCAAGGAGACTTTAATAATTCAGGTAGAGTGGATGTGTTTGACTTTGGGATTTTGGTGGGGAATTTTGGGAGCTAATTTTTAGCTTGACATTGTGTATAATTTTAAGTGATGAAGATACGAGTGATAGCCAGCCTGTTGAGCTTATTCTTGGTTGCTTTACTGGTGCCGGCTAAGACTTTTGCCCAAGCCGAAAATCCCTGGCCGATGGTGGCCGCTAACCCCCAGCGTACCTCTTATTCTCCCGAAAATCTCACCAGTCTTCATGGCTCGATGCGAGTCGAGTGGTACCGCCCGATCGAAGCTTATATTCCCCCCTACTCTCACGTCATTGCCGCTAATAATTTAATTTATGTCTCGACCGCCAAGGGTCTTTTTGCCCTTTATCTTACCGATTCCGATGGCACCGGACCTTTGCGTGAAGGCGATACCGCCTGGCGCTATGATACCCAACTGCCCTTAGGAAACTCACCTACCATCTTTGAAAACACGGTCTATGTTGGAGGCTTTGATAAGAAAATTCATGTATTAAATGCTACCACCGGTGCCCATCTTTGGTCCTACGATGGTGCTCTGGCTGGTTACAGCGCTAATCCCCTGGTCATTCGGGACAGTTACACCAACAACCAACCGGTGATTTTAGTCGGCAACCGGGATGGTTATTTTTACGCGATTGGCGGTCAAGGCCACACCACCCGCCAAGGCCAACTCTTATGGCGCTACCAAGCCACGGGACCGATCTATCAATCCGCTGCCTACAAAGACGGGGCGGTCTATTTCCCATCTAACGACGGCTATGCGTATGCTCTTTACGTAAATAACGGCAGCCAGAAATGGGGGGTTGGTCCACTCCCTAGTGATGGTTTCCATGCCTACTGGCCGGTAATCTACACCGATCCGGTCGCTAATGTCGATCGAGTAATCTTTACCGCTTCGGTTATCTACCGGCAAGACGATGATCCAGGAGATGCTAACAAATCCGGTGATGTATTTTGGAATGATACTAGTGATTATATTCTGGGTGACCCGGTCACCGATCCGGCGATTTTAAACGAACCGTGGGTTCAAGGGAGAACCGTGCGCGATTTTGCCAATGTCTCAGAATTCTACGAAAACAACCCCGACAATGACCCGGTCAAACACAAACCTTGGCAGCGGGCTTGGTTTGTCTTAAACGCCGATAACGGTACCGAATTTACTACCAGAATCGATGGTGACAACTACCCCGAATATGCCCCCATCGCCACCCTCTACACCCGCTCCGGTCAATTCTACCCTCCCGCCATTGGCACCGACAATATGCCTTATACCACCAACCGTTACTGGGTTAACCCCGGCATTGTCAGTGCCGGTCGGGTTCTAGCCTGGCGTATGGGTACCCGCTATGTCAAAGTTTTAAGCCAACTGGCCTCGATGGCTGAAGACGAACCCAATGCGGTATCAGCGAGCTTTAACACTGTTTACCGCGCCATGGCCCTAGATCGAAGTGCTGACTGGATGAGTATCAACGCATCTGGCGCTGGCGGTTTTTGGGGTTATGGCTCCAGTCAAGGCTTCTTAGATAATCAAGCTCCAGGTTATGATGAAATGTGGTACAACACCGGTACCCTAGACCGACTCCATGGTAATTTTGGGTATAAGACAACCGACCCTAATCACACTTACCCCAACATGACCTACCTTAATGGCATTTACAATGGCCATGGGTATCCTAATCCACTCATTCCTTATCGAGGCAAATTGATTAGCCACCGGAGCAATACCATCGTCGTCTATGGGACCGGCACCTCCCGGGGCAAAGTTTCACTGCTTAAAATCAACTCTCAAGCAACTGATGCTGTCTCTCTTCCTTCAGTGGATACTCTCAAACAACGCTTAGATAACGAGATTCAAAAGATTATCACTGCCGGTCACCTTAAACCTGGTTATTATAATCAAGGTCAATTCGTCCATGGTTACCGAGAATTAAAAAATTACTTTACCTCTCCCTCAGAAACACTCTTGACTCTGGCCGCGGCCGAACCATACGTCAATAGCACTTTACTTCCCCAACTGCGTACCTACCTGCATAACGAATTCACTACCTATTACAATCCGCCCAATGGCCTGATTTATGACGAGATCGGCTGGGCGGACGGTGTCAGCCGTGAAGGCTGGGCTATACCTCCAGAAGTTTTAAGCCGTTACGCCGCTTTTCCCAAACGCGAGACCGCCTACTTTAGCCCCGGTTGGCAGTATCACCCCCTGGGTCCTTACGCCCTCTATAAATTTGCCCAGGCGATACGAACTACGTATCCCAACGACGTTACCGCCGCTTACTCGGTTGCTAAACGCCTGGTCAATTCTTTCAACGATAGTTCAATTTCCGAATCGACCTTCACCCAATACCCTTACCGGCGTAACGCCTACATTTCCGGCTATATTGGTTTCCTTTATCTACAAAAATTGGTCTATAACCTCACTCCCCAACAAACCTGTACTGCCCTCCCCAGCTCCGAACAAGCTATTTGCACCCAAGCCCTGAATCGCCTTAATGCTTTATTAACCGCCAAAGTCAATAATTTTTCCAAAGACACTCCCTTTACTAACATTGATTCTGATCATACCCGTAGCTTAAACATAGCCCGAAATTTCCTGTGGATGGTACCGGAGTATTACGCCGAATTACAAAGTCGTAATTTATTGACCACTCACCAAAACCAGGTTAATCAGGCTTTGACCGAATACAATTTTCTTGGCGCCTACTGGCTTGCCCATGGTTTTGAAGCCATTGTCGACGAAGGCGCGCAACAACATTTATATGATTCCCCCGCCCTTTTCCAGGCTAAAGCTTGGGTCTTAGATCAAAAGCGTGAGGAGCTTTATAAATACCTGGATGCCCCAGTTTTCGCTCGCGGTGATCTTTACTACCTCCAAAACCTGGTCGCTACTATCAAGGCATCTGCCTCTGGACCGGAACCCTCGCCGTCGCCGACGCCGCCACCGGCGACTGATCTTGATGGCGATGGGGATACGGATGTAAGAGACTTACTGCAATTTTTAGGCTTCTTTGGCGGTACTGGTCAAGGAGACTTTAATAATTCCGGTAGAGTGGATGTATTTGACTTTGGGATTTTGGTGGGGAGTTTTGGTTAATAGGCTTCGTTGATTTTTTGTACCATTAATTTAACTGGTAAGTCCGGTGGTTCACCAAACGCCACACATAGACAAAAGTCTACCAACTCTGTAAAATCTTCTTAGGATGAGAAAACTGATTGGATTTATTCCGGTTTTAATTTTATTTTTCTTAAGTTCCCAAAGTGTAACTGCGCAAGTTGACCCCAATCTTAATGCCCGTCTGCAACAAGGACCGTTAATCATTAATTATGACGATGTCGCCCTCTTTTATACTATACCCGATCTGTATATTCAACGGGCTAGGGCTATCACCATGACATTCATGGACCGGTCTGTGGGCAACAATATCCATGAATTCTTGAGTTGTCTTGAACATGATTGGGTAAACCAAACAGCATGGTACTGTAAGGCTGGGTTAACTGAGGCTGAATACAACGTTCCGCGCGATAACTATTACCTCAGAACTAATTGGGAGTTTTTGTGGTCTGATGCTAATTTATGGGAAGAAGTGACACGGGATTTTTTTACCAGAGCTGTTCCGACTCGGACTACCCAAAACGTGCTTACCTTCCAAATAAATTATCTAGGCCTGTTTGATGACTCGCATATAAATGACCCGCCAGGGGGGCCAATTTATAACTGGACACCCGGCTACTTCTATGGCTACCCAGAAGTAGCTAACCGCTACGACATATCCGACGTGGAACAACTTCAGCGCGACCGGCCAGGCCAAGTCTTTTTCCATTGGACATCTAGCTTGGCACGCATTATCGGCACTGAGAGTTCAGCAATATTTAATACCCGCACCCGGCAATATGTCAATGACAATCACCAGATACTTTTTGACTACGCCGATATTATGTCCCACTCACCCACCAACGCAACTTGTTCATATAATGGCTATCCCGCTCTCTGCGCTAACTATACCGATGAACCAGATGGCGGTCACTTGAACGCCCGAGGGGGTTTGCGAATCGGGAAAGCCTACTGGGTTCTCATGGCCCAAATTGCCGGTTGGAATCCGGGAGGAGTAACTCCTACTCCTACTCCCACCCCCACTCCTACTCCCTCACCAACTGTCAGCCCGTCACCAACGCCTTCTGCTACCCCAGCATCGGTGACAGATCTGGATGGAGATAATGATACGGATCTAAGAGATTTATTGCAATTTATCCTGCAGTATGGCGGCACTGGACAGGGAGACTTTAATAATTCCGGTAGGGTGGATGTATTTGACTTTGGGATTTTGGTGGGGAGTTTTGGATTGTAGGAAGAATTCCTGATTGTTACCGAGTTCTTTTCCCCCCTTCGCGTAATACCCGAGCGTAAGCCTATTTTCACTATTTTCTCTAGAAATTAAATTTGCTACCATAGCCTTATGATTACCAAACGCCAGGTATTAACATTGATAATACTGGTAGCTATTGGTTATTGGTTAAACCCCGAGCGGGCTTTCGCCCAGACGCCTACCCCTGATCCCAATGATTGGTATACCACTGCTGCAAATTTCAAACGGGAAAGTCGTACCAACGCTCAAGTTACCGGAAGTCTTAGCGTTGATTGGTACCGCCCGATTGAAGCCTACATTGACCAAAAGACCCAAGTGATTGCGGCTCAAGGTAAAATCTATCTAGCAACCAGCCGCGGTCTGTATGTTTATAACGCCAGCGACGGGGCGGCGGTTTGGAAATATGACACCGAAATGCCTGTTTACACGCCTACGGTTGTCAATGGTGTTGTTTACTTTGGCAGCTTTGATAAAAAAGTCCATGCCTTAAATGCTAGTAACGGCACCCAGCTCTGGGAATTTACCGGCGCCAGAGCCGGGTTCTCCGCCTCTCCGGTGGTAGCTAATGACAAAGTGTATATCGGCGGCCGTGACGGCTATTTCTATGCCTTAAATACCAATAACGGCAGTTTAGCCTGGCAATACCCTGCCAACGGCCAAAATCCTTTAGGCCCCATCCTCATCTCTCCCGCTTACGACAATAACACCCTCTTCTTTGCTTCCCAAAATATGAAAGCTTATGCCTTAAATGCCACGACCGGCGCTAAAGTCTGGGAATCGGCCACGCTTCCCGGCTCCCAATACCAATCCTTCTGGCCGGTCATCTACCAAAATTGGGTGATTTTCTCTGCATCAGAGGATTTCCGCAACGGTAAACGACCCGGCCAAGCTAGTCCCCTTTATTCAGACCAGATC